>ERZ772977.1-NODE-1-length-345941-cov-27.386252_pt1 | contig 345941 bp, 316 predicted proteins | sample MGYA00511131_ERZ772977 | MGnify/ENA primary metagenome ERZ772977 (study PRJEB29015, sample SAMEA2737935) | human oral metagenome | biome: human oral; feature: human-associated habitat; material: dental | place: China | collected 2151 ...
GGTCCGGCAGGTCTGATGCCCGCGGTATCTCCGCGGAGTTGCGGGTGCTGCCGGCATCCGGCTACACGGGCAAACCCCCGCAGTGGCCACTGCCGACCGGCTACTCCAGGGAGCGCGCCCTGTGGAAAAAGATATGGCGGTTTCCCCAGGCTGTGGCGTGGGCTGGCGAGGAATGGCGGTGGCTGACTATTGCGCACTATGTGCGGTGGGCGGTCCGTAGCGAAGCGCCAGGGGCTACGCCGTCGATGATGACCCAGGTGCTGCGGCTCGCCGATAGTATCGGTTTGTCGCCTGCTGGTCTCCTGCTCAACGGCTGGACGATCTCCACCGCTGCCGACGACTCCGTCGCCGAGTCGGCCCCGCCACCACAGCGTGATAGTCCGCCCAGGCGCCGCCTGCGGGCGGTAAAGGACGATGACGATGATCCTGCCAACTAACTGGTGCGTTGACTTCCCCACCCTCGGGGACCTGTGGGATGCCTGGGTGCAAGCTCACTGCCTCATCCCCGACGGCTATCGGCGTGGTGAGGCGTTCGTCTGGTCCGATTGGCAATTCTGGTGCGCCGCTAACTTCGGCCGTATCCGCGTAGGGCTGCAATGGGAAGGCGTTCCACTGGGCGCCAGGGCGTTCACCTACCGTCGGCTGCAGGTTATCGCCCCGCAGAAGACCGGCAAGGGCCCGTGGGCGGCGTCAATGACGGCTATCCAAGCGGTGGGCCCCGCCGAGTTTGACGGCTGGGCTTCCGCTGGGGATGCCTACAGATGTTCCGACTGGGGCTGTCCCTGTGGCTTCGTCTTTCCTTACCAGGCTGGGGAGCCCAAGGGACGGCCGCACCCGTCGCCGCTGATTCAGTTGACTGCTACTTCTGAGGACCAGGTGGAAAACACTTACAGGCCGCTGCGGGCGATGATCCAGATGGGTCCCCTCCGGCACCAAATGGCAGTTCGTGATGGGTTCGTGCGTATCCTCGGCGGCCTGGGCGGCGACGACGCCGACCGGATCGACGCCGTAACCGCCAGCGCCGACAGCCGTGTCGGCAACCCCGTAACGTTTTGTGAACAGGACGAAACGGGGTTGTGGACCAAGCGTAACCGCATGACGAAAGTTGCTGATGCGCAGCGCCGTGGTCTGGCAGGCATGGGCGGTAGAGCGATCGAGACGACAAACGCCTATGACTCCGCCGAACAATCTGTCGCCCAAACGACGCTCGAAGCCAATCTGAGTGACGTGGCAACGTTCTACATTCCACCGCCCAAGCATTTGAAGTGGGAGCGGAAACGAGACCGGCGCCGAATCCTCGAAGCCGTCTATAAAGGCAGTCCTTGGGTCAATATTGACGCGGTGCTGGCTGAGGCTGACGAAATATCCCTCCGCGACCCCGAACAGGCCGAGCGTTTTTTCGGTAACCGGGTCGCTTACTCATCAGGCAGCTGGCTGCCAGCAGGACTATGGGAGGAACACTATGCAATGGCTGGGGAATCCCCCTGACGGCACGCAGCTCTGCGTGGGCTTCGACGGGTCAGAAAACAACGACTGGACCGCGCTCAGGGCCGAAACCCTTGACGGCTTCTCGTTCACACCCCGCTATGGGCCAGATGACAGGCCCACTATCTGGAATCCTGCCGAGTGGCAAGGCCGTATACCCCGCGGGGAGGTAGCCGCCGCCGTCGACGAGCTTTTCGACCGCTACCAGGTGGAACGCATGTACTGTGATCCCCAGGATTGGCGCTCCGAGATCGGCGAATGGGCCCTCAAATACGGTGCCGAGCATGTGTTCGAGTGGGCCACAAACAGTATCAAACGCATGTACCAAGCAATTAGGCGGTTCGAGGTAGACCTGACAACGGGGCGCATCACCCATGATGGCTGCCCACTCACCAGCCTGGCCATGGCCAACGCTCGAAAGGTTGCCAAGCCTGGCCAAATGTATGTGCTCGGCAAAGCAACGGAACAGCAAAAAATTGACCCCGCCATGGCCACCGTGCTCGCCCACGAAGCAGCCATGGACGCCCACGCCGACGATTGGGAAAACAGTACGACGGCAGCCAGGGTCGTTGTGCTAGGCCGCCGCAGAAGGAGGTGACAATGGAACTCACGCCAGAAGAACGAAGACTCACTGAAAAGCTCTTCAACAAGATTCAGCGACAGCGCCGGGAAGACCGCAAAAACGAGCGCTACTACCGAGGCCTGCAGGAAATCGGCAATCTTGGCATCGCGGTGCCACCCGATGTTCAACCTTTCGCGTTCCCCTTGAATTGGTGTCGGACCTATATCGACGTCCTTGAGGAGCGGCAGGACGTGCGAATGTTCCTGCGCTCCGGGGCGCTTGAAGAGGATGCCGAGCTGCGTGCCGACTGGGAAGCCAACGACCTTGATTCCCTATCACATTTGGTGCACCGCGATTTGCTCATTTACGGTCGGGCGTTTATCTCCGTTGCCGCCCGCGACGGCGGCGGCAGGCCCCGGATCATGCCCGAATCTCCCAAAGACATAGCAGCCTTGGTCGATGCGCGCACCCGCGAAATGACCGCGGCCCTCCGCATCTACCGGGATGACACCGGCATCGCCGAATACATGACCCTCTACCTCCCCGACTCCACCGTGCTCATCGACCGCCGCGCAGGGAAATGGGAAGTGGTCAGGCGTATCAAACACCGCCTAGGCCGGGTGCCGCTGGTGATGATTCTCAACCGGCAACGAACCGGGGAATGGGCGGGTGAGACCCAACTGGCAGACCTTCGGCCCCTGGTTGATATGGCGGGCCGGGTGATGCTGCAGCTCCAGCTAGCCATGGAGACTGTAGCAACGCCTCAAAAGGTTGCTCTGGGCGTGTCTCAGAAGGACTTCGTGGATGCCGACGGCAACCAGATTGAGGACCCGTGGGAAACCTATTTGGGTGCCATCTGGGCGATCTCTAGCAAAGACGCCAAGATCGAGCAGTTGTCGGGCGCCCAACTGACGGGTTTCCACGACACCATCAAGATGCTGGCTGAGCAGGCAGCAACCGTGACCGGCCTGCCGGTGCGGATGATGGGGCAAAACACTGCCAACCCCGCCGCCGAGGGCGCCATCCGCGCCGACGAATCCCGACTCGTGAAACAGGTGGAGCGGCTAAACACTCTCATGGGTGCTGGGTGGGCGTGGGCGCTAGGCATCGCCGAGCGGATCCGTACCGGCAGCTGGGAAGCCGACGGGCGAATCAGCACCCTGTGGCAGAACCCCGGCACCCCCACCGAGTCGCAACGCGCCGATGCGCTGCAAAAGAGCACTGGCGGACGCCCGTTCATGTCAGTGCGCGGGGCCATGGCCGAGATGGGATGGCCACAACAACGTATCGACCGTGAACTGGAGTGGCTGGAGCAGGAAAACAGCATGGGTGGCATCATTGAAAAACTCGAACGCGGCGCCGACGACAACTCGGGTGAACGCGAACCGCCGTAGTTGCGTTAGCCGTCGTCTAGCGGTATGGAGGGAGGCCCACTATCATGCTGGATTCCCAGTACTCCAGGCTCCCCCCACAACTACAAGCCGCCGCCGACTACCGGCAGCGACTCATCGCCCAGATAGTCCGGCGGGTGCTCGCTGCCTGGCGACCCAACAGTCCGCAGGCCCCCAATGCCTGGTTCGCCAGCCACGCCCTGCCGTTCACCGAGATGGTGACCCACGGGCAACTACTGGCAGCCCAAGCAGCAATCGCGTCAGCAGATGTTGCGCTGGATCTGCAACACTATGATGTGGTGCCGGAGCTGTCAGCGGACCCGGAGGCGTTCGCAGGGGTAACAGGCAGCGGCGACCCCGTGATGGGACTCGCCTACGCCCAAGCCCAAAAAATCACCGAGCTGGTCGACGCCGAAGCCCCTATCACGGAGCGGGCGCAGGCGTGGCACCACGCGGGCGTGATGCTCGCAACCGCCACCCAAACCGCCATCTCTGATGCCGCCCGCATGGCCATACTCACCCACCTAGCCGCCAGGCCTGGCACCACGTGGATCCGGGTAGTGCGCCCCCCATGCTGCGCCAGATGCGCCATCCTGGCCGGCAAAAAAGGCGGCAGCAGTATGCGGTTCCTTCGGCACCCCGGATGCGACTGCACCGCCATTCCAGTCTCCGAAGCCACGTCGGATATGCACAAACTGTTCTATTTCGACGCCAAGGAATACTTCGATTCCCTGTCCCCGGAGCAGCAGGCCAAGGTGTTCACCAAAGCAGGCGCCAAGGCCATTCGAGACGGCGCCGACATTAACCAGGTTGTTAACGCCCGCCGGGGCATGAAAACCATCACCTCGGCAGGCGGCAGGCGGCGACTCGTCACCACCGAAGGCACCACCAAGCGCGGCTGGGCTTCTGATTACCTGCGGAAACAATACGGTGCGGCGCTGGAGAAAACCGGTGGCAGGTACCGGCGCACGTCGGTAGCTAGGCTGATGCCGGAAGAAATCTACCGTATCGCCGGCGACGACCGCGACTTGGCCCTAGCGCTGCTACATAAGAACGGCTTCCTCACCGACGCCACACCAGACCTATCTGGTAAGTGGTCGTGGGCGAAGCGTGATCCCGAAATTCGTGCGGTTAACCGCAGGATTGGCGATAGGCGCAGTATTGCGCTCTCTGCAAAGAGCAGCGCTGACGATCAGGCTAAACCCGCCCTCGGCGCCGAGATTGACGCTAGGCTGAAACACGAGTATTCCCAGCGTATAACTACGTCCCCCAGGCAATTCCGCAAGGTTGTCAGTCGGGCGTTGAGATATATGGATGAAGCGCACCAAGGGAAAACATTCCTCCCCGAATACGAAATCGGGCTGATGAAAAAGCATGATCGTAGAGGGATAAAAATTGAAGATAGCGGCATCAGAGGTACTTCCTATAGGGATCCTGTTGAACCAGGGAAATTCCGGTACCGGGTGACGATTAACGGGACCATCCAAGGGCAGGAGTTAACCACTATCCATGAGCTAGGGCATCTTATCAAATGGAAATATGAGACCCGGCCGGAGATCAAACCTGTATTTGCGGCGATCCGTCAAACTCCTTCAACGCGCAAGATTGAAAACTATAGGGGAGATTTTGCGGAGAGCCGTATGCAGAGCTATCTATTGAGCGAAGATGAGCTCTTTGCTCGCGCATATGCCCAATGGGTGACAACTAAAACCAGAGCGCCAAAGTTGGTGAACACTCTTGATTTCCATCGGGGGCAGCAAAGCGTTCTGAAATCAGTGCAGTGGCAGGATGATGAATTCGCCCAGTATATTGCGCCTGCTCTTGATGAATTTTTTGCCCAGCTGTAATATTACAGCCATGCTATTCACAGATGTCCCTATTGATTCTCCATGGGATGTGATCGTCCAATCCTATATGGACACCATGGGGTGGCCACGCGAGCGTGCCGAGGAATATGTGGACGTACTCGCAGGCATCCGCATGTGGGAACCCTGCGACCGGAAAGAAAAATATAAAGATGCTGTTTTACCACCACCAGACTTTCCACTCTGGTGATTCCCTAAAGAACTGACACCGACCTTCAAACTGGAGGTCGGTTTTTCTATGCCCAAAAACTAAAGAAGGAAGGAAGATCTATGATTGTCACCGGTTTAATGCGATACCACATTCGGTGCGTGACGCAGCCCCCTATCGACGGCCAGTCACTAGCCGGCGGCTCTAGCACTGCCGAGGGAGCAGCTTCTACCCCCCAGACCAGTGGCCGGCAACGAGAAGGCGAAACCGCATCAGCTGCCACCGGCGTCGGCGACGACGCCGATGCTGACGCCGACAGCGATAGTGACGGGGATGGCGGCGACCCGAACGGTCGGGGCTCGAAAACCCAAGTGCTTGCCGACCTAGCTAAGGAACGCGACAAGCGCCAGATCCTCGATAAGGAAAACGCTGCGCTGAAGGCGCGCCTGGCGGAGTTCGAGCGTGCCCAGATGACAGAGCAGGAGAAAACCGCGGCAGACCTCAAAACAGCCCAGGACCGTGTGGCGGCCCTGGAAGCGCAGATCGCCGAACAACAACGCCAGGCGGCAGTTGCTGAGGCGCTGAAAACGGCAGGACTGCCCGCTGATCTGGCCGGGCGACTTCAGGGCTCAACCCCGGAAGAGCTCGCCGCCGACGCCAAGGCCCTAGCCGCGGCGCTAGGCGAGCCGCCGGTCGACCCCTCCCAAGGGCAACATGCCAGCGGCAGGGCAACCCCCCGCAGCCTCACCGAGGCACTCCGCAACCACTACAACATCACATAAAGATAAGGAGGCTCGCCATGCCTATTACCCTGGCAGACGCCAAACTCAACACCCTGGAAGACTACGACCCGGCGGTCATCGATGAATTCCGCAAAAACTCCCCGCTGCTAGACGCCTTGATCTTTGACACGGCAGTCAACCCCGCAGGTGGCGGCGCCACTCTCGAATACGGCTACCGGCGGCTGGTCACCCAGCGTGCCGCTGACTTCCGCGAAATCGGCAAAGAATACACCCCCCAAGAAGTCAAGACTGTAAAAAAGTCCGTGGAGCTCAAACCGCTGGGCGGTACTTTTGAGGTAGATCGGGTGCTTGCTCACCTCGGCCCCGCAGCCAGCGACGAAGTGGCACTGCAGACCTCCCAGCTCATCAAAGCCACCAATGCCAAGTTCAACGACGCAATCATCACCGGTGACACCGCGGTTGACGCCAAAGGCTTTGATGGCCTGGATAAAGCGTTAAAGGATTCTGCGACCGAGCTGAACGCCTCGGGGGAGAAAGACTGGACCGCTCTCACCACCGCCGACTCTGCGTTGGCTATCCTCGACGACCTGGATGAGTTGCTCGGTGCCTTGGATGGCCCGCCTACCCTGCTGCTCTGCAATAAGCGTGTGCTGGCGAAGATCCGGGCAGCCGCGCGCCGGGCTAACCTGTACACCCAGCAACCAGTCGAGGGGCTGCTGGGGGCTAATGGCCATGAAATCACCCGGGAAATGCTCGGCAACGTTATTCTTGCGGATGCCGGTGAGAAAGCCGGCACGAGTGACCCGGTGATCCCCACGGCCGCGGGCAAGACCAGCATCTATGCCGTACGCATCGGCCTAGATGGATTCCACAGTGTTACCACTACTGATGGCCAAATGCTGCGAACCTGGTTACCTGACTTCAGCACTTCCGGCGCCGTGAAGCGTGGCGAAGTGGAGTTGGGGCCGGTCGCCCCGGTACTCAAATCCACCAAGGCCGCCGCGGTGCTGCGCAATGTCAAGATCGGGGCCTAATCATGGCCATCGTGAAAACCCCCGTCGAGGGCTACACCGGCCCTATCGGCACTGACTTGTTCGTCGGTGGTGTCTGCACCGACGTCCCCGACGACCGGCTGGACTACTACCGGCGGCAAGGCTACATCATCCTCGACCAGGAAACTACCACGCCGCAGGAGACGCCAATCCAGCTGCCGGCCGATGGCGCCCCAAAAGCCGACTGGGTCACCGTAGCTGTTCAGCTCGGCATTGACGTCAAAGGCAAAACTAAAGCCGAAATTATCGCGGCAGTCACCGCGGCCACCCCAACAGTGGAGGAGTAACCCCCATGGCCACCTGGCTTGCTGCCGACCCTAAAACCCTGTGGCCACACCTCGACAACACCCGCTTGGAGGAAGCGAAACGCCTCATCGAACGGGCGGAGCACATAGTCCTTCAGCGGTTCCCCAGCATCCCCACCCGCATCCAGCAACACCGGCTCAGCGTTGATGTTGTTGCCGGCGTCGTGGAGGACATGGTGACCCGCGCCATCGCCAAAGAAGACCGGGGTGGGCTCACCCAGCTGGCCTACCCGGAGGTGACCATGCAATGGGAAACCGACGGGGCGTTGGGGCAGGGCTCAAGGCTGTGGCTCACCACCGATGAGATCGTCCTGCTGTCCCCGCAGCTGGCCCAGGGCACCTGGAGCATCCGTCGCAAAGCCACGCCCACGCTGCCGGAGGACCGATGCTAACCCCTCGTGTCCTCTTCCAGCCTGGGTGGCAGTATCGGCGGCAAACAATCACCCAGGACGACCCTATCACCGGGGAAATCATCGTCACCACATACGAACCCATTGCCGGCACCGGCCTCGTCCAAGAGGCCTACTGGACTGGCATGCAAGAAACCACGCCCACCGGCGGCATCCGCGACGAACGACTCGTCATGTTCGCCCCCGCAGGTGCTGCTGTGGCGGACCTTGACATCACCGCCAAAGATGAATTCGCAGGTCCCGACGGCCGAGTGTGGCAGTGCATCAGCGATGGCATTGCCCGCGGCATCCCCGGCCTGCCACCCGACTACATTGCGGCACGAGTCCGCAGAGCAAAGGAGAAAGAACAACCATGACCGAAACCATCCCCACCACCCAAGCCGAGCAGTTACTGCCCGCGGAGGAAGGTGTCCACGACGGCATCTACCACGGCACCGACGACGCCGGCAATCCCTTCTACACCGCGGCTGGCAGCCCCTACCATCTCGCCGACATCCGTAAGAAACAAGCCGCCCGCGCCGCCGAAGCGGCCGAGAAGGAAGCAAAGGAGGAAACCCCCAGTGGCGAAAGCGAAACTCACCCTGTACCGGAGGCAAATACTCCGCGACCTGCGGCGCCAAACGGTGCCGGCCCGAAAGAAAATCGCCCAGGAGATAGCCAGCCAAGCTAAAGCCATTGCTCCCGTTCTCACCGGCGACTACCGTGACGGCATTGGCGTCAACGCTCAGGGCACCATGGTGCGGGTTGTCGACAACGACGAACTTTCAATCCACAAAGAATACGGCACAGCCGACACCCCCGCCCACGCCGTCCTCACCGGCACCGCCATGCGATTCGGCCGCTACCGAGGCATGAGGCCCCGATGAGCGCCATAATCCCCACCGCCTACATCCCCGGAGAGGTGCGTAAATATTTACTCGCTGACGAGGAGTTCATCCGGTTGCTGCATGGTGGTGCTATCACCTGCCGCGAAGTCCCTGACCCGCTCACCAAACCCCACGTCACAGTCAAAGCTGTCGGCCACCAGGGCGGCGACCCGCGGCTGCACCGGGTACTCATCCAAATCACCCCCTGGGTGCCCCGACCCGACGTTTCCCGCATCCCCGAAGACCCCGATATCACCGCGTGGAACCTTGCCACCCGCGCCGGGGAGCTAATGGCCAGGGCGAAAAATGTCATCGTTGATGACACCCACGCCTGGTCGGCTCACTGGGTGGATGGCCCCATCCAGCTGGAGGACAAAGGCCGGGGTCTCGACCGAATCATTTACTACGCGCCTGTTCGCATTGGTGTTCACCTGCGCAGGCGCACAATCTAACAAAGGAGTGAATCATGTCTGATTTTGCTGATTCCAAAAAAGCTCATGTTTGGTTGGATGGCGACGCTTTCCGCGCCCCCGTAGGCACCGCCATGCCCACCGATCCGTTTGCCGCTACCCTCACCGGATGGGACGCCTACGGCGGCATCGAGGCCGGCATCGAAGTGACCGCCGAGCAACAAGTCACCAAGAAAAAAATCTGGAACAAGCGCAACGCCATCTACAAGATCATCCGCGATGCTCTAGAGAGCGGCATGAAGTTTCGTGCTGTCGACAACAGCAAGGCCGCCTTGCTGACCCGCCTGCAAGGCGGCAAGATCACTAAGAAGGGCGATCTTTACGTTGCCGAGCTTGGGCTTGGCGAAGAATTCGCTTATTTCTGCCGGTTCGATGACGGCGCTTCCAAGATGGCGTTCTACTGCCCCCGTGTGACCCTGGCATCGCCGGCGAAGCGCGCCACCCTCGACGACCAGAGCCTGGACGGCTGGGAATTTGAAAACTCCTTCCTCGAAGGATATGAGGAAATCATCCCCGAGCTACCCGCAGGCATTACCGTGCCCTAATGGCAAATCCTTCATGCCCATTTTGCGCAATCATTATGGGGGAGGGTTGGGCGCGGGAAGTCTACCGCGACGACCATACCGTGGCGTTTTTCCCACTTCGGCCCGCGACGTTCGGGCATACCCTGGTGGTTCCCCGCCGGCACATACCCGATATTTGGGGGCTGCCAGAAGCTGACGCCGCGTGTTTATCTCGCGCTGTCTTGCGGGTTGCTGCGGCGTTACGTGCGGCTGTCGCCCCAGCCGGGCTGAATATCATCCAGTCCAGCGGGGCGGCAGCAACTCAAACCGTCCCTCACTTGCATGTGCATTTGGTGCCGCGCTGGGCAGCGGATGCTATGGGCCCTATTTGGCCGGCTAGGCCTCCCAGCTACCCGCCACAGGCGCTTGACAACCTCCGTGACGAGCTGGCTGGTCTTATGGCGAGTTAGGTGTCAGCTTTGCCTAAAACCCTTATTCCTTCCAAACACTAGGAGAAAACAAACCTCATGGAAAAAATCGACCTTTTCGAGCGCGCTCTTGCTATCAACGGCGGCGACCCTGTCGCCACTACCCTGCTTGGTGTTGACCTGTCGCTACGTCGGAATTTCACTGGCCAGGAAGCACACGAAATTGTTCGGGCGTTGTTTGACCATGCTGACGAAGCAGTGCATGACCAAGCCACCCGTGTTATCGCCCTGGTGTCCGACTCTCCCAAGAAAGACCAAGATGCGTTCGTTGACCAGCTCATGACGTTAAGTCTCGCCGAGGTCATGCGGGTGTTTGATGTCATCGGTGAGATCTGCGGCTACCGGGATGCCGACGGCAATTTTTTTCCTACATCCTCCAGCTAGTTAACCCTAGCGAGTTCGCTAGGCGGCTGGTCGGGTTCCAATCCAAATACCACCTGAACTACCGCCAAGCGTTGTCGGAAATGTGGTGGGTTGACCTAGCGATACTCGCTGATGGGCTGGACGAGTGGACCCCTACTGATGAAAACATCGCCCGCCTGGTGGATAGGGAAGACTACTGGCTGAACTCCGAATACAAGTCGTGGATCACCGACCCAGACGACCCCGAAGTGCAGGCGGAAAAAACCCGCCAGAAACTACTAGGAGTGAAACCCCCAGAGCAACCACAGCTATGGCCTGTCGCGGTTCGCCCACCAGCGCTGCAGCAGCAGCTGGTGCAAGCAGCCACCCAGGCGGCGGAGAAGACGGCTAAACCGGCAAGAAAGAAGATCACCATCACGGAGTTCCTGCGCATGCGCGGCAACTAGAAGGCACCCGAAACGTTAGGAGGTCATAATGGCCGGCGGCAAAATCGACATTCTGGTTGAACCGAACACCAAAGGATTCAACCGCGCCCTGGAATCCAGCCTAGGCAGTGCCCTGGGCATCGCTGGGAAACTCGGCGCAGGCATCGGCGTCGCCCTCGGCCTTGGCAGCGTCGCCAGCGATATTGTGTCTGTCGGCACCGAGTACCAAAGCCAGCTGAATACCATGGCGGCGGTGTCCCAGGCGACCGCGGGGCAGATGGATGCCGTGCGCGCCAAGGCTAGGGAACTCGGCAACGACATTAGCCTCACCGGCACGTCGGCATCTGATGCCGCAGCGGCCATGACCGAGCTCGCCAAGAACGGTCTAACCGTCGCCCAGTCCATGGAAGCGTCCAAAGGCACCTTGCAGCTGGCTGCCGCCGCCCAGATCGACGCCGCCCAGGCCGCCACCATCCAGGGGCAAGCGTTGCAGGCATTCGGTTTGGGCGCCCAAGAAGCCGGCCGGGTATCCGACATCCTTGCAGGTTCGGCGAACGCTTCTGCTGCGGAGATCACCGACGTGGCCCAGGCCCTCCAGCAGGCCGGTACGGTATCGCACGCTTTCGGCGTGAGCATCGACGATACCTCCACCGCGATCGCCATGTTCGCCAATGCCGGCATTACCGGTTCCGACGCCGGCACTCTGCTGAAAACGTCTCTGCTGGCGCTCACCGATCAAGGCAAACCCGCGCAAAACGCCATCCACGACCTGGGCCTAACCGTCTACGACGCTAAGGGTAAGTTCGTAGGGCTGCCGTCCCTGATCGGCCAGCTGAACGCCGCGTCAAACCGCATGACGGAGGAACAGTATCAAGCGGCGGCCGCCACCCTGTTCGGCTCCGATGCCATGCGCTTCGCTTCTATCGCTGCAGGTAAAACCACCGAAGACTTCAATGCCCTCAAGGAAGCAGTCACCCGGCAGGGGCAAGCCGCCGAGGTAGCAGCAGCCCAAACCAAAGGCCTACCGGGTGCCCTGGAACGCCTCGCCAACGCCAAAGAAGACCTCACCCTCGGCCTATTTGAGGCCCTCCAGGATGACTTGGTGGCCGCCGCAGACGCCGGTACTGCCGCCCTCGGCAAGATCGGCCCCGCCGCCGAATCCGGCATCCACCTAGCTTCAGACGCCGTACATGGGCTTGTTACCGCCCTCACCCCCGTAGCCGGCCTTGCAGCCACCCTCGCCAGCGACTTCACCGGCCCATTGCTCGGCATCGCCGCCGTCATGGCCCTGAAAAACTGGACAGACTTCCCCACGAAGATTCAGCAGGCCACCCAGTCGATGGCTACGATGAAACAGGGTGTTGCTGACCTGCAAGAATACTATCGAAAAGGTCACAAGGCGATCAGCGAGTTCGACGCGAAAACCCAATACATGATTACATCATCCAACGGGTTGACGCAGGCCTTAGGTAGGTCGCGGGAGGCATTCAGCTCCGGGTCTGAGACTATGCAAGTCGCAGCTAAACGCTACTTCTACGCCGGTAATACCATTGCCTCCAACGCCGCGAAAATCGGCAACGCCGCCGCGGGCGCCGCTAAAGGCGGCCTATCCCTCATGAAATCCGCCGCAGGTGGTTTAGTAGACGCTTTGGGCGGGCCATGGGCTGTTGGCATCATGGTCGCAGGCGCAGTCATCGGCGGGTTCGTCGAGGCCAACCGTGCCGCCACCGAAGCTCAGCGCAAACTAGCGTCGGCAACAAAAGCAACCCAGGCCGCCCAAAATGACCTGGCCAAAGCGGTTTCCGGCACCACCGGCGCCCTAACCGAACAGGCGAAAAAAGCGGCAGAACAACTCGCCGACGCCAGCTTGACCCAGCTCACCGCCGTCGGCAAAGCCCGAGAGGGATTCATCTCCCATGCGGACCCTACTCGCGCATCCTCCGAATGGAACAGCCTTTCCCTGAAGGAACAGCAGGAAGCGACGCACAGTGCATCTGAAATATCAGACGCCTACGAAGTGCTGAAAGCCAAGCTCACCGCCACCGGCCTGAGCATGGAGAATCTTAACAGTATTGTTGCCGAGGGCGGCGACGACTATAAGAAACTCGTTGCCGAGCTGCGTGCTGCTGGTGAAGAAGGCGAGCGCGCCGCAGGCTACCTGGAGAAATCACGGAAGCAGATCGAAGACACCATCGCTGCTGCGCGCCGGGTTGACCCCGCCGCCGCCCAGGCTGCGAAAGGCATTGACACCTTGGCGGATTCGTCGGCCAACGCTAATGACCGGCTGACTGCCCTGGAGTCGGTCATGCAGGCTATGGGCCTGGCCCCCATAGCAGCAGAAGAAGCGATGGCTTCCGCAGCTCAGGCTGTGGATGACATGGTGAAATCCGCCGAGACAGCGAACCATCCGGTTGAGCAGCTGGGCGAGAACTTGGGTGACCTGGCTGCCGGCAAGCTGGATATGACGAACGCTTCTGCTAGGGAGCTGAGTAAGAAGCTCTCGACGATGCGGCAGGAGCTGGAAAAGGTCGCCACCGCGGGCGGTAATACTAATGAGGCGTACCAGCAGATGCAGGGTTCCTTTGCCACTATCGGCCAGGAGTTCGGCCTGACCGCGGAGCAAGTCCAGCACCTGGCTGATGCCTATGGTGTGCTGCCAACGGAAATCACTACCCTGGTTGGCGTCAATAGCGAAGGCGCTAAGAAAGAGCTGGCCACAGTATGGTCGCAGTTATACCCGCTCAAAGATGGCGCCAGCATCGAAGTTAAAGCCGTGGGCGAACAGGCCATGGGCGTACTCAAAGACCTAGGCGTCAAGGCGGAAAAACTCCCTGATGGCATCAACATGAAGCTGACCGCCACCGACGCTGACGCCGTGGCCAAGCTCGGAGAAGTGGCAGCGAAAGCCGACGCTATCGGCGACAAGCCGGTCGACGTGAAACTGCTGCTGGACGACACGAAGTTCACGACCAACGCGGCAGCCGCTAAGAACCTGGTTGATGATCTGGCGATCCAGAAGCCTTCCCCCCAAGCGCAGCTCATCATTGATGATTTCCTCAAGACTGGGGAGATTGCCAAAGGTGACCTGTACTACCTGACCGGCCTATCGGCCCGCCCCCAGGCTGAACTGAACAAAGATTTGTTCGATGCCGGATTCAACACTACCAAGGAGCAGCTGGATTCGCTCACCCGCACCACAGCGATGCCAACCGTCGATGCGAACACCGCGCCCGCGCACAACAAGATTCGTGATCTCTGGAACGCGCTAGTTTCGCTGACAGCCATGGGGCCAGTCAGCGTTATGGGCATAGCGGCGAAAGCCACCGGGCTTTCAGGAAAAGCAGCTGGTGGCCGCCTACCAACAACCGGACCCGGCACCGACACCACCGATGGCATCCTGGCGGTCAACGTCCAAGGTGCTCCGGTGGCGTGGGTGGATGCCGGCGAGTGGGTCATTAACCGGCGCTCGGCTGACCAATACAACCACACTCTGCGCCACCTGAACCAGGGTGATGGGCCAGGCGCCCTGGCTGCCCTCTATAACGAGTTGCCCCGCCACGCTACGGGTGGGCGGGTGCAGAAGGTTAAGACTGATTTGGCCCCGCTGGATGGCACCCCCTACATTCTGGGTGGGTTTTCCCTGGCTGGTGTGGATTGTTCCGGCGCTGTGAGCGCCGCGGTGAATTCTTGGGAGGGCGCCCCGATCTTCCAGTCCCGTATGAGCACCGCCACGGAAGGCCCATGGCTTGCCGCGCACGGTGCCTTGCCTGGCCGCGGCAACCCCACCGATTTCCAGATCGGCTGGTGGGATAACGGTGGCGGCGCCAACGGACACACCGCCCTCCGGTTGCCTGATGGCACCTATATTGAGTCCGGTGGCAACACTGGTGGTGGCCTCACCATCGGGCGGGGTGCCGGCCCTCTCGACGGGCGGGGTTTCACGAACTGGGCGCATTTTTCCGGCAGTGCTGCTGACCTTAACCTCCCCGCCCTGGAGCTGGCGTTTAGCAGCCTCACCGGCGGCGGCACCAGCGTGAGCTGGGGCGAAGCCCAATCCCTCCATGACCTGGCCATCAAATATCTTGGGGCGAAAATCTACGACCAGGGCGGCATCCTCCCCCACGGTGGCGTAGCAGTAAACTTGTCTGGCCACCCAGAGATGGTGCTGCCCCCGACGCTAAGCCAGGCGGCCCGCAACGGGCAGCTGCAGGCAGCGTCCCCAGAGTTGGCCCGCGCCGTCGACAAGCTCACCGCAGCATTGTCGTCGGCGACCGCGGCATTCGTCAAAGCCGCGAAGGAACTGGACAAACCAGTGCGCGCCGGATCTAAAGAGTTAGCCGCCTGGGGTGGTGGCTTCCTTGGCAAGAGTCAGGTTGTTATTGACGCTGAAAAAGGCCTTGTGGATACCCGTAAGGCCATTGCCGATGAGTCCAAGGACATCGCCGACGCCGAGAAGGAATTGGCCAAGGCCCGCAAGGACCTGTCGAAGACCGAGCGAGACAACGCCGATAAGCTCATCGACGCGCAGGACCGGCTGCGGAAAGCCCGCAGTAAAGACAAAGCCAGTGCCGAAGACATCGCTGACGCCGAACGCAACCTCGCCAAGGTGCGTGAGGATGCCCCGGAGAAATCCCAAGAGGCTGCCGAGAAGATCGCCCAGCAGGAAGAGAAGCTGGCCGAGGCCAGGAAGAAAGCCGCCGACTCCGCGAAGCGACTAGAGGCCGCCGAGCGCACAGTCACCGCGGCCTACTACCAGGCTCTAGCTGACCTCATTGACGGCGTGAGCGGGCACCTAGCTTCCGCCGCGGGGCACTTCGGCGAGTTCTTCGACACCCTCGGCAAAGCCGCCGAGATCGCCGATGCCGAACGGAAGGCCATAGGGGAGCTGCAGCAATCGCAGATCCGCAATGGCCTAGCCTTACAGAAGTCCTTGTTGGATTTACAAACTGCAGAATGGGACGTACACACTGCCCGTGCGCAGGGGGCTATCTCGGTGGCCCAGGCGGAGAAACAGCTGGCGGAAACCCGTAAGCAGCAGGCGCTGCTGGGGGCGACCGGTATTGAGGCTATGGGCGCCGCCCTCGACCGTTTCCGTACCACGGGGGTGTTCTCGATCGGCCAGGTTGCCGATTCGGTTGTCGCCCAGACCGCCGCTGTGAAGGCCGCGGAGTGGGCGGTTGCCGAGGCCCGCGCCCAGGCGGCTGCCGACCAGTACGCCGCCACCCAGAAACAGGCCCTGGCCCAGCTAGATGTCGCTGATGCCACCCTGACCCAGGCGAACACCGCAGAGATGCTGAGGATTAAAACCGAGGCGCTCACGCAGCAAACCGCCCAGCTGTACGGCCTGACGCCCGCGGCAGCCCAGGGTGCTAGCGCTGGCTTTAGCGGCATTGGGAAGCTCCTCGGCGGTTTGGGTAAGCTCGCCGCTGGCATTGCCGGTGGTGCCGCAGGCTTCGCAGCCGGTGGCCCCCTGGGTGCTATTCCCGGTGCCACCATTGCCCTCGGCGGCCTCGGCGACCTGGTGCGCGGTGGCTTCGACCTTTTCAACAACAGGCAGTCCGTGAAGGAGGCCTGGAAAGGCATGGGCCTAGCTCAGAAAGCTGGGGTCGTTTTGGGCGGTCTGGGCGGTGGGGCGCTCGCTATCGGCGGCGCCGCGCTCACCCCCCAATACGGCGCCGAGGCAGCCATCGGCGGCGCTAAGTTGGCCGACCAATGGGCCGCCGCTGTCTTGGGCGGCATGGCCCACGGTGTGGAATCGAAGATCGCCGCTATCCAGCGGCAAACCACGGACCGCACCGATCGGCTAGGGCTCGCCACTGATGCCCAAAAACTCCTCCTCGATACCAGGCGGCAACAGTTGGAACTCGCGGGCGCCGCGAAAGCCGAAGCGCTGAAAGCCCAGGTGGACTACGCGAATTTACAGAAACAATTAGCGGAGGCCACCACCAAGGCGGAGATCGACGCCCTCACCGAGGCAGCCCGCGTGGCAGCCACCAAGCGCGACGCCATGCTAGTGCTGGCGGCCCGCCAAGCCCAGGCTGCTGAATCCCAGCTGGCGCACACCCGCGCGCTGGTGGAGGCTGCCCGCTCCGGCGCCACCCAAGCCGGAGTGAAAACCATCGACATTAACATTCGCGTCCCCGATGGTGCCGCTACCTTCACACGCGCTGACGTTGTGCGCATCACGACCGAGGCGGTGAAGGCCGCCACCGGCGCCGACTATGTGAACGCTCGAATCTAGAAAGGGAAGGAGGCAGGCGTGTATAAGATGACCTACGTGTCGCCGGACGGTAAATCCTTCGCTCTCACCGGCGGCCAGATCGAGGTTGCCGAGGGCGGCGTCGACAAGCTCACTGGCAGTGTCAAGGAGCGTGCTTACGTTGCGGTGGGCATGCCGGGGCAGCTACTCGAATCGCACGTTATCGAGCCGATCCGCGGGACGCTTACCCTGGTGTTGGTCTCCACCCCCATCAAGCCTGCGGAGGTGTTGGCCTTCGAGCTGCGTAGGGCGTTCTCTCACCGTCGGCTAGGGCAGCTAGCGGTCGCCACGCCCCGCGGCGTAGCTAGGCTCCGATGCCGGCTAGACGGTATCATCACCGACCCCGTTGAGGTGTACAGCCGCTCCAGCGGCCTAGAGCTGCGCATCCCCCTAGTTGCTGATGAGGGCGTTTGGAAGGTAGGCCCGTACACAGGTGCCGGCAAGATCAACGTTTCAAACTTCGGTGACACAGCCACCTACCTGGAAATCACCTGGCAAGGTGGTGGCGGCCCCATTACCCTCCCCTCCGGCGCCACCCTAACCCTGCCCACCACCTCCGAACGCCGACACCTGCTCCTCAACCCCACCGATTCCTGCGCCATCATCGACGACACCGGCGGCGTTGACCACGCCCTATGGCAACAAATCCCATACCTGCCTGAGGGGGTGCCAGCAGGCGGGCAGCGCACATGCCAGCTACCCGCTGGAGCCACCGCCACCTGGCACGTTTCCACCCTCGACCCCTGGAGGTGACACATGATCGACTGGACAGCCCACCGCAAACACCGCGCACAGATCATTGCCGACACCGGCCAGTGGATAGGCTTACTCGACGCTGATGGCAATCCCCTCATGGACCTGCCGCCCGTGGTATCCATGGTGGCGCCGGAGGCACGCAACGACTCAGGCTCCCTAGAACTTACGGTATTGTGCCGCAGCAGCCGCGGCATCATTCACCCCGTCGTCACCGAGCTCGTCGCCAAACAACTTGGCGTGCTCAGCCCCGAAGGCAAGCTCGTTCCCGTCGCCGATCAGACTCGCTTCGTGGCCATAGAACGAGCAGGCGTGCCGCGCCGGGTGTACTGGGTTACCCACACCGTAGCAAGGGGCGACGCCGACGCCCCCGCCACCCTCACAATCCACGGTGTGGGGCTAACGAAGTTATTGTCGAGATTTCCTGCGATGTCTGCCCCGACCACGTGGCAGCAGTCGTTTAAGAGGTTTGAGCGCGACTGGGTGGGGCCAGAAAACACCAAGGTCACGTTCTCGCAGCCCCGGGAGCTCGCGGGGATGAAAATGGTGACCGTCGCTGACGGCGCCACCCTCGACGGCCCCGCCGAGGCCACCATCCGGCGGCTGATTACCGAATCGTTAGCGGCAGCGTTCCGGGTTGCTGGGATCACCAAGGACTTACCGATCCAAGTAGCGGCCACCCCGACGGGACGCCCCTCCCCGCGTATCCTGCTACGCCCCACGGATGGACCGCTGCTAGAAGAGATCGCCCAACCAGCCGCCGCGGCAGGCGTTATCATCACCGCCCGAATGTGGTGGCCAGGCGACCCGCCGGTCACCGGTCTGGCGTTGTCGTTGCCTACGGTCGTCGTGGCAGTTGAGCAGGCAAAGGAGACACCATAATGAGGCCCACGCTTATTGCCGACGGCGGTGAGATGACCGTCGGCCGCCGCACTTCCACTTATGTGTATGGAGTTTTCCAAGTGGACATCCCCGAGGGCAGAGAACAAGCCCAACAAGATGATCGTCTGCAAGAGGGGTACATTTACCGCCCAGATCAGCGACCCACGGGGCGGTTCGATATCGGCTTCGTTCGAGCCGACGCCCGTGTCGACCTCAACGCTCAACAGTCCAATCTTGAATCCATTATCGACGCCGCCCAAAACCGGGTTGAAGGCGCGGTGTTTTTCGAGCGCGACATTATGGGGCGTGGTCTGGGCAGGTTCCGGCCAGGTGCCGACTTCGACACTGCTAGCCTCGTTGACGTGCTGATCTGGGGGAAAACCCTCACACTGCCGGTAACTGCTATAGACATGACCAGTGGTGATGCTGCCGCGGTGGGCTGGCGGGTGCACGTCGGCGGCCAAATGATCGCTGATGCTGATAGCCTCCGATCCCACAATGATGTCATCCTCGGCCAAATAGAACAGGAACGCCGGCGGCGCTTGGCTACAACCAAAACCGCCGAAACCGCGGCAACCACCGCCAGCACCGCCACCACGGCGGCTGCTGCTGCAAACACCAAAGCGACCTCAGCAGCTGCCGCAGCTGACGACGCTGGCAATAAAGCGAAGGAAGCCGATGCTGCCGCACGCATCGCCGACCAAATAGCCAAAGAAGCAGACCAAGCCGCCCGCGCTGCCGACAGGAAAGCAATCGAAGCACTACAAACCACAGTGCAGGGCATGCCCCGCATCCTGCACATTGACACCGGCGGCGCCAATATTTTCACTGGCTCATCCGGCAGGATCAACAACGGCGAAGCATGGGGCACCCTCAAATGGTTCAGCGCTGGGCTGCAGGTTCGATCTGGCGCCAGATTCGAGGCCAAGGGTGACTGGACTGGCTCGATCCTTATGATCGCGGTTTCTACTCAGGGCGCCACGGACGTCTCCTGCGCCGATATCACCGCTGGTAACCGTTACCACGAGTCCGCCACTGGCGGAATTTTCCAAACCTATAAGTCCGCGACGGTTATCATCCTGCCCAGCACCTAACCACCGCCACTGCCCTTAGGAGGTCCCACCATGCCCACTATCACCGGTGACCTGCGGCTAATAACCAATCAGCCGGCTGCTGTCACCGCCCTACAAATCCACGCCCCCGAAGCCCGCACCAGCGCCGGCACAGTTATTCTTCCCGCCCCCGCTGTTGTCCCCGTCACCGGCGGTAAATTCACCGCCGATATCGAGCTTGGCGCTGCCGTGTGTATCCCTGATTACAGCGGCACTTTGGGCGAGCCCATTCACATCGCTATCCGCCCCGGCACCACGACATTTGCCGAGGCGCTGGACAATGGCCGCGACCTTACCCCAGACGAGCGTGACCGGGTTGTCGAGCTGTACCAGAAGATGATTGCTGCCGGGGACGCCGCGAAAGCCGCCGTAGCGAAAGCCGAGCAATCAGCCACCCAAGCGGCACAGTCAGCGGCGGCAGCTAAAGAATCCGCAGACCATGCCGCCAGTGGTGTGCCCCCCGCTACCGCCACGGTGCAAGGAAAAATCCAACTGGCAGGCGATCTCACCGGCACCGCCGACAGCCCACGCATCGTTACTGCCGGCGTCAACGGGTACAGCGTAGCTGCCCAAACCCAGGGGTTCGTGAAAACCCAATCGAACGGAGTGCTGACCATAGCTGACGACGCTATCCGCAACGACGCCGCTGCAGTGCATAAAGGATACGTGGATGCAAGAATCAGCCGGCACAGCCACACTACTGGTCAAGTCCAAGGACTAGATACAGCGCTGGCAGGCAAAGCACCAGCGTCACACACCCACACAACCAGCCAAATCACCGGCCTGGACACAGCGCTAGCCGGCAAAGCGGCAGCCAGACACACGCACACAAAGGCCGATATCACTGATCTGCCGGAAATCACAGATACTACGGGGGGTAATACCCTCGTTGTCCGCGACCCCTGGGGTCATGTCACAGTAGCAGACCCGAGCTATAGGGACCAGGCTGCTACCAAGGGCTATGTGGACACTGAGCTGGAGAAACTGGGCCGAATAGAAAACGAAAGCGTATTACGAAATAACTCGACTGCCAAAAAAATCGGCAGGATCGTATTCCTATATGTGAATATAAATTCTTCGGGCTCCCAGGGCACGCTCCCTTATGCTTTCCGCCCATCAAATGCCTGCTATATCGCGGTGTATACCCCCACGAAGCTTGCATATCCAGGCTGGATGTCGATTTCTCCTAACGGTGACGTTTATGTGCAGTTTTCCCAATCAGATTCCACAGTGGGGTATGCGACAGCGGTTTACAATTCAGCTAGCTGATCCCACTATTTAAAATCTTCAACCCCAGCAACCCATCACGGTGTTGGGGTTTCTTCATGGAAGGAGGAAACATGGTCACTACCGCCCAGCTTGCCGCGATCATGGGCGGCGATATCGACTACAGCCAACATGCAGCGGCAGCAAACGAGGCCATGCAGCGCGCCCAGTGCACAAGTCTGCCGCGCCAGGCGATGTTCCTGGCCCAGATCGGCCACGAGTCAGCCGGCCTGAAATATTTCCGGGAAATAGACCCTGGCTATTATTTGCGGGGGCGTTCTGATTTAGGGCATGGGCCGGGGGAGGGGGAGCAGTGGCGTGGTGCGGGCCCCATCCAGCTGACGGGCAAAACCAATTTCCGCGCTTTTGGCGACTGGTGTCACGCCCAGGGGCTGGTGGGGGACCCGGAGGTGTTTGTACGCCAGCCGGAGCTGGTGGCCACGCCCCGCTGGGGGTGGCTTTCCGCATCCTATTACTGGACAGTTGCCCGCCCTGACATCAACCAGCTAGCCGACGCCGGCGACATTGTTGGCGTGACCCGCCGCATCAACGGCGGCACCAACGGGCTTGGCGGCCGCGAGCGCCGCTACCGGCTAGCCCTACGCATCCTCAGGAAGGAGACCCCTATGGCAGAGAAAATACTGCCGTATTCACGCGACCAAGTAACCCAAGACACCGGATATTTCTGCGGGCCAGCGTCATGCCAAACCGTGATCCGGGCGGCAACCGGCACGCTCATCGACGAATCCGCGCTTGCCGTTGAGCTGGGAACAACCACCGAAGGCACCAGCAGTATTGACCGCATGCCCCCGGTGCTCAACCGGTACATCCCCGGTGCCCTGTACGAGTATCGGGTGATGCCGAACGATCCGCCAACCCCAACCCAGACCGAACTGCTATGGGATGACATCGTGTCAAGCACCGATGCCGGCTACGGCGTTATCGCTAACATCGTCGCCCCGCCAGACAACTACCCGCGAGGGGTGAACGGGTCGATCTCCCCCGCATACTCCGGCGACACCGTATTCCATTACATCGCCATCATGGGCACCGGGGAAGACGAGAACGGCGACCCCTGCGTGTGGGTTGCCGATAGCGGTTTCTGGCCATACGGCTACTGGCTTGGCCTCGACCAGCTAGCAACGCTCATCCCGCCCAAGGGCTACGCCTACTCAACCGCCGCCCCACAACAGGAAGGAATTTTTATGGGACTCCCCCAAGACCGCCAAGAGGATCTGGCGCGCAAAATCGACGACATTCACACCATTCTTACCCGCCGCCTGCCCAGCCGCAGCGGCTACCGTACCACTGACGAACCCATCGACACCCTGACCGGTTTTGTGCTCAACGCCGACGCTCGCCTGCATGAGCAGGCGGTGCTGGAAACCGCCCAGGCCACCGGCCTCACCCCCGGTGATGTCCACCAGCGCCTGGCCAGCGGCCAGTCGTTTGTCGAAATCCTAGAAGGAGAAAAGTAATGACCACCACTATCAACCCCACCCTCGATGCCGTCCAAGCCGCTATCGCAACTGCCATTGAGAAGCAGCCCTGGTATCGGCGATTCGCTAACACGGTCAACGCCAGCCTTGGCGGTGTGGCAGGCGCCCTAGCAACCCTGGCCGCAGCCTACGCCGCTACCGGCCGCACCGACTCCACCGCCATCCTCGTTGGTGCCGCAGCCACTATCGCCGCAGGCATCGCCGCCCGTCTCACGAAAAACGGCGTTACCCCCTCCACTGGCGCCGCAATCAGCGCCGTGGTTGCCGCCCAAACCACCCCCGTAGACGTCACCGTCGCAGTGCGCGACGCCGTCCGCGCCGAGCTAGACGCCCGCGGCACTGCGCCGGGTGGTGAGCACGCCGAATGATAGGTATGGCGCCGGCGGTGATGCTGGTGCTGGATGCCCCGCCTGCTCACAGTGCTGCATGGGGCAACATCTGGGAGCGCATCAGTGCCTCAGAAGCCATCATGCTGGCGCTCGTGACAGCTATCGGTGGCGCCTACAAAATCAGGGCTGACCGGCGCGCCGAACGGGAAGCCGACAAAGCCGCCGTCTTGGAGCGCAAAGCGGCGGCGGTAGATAAAGCCGCCCAGGACCTCAGGGAGTGGCTGACCACCCGCGTCGCCATCCTCGAAGCCAAAGTGGAAGAAATGCAACGAGAACGCGAGCTACACGCACGTGTCGCCTCGACTTTTTTCGACGTCATGGCCGATTACCCAGATCCTCCGGGCGCGCCGCCGATCCCCGCTACGGTTGCCTCCGTTATCGGTTGGCCACCACAGTGCGCTCAGCCGGCACCAGCCCCATCACCCGAACAAACATAAAATTCCCCCTACCTGACGTTAAGCATCAGGTAGGGGGAATTTTTCGCGTTATCGGGGGGTTGAGCGCGGCGACTGGCGTGGGCGCCGCTCATGCCACTGTTGCACTTCACGGGCGCTCCACACCCGGAGATTATGCCACCGGGTGGCAGCAGCCGGGGCCAAGCGCCGGCTGACATATGCTGTCCAGGTGTCGGGCGCGATACCTAGATAGGCGGCGCACTCTCCAGCCGTCCAGTACTCGACGCCGGTCTCGTCAACGAGTTTTAGCCGCATCATTTCTCCTTTAACAGTGTGTCGACAATAACATTGAGCGCTACTACTACAAGCAGCATGGCGCTCACCCAGAGCCGGCCCCCTACGAGGGGGAGCAATACTGCCGCGATGGGCAGCACGATGTAGCAAAACACGATATGGCGCTTGGGCATAATGGCCTCCTTTCTTCTGATCCGTGCGGTAGAGTGGTGGGGGTGACCCCCGGTTCAGGATGGTTCGCGCTTCCTGAACCGAGAGGGTCACTTGCGGTGGCGACCTCGGTAGCGCCAGGGCTTAGACTTTCTCACGAGCCATTGAGCGATGCGCTCTAGCATGCTGTATGCCCCGAGAAACCCCAGTACCAGACCGAGAACGGTGTGCCATTCCATGGGTCTCACCTCCCTTCCACTATTGAATTTTCAACGTGAGCGTTTCCTGCTCACAAGAACTATTATACACGGCTAGCCGTGTATAATCAAGATGGGGGTACATAGGATGGGGAATCGGCGTTCGAAATAAAAGGCCATTGGCCTGGGGTTTCCAAATGGAAATAATCTCGCAAAAAGCTGTCACCGAACACACACCGAACACGGGCCATAAACATACAGGTCAGAGCTAATTGCATCTTGCCTCGTAATGAAAAGGTCGTGGGTTCGATTCCCACAGGCGGCTCCGCCAAAACCCCAGCTCAAAGTGCGTGTGAGCTGGGGTTCTTTGCGTGCTTTACGACGCCGGGGCGGGGGCAGATTCGTGCAGGTAGTAGCATTCTCCGCGCATGCAGGGTGGGCCGATCGGCTGGGAGGCGTTGGCCTGGGCTGCTAGGGCGGTAAGCCCATGGCTAATGTATTGGTTGTTGAAGCTAATTTTCGGTTGCCGGGAAATGTGGTTCAGCTTCTTGAGGCATTAACATGCATGACCATCTTTTGGAAGTAAGAAAGACAGGCTAGATGACGTGTTCTTTCTGATTTTCCACCTGTTGGTGTAGATGAGTTTTCCCAGCGGTTGAATAAGCTTCCTTCCAAGAGGAATCACTTAACGAGTGGCGTGGAAGCGTCTGTCTTCCCATCAGTTGAATAGGCTTTATCATGAGGGATTGGAAGTTGTGGAATCTTCACCCCATAATTCGGCCATAAAATCCAGATTCCAGAGCCAAATTTGGCCTATTTTTGAGAATCATGCTATAAAAGACCCAGCTCATTTAGGGTATTCTCCGCGCACGCGGAGGTAGTTCCATGGTTGGGGTGGTGTCAACTATTCGGGGGTGGTATTCTCCGCGCACGCGGAGGTAGTTCACATGTTGTTGGACGAAATTTGGCGGCTTATTGGTATTCTCCGCGCACGCGGAGGTAGTTCCAGGTTCACTGCCATACCGCCAGAAGGCAACCAGTATTCTCCGCGCACGCGGAGGTAGTTCCCCGGGTAGAGCACCCCACCCCGCATGTAGTGGGTATTCTCCGCGCACGCGGAGGTAGTTCCGCTTCCAGGGCGGTGAGGTTAGCCCCCGCGCGGTATTCTCCGCGCACGCGGAGGTAGTTCCAGTGAGTGTCGGCTGGTCATCAATTTTGCCGTGTATTCTCCGCGCACGCGGAGGTAGTTCCTCACCCACGATATCGCCGAGGAATGTTCCAGCGTATTCTCCGCGCACGCGGAGGTAGTTCCGATTTGTGAAAAGACTGCCTGGGTGGGTCAGGGTATTCTCCGCGCACGCGGAGGTAGTTCCCGACACCCAAAATTTCGTTCACGCCACGGAAGGTATTCTCCGCGCACGCGGAGGTAGTTCCAGTGGCGGTTCCTACACGGTGTCCGACTATGTGTATTCTCCGCGCACGCGGAGGTAGTTCCAGTGGCGGTTCCTACACGGTGTCCGACTATGTGTATTCTCCGCGCACGCGGAGGTAGTTCCATGCTCCGCTGGGAAGCGGATAAGGTTAGCGGGTATTCTCCGCGCACGCGGAGGTAGTTCCGAAAAAGTGGTATCAGTGGCAGCAGGCGGGGGGTATTCTCCGCGCACGCGGAGGTAGTTCACCGTTCGAACACATCAAACCCGCCAACAAACAGTATTCTCCGCGCACGCGGAGGTAGTTCCGATCCAAAGTTTCCTCGAACCGCTCCGCCGAAGTATTCTCCGCGCACGCGGAGGTAGTTCCACCAGGGCCTTGTGGGTACGATTGCGGCGTCTGTATTCTCCGCGCACGCGGAGGTAGTTCCACCATTGTCCCAAAGCTCGATTCCGGCTTCCGGTATTCTCCGCGCACGCGGAGGTAGTTCCTACCCGAGATAACACCCGCATGTCATCACGTGGTATTCTCCGCGCACGCGGAGGTAGTTCCTTCTTTTGTTTGGTCGATAGAAATTACCGTATGTATTCTCCGCGCACGCGGAGGTAGTTCCCAGGATATCGTGGTTGACCGGTGGGGCGGTATGTATTCTCCGCGCACGCGGAGGTAGTTCCGACTGAAGAGAATAAAATGGTTCTCGACAGTCGTATTCTCCGCGCACGCGGAGGTAGTTCCGACCTATGGGTGTACCGCAGCTACACCCTGGTGTATTCTCCGCGCACGCGGAGGTAGTTCCGCCATAAACTTCACTCCCCGGAAGCTTGCATGGTATTCTCCGCGCACGCGGAGGTAGTTCCTATGTTGAGGTGTTGGGTGTGCCACAGTATGAGTATTCTCCGCGCACGCGGAGGTAGTTCCGCCATAAACTTCACTCCCCGGAAGCTTGCATGGTATTCTCCGCGCACGCGGAGGTAGTTCCAGCGACTTTGGGTTGGTTTGATGGTGTTTGCCGTATTCTCCGCGCACGCGGAGGTAGTTCCGATCAAAATGTTGGTTTCAACCTTAAAAGGAAGTATTCTCCGCGCACGCGGAGGTAGTTCCCATGCAGATACTGACTGGTTGGCGGCATGGGGGTATTCTCCGCGCACGCGGAGGTAGTTCCCAGAAGATCATAAGCGCAATCCTCATTGAAGAGTATTCTCCGCGCACGCGGAGGTAGTTCCGAACGACCCGGTGATCCCCGTGACCGCGGGCAGTATTCTCCGCGCACGCGGAGGTAGTTCCAATTTGTCAAGGCGGAGGATAAAATCATCGTAGGTATTCTCCGCGCACGCGGAGGTAGTTCCAGCAAAAAGCTCCTCCCCAACATTCCCCGTAGTAAGCCCAGTATTAGGGCGAAGATCAGTATTTCGAGCTGTAACGAAGTCACGTTCCATTTTGTGCCATTTTGCAGCTTTGGTAATACCAAGTTTATTGCGTAGGACTCCATTGGGGTAGAGATAGGCTTCCCACCGGTCGTTTTCTTGCTTCCAGTCGTCGTACTCACTCATGTGTCAGGTGTGGTTTCTGGGGTTACCCCATAGCGCTGGAGGATCTCATCCCGGATTTCATCTGAGGTTTTTTCCCCTAGGATTATCCTAATGGCATCATCAATCATCTGGTCGGTAATCTCATATCCCTCAATACGGGAATTGGCCAAGACGTTATCCAGGTGTTTTCGCTGTTCTGGTGTTAGCGGCGCATTTTCACGGGTGTACATAATGATCTACCTTATTACTTATCAAGAGGAATAAAACTAACTTTACCTCTTCAAGTATGGCATATTCCTAGCGTATTCTCCGCCCATGCGGAGGTAGTTCCACCCCCAAACTACGAACTAAACAGTATAAACCCCAGCCACTGTAAGCTGGGGTTTATACTCTATGGCAATATTCCAAAGGCGAATCAGCTTCGGTACTGGGCGGATAAAATTCCCTGGGAAGCCATTTCCCGGTTGAAATTACGGCGAGCATTCACCAGGTCACCTAACCAGCCGAAGGCAAATAAACCCGCAGTGCAGGTGTACAGCAGCCCTCTGCCGATATTGCCGGTGTAGTAGTGGTGTGCACCGATGATACCGGCAAAAACCAGGCACATCATATACACCCCAAAACTCTTTGCGTGTTGCACCGGAGGTGCTGGTTCGGCACCAGCCATGCCCTGAACCTGGGCAGCAGTCAGATTCACATTCACAACCTGCTGAACATGCTGCGGCATACCAGCATTCATAGCTGGCTGCGGTTGCTGCGGCATTGGACCAGGACCACCCGGTTGTTGTTGCGGAGGGCCGAAAATTGAGTCGTGTTGTTGGAAATTAGGGTCACCAGAGTTATATGGTGAAGTCATATGATCCTCCTGTGAGAACTAGAAAAACTCTGAATTTTAAGTGAAGACTACTAAATCCAATTTTCTTTGGCTAGTGCTCATGTACAGACACCTCCATATGGAGGTGTCCTAAAAATGCGAAGACCATTGCTAATCATGGCGCAAAGTTACTCTTTTTCACATGCTTTGCTAGTGTGGCGTTGGCGTCGATAAGCTAACGTCGCCGGCCACCTCTACTGCCGCCGCTGCTTCTACCGCTACCAGTACCACCACTGTTTTTACTGCCACCACTATGGTTGGGCGTCGAATTATATCGCTTCTGACTCGGGATTTTCGGCACGACATTATTACCCGGATTGCGATGCATAAACAGCTTTGGCTCCGAGCGATAATAACCTCCTACGCCCGAATCGTAGTCATCTTCATAATCATCTTCGTAAGAGTACCCATCATAGGGTTCGCTATCCTCCAGCGATCCACCGGCCTCCTGCGTTCGTGGCACCGTGGTCGTCGAGACCGCGTCTGAGACAGAAGGTGTAACGCTGACGGTAACTGTGCGAGTCGCAGTCGTGGTCACCGTCACAGTCACCGGTTTCGCCGTCGGCGCCGGGGTGCTGTGTGCGCTTTGGCAGCCTGCTAAAAACACACAACCCAACGTAAAAATTGCAGCATGTCTACGCATGAATATCACCTGCTTCTTTGCTTGAAAATTACCTGACGAGAATTGCCCGGGACTGTGCGCTATCCGAACTTACTGGCACTACCGCGCATGCCCATGTCAACCGCACTATCCCGGAACGTTGCGGCAAATCCACATACCCGGCAAGCACCCACCCGGGTGGGTTTGCATTCGGCCGTGCCGCAAACTCAGATTCCGACTCAAACGTTGCCGATTGGGGGGACCGTAACTGCTGGGCAACCTTCCTATGGCACAGCTCACGAGCCTGAAATACGCTCCACCCCCTGATTTTCTCGTTCGTTCCCGTCGTGCCGGTCATGTTTCTTGTGTCTTCCGTTAAATCCGAATCGGAAATATCTGGCTCGGCAGACTCGGACGCATAATCTTCGCTGGCGGAACTGGTCGATTCGCTCACACTGGATTCATCCGAATACGTTGCGCTTGTTGAGCTGCGTTCGGTTGTGGAATGCGTAGAGCTTGCGGAATCCGTGAGCTGCGAAACGCAGGAGATAAACACCGGCACAATAATAAGAAAGAAAAGAACACCAGTTATCACTATTAGCGGTATGAGCCGGTGCTTCGTGCGGGAAGCCGGTGCCGTGCCGGCCGCGGCAGCACCCCGATACTGCGAGGTTGGTGGAGCGGGTGAGAACTGAGCTGATTGTGGGCTTGGGACCGATGCCGCGAAATCCTGGCGACTCGCATTACGCGGCGGTGCCACATTCGCCGACGCGGAAGCCGCTTGGGCCTGGGGCGCTGCCTGAGGCTGGGGCTGCTGGAGTTGAGGTGCACGTGTAGGTTGCGCCGCTGCCTGAGGTGGCGCAGCAGGGGAGGGGCGGCGTGATTTCTGATACCGCCCAGGTATGTGATAGTCACGGGGATGTTTTCGATAAGGCGCCAAGGCGGGAAGCGGCGACACCAACGGTTTCCCCGTTTCCTTATAGGTTGGATTGACATCCACCAGCACATCTGGAACATCAATGGTGGCGTGACATGCGACAACAAGACCTTGCTTGTCGTAAGATTCCACGAGTGCGCGCATGTTCTCGCTCGTAGAAGCCGGCAAGGTACCAATGTATTTATCATCAAGTCGGATTTCAATGCCACCAGTAATAAGGTGGAGGGTAACAAGATAATGCCCGCTATCTCGGTTTTTCGCCACCTTGAAAATCTGCCGATCAGTGATTGCGGTAATGGCTGTACCACGAGGAATCAGCACCCACTGTGCTAGTGGCGGATCATTCAACGGTACGATTTCGCCCGCCGGTTGCACCCCAACCGTGACCGTGAACTCCTCAGAGCCCGGCGTGTGGCTTGGGTCGTCCATGTTCGTCCACAATCGCGCCTTGACGACGGCGTCAACTCCGCTGGCAGCGAGCCGGGCCAGTTCGGGGAAATAAGGTTCAATGTCGGAATCGGGAAGATAGCCAAGAACCTGGCTTTGCCATCGAACTGATACCGCATAGCCTGATGAGGCCTGCGGGTTGTCGATTTCCAGCACGAGGGTGGCGTCGAAAAGCCTAAAATTGCCGCTTCGTGGCACATGCGCCACAATTTCCCGCAACACCATGGCGTGGTCCGCAGTCGACACAACTCTTTGGCCGTACCAATCGGTCGTGGGGCGTGCATCATAACCGCTTGGGGGCATGACCGAATCCTTTAAAATTTATGTAAATAATGTTTAAGAGAAATTTTATCCAGCCATGAGCGGTTTCTATATGGGTGTGGTGGAAAAATTGCTTAAATACCCCCTTATGGGTCGGGCATATGGGGTGGTGTTATTGATCCAATCGTTTTGCAAGCTCCCCGGCGTGTTCGTCGGTTTCGGCTAGCGGTATATCCGTAATCCCCAGGCCTGCCCACGGCACCGTCACCGAGTCAAACACCTCATGTTGCCGTGGGGTTTTCGGTGGCCAATATACCGCGGTAATGTCGGTGTCTTTTGCCAGGCTAATCACATGATTATCGGTATGCAGCCGGCCGCCTTTTGTGCGTAGCTTATCGATCTTGAGTGTCCATGCCTCCACCATGGATATGGTTTCTTGCGGGTGTAGGCTCTCAAACGAAAACACACTATTAAGCTCGAAAACGTTTGCGTTTTTTATAATCACCAAATTCAGTGGTATCTCAAACCCGTCAACATCGACCGATGCGGGCAGATACATGTTCTTTTCTAGCTGCTTATGGCGCCGATATGTTGCCTTCACCATGTCCCGGGCCTGGATTTCTAATTGGGAATGCTCTAAATAGTGTTCGTCGCCAATGAGTGTGACGAATAATAGCTGGGTTGCCTGCTCGATCGAGGTCGAATCCACCTGTTTTGGCTCGTCAATGATGAGCATGTTATTCCAGTAGTCCATCAACGATGCGAGGTAACCATTGACGCTTAATTCATGCCCAATACTGTGTCTGTGATGCTGGCAGGCTAGATGCACCACATGTTGCTCTAGCTCGTCGGCGAGCCGCATGATGGATTGTTGTGACTCCATGTACGCCAATTGGGAGGAATCCTTTTTAAACCTTGCGGCGATCTCCCCAGTGGCCATGTCTTCGACAATGACACCAATGCCAATGGTGGTGATGCTATTAGCGCTGGGGACCGCGCGTACCGTCCAATACCGTAATTTCATGGCTTGCCCCTAAAACCTTTCTTTACTATGTGCAAAACATTTGGAAAGCAGTCTAACTGATCTACCTGTACATTAAACATATGCACGTTCTCGTTACCGGTGGTGCCGGTTTTATAGGTTCACATCTGGTTGATTTCCTTGTTGCTCACGGCCACAGTGTGACTGTTCTTGACAATCTCTCCCGTGGCAGGATGTCTAACCTTGATAACGCGCTCGCCTGCGGTAACGTTCGGGTCATTACAGAGGACCTACTCGACTCGGACCTGGAACAGCTCATTGCCGACACACAACCAGAAGTTATTTTTCATCTCGCAGCCCAAATTGATGTTCGGCGCTCCGTCGCTGAGCCGCTTTTCGACGCCCATACCAACATCATATCCACAATCAGGCTTGCCGAAGCCGCCCGAAAAAACAATGTTCGGAAAATTGTCTTCACCTCATCCGGCGGCTCCATATACGGCAAGCCCGAGCAATTCCCCGTCACCGAAAACACCCCTATCGACCCGCATTCCCCCTACGCTGCCGCAAAAATCTCCGGCGAAATCTACCTCAATACCTTTCGCCACCTTTATGGTCTCGACTGCTCACACATAGCCCCCGCGAATGTGTATGGTCCGCGCCAAGACCCCCACGGTGAGGCCGGTGTGGTGGCGATTTTCGCCCAACGACTCCTGAACGGTCACCCCACCACCATTTTTGGCGATGGCGGCAATACCCGCGACTATGTTTATGTTGAAGACGTGGTGCGCGCATTCTACCTGGCGGCCGGCCCCATCGGTGGCGGTGATCGCTTCAACATTGGCACCAGCATAGAAACCTCAGACCGGGAGCTCCATACCCTAGTGGCCCGGGCCGCCGGCGCCCCAGACACCCCCGACTATGCTCCCGCCCGCCTTGGTGATGTGCCCAGGTCGGCCCTATCGTACCAGCATGCCCACGACGTTTTGGGTTGGGAACCGCGGGTAAGCATTGTCGAAGGCGTGGCCAAAACCGTGGACTATTTCCGTACCACCCAGCAGCTTCACTAGGAGTACAGACGGGCCTACCTAGGCGGACAACCCCCACGTAATCCCGTATGAACTTTCGTCGGCGTTAACCTTAGCGTTGCGGTGGAACCAGTTGCCGCGGCATGACCTTGCCCGTGGCGGTGCGGGGAAGGGAATCCACAAAATGCACGTCCCGGGGCACCGAATGGGCTGCTAGTCGGTCTAACACCCAGTTTTGGATCGCCTCCGTGGTGAGGTTCTGCCCTGCATAATCATCGGATCGTACCACCCACACCGCGATGCGTTTGAAAGTTTCCTCATCCTCGACGCCACCGGCATACATGTCCGCAATGCCCGGCATCTCCTCCAAAACTTCCTCCACGCTGCGGGGATACACGTTCTCCCCACCCACAATGATCATGTCGTCCGCGCGGCCCAACACAAACAAGAACCCGTTCTCGTCCAAATAACCCCGGTCGCCGATCTGGATTAAATGCCCATATTGGGTCATGGGAATATTCGGGTCGGTATAGCCACGCAGCGTTACCGTGTTGTAGCAGAAAATCCGCCCCGGGGTGCCCGTCGGGCAGGGGCGATCATTCTCATCCAAAATGATGAAATCCGTGCCAGTGCAGATCGGCCCCGACGTGGTTGGGTGCTGCGCAATCTCCTCCATAGAGGCCACCGCCACCGCCGAAATTTCCGTCGACCCATAGAGGTTACACAAATTCTTCCCAAACCGGTCATGCATTTTTTCCACAAGCCAGGGTGATAGTGCATTGCCGGAAGAGAAAATAAACTTCAAACTGGAGCAATCATACCGGTCGTTATCCGGCAGATTCACCAAATCCTTCAGGAAAATCGGTGATGATAACATGCCATCCAATTTGCCCTCATCAATATCTCGGAATACCCGTTCCGGGTCGAAGATTCGGTGCGTCACAATAGTGCCCCGCATCCCTAGCGCAATGTTGAACACTGCCCACCCCCATGCATGGAACATTGATGCGGTGATCTGTACCCGCATCCCGGCGCGCCACGGCACCTTTGTTAGGATTCCCGCCAACACCGTTGGCGCCACCGGTTCTACCCGCACAACCCCCTTTGGCGTGCCCGTGGTCCCCGAGCTCATGACTACAATCGGGCCGTGTTTCGGGAAGAACGGTAGGCGTTGTTGCGGAATATAGGTTGCGATGATTGATTCTAAGTCTGGGTAGCCGTAATCCCGGTTCGAATCCCGGTGCGCAATAATCACAGGAATATCCATTGCATCGGCATCAAACCGGTCGATGAACTCCTCATCAATGACCAGAATGTTGACGCCGTCCCGTTTCAGGCAATTCGTCAATTGTTCCTTTGACGAGCCAATATTTTGCAAATATATGGTTGCCCCAGCGAACCCTTTGGCCGCCATGGGATAAATAATTCCTCGACCATTGCGTGCCATTACCCCCATGTGGATATTGCCGTTCATGGTGTCCCGCAGGTAGGCGGCAAATATTCGGGCGTTAGCCCGCAATTGGGAGTACGTCAGTGACCCGGAGTCGTCGATAAGCGCAGTGCGGTGTGGACAAGCAATGGCGCCTTGTTCTACCTCTCGTGCCGTGGTGAACCGATACCGTGCAAGCACCAGTGGCGTTGCCAGCATTGCTTTTAATCCGCCTTCGGTGGAAATGACCCCAGACTTCAACAACGCTGGCACTAAATCCTTGAGCTGTACCATGGTGCGGGCAAATTTGGTAAAAGCAAGTTTATTCATAAGCGGCGTATCTCCGTAATATAGTTCAAGGCCAATGAGGGATTGACACTGATCACAACGGTGAAGAAGCTAACCATGGGTAGAAATTAACCGTCATCAAAAGTATCTTTTGTTTACTTATCGACGTCTGCTGTGACAAGGTTACGCTGCTACCTCCAGCATCCTATTATGCTGATCGGTGCGCAGCGGCCTAACCATAGCATTTCCTGGGAATTTACTATCAGAAGATACCTATTACAGCCATGAGAATTACCCCCGAAAAGGCATGGTGTTTTATTAGCGGCGTACGCCATTTATGCCGGTGAATGACCATGTTTTTCTAGTAACCATCCATGGCTGCCTTGGGGTAGCAGCCCACGGCAGCTATGCGTGACTAGGCACTCTTTGTCTTGGCCTTTGCCTTGACCAGTTCCGCTTCGATGACCTGCCGAAATACCTCGATGGGTTGGGCTCCGCTCACAAACTGGGTCCCCACCAATGCCGCTGGCACCCCATCGATGCCTAACGATGACCCATACCCTTGCGCTTTCTTAATTACTTCGTCGTATGTGCTGTCGGTGGCTTGTTCTTCGAATTTTGCCAGGTCTGGAACCCCGGCTTCTTTGGCGAATCGCACAAAATCGGCGGTCTTATTTTCTGGATGCCCCTTCACCCCCGCAGAGGCTTGGTATAACGCATCGTGGAACTCGTGGAATTTGCCCTGGGCTGCCGCTGCTCGTCCAGCCTTTGCCGCGGCAACCGCGTTGGGACCGTTGATGGGAAAATCGTTCCACTCTAACCGCACCAGTCCTTGATCCACATATTCCGATAAAATCTGTTTTCGCGCACCATTGACGTATAGGGCGCAAAATGGGCATTCAAAATCGGAAAACTCGGAAATGACGACTGGTGCATCAACCGCCCCCACCGCGAATGGGTCTTTTGCGTTGCGCCGATGAACATTGAGTACGTCATTCTCTGATTTGATGTCCCCGCCGGGGCCCACAATGAACGCATCCAACTGTGCCGGGTCCGATACTGGTTTCACACTGCCGGTGCCTGCCGGTGCGAAATCTTTCCGTTTTGCGGCTTCGGAGGTTGCTGTGGTGCGTAAATCCGCCTGGTTGTGTTGCGCGGTGGAGACTTTATAATACCCCGCATAATATCCGATCACAAAAATACCAGCCACGATGATGGCGAATATAATGACAAGGCGCACCACCTTCGGAGGGGTGAGCCGCAAGAGTTTTTGTGCCATGCATACTCCTTAGATCAGCCAAAACTGGCATTAGTTTAATGGTCTGGTGACCTATGTGAGAAACTCTTCCTCCGGCCGTACCGCATTTTGTAGTGCTATCGCCCGGGCTAGCTGTGCGTATCGTAGTTCTTGCTCCCGGAACCGAATCCACGTTGACAATGTGGTAAACCCAAACGCCATGATGAGCACATAGAGCATTAAATCCGTGCCCCGGGCGACCCCCACAGCCTGCGCCACAACCGTCACATCGTCTGGCCGTAACACCGCCCAAATCGCCAATAACACCAGCAGCACGAACCCTAGTTTCACCCCGGCTTTTGCCCGCGCTTTACGACGGTTCGTGAGGAAATATAGCACCAATAAAATCGTGGTGGCCAGCAATAATGCCTGAACTATAGTTGTCATATCAAATTTTCCTTTACCAACAGCCCGTCAGCTAGAATGTTGACCCCGTTAATCAATGATTGGCCCTTGCTCATCGAGTATTCGGTGTACAAAATATCCACCGGTTCCTCCGACACCCGCCACTGGTTGTCCACGATCTGTGACACGATTTCTGATGCGTGCGACATCCCGTTCATCCGAATATTCAACTCATCAGCCACTCGTCTATTGAAAGCCCGTAGCCCATTATGAGCATCTGTCAACCCTAACTTGCGGGTTTTCCGTGATAATAACACCACGGTTTGCAGCACTAGGCGTTTAATCCACGGAACCTGATCGTGGTCAGATTTGGGGCGTCCAAACCGGGTTCCCACGATAATGTCCAGCGGTTCGGTGCGTAACCGTTGCACCATCCGTATCACGTCTTTCACCTGGTGTTGGCCGTCCGCATCAAACGTCACGAAATACCGTGCCCCCGGCTGTTGGCGGGCATATTCCACCCCGGTTTGAATACTTGCCCCTTGACCTAAATTCACTGGGTGGTTTACCAAATGCGCCCCACCCGCATGAATGCGGTAAGCCGAATCATCGTGTGAACCGTCATTCACTGCAACAATGTTAGGGAAGACAGCCCGAGCATTTTCAATGACACCTTGAATGACCTGGCCCTCGTTATAACACGGAATTATCAGCCAAGTATCAGAAAAATCAGCTGAATTATTACTGTTCAATTGGTATCGCATTGTCATAATGGACTCATCGTACCGCGGGGGTAGCGGCTGGCTTACTGCGAAGAACGGTGAAACAGCAGTGAATAAACACGTTTAAGAAGCCCATGGGGTATTTTTCGATAGGACATACGAATGATAAAATTCCCAACCGAACGGGGGTAAGAAACCAGGCCATAGGTAACTAAATTACGCTGCAACTGCCGCTCTGCCGCCCACATACCAGCACTGGTTCGCCGCCGGAACTGGTCGTCTGATACCCGGAAAAATGTTAACGGCTCCGGGATGTTATAAAACCGGTAACCATGGGCTAACAGTCGGGCAAACAAATCATAATCCTCCATGAAATGCACATTTTGGTACCCACCCACGGCCTTCACAGCCGAAACCCGCATCATCACACTGGGGTGGTTTATCGGATTATTAATCTTGGCGTAACGCTGAATCGCTTCGTGGGTTTCCGGTAACGCACGCACATTATTGGTGTCTCCCGGATGATGGTAAAACTCCGATACCGCAGAGCCCACCACATCAAGATTCTGGCCTGTGGTAAAGCACGCCAACTGGCGAGCAAATCGTTCCGGTGCGGCAATATCATCCGAATCTAGTCGGGCCACGAAATCCGTTTCAATGGTTTCTAACCCAGCCTGCAATGCTGGGCCCAGCCCCTGATTCACCGGTAGCGGTAGCCGTTTGCTGGTAGGATGCTCGCGGCAATGCTGTTCTAGCACCTCGTATAATTCTGGCGTGAGTGGGCCGTCCTCCACGATAAGAATCTCATCGGCGCGGCGGGTTTGCTGAAGCAAGGAATCCAATGCGGCGGTCAACTCGTCGGCACGAGTGTTGCGGTATACGCTCATCAACACGCTCACTGTAGGTGTTGATGCTCCCGGCATGGGGGTGGCGGATTCAGGGGGCACGGACGTGGGCATAAAAGCACTAGCCTTTCATATTGAACATCTTTATAAAATGTTTCGTAGTAGCTTGCCGTACCCGGATTTGTCCAATCGTGCAGCCAAAATTTGCAGCTGTTCGGCATCAATAAACCCAGATTGGTAGGCGGCAGCTTCCGGTGAACCAATAATAATGCCCGTGCGTTTCTGCAAAACTTCTACATAAGACGATGCCTCACTCATGGAATCGAATGTTCCGGTATCCAACCACACGTCACCCCGTGCTAGTTTTTGGACCTGCAATTTTCCTTGCCGTAAATACGCTTCATTCACGCTTGTGATTTCTAACTCACCTCGCGTGGAGGGGGTAATGGTGTGGGCAATGTCGATCACCGAATTGTCGTAGAAATATAATCCCACCACCGCAAAATTTGATTGCGGATGTTGCGGTTTTTCCACAATAGATAATGCTTGACCGGACTCATCAAACGCCACAACACCATAACGGCTAGGATCCGACACTTCATAGGCGAATACGATGCCTCCCTGTGGATCCCGGCATTGACTTAACGATGCCGAAAATTGGGAACCATGGAAAATGTTGTCCCCCAACGCCAAGGCCACACTGCTATCACCAATGAAATCTGCCCCAATAATAAAAGCTTGCGCTAGCCCTTCCGGTTGCTGTTGTACCGCATACGTCAAACGAATGCCGAACTGCGAGCCATCGCCTAAAAGTCGCTGAAATGCACCTTGGTCTTCAGGGGTGGTGATGACGAGAATGTCGCTGATTCCAGCCTGAATGAGTGTCGACAGGGGATAGTAAATCATTGGCTTGTCATAAATGGGCATGAGCTGCTTGGAAATCCCCTGGGTTATTGGGTACAGGCGAGTGCCGGTACCACCGGCAAGAATAATGCCTTTCATCACTCTGCCTCTTCACTATTGAACGATGATGGATCAGGCGCCACGAGATTCCTCACATATTCTTCCAGTCGAGCCTCCCACAGCGGTGGAATAAACCCGGTCGCTTCGATTTTCGCCAATGACAGGCACGAATTTTTCGGCCGCACCGCCAGCACCGGCGTCGGTACTGCTGCTGTGGCCGGCGCCGTCGGTGTGGGCGATGCCGTAGAAGCCTGGGCGGAAACCCGCGCGGTGTATTCTTCCGTGCTGCACTCCGTCACGTGGTTAGGATCAACCTGGACGATTTCGAAAACCCGGCGAGCTATCTGCGCCCACGACTGTGGTTGGCCACTGTTACTGAAACCATAAACCCCATAAGGATGCTCCCCGGCCAATAAATGCGCTGTTGCCTGGGCAATATCAGTGCTGAACGTTAATCGTCCCACCTGGTCATTCACCACGGCTGGATGAGCTCCCGACTGCGCAAGACGCACCATGGTGGTCACAAAATTCTTACCATCCCCCACAACCCAACTGGTACGCACAATATAATGCTTCGTGGTCAACGCGATCGCGGCATCCCCAGCAGCCTTGCTCGCCCCATAGAAATTACTGGGAGCAATCGGGGTGGTTTCATCCTGATCCCCAGGTGCATCGCCGGAAAATACATAATCGGTAGAAAAATGCACCACGGTAAGATCATGATTTGTTGCCAGCCGAGCCAGTTTTGCCGGACCTGCTGCGTTCACCGCCCAGCATCGGGCCCTATCCATCTCGGCATGGTCCACCGCGGTGTAGGCTGCCGCATTAATAATCACCGCATACTCATCCCAATTCACTGCATCCTCAAGAGCTTGATAATCCGCGGTGAGGTCAAAATCCGAATGGTTACACAATGTTGCGTCGGGAAACTGGGTGGCCAAAGCCCGCCCCACCTGACCATCCGCCCCGGTGATCAGAATCTTTCCGGGAGGCACAGCGGTGGCGTCGGCAAGCAGTGGATGAGTGCGATCAGCGGCGGAAATTTCGGCCTTATCCAGCGGAATTGGCCAGCAAATACCTAATGCGGGGTCCGCTAAATTGACGTGACTGTAATGAACTTGAGGCGACCAGTGCGCATCCACCAAATACGTGTAGATGGATGACTCTAATGCTTGAAAACCATTTGCCACCCCCCGCGGCACGAAAACTGCCTGCTCAGTAGTGATTCTAGTGCTGAAAACCTTGCCGAAAGTGGGGGAGTCGGCACGCAGATCACACCACACGCCAAAAACCTCGCCCTGAGCAATGGTGACAAATTTGTTCCACGGTTCAGCATGCAAACCCCGAGTAACCCCTGGTTGGGCGTTGAAAGAAATATTATTTTGCACCGGGCGGAATTCCCGGCATGCCTGACTGAGTTCCGGGATTGCTGCGATCTTTTCCCGCTGCCAATTTTCTTTAAACCAGCCACGATTATCCGGCCGCACATCTAAATGCAGGACATATAATCCGGCGATAGGGGTGGGTGTTGCAGAAAAAGGGGTGGGTGACTTCATGGTTATTGGCACTACTTTCCGGCTATTGCTTCGAATTGGTTTCCATTATTGTCCGGTCGCGGCATAATTGGCTTCAACCTGCGCTTTGAGAGGTTCCCACCATGCGCGATTTTCGGTATACCAGGCGATGGTTTCCGCTAACCCAGTACGCATGCCGGTGTTGGTGTCGGTAAATTGCGGCCGCCACCCTAATTCGGTGCGTAGCTTTGTGGAATCCATGGCGTAGCGCTGATCGTGCCCGGGGCGATCACTTACATGTTCGTAAGCGTCGGGGCTGAGCCCCATGAGTTCGCAAATAAGTGAGATGACCTGCTTATTTGTTATATGGTCATTATCAGCGCCAATGATGTAGCTTTCCCCAATAGTGCCATTATCGAGAATGAGCTGTACCGCTGAATTGTGATCGTCCACATGGATCCAGTCGCGGATTTGCGCACCAGTACCATACAGTTTTGGCGTCCGGTGGGTGAGAATATTTGTGATTTGGCGGGGAATGAATTTCTCAATGTGCTGGTAAGGTCCATAATTATTGGAGCAGTGCGAAAGCGTAGCAGGAATATTAAACGATCTGATCCATGCGCGAACCAGATGATCCGCACCAGCCTTCGTAGCGGAATATGGTGACGATGGGTTATATGGGCTGGTTTCCGTGAACCTGCGGGGGTCGGTGAGCTCCAGGTCGCCAAACACCTCATCCGTGGAAATATAATGCAGCCGAGTATCATATTTTCGTATGGCTTCAAGCAGCGCAAACGTTCCCACAACATTACTATGCACAAACGCCGCCGGGTCCCGCAGCGAAGCATCAACGTGGGTTTCCGCCGCGAAATGCACCACAACGTCCGAAGCTTTTACTAGCTTATCGACGAGCTCCCGGTCAGCAACATCACCCTGCACGAAGTGAACATCAAGTCCCGTGAGATTACTGCTATTTCCGGCATACGTGAGTTTATCCAAGACTGTGATCTCATATTCTGGACGAGTAGTTAGTGTGCGCCGCACAAAATTGGTGCCGATAAAACCGGCGCCGCCTGTAACAAGCATCTTCATAAGAGTTAATGATACGGGGTCCAGTCGGCAGAAAAACGACACACCCCACGGGGAAGAAGTAGCATATTTGTAGAATTCCACAGGCATTCGGGTGTAGTGTGACCTAAATGTGATTTTTATTTATGCAGCTCAAGATATATGTCTAGAAAATAGCACCTTTACTTGTGGATAACTTTTGTGCTACTTAGCGAGCATGGTTGCGCGCTGATTAATCTGGTGCTAAAGGGACAAATTCCCAGTCCACTACCAGTCACCATATAGGTCTAAGGAGCACGATGACCATGTCACGCAACCGCAAAAACCACCGAAACCATCAAGCTCGCCGAAACCAGCGTCGACAACGCCAGGCAGCCCTTCGTCAGTCCGCGCTAGCAGAATTTCCCGCAATTGTTGAAACACTCGCCCCCGATATTGCTGATGACAATGAAACCGTATCATTCAAGTCATTTAAGACTGCCACGCAATACTACAATCGCGCTGTTTTGGACCATCTCCTGCAATATCAGCTGATCTACGACGAACACTACGATGAAGCACTCATGCTGATTTGTGATGGTTTTGGACTCACCAAAGCCAACGGCAAACATTTGTTGACCACTGCACACATTCTTACCATTCTCCCCGACATACGTGCCCGTATTTACGATGCAGGCACGGCTGACCTGGAACGCCTCATCATCATAGGTAAACAACTTGCTGGTCTCAACGATGACCAAATAATGGAGGTAGAACCAGCCATCTATAATCTATTCACTAGCGATGAGGAAACATATGAGTGGGTGAAAACCACCATCATTCGCGCAGCGCTGAAAGCCGCTCGCCTCGATGTGGATGAGGAAGCCAGGGCGGCTGAAGAAGCTCGGGTTGCAGCCCGAGAAGAGAAGAAACAGCAGCAACAAAGCCGGTTGGTGCATCATGAACTGAATGACGGCCGAACGGAAATCATCATCCGTATAGACAAGGAAAACTCACCCCAATTCAACCAACAGGTAGCTGAGGCTGCCCAAACCGCTGGTAAAGAAGTCGCCGATTACCTGTACGATCACGTTCATGCGGTTGTTGACCCAGATGTGACACTCTTGGCGGTAGCGGATGACAAGGGCAATCTTGTGGTAGAAGGATGCCAGCCAATGGTGGTAAAAAACGTAATTGACCTGCAAAATGCTGTTCGAGAGGCCCGCAGATACCGGTTGTCGAAACTGCGTGGCCTGATCACCACCCCGGAAGCACCGGAACCAGGTCCCGCAGATCCAGACTCATCCGGGCATGCGGCTGCCTAAGCTACAGACGTCGATAAGCTTGATGAGTTCGTTCGTGCCGTAAAAATTCCTACCATATGCACCACCAGCCCACAGAGCGGGCCAATGCATAATGCTAACCAGGCACCATTTTCTAGCGATAATGGTGAAGCGAGAAAGCAAATACCCACCAGTGTGGCTGTTGCCCATCCCCAAAGGTAATACTGGTGCTTATCGATACTCATTGCGGCGGCACCAGTAATCATCAGTGATGCGGTGCATGTTGCGCCCAGGGTGAATAATGCGAGTGATCGACCTGAAATAACATACGCATCACCCAAAACGGCCACCATGAGCCATGGGCCAATCAACCATGCGGCAAAACTTCCCAATAACCCAACAGACCATATCAGCAAGAATGGTTGCGATAGTGCCCGCAGTGGTTTATTACGATGCTGGACAAACCGGACGACCAAGGCAGATAGAAACTGCTGCAACGGCACCAATAATGGTGCTCTGGTCAAGATCACCCCATAAGACACCACATTGACTGACACCTCACCAACAGGTGTGACATCAGGATGGGTGAATTTTGCCAAGGTCGGAAAGCCCGTAATAAGTACCGCGGTTGCCCCGGAAGCCGCCATGGCGAAACCCGCACGTTGGAGAAACTGTTTAGTGGAAACATCCGCACGTAACCGCAAAGTCTCGCGTACCTGGGAGCTAAAAGTTACCAACACCAGCCATGATGCTGCCCCCAGCACAGTGACCACCAAGAACGCCACAAGTTTCCAGCCAAAAATCCAGGCAATAATCGCTAACACCATCCGTGAGACGGAATCCAATGTGATGAGTAACGCGTAACGATTCCATAATCTAGATGCAGAAATGAGGCCAGCGATAGTGGCTTGCACGGTATAGCTTGCTAAACCAACCGCCATCAGGATAATGCCCACAAGGTTATGCTGCGACAGAATCCGCGGCGACCACAGTGGTGCCACAACAATGACGGTAACCATGGTGACCAAGGCGATCCACAAACCAATAATGATAGGTTGAGCCAAGTTTTTTCCCGTGGATGTGGTGATGGGATTTATTCCGTGTGAATCATCATAGTTATCTCTAGGCTTTTGGGTTTCCAAAGCTGTAGTGACTGCCCGAGTAGTTTCCTGCGTCAGACCGGTAATAATTCCCGTAATTGTAAAAAATAACCCCCAGTAGGCAAGGAACTCTATGGAGATAGTTGATTCTTTACCGAAAGCTCGACCGGGAATAATGACCACGGCAAAGCCGGAGATACCAGCAATGGCAGTAGCAACTGATAGCCACCGCATTGATTGTTCCACTTGAGGTTGATGTGGTTTCACATCATTCAGCTTTGTGTCATTCATGTTTATATCTTTTAGTTGAGTGGATTTGTGATTCACGTTTCACTGATGGCCAGCTACATATAGCATTACAGCATCGCAGAAAAATGGTATGAGATGAGACACATGGTGTTCATCAAATGGGAGAAAACTGGGGGCATGGGGGGATCGGGGGTAAAAATAGGGTGCTGGGGTGTCTGCTGATGTTTTGCATGTACCACTATTGCGTTATTCCATCAAGTTGCGTGTGGTTGGAGGCCACAGAGAGCATACATGCGTAAAACCCCACTAAACGCGGTAAATAGTGGGGTTTTACGGGAGTAATAATGTTACTCCTGGCTTGCCTCTACTGAAATGCAGAAAACCAGTTACTATTTTAGCTGAAAGCCTTCTCAAATGTTGGCCATGAATCCCGCAGATCTTGCTCCCAGTACGACCAAGAGTGCGTCCCGGTGTTACGCAAGACAAAGTTAGCCGGAATCTTCATGCTTTCCAACTTCTGTTTGAGGTCATGCGTGCAGGCGTTGGTCGCTGCCTCAATAGTGCCACCCTCAACGACGAGAATCGAGGAGCTTACAGATGCGACCAAGGGATCGGCCTTTCGGAGCTTAGGGCCATTAGGCATGTCCCATTCACCGGCCAGGCCAGTGCCATTGGATACGTAAATTTGGGAGCCACGCAACCCCTCAGCTTGAACGTGGACGTCATTACGCTGCCATTCCGGTCCACCAAGGGGACCCCACATTTGTTCCCGGGAACTGCCACCACGATTGAGAGTGACATTGACGAATTCAGCAGGAATTGGCTTGGAAGATGCATAGCAGCCCGAGAACGATGCTACGCCGTCATAAAACTTCGGGTTATGCTCAGCAAGCAACATAGAGCTCGTCGCAGACATGGACATGCCAGCGATGGCCCGTTTGCCATTACCTTTGAGTAGTTTCTCCAAGGGGCTAGGGAGTTCCTTGGTTAAGAAGGTCTCCCACTTTTGTTTGCCGCCCAACTTGGCTGAATCACTGACCCAGTCAGTGTAGTAAGAAAACTTACCAGCCATGGGAATAACCACGTTGATATTCTTTTCTTTGTAGAAATTAATAACGTCTGTTTGAGCTATCCAGTTAGCATTACCTTCACCACCATCTGCGCCATTGAGGAGATAGAGGACTGGTCGATTGGCGTCGGCGGCTTTGATGACAACAAGTGGGACCTCTCGGTTATCCATGGCGGGTGAGGTTGCCCACATTTCGGTAACCCGATTGTCGTTGGCATCCAGTTTCTTCCGCCATGCAGGGTCTTCGCCTTCTTTTTTGCCCACCTTGATTACGGATTGCGGAGTATTACCGGCGATCTGTGCAGGTGTCACTTCGGAGGCAAAAGCAGCATGTGGTGTGGCGGCAAAGAGGGAAAGTGCGGCAATAGTAGCGGCTAATGTACGAGTGAGCTTCATAGACGAATTTTCCTATTGTGTGTTTGACTGATTCATTCAGCCAAAGCTGTGATCATTATTTGAGCGTGTAAGACGTTACAGATGCTGTATTTACCATCGGTTGTTTGTGCTTAGTTGTTAACAGTGCCGGAAAACATCAGCTTGTGACAACACGCACTCATCTATAAGTCTTATCGACTTAAAACAATTGAGGATAAGGCTGATGATAGAGCATCGAGTCGCAAAATATCTATAGGTACCCCTGTTTATTACATAAGTTAAACCAGCAATACGCTGGACCTAGTGAGAAATTACCCCGCCACCTGGGGGTAGTAGCATTCCATGAGGGGGTATTGTCTTGATACTAATGGAAACTTCAACGATTTTCGGTTGGGCCTGCAGGCTACCATGATGTGTTAATAGATAAGGGGGACCAATTTGGGGGGAGAAACATACCCCATGGTTGCATAGTTACCATGTAACGCTGAAGAATGACAGTGGTAATAAATAAGAAGGAACGAGAAGAACACATATTCGTGTGATAGCTCATGTGGTTTTCCTGAATGGATCACATGCTCTATACATGAATTGTTCATGTCATCACTGTCAAAGGCTTCAAGCCACATTGATCTAAGGAGAAACTCATGCGGGACCTATCTTTTGTTGAACTCATCACCATCAAACTTAATGAAATCTTGGGTGTTCTGTTGAACTTGGGATCTTCCACCTCCAGTACGTTGAGCGAGAGCCTAGGTATGCTTTAAAACCTGGCAACCAACTACACAGTAAAATTTCAGTCGAAGCGGTGGAAGATGATGGTGGTTTCTTGCAGCACGCATGAGCAAGAGCGTGTGAATAGGGTTCCGTTAACTTAGCGATCGTGTAGTGTTCGGGCGAAAAATGCGACATTTTTGTGATTTTTTCGTATTCTGGATATGTGACTGAACATTTTGACGTAGTAGTGCTTGGTGCCGGTCCTGGTGGCTATGTTGCCGCTATCCGCGCAGCTCAGCTTGGTAAAAAGGTTGCTGTTGTAGAAAAGCAGTATTGGGGTGGTGTATGCCTCAATGTGGGATGCATTCCATCAAAAGCATTATTGAAGAATGCAGAAGTGGCCCACATTTTTAACCACGAGGCGAAAACATTTGGCATCTCGGGTAATGCCTCTTTCGATTTTGGGGCTGCTCATCAGCGTTCCCGCAAAGTGTCTGAAGGCATCGTGCGTGGCGTGCATTACCTGATGAAGAAAAACAAGATTACCGAGATCAATGGTTTAGGTGTTTTTAAAGACGCTAAAACCATTGAAGTGCGGGAGGGTAAAGATACAGGTAAAACAATTACCTTTGATAATTGCATTATTGCCACGGGTTCGGTTGTGCGTTCACTGCCGGGCGTGACAATTGGTGGGAACATTGTTTCCTTTGAAGAACAGATTCTTCACTCCAAAGCACCAAAGTCAATGGTGATTGTTGGTGCTGGTGCTATCGGCATGGAATTCGCTTATGTGCTAGCTAACTATGGCGTGTCCATTACCATTGTGGAGTTTATGGATCGGGTATTGCCGAATGAAGACCCCGACGTTTCTAAAGAAATTGCAAAACAGTACAAGAAACTTGGTGTCAAACTGCTCACCGGCTACAAGACCACCGCAATCCGTGACCTGGGTGGGAGTGCAGGTGTGGAAGTAGATGTGGAATCCAAGGATGGTTCCAAGTCTGACACTATCAAGGCTGATCGAGTCATGGTATCCATCGGCTTCGCCCCACGAGTTGAGGGGTATGGTCTGGAAAACACCGGTGTGAAACTTACCGACCGGGGTGCCATTGACATTGATGAACGCATGCGGACAAATGTTCCTGGCATTTATGCCATTGGGGATGTGACCGCTAAGTTGCAGTTGGCTCACGTCGCTGAAGCGCAAGGTGTGGTTGCGGCAGAAACCATCGCTAACGCCGAGACTCAAGAACTTGGCGACTACATGATGATGCCACGGGCAACATTCTGTAATCCGCAGGTTGCTTCTTTCGGCTACACCGAAGAACAGGCAAAACAGAAGTTTGCAGATCGTAAGATTAAAAGTGCCACTTTCCCATTCTCGGCGAATGGGAAGGCACAAGGTTTAGCGGAATCCGCAGGTTTCGTCAAGATTGTGGCTGATGCCGAGTTCGGGGAGCTATTAGGTGCCCATATGGTTGGTTCAGGAGTGTCTGAAATGCTGCCAGAGCTCACTTTGGCACAACGGTTCGATCTCACCTGTGAAGAAATCGGTCGGAACGTTCACACCCACCCAACGTTGTCTGAAGCCATGAAAGAGGCAGCAGAAGGCATCATGGGGCATATGATTAACCTGTAGTTAATCCTGGCCCACTGCACCCGTAATTAGTTTGCGGCTAGTTCAGTTAGTTACGGAGGTTATGCCCTTGGTTTACTGCTATAGCAGTAAACCAAGGGCATAACGTATCTTCGAACACAACACAGATAGTATGCAGTTCAACAGTCAGTTTGATACCCATCTCAGCGTCAACATTTCGATTGATACCAAACGGGTGGGATTTAGCTAACACAAAAATTTTGGATCATTGTGGGAACGTCAAAGAGATGTCACTTCACGCTTTTCCAAAACCCCTGTTAGTGGGGGTGGAATCACTGCAATGGCCAACATATTTCAGGCCAGGCTACCCTAAATTGCTGGTAGTTGGCTATTTTTTTCTATATGACATAAGACACATAGCGGTGAAGTAGGTAGTTGGAGACCTCAAAAGCAGAATAAAGTAAGGACGACACTGGAGGTGCCATGACTGTAAATAACATCGATCGTGACGCAATCGCTCACGGCAAAATTACTGAAAAACCGCTTCGTGATCGGCCGAAACACCCGACCTGGGTATTGAAATTATCAATGGCCGTCACCGGCCTGCTCTTTGCTGCCTTTGTGGTATTCCACATGGTTGGTAACTTAAAGGTCTTCTTGCCTGCGTACGAGGACGGAAGTCGTCCTATTAACGTGTACGGCAAGTGGCTGCGTGAGATGTTCTATCCATTGCTACCCCATGAGGCTATGCTGTGGATTTTCCGTATCGTGTTGCTAGCTGCCATCATTCTGCATATCTATGGTGCATTCGTACTTACCGGGCGGTCCCGCAAATCTCGTGGCAAATTCCGTCGCACCAACCTTATTGGTGGAATGAACTCCTTTACCAGCAAAACCATGCTGGTTACGGGTATTGTGCTGCTGGCTTTCATTATTTTCCACATCCTTGACCTCACCCTGGGCGTAGCCCCTGCCGCACCGACCGCCTTTGAACACGGTCATATTTACGCCAATATGATTGCTAGTTTCTCCCGCTGGCCAGTCGCAATCTTCTACATTCTGGCTATGGTTGTGCTTTTCCTGCACCTTTCCCATGGCATCTATCTGGCGGTTTCCGACCTCGGCATCACCGGCAAGCGCACCCGTGCGGTCATGCTAGCACTGTCCTACTTGGTTCCGGCCGTTGTGATGATTGGCAATATTTCCATCCCATTGTCTATCGCCCTAGGGTTAATCCACTAGGTTATAAACGGACGAAAAGGTAAATAATCAATGAGCACTCACTCTGAAACCGTAACTCGACCCGAGTTCCAACATCCTGCTTCCATTGTTCCCGGTGTGGTGCCGGGAACCATCCTGGAATCTCACGAGCCCAAGGGCGTGCCCACCAAAGAAATGTGGCAATACCATAAAGACCACATGGAGTTGGTTTCCCCACTCAACCGTCGTAAATTCAAAGTTCTCGTTGTCGGAACTGGGCTGGCAGCAGGCGCTGCCGCAGCTGCACTCGGCGAATTGGGTTACACCGTTAAGGCTTTCACCTACCATGATGCTCCCCGACGTGCCCACTCCATTGCAGCCCAGGGCGGCGTTAACTCCGCTCGTGGTAAAAAAGTCGATAACGACGGCGCATACCGCCACGTGAAAGACACTGTCAAAGGCGGTGACTATCGTTGTCGTGAGTCCGACTGTTGGCGGCTAGCCTACGAATCCGTTCGGGTTATCGACCACATGAACGCCATTGGCGCTCCGTTCGCTCGGGAATATGGCGGTGCACTAGCTACCCGCTCTTTCGGCGGTGTGCAGGTGTCTCGTACCTATTACACCCGTGGACAAACTGGCCAACAGTTGCAGCTGTCTACAGCATCAGCCCTGCAACGCCAAATCCACTTGGGAACTGTGGAAATCTTCACTCACAACGAAATGGTGGATTTGATTATCACAGAAACTGATGGTGAGAAACGCTGCGAAGGCGTGGTGATGCGTAACCTCATCAACGGTGAACTTACAGCCCACACTGGCCATGCGGTCATTCTTGGTACTGGCGGCTATGGCAATGTGTTCCATATGTCTACGCTGGCGAAGAACTCTAACGCTGGTGCTATGATGCGAGCATTTGAAGCCGGGGCATATTTAGCATCTCCTTCATTTATCCAATTCCACCCCACCGGTTTGCCGGTGAATTCTGAATGGCAATCCAAAACCATTCTGATGTCGGAGTCGTTGCGTAACGACGGTCGAGTGTGGTCACCCATCAAACCCAAAGACGATCGTGACCCCAACACCATCCCCGAAGAGGAACGCGACTACTTCCTGGAGCGGCGCTATCCGGCATTCGGTAACCTGGTGCCCCGTGACGTGGCTTCTCGTGCTATCTCCCAACAAATCAACAAAGGTCTCGGGGTCGGGCCGCTGCATAACGCAGCCTACCTCGACTTCCGTGACGCTATTGAACGATTGGGACAAGACACCATTCGGGAACGGTACTCCAACCTCTTCGAAATGTATGAAGAAGCCATTGGCGAAAACCCCTACACCACTCCCATGCGCATTGCCCCCACCTGCCACTTCACCATGGGTGGCCTGTGGACTGACTTCAACGAAATGACCTCAATTTCTGGCTTGTTTGCCGCCGGTGAGTGCTCCTGGACATACCATGGTGCTAACCGTCTTGGCGCAAACTCGTTGTTGTCGGCATCTGTGGATGGCTGGTTCACTCTGCCGTTCACTATCCCCAACTTCCTGGCTCATCACCTTAATGAGCCACCACTTGCTGAAGACGCACCTGCTGTTCAGGTTGCTCTGGACCGCGCTCAAGCCCGTATTGACCGGTTGATGAACATTAAGGGCAGTGATCCACACGGCCCCGAGTACTATCACCGCCAATTGGGTGAAATCCTGTATTTCTCTTGCGGTGTGGCACGTAACATCGAAGACCTCAAGTCAGGTATCGAAAAGATTCGGGCACTACGCAAAGAATTCTGGTCCAACCTGCGTATCCCTGGTTCGCAAGACGAAATGAACCAGGTGCTGGAATATGCTGCCCGTGTCGCAGACTACATTGACCTGGGTGAACTCATGTGTATTGATGCCCTTGACCGGGATGAGTCCTGTGGCGCGCACTTCCGGGACGACCACCTCTCACCAGAAGGCGAAGCCGAGCGCGACGATGAACATTGGTGCTTCGTCTCTGCCTGGGAAGCAGGTAAGAACGAAGGCGAGTTCATTCGTCATGCCGAGCCGCTCACCTTCGAAGCCATCCCTCTGATGACAAGGAACTACAAGTAATGAAACTCCATCTTGAAATCTGGCGTCAGGCCGGTCCGTATCACGAGGGACACTTCGAATACGTCACCGTTGAAGACGCAGTTGCTCAAATGTCCATCCTCGAACTCTTGGATCACGTTAACTCTGGGTTGATCGAAGAAGGAAAGGAACCTTTCGCATTCGCATCTGACTGCCGTGAAGGTATTTGTGGTACCTGCGGGCTCCTGGTCAATGGCCGTCCTCATGGTCTGGAACAAAACCAGCCAGCTTGCCAACAGCGGCTACTCAACGTCAAAGATGGTTCTACCCTTAAGATCGAACCATTCCGTTCCGCTGCATTCCCCGTGATCAAAGACATGGTGGTCGACCGGTCTGCCCTGGACCGAGTGATGCAGCAAGGTGGTTATGTGTCCGTGAACTCGGGTACCGCTCCCGACGCCGACACTCTGCACATGAATCACCAAACGGCAGAGCTTGCCCTTGACCATGCTGCATGCATTGGTTGCGGTGCCTGTGTGGCCGCGTGCCCCAATGGTGCCGCCCACCTGTTTACTGGTGCCAAGCTGGTCCACCTGTCACTCATGCCCTTGGGTAAAGAAGAACGCGGTCGCCGTGCTCGTAAGATGATCGACGAGTTGGAAACCAACTTTGGCCACTGCACCCTCTACGGTGAATGTGCCGATGTCTGCCCTGCAGGTATCCCATTGAGTGCAGTGGCTGCGGTGAACAAAGAACGGGCTCGTGCGTTCTTTACCGCCAAGGATGCGTAGACGCATAAGTGCTTATGAGCTCGTGAAAGTAGTCTTGGTAACAATATCAGAAAGTAATGCCTGAACTTTGGTCAGGCATTGCTAGACTGATAACATAATCTCTTGATTAATATCTCGATTTTTCGCATTTAACTCACACTGCTTAAAACTTCAGAAAGAAAGGCACGTCCATGTCAGCCGAAAACCAGATGGCTGAGTACCCGGTCTTCGACGGCCAGGTTTCTAGCCGCATGAACTACATTGATGGTTATGATCCATCAAGCCTGATGGCTCCGCATTCTTCCCTGCTACGCACCAGCACATGGGTTGGCATGGGCCTTGTCCTGTCGTCATTGGCGGCGATCGGGCTGACAATATTTGGGGCAGCCAGTTCGGTGTATCATATCAGTGATTATGCATCCACGTATTTGATTATTGGCTTGGTACTAGCTGCGATTTTGTTAGTTGGTGGTTTTGGCCTCATTCAGTATGGTCGTCGTTATTACTACCAGTATCGCGCTGAAACTGGTCGCGTAAACTAACCAAGCGTTTACATCTAGAAAACCCCGCTTCGGCGGGGTTTTCGACATTCAAGATGGTTCATGCCGGATATAGGCAGACATGCGATGTTCAAAAGGACCTTACTGAAATCAGCATCGACAAATAAAAACAGGGATAATAGCAAATATGGAAAAACCCGTAATCACCGCCACACAACGGTTAGCAGTGCCTGGCCCCTCACCAGAAATGGAGGCACTCAGACGTACTGAACTACGACGGTATAAGGCGTTAGCCACCGGATTGCTGCTTATTGCCGCTGTCATATTTTTCGGATGTCGTTGGTGGGAGGCACAAGGACACACTGGTGCTTGGGTTGGTTTTGTTCGTGCTGCTGCCGAAGCTGGAATGGTTGGTGGCCTGGCCGACTGGTTCGCAGTGACCGCACTCTTCCGTTACCCCCTGGGCCTAAAAATACCCCACACAGCTATTATCCGGCGCAAAAAGGACCAAGTTGGTGAAGCACTCAGCGGTTTTGTGGGTGAGAACTTCCTCAATGCGGAACTCATTACCGAAAAAGTTTCTAAGGCCGAAGTGCCGGAGCGTATTGCCAAATGGCTTGTTGAACCAGATAATGCGGAAAAAGTATCCAGGGAAGTAGGTAAATTTGTAGCCAATGCCGTTAACGCTCTTGATCCTAAAGATGCAGAAGCCGTTATCCGAGCCTCACTCATCGATAAACTCTCCAAACCGGAATGGGGGCCACCACTAGGTCGAGTCTTGCAAAAACTTGCCGATGGTGGCCAAATTGAACCCTTAGTCGATCAATTTGTCGCCTGGATGCATAAAAAAGCGCTCACCTCAGAAGACTTCATCACCCGAGTGCTTGATGATCGCGCCCCGATCTGGGCTCCCCGTTTTGTCAACGAACTTGTTGGCGACCGAGTATACCGTGAGCTCATCACCTGGACTGCCGCGGTCAATGCCGATAAAAACCATGAGGCCCGTCACGCTATTCGCCGCTTCATCAACCAATTCATTGATGACCTACAACACGATCCCACCATGATCGCCCGCGTTGAGGAAATCAAAACCGACATCATGAATTCCTCTGCCGTGCACGACGCCGCCGGAACTCTTTGGAACAGCGCCCGTGACGGTTTGATATCCGCAGCCCGTGATGACCAATCCGTACTCCGCCGCAAAATTGTAGAACTATCCATGACATGGGGAGAAAAACTCCAAACAGATGACGAATTGCGGTACTCCGTGGACCAGCGAATCACTGGTGCAGCGGCCTTCCTCGCTGATAACTATGCGGACGAGGTAACCAGCATTATCTCTGAAACCATCGAACGGTGGGATGCTGATGAGGCAAGCGATAAAATCGAACTCATGGTGGGCAAAGACTTGCAGTACATTCGCCTTAATGGCACTATCGTGGGGGCGCTGGCAGGTCTTGCTATTTACACTGTTTCGTATCTACTCTTCACAATCTCCCCGTTGTAACCCAACCATATATACAATAACCCGTAGAACCATCAATATTGCAGGGAATAAAAACTGTGGCCATGAACATTGAAAGCATCCTCAACCAAGCAATTCTATTCGGCTATTGGCTTATAGCGATCTTCGCGCTCATTGGGGCGCTACTGGCAGCTACCACTCGTGAAGATGCGTTCACTGTCGCTGAACGTCAAGGAAAATTAGCATGGGTTGGATTGCTTCTTCTATCAGCACTAGCCATAGCTATCGCCATGCCGTTCCTATCATGGATTGGCATAGTCATCACCGGATTGTATTGGTTCGATGTGCGACCACAAATCAACGATATCCTGAGCGGAAATTACGGATGGTAGCTAGCATAAACACTGGTGAATGCCGCGCATGAAAATCTATCGCACATTCCTCACCCCCCAGCCGGAAGAAATCATTGCGGCGTGCGCTGCCGGCCATAGCGTCTGCGTGCCCCCCAACATGTTGGATTTTGCCACAGGTGACGTTGCCAGCTTCGCTGGCTACCCCACAGGTAACCACCATCAACTTGTCAAAGCCAGCGAAGCCCGGCTAGCGGCACAACAAGGCGCACGACTCATTATCGCCGTCCCCAGCATCATATCCGGCGCCATGCCTGGAACAACCAGTACGGGTATTCATGAACCGCTCATGGCTGAAATTGTGTTACTGCGAGAAGCTGTACCACATCCAACCACCTTAGCCATCATGATAGATACCCAAAAATTTGATGATGCCCAAGCCCTTGCCTTAGCCACCATTGCTAAAACCAGTGGTGCCGATGCCATCTGCACGGGCGTGATTGAATCCCGACCCCACTCCCACCCAGTTTTAGCATCAGTGCTTCCTGTCATTGCCATTGGGCGAAGCTCCGCATGTGCCCAGGATGCCACCATATGGCTCAACACAGACATTAATTCAGCGGAATAAAACTGGATAACCATCATGTACTGCACAGCTCTGCACCATGATGACTCAAGCAACACCGAACACGTTAGGCAGCAAATGGTGAGGTAGCGAATCAACCTGGGTTCGGCTAAGAACTCAGGGCGGCGGTTCTCAAGCTCTCTAAGCCTATTGAGAGCCCCCACCAACTCCGTGCTCACTCACCCTTACAGATAGACCCCAATCCAAACCAATTCCTTGTGGCGTCCGGTGCGCAGGGAACCCACAAGGAATGATTTTATTGTGGTTGGTTTATTGTGTCTGCATTGATTGGGAAGCCGCCGACAATTTCACGTTTTGGCCACTCATCTTAATCCGCAGCCCACCATCAATAACTGTTACCTCATCGGTGGCCATGCCATTAGTATTCACCTTGGAAATGTTCTCGTTCAGGCCCTTTGACACGGTTTCCGTCACCTCAGACGGCAATGCAAAACCAAATAATGCTGTGTTCACCGCGTCAAAACCCAAATTGCCATCCTGTACCTTAGGCTTCAGCGTTAACGTGGCCGCCCCATTAGTAAACTCCACATCAATCGTGGAATTTTGCGGATTACTTGTCACCTTGGTAACCTTCACCACCTGCTGCAAAATCCCCTGCAGATTCGCCTTCAAATCAGACGCATCCGTTTGACCTGCCCCATCCTGCTCCGCCACGGCTGATTGCACCATCGCCAGCAAGAAAGCATCGTCCGGCTCTACCTCCAGCGTCATGGTGCGAGCGGTGGGATTCTCTGCATCTAATAGCGATAACCCATCAGCAACCATGCGAGTCTTGGGTACCCCGGTGATTTCGCTAATGGTGGAATCAGCATTCTTTTTGATATTTATCGTTGATGGCGTATCCAGTTCAACATGAGGAATTTCCCCCTTGACCAGGCCCAACAATAGAGGTGATGTGCCAAATGAGATTTTAGGCTTCTCTTTTTGCTCCGATGAAGTTTGGGTGTCTTGCGTTGCCAGGGCCTGCACCACCTGATTACCAATAAACCAGCGCAGCCCAAACTCGGCGAGCAGCAGTAGAACCGCTATCACGATGATTATTGTTAGGAGGATTTTCCCAGCAGATGAACGTTGTTTCATAACCATCTAGTGTGGCTGATAAACCTCGATTGTGCCACAATCAGCACCACAAGATCACAAAAATACGGTTGTTTCCGGTTCAACCACCGACCATGGGACCGTCAAAATGTTGTCCCGAAGCAGCCGTGGTCGCGGGATCGGCAAGTGTTCACGCAATAACTTTTGGGTTTCCCGCCACCGGATTCGCGGCCCAAATGCGGCCAAACCATTGGTTTTATCCCAACAGTCGTCGCAAAGCTGCAATAATGAGTGAATTTTCTGCCCCGGTACATTCCGGTGGATCAGTATTTTAGGTAACCGTTCTGCCACATCTGAGGGTTTCGCCACATCCCACGGTTGCCACGCCAATGTCAGCGACACCGGCCCCCGTCGATCAAGCAACACCCAACTAGCCCGCCTACCCAGCTCATCGCATGTTCCCTCAATGAAAACCCCACCCGGGGCCAGCCGGCCGCACACCATACTCCACGCATCCGGCACCTGCGTCACATCATATTGCCGCAACACATTAAAAGCCCGCACTAAATGGGGTCGGTAACCCGCCAACTCAAACCCACCCCGCTCAAACCGTACCCCATCCCGCGGCGGCAATACCCGGCTAGGATCAATCTCCAACCCAACCACCGATATGTGCGGGTTTATGCGACGTAACCACCACGCCCATTCACACGTCGTCGTGTAACTATCCCCATAGCCCACATCAATGGCTAACGGTGCCGCAACCGCATGCGGACGCAGTTTCCGGTGCAGCTCAGGATGATAAAAAACCCACCGGTCTACCTTCCGCAGCCGGTTAAAACCAGTCGTGCCGCGGGTAATGGTCCCAATGGGCTGTTGTGAATGACGGCGAAACTGTGCGCGCTGATTATGCCCATGATTCGCCATAAAATCTGCAAAAAATTAGTGTGAAGCCACCCAGTCGGAAGTGATAGCACCCTCGTTACCAAACAACTCTCCTAGCGCCTCAGCCACCTTCGGCTCGATGGCCGGCCCCATGAAAGGAATATTGACCGTGACCTCATTCGCATATTCGAGAGTCGTTTCGTCACCACTGCCAGATAGGTTGATGGTGCCCTTGAAATCCACCGGTGTCCCCTTGACGTCAGCAGTGTACGACAACGCAGCGGTTTCCCCCGTCAACGGCCCCACCGTGACTACCCGCTTGACTTTGAGTGCCTGACTGATCATCGAACGCACAGCCTCCGGCAAAATTTCCAGCGGCAACACCTCGTACAGGGTGATTTCCGCGCCACCATCTGTAGGTACAAATTCATGCACCTCGCCAGGCTCGGGGGACAGAGTAGCAGCCACATGAGCCCAATATTCTTCGGTGGTCAAAGCAGCATGCACCGATTGAGCTGGATGTTTAATGGTTACAATATTCGAACTACGCGTAGTCATGCATACAGATTACCCTTAATATGGTGACTATGCTCATGGAACCCTTATTACAGCTTTTCGACGCCCATGTTCGCGGCGTCGTTGAGAAGCGCGATGATGTACAACTCGTCGATACCACTTTCGCCCAACTCACCACCCTCCACCTTGGGGGACGACCCGCCCACACACTACGCTGCACCACCCGTGATGCGGTTGTTGACATTGTGCAACTCCTCGACAAGCACAACATTCCACTTCTCGTCGTTGGCGGTGGCTCCAACCTTGTCATTGCCGACGGCGATATTCCCCTCATAGCGGTCATTGTTGCCTGCGACGAAATCTACCTGGACAAAGAAACTGGTGAACTTGAGGCCGACGCCGGTGCCGTGTGGGACACGGTTGTTTCCCTCTCTGTCGATCAGGGTATGGGCGGCATCGAATGTCTCTCCGGCATACCCGGCAGTGCTGGCGCTACCCCCGTGCAGAATGTTGGGGCATACGGTGTAGAAATCGCCGATGTCCTCACCGAAGTGGAGCTTTACCACCGTGACACCGGTGTTCGGGAGTGGGTGCGCTCCGCCGACCTGGAACTTTCCTACCGCTACTCCAACCTGAAATTTACCAACAAAGCCGTCGTGCTCGGAATTCGACTGCGACTCCGCAATGATGGTCTGTCAGCACCACTACGGTTTGGGGAACTCGCCCGGGTCCTTAACGTATCCGTGAACGAAATCGAAGCACGCAGGCTCGCCACCACCGTGCGCGCTGAGGTTCTACGGCTACGGAAAAAGAAAGGCATGGTGTACAACCCCGACGATCACGATACGTGGTCCGCAGGCTCATTCTTCACCAACCCCATCGTTTCCCCAGAAGTTGTCCAACACGTTCGTACCGTCGTCGAAAAGCTCCACGGCGCAGACGATGCTGCCGCCATGCCATGTTTCGACGCTAGCGGTGGGCGGAAAAAACTCTCCGCCGCCTGGCTTATCGAGCGCGCCGGTTACCCCAAAGGCTATCCCGAAGATGGCCCCGCACGGCTTTCCACGAAACACACTCTTGCGCTCACGAATCGCGGCAGCGCCACCACCGAAGATCTGGTAGAGCTCGCCCGTACTGTGCGCAATGGGGTAGAAAAAACCTTCGGTGTGAGCCTTGCCCCCGAACCTGTGTGGGTGGGTGTTAGTTTATAAACTTGCGGATAAGTTCAGCCTGGACTTCGCGCCGCCGAATTTTGCCCATTTGGTCCCGTGGCATGTCTTCAAAGTGGTAGAACGTGCGTGGCACCTTGTAGCGGGTCAACCGGCCGCGGCAGAACTCCTTCAATCCCTCTGGATCCAATGCCGCGCCGGGGCCGAGTGTGATGGCGGCAACCACGGATTCTGACCCGTCTTTGCGTGGCATGCCTACCACGGCGCAGTCGGTAATATCCGGGTGTGACAGCAGTGCTTCTTCCACTTCTAGTGGGTGCACATTGAAGCCACCGGTGATGATGACTTCTTTAATGCGCGCTACTAGGCGGATAAATCCGTCTTCTTCCATGATGCCCACATCACCGGTGCGGTACCAGCCGTGGTGGAATGCTTTTTCGGTGGCTTCTGGGTTGTTTAAGTACCCGGCGAATACTTGTGGTCCTCGGACCAGCACTTCGCCTTCTTGCCCGTCGGGCATGGTCTCATCCAAATTTTTGGGGTTGCCGATTCGTATTTCTGTGTCTGGGAATGGGATGCCCACATAGCCAGGTCGCCGATTGGAATTCATGGGGTTACCCACAATGATGGGGGAGGTTTCGGTGAGGCCATAGCCTTCTACCAGTAGTCCGCCAGTGAGTTTTTCCCATTGTTCCACCGTGTCTACCGGCAGTGTGGATGCACCCGAGAAAGAATTTCGCACCCCGTTAATGGAAATGCCATCGGCTTTCGCCGCGTCCACAATTTTCTGGTACAGCGTCGGCACTCCCGGGACCCATGTGGGGGTGCGTTTTTTCATGATCTGCATGATGAGGGGGATTTGTGGTGCTGGCAGGAGCATGATTTCGCCACCAATATAGACAGCCAGGTTCAGCACAATAGTGAGCCCATAGGCGTGGAAGAACGGTAATGCCCCCAGTAGCCGTTCTTCGCTGCCGAGATCTTTCACCCAGGCTTTGCCCTGTAATAAGTTAGCGAAGAGTCCACCGTGGGTGAGTTGGGCCCCTTTGGGATCTCCGGTTGTTCCCGAAGTGTATAGGATCACCGCGACGGATTTCGTGGTGACGTCAATGTTTGACACCACATCGTCGCCGTTGCCGCCTAGGGCTGAGCTGATGAGCAGATCCCACGGGATGGAGTTTGGTGCGGGTGCGGTGAGTGCCTCTCGACGTTTGGTAATCATTGGTAGCGGTAGCCCGAGAATGAACTGTTTTGCCTTGGGCATCGCATCAATCATGTTCACCGACACAATGGTTTCCAGCGGGGTGGTTCGGCGTAGCTTTTCCAAGGTGGAAGCGGCTTTATCCCAAACAATGGCTACTCGGGCTGCATGGTCGTTGAAGGGGGATTCGAGTTCGTGGGTGGTGTATAGCGGGTTATGCTCTACCACGATTGCCCCGAGTTTTAGGACCGCGAAATATGCGGCAACATGTTGTGGGCAATTGGGAAGGACGATGGCGACGCGATCTCCTGCCCGTACCCCTAGAGCGCGGAGACCTGCGGCGGCAGACCGTACTTGTTTATCTAGTTCACTGTAGGTTTGCGTGCGGCCGAAGAAATAGGTTGCGGGTTTGTCGGCGTTGAGGGAAAGGTTATTGTCGTAAATATCCAGCAGCGTGGTGTCACCATAATCCAGTGAGTGCGGAGTCCATGGGCCATAAAGATCAAGCCAGGCTTTTGTTTCATAGGCCTGTGGTTTCTTCTGCCCAGCGGTTTCCTCGGATGCTGCTGATGCCTCAGATATGGCTGGTGTTTCCTGCGTATCTTGATTCAACGTTTCTGGTTGTGCAGCCTCATGACTCGGTGAATTTTGGGATGAGGGTTCCTGTTTTGGCATTTGTGTCATCCTTACGCTACATGGATTATGGGTGATAGCTATGAATAGCGTAGTGTGTCTCAACGCAGAGTGGAGCATAACTACCACATGAAAATATGTAGTTAGAAGCATACCCCACAACGTGAGCATTTCCTTACGAAGGATTCTGGAGCGTAGCGCAGTTACTGCGCAATGATGATAGTTACATTCGTGCCAGTAACCATAACAACCAATAATTTAAACACCCAATGTAAAAGCCGGGATTAGGAAGAACTACACTGAAAATATGCGCGTTGCAATGATATCTATGCACACTTCCCCGCTCCAACAGCCAGGCATTGGTGATGCCGGCGGCATGAACGTTTACATTCTTAATGTAGCGATACACTTGGCAAAGCTGGGCGTTACGGTGGACATTTATACTCGGGCTACCCGCCCCAGTCAGGGGACAGTGGTGCAGCTACAACCCAATTTGCGGGTTATTAATGTGGTTGCTGGGCCATATGAGGGGCTGAGCAAGGAAGAGCTGTGCACGCAATTGACGGCGTTTGCCCGAGGGGTATTGGAATTTGTGCGGGAAAACCATATTGATTACGACTTGGTCCATAGCCATTATTGGTTATCAGGCCAGGTGGGGTGGTTGATTCGGGATGTGTGGCAGGTGCCACTGGTGCATACTGCCCATACTTTGGCGGCTGTGAAAAATCACCACCGGTCATTAACGGATACCCCGGAGTCGGAGGCGCGGCGCATCTGCGAGCAACAATTAGTTGATAATGCAAACCTGTTAGTGGTGAATACGTCGGAGGAGTCTAATGATTTGGTGCATCATTATGATGCGCAACCCGCCAAAATACGGATGATGACTCCAGGCACAGACACAGAATTATTCACCCCAGGCACAGAGCGAAATACGGAGCGGGCCCGGCGCGAATTAGGAATCCCATTATGCGCGAAAGTGGTGGCGTTTGTGGGTCGGCTGCAAGAATTTAAAGGCCCGCAGGTGTTGATTCGGGCGACGGAACGGTTAGTAGCGCGGGATCCGAATCGAAACCTGAAGGTATTGATTTGTGGTGGGGCATCGGGTGCTGGTGCCGCGTTGGAAAACTACATTGGGTTGGTGCATGAATTAGGGCTAGAGCATCGAGTTCGGTTTTTAGATCCCCGGCCGCCGGAGGAACTGGTGGAAATTTATCGGGCAGCCGATATCGTTGCTGCGCCCAGCTATAATGAATCGTTCGGGCTGGTGGTGATCGAAGCGCAGGCGTCCGGTACTCCGGTTATTGCGGCCCGGGTGGGTGGGTTACCGATTGTGGTGGCGGATGGGGAAACCGGCATTCTTGTTGATGGTCATGACCCAGACGATTGGGCTGATGCTATTGCTCGCATGCTTGACGACGACGCCATGCGGCTTGCAATGGCCGAGCAAGCGGTAACCCACGCTGCTCAGTTTTCTTGGCAGTCATCGGCAGCAGCACTGGTGGAAATTTATCGGGAGGCATTAGCCGACGTGTCTACCCCTAGTGGGCCACGAGTTGGGTGATACGGCGGGCTACCCGGGTGGGGGCTAGGCGGCGGGCGTAATAGAGTACGGTGTCTGCCACGGAAACCCCATAATGGAGTTTTCCCGCCTGCCATCGGTTGTGGGGGTGGATTGCCTCCCACACACGATGTGCGACCTGGTTAGGGGTGATGTGGACGCCAAGACGTTTGATGGAACCTGCGTTAGCATGAGAGGACAGGTCGGTTTTAGCCCAGAGCGGCCACAGGTCAATGACTCGAATATGGTGTTTTGCCCACTCCAAACTGAGGGCTTCGGTAAGCCCAGCCACGAAAAATTTAGTGGCTGAGTAAACGGCGATGGTGGGCTGGCCGAAAATTGCCGAGGCAGAACCCATATTGACAAGGGTGCTGCCAGTCCTGAGGTGTGGGAATGCAGCATGTGCGCCGAGCGCTATTCCAGTGCAGTTCACGGAAATTTGGTGTTCGATAGCTGCAGGCGAAATATCAGCGATGTTACCAGAGGTGAGAACCCCCGCATTATTCACCACAACGGTGATAGTGCTGGTGGGGGAGTGGGCGGCGAACTCCGCCAGGGTGGTTTGCCACGACTGGGCGTCGGTGACATCGAGAACACCAGTAATAAGATTTGGATGGGTGTAATCGACGGTATCAATGTCATAGGCGCCGACGATCCAACCCCGGTCGAGGAATAATTCGGCGATCGCCCGCCCGATTCCACGGGCCGCGCCGGAGATGAAAATGGTGGACATGATCCCCAGCGTAGGCTGAGGATATGAGCGATACCACCATGATGCAGGTTATAAACCCCCGTACCGGGAGTGTGTGTGCCACAGTACCGGCATGTTCCGCGGCAAAAACCTTGGCAGCGATCCAGGATGCTCGTGCAGCCCAGGCTGCGTGGGCGGCCCGGCCGGTGGTGGAGCGGGCAAAAATCCTCATGCGGATTCACGATGCTGTGTTGCAACACCGCGATGAACTGTTAGACATCATCCAATTGGAGACTGGGAAGAATCGGGCAAGTGCGTTAGATGAAGTGATGGATGTTGCTATCAACGCCCGATACTATGCTCGGCATGCGGCACGGTTGTTGCGGCCGCGGCGGGTACGGGGCGCATTACCGGTGATGACCCGCACAACTGTGGTTCGGGAACCACGAGGAGTTGTGGGCATTATTGCCCCATGGAATTATCCGTTGACCCTCACACTATCTGATGCTCTGCCGGCGCTGGTGGCTGGTAATACAGTGGTAGTAAAACCGGATGCGCAAACCCCGCTATCGGCTCTCTTGGGGGAGCAAATCCTCCGGGAGTCAGGCGTACCATCAAACGTGTTTCAGGTGTTGCCGGGCACAGGTGCGGTGGTGGGGACCGCGATAGCTGAAAATGCGGATTACGTCATGTTTACTGGATCCACTGTCACGGGGCAACAATTGGCGGAACGTACTGGGCGGCGACTCGTCGGATTTTCCGGGGAACTCGGCGGTAAAAACCCGATGATTGTGACCCAGGACGCTAATATTCGCAGCGCAGTGACCGGGGCAATCACTGGGTGTTTTAGTAATTCGGGACAACTATGCGTTTCTATCGAACGGATTTTAGTGGATAAAGCCATAGCCACCCAGTTTACGAATCGCCTGGTAAACCGCATCGAAAAGCTCAATATTGGTACCGGCGGGTGGGCGGAAGACATGGGGTCATTAATTTCACCGGCCCACGTTACGCATGTGTGTCAACTCGTTGACGATGCAGTAAACCGTGGTGCAACCTTACTCACTGGCGGGCCGCGGCCAGATCTGGGGCCAAGCTTCCTGGCGCCTATCCTGTTGAACGATGTGCCGCCAGAAGCCGCACTATACCGGGAAGAAGTGTTCGGCCCAGTCGTATACATAGAAACCGTCAATAATGAAACCGAGGCTATTGCCAAGGCCAATGACTCCAACTATGGCCTAGCCGCCAGTATCTTTGCCAAGCCTGTGACAGCGCGACGTATTGCCCGCCAATTGCATGCAGGCAGCGTGAATATCAACGAAGGTTTTGCTGCCGCATTCGGATCAGTTGCTGCACCCATGGGCGGGATGAAACACAGCGGCATGGGGCGCCGACATGGTGTGACCGGATTATTGAAATACACGGAACCAAAAACTATTGCTGAACAACGTATCATGCCCATCGCTGGGCCATGCCTGCTACCACGCCGACTGTATGCCGCCACTATGACCAAAATGCTACGGCTAGGCAAATATTTTCTGTAGCCAATACGATCCCATTCGTTGATAGTAGAACACCTATTCCGTTAACGGGGGTACCCATTTTATCACGAATACCACCATGTACTATCAGGTATTTATTAGCTTTATGTAGGGTATAGGTGTACCCTGACGAAATCACACAGAAAATACACAAAGTGAGGTAAACACCATGGCGCAGCAACGCTCGGAGGTGGTTGTACTCATTGGTACTGGATCCATCGGCCAAGCCATTGCCCGCAGAATAAGCGCCGGTAAAATACTCATCCTCGCCGACAGCAACCTTGACAACGCCGAACTATCTGCACGCAGCCTCCTCCAAACCGGCTTCACCGCTGTTCCCACCACCGTCGACGTCACCTCCCGCGAATCCGTTCAAACCCTTTGCGATTTCGCCATCAGCCAAGGACACCTCACCCACCTCATTCACACCGCCAGTGCCGCACCCACCCACACCACTGCTACCGACATCCTTACCGTAGAACTCTATGGAACCGCCCTCATCCTCGAAAAATTCGGCGATGTTATCACGGCAGGAGGGGCCGGCATCATCGTTTCTTCCCACGCCGGACACCGTCTTCCCGCACTTTACGCCGCCGAAGACCGACAACTCGCCATCACCCCCACCGAAAAACTCCTCAACCTCCCCATGCTGCGCTACATCACCGATCCCGTACACGCCATGCAAATCGCCAAACGCGGAAACACCCTCCGTGTCCAAGCCGCAGCAATGACCTGGGGAGCCCGTGGTGCCCGCATCAACGTCATTTCACCCGGCATCATCATGACCCCCATGGCCCGCGAAGAATTCTCTGGGCCGGCCGGCGGCAACTATCGAGAAATGATCGAAAAAAGCCCCGCAGGGCGCGCCGGAACCCCCGAAGAAATTGGCCAACTCGGCGCTTACCTATTGAGCCAAGACGCCAACTTCATCACCGGAGCCGATTTCCTCATCGACGGCGGCGTCACCTCCGCCTGGTTCTATGGTGGTCTCCAGCGAAAACACACGTAAAAACCAATAAAGTGTAAGAAAGTCCACAATAAGTTTAATGTTCGGACGTGAAAATTGTGGCACACTTGGGTTATGGCTAACGGAAAACTAGTGCTGCTCCGGCACGGTCAAAGCGAGTGGAACGCCTCCAACCAATTCACCGGATGGGTTGACGTCGACCTAACCCCTCAAGGCGAGGCAGAAGCAAAACGTGGCGGAGAACTCCTCAAAGAAAAGGGTATCGTCCCTACTGTCGTTTACACCTCATTGCTCCGTCGGGCTATCCGCACCGCAAACATCGCCCTGGATGAAGCAGACCTACTCTGGATCCCCGTCGTCCGTAATTGGCGTCTCAACGAACGCCACTACGGTGCACTGCAAGGGCTCAACAAAGCAGAAACCAAGGAAAAATACGGCGATGACCAATTCATGGCATGGCGTCGCTCCTACGACACTCCGCCGCCAGCCATCGAAGAAGACAGCACCTACTCCCAGGCACACGACCCCCGCTACGCTGATCTCAGCGAAGTGCCAGCAACTGAATGCCTGAAAGACGTAGTTATCCGCTTCGTCCCTTACTTCGAAAAAGAAATCCTCCCCCGAGTCCTCGCCGGTGAAACCGTCCTCGTGGCAGCGCACGGTAACTCCCTCCGTGCCCTCGTGAAGCACCTGGACAACATCTCCGATGCCGATATTGCCGGACTCAACATCCCCACCGGCATCCCCCTGGTCTACGAACTCGACTCCGAGGGCAAAGTCCTCAACCCTGGTGGCACCTACCTCGACCCCGAAGCCGCAGCCGCCGGTGCAGCCGCAGTTGCAGCTCAAGGTGCTAAAAAATAACGCCTAAAAACTATCCGCCAACAATAAAATAGGACTTAAGGCGGGAGGCAGCCAAACAATGCAGCCTCCCGCCTTAAGTATCCCGAAAAGCCGTCACTGTTGCCGGATGCGGATTCAGCGCTGCCGGCGGCAACCCTTGGGCGTCGAAAAGCATTGCACGTTCTCGCAAATGCCCAGCTAAAACCTCAAAACACTCATCACCCATGAGTGCCCGTAACTCTGCCTCACATGACTGCCATAACGGTTGCGCATTCTTATGACAAGCAGGAGCCGTCGTGCAATACCAGTCAAAATCCTCCCCACCATTACCCCAACCCCGCCGCTCATACTCGGTAATGGTCGTACGCAAAATCTCCTCACCATCCGCGCGCTCTTCCCACGCCTCCAACCGGCGCAACGGCAACTGCCAACACACCTCCGGCTTCACCACCGTCAAATCCTCCCCGGCAGCCACCGCCCACTGATGCAAAGCACAACCCACCCCAGTTGGCCAGCCCGGGCGATTCGCAAAAATACATGCCCCATCCACCAATGCGGTTTTCAACGCAGGCTCAGGATTGCCATCCTCATCATCCAACTCATCCCACACCAACCACGGCTCCACATCCGAAGCGTTAACGATTGTCGGGTCCGCAAGAAACGCCGCAATCTCATCGGAATAAAACTGCCAAAACCGTCGAGGCATCCGCGACACAGCATCAAATAACTGATCCCGATCTGTCTCATCACATAAAAATGCACCGTGGTGACAGCAGCCCACACTTGGCAAATCAGCTAAAATACCCCGACATGCGGGGGTACCAAACCCGCAGGAATAATGTGATTCTAACCACGTTAAATCAATAGAAAACACATGTTTTTCATCACTAGGATGAACAAACTCTAACCATTGCCGGGGAAAATCCGGTGCAAGCTCCTGACCAGCAAGAATAGAATGGGCGGCCGGGGAAGATTTCGGAAAACCAAGATATACAGTCTCTATGTCGGGGTGGTTCACAATTTAATACCGTAGACCGTCTAACCTTATTCTTGTGAGATTAGGTGTATTAGACGTGGGCAGCAACACGGTTCACCTCGTCGCCGTAGATGCGCGCCGGGGTGGGCCGCCGACACCCATGAGTGACTGGAAAACTAACCTCAAGCTGGTTGAGTATCTTGACGAGGATGGTGCCATAACGGATAAGGGTATAAAAAAGCTCACCGATAATGTGGCAGAAGCTGCCGCCTTGGCCGATCAGCTTGGCTGCGATGAACTCACACCGTTCGCAACATCTGCTGTGCGTTCCGCAACCAACGCGGAGCAAATATTAGAACATGTTCACGAAAAAACCGGGGTACGACTGACGATTTTATCCGGTGAGGATGAGGCGCGGATCACCTTTCTTGCGGTACGTCGTTGGTACGGTTGGTCCGCTGGACGTATCATTAATCTTGATATTGGCGGCGGTTCCTTGGAAATGTCTACTGGAGTAAATGAAGAACCCGATTGTGCGTTTTCGTTGAACCTCGGTGCCGGGCGACTGACACATAACTGGTTCCATACTGACCCACCTGAGCGTAAAAAAATAAATCTGCTCAGGGACTATATTGATGCAGAGTTGGTTGAACCTACTCGAACAATGCGTAACTATGGTTCCGCTAGGCTGGCGGTGGGAACTAGTAAAACTTTCAGGACGTTAGCACGATTAACCGGTGCAGCACCCTCATCGGCGGGCCTCCATATCACCCGTGAGCTCACGGCACCAGGTTTGCGGCAGCTTATTGCGTTTATATCCCGCATGACAGCGGTTGACCGTGCTGAACTAGAAGGAGTTTCTCCCAGTCGTTCGCAGCAAATTGTGGCGGGTGCACTGGTTGCAGAAGCAGCAATGCGCGCATTAAATATAAACAAGCTGGAGATTTGTCCCTGGGCGCTACGCGAAGGAATTATTCTCCGGCGAATTGAACAGGGCGATGGTCCTGTCCGAAAAGTGGGAAGGCATAAAGACAATGAGTGAGAAACAACTTACTGTCGCCGAACTGCTGGCGAAAGCTGGCCGAGAAGGCGAAGGAGGAGGCGAGGAAACGCCTCGGCGTCGGCGGCGCCGAAGCGTTGACTCTGGCGGGGTTTCGGTTGCTGAGCTGACTGGTCGCATTCCAAAAGTCGAGGCAAAACCCACCGAATCCCGGCATTCCAGCAGTCCGCTTGACGCGGAAGAAACCACCTATACCGGCCCATTCAGTGCGGTTGCATCTAACTCGCTATTTGGCGATTCACCGACAGAAGCTGGGCACGTCACATCGCTTTTCGACGACCATGGTGATATCGGCCAGGATGGTCGGGGGCAGGCAGAACACTCTGACCCATCAGAACCGCCAGCGACCTTGTCTTTCTTCAGTAAAACCGACAATCCTGGTGGGGCCATAGGAGATGGTCATGGTGGCTCAGGTAGCTCGGGTGGCTCGGGTGTTTCAGGCGGACCCATTTCCGGTGGAGCCGGGAATACCGGTGGGATAGGCGGAATGGAGGGGTCTTCGTACACTTCTTCGAATTCGCGTGATGCGGTTCCGGTCGCAGCCGCCCATCAACCTCCGGCAGCCACTGCTCCCAGCCCGGCTGCTGCGGCCAGCTCCACTATTACAGGTTCTGCACCGGCAGAGTCTGCTGTTGTTGGTTCCGTCGCTGGTTCTTCGGCAACAGCTAAGACCGCTCCATCGGCATCTCTGCCAACTATGCCGAAACCCATGATTCGGCCGGTCATGAAGCCGGCCATGAAGCCGGTGATGAAGCAATCATTGACGCAGGATCCTGTGACTCCCCTGACCCCTGAGGGGGAATCGGAACGGCCTTTTGCGGATCTTACCCCTGGTGACGATTCCACCATTGTGTTGTCCGTGGTTGATGAAGGTGGTCCGGTGCGGCTTACGACTGGCACATTCCCCCGGCTGAAGGACCACCACTTTACTAAGGCATCCGTGGAGGATCTAGCGCAGCCACCGGAGCTGCCTATGCAAAAAAAGATCGCCCAACCAACTCGGGCGGAAAAAGCGCTCACGGAATCCTTCCAAAAAGTGTCAGACGAGTCGGAAACCGCAGCACGTTTAGGCTATCGTACCGCCGGCCACGATATGCGTCGGGGCTCATCGGACGAGTCAGTGGCTGATTCGATGACATCCATGAATGACACAGCTGATGCCTCGGTAAACACGTTCACGAATGATTCAGAAGCCGATGCGTTAGACCACACCATGGTAGTTGGATTCCCGGCAATCGCAGAGTCCGAAGACGCAGCAACCAGCGAATTCGACGATTCCGAGAACATGGGTGAAACTAGCATCGACGAATCGGACATGGAAGAGGTCGAAGATGACTACGACTACGAAGATTCCTACGATTATGACGACGTTGACGATGATGCGTATCCCGATGATGCCTATGCCGGTGGCATGTTCACCAACGATGACTTTACTGAGGACGAAGACGTTGACGATGATGCGGATGTGACGGATGATTCCGATACGGAAGCTGATATGGATATGAATGCTCCAGACGCCACAGGTGTGATGGAATTTGAAGAATCCCGGTTCGATATGGGGCGCTTTGAAGAATCGCACGACACGCATGATGATGAGCATGGGCGTTTCCCATATCGCCATTCACGGCTATCCCAGCCGCTTCAGATGCAACAAGACGATGATGTGCAGGAGGCTCTACAAACTGACCTGCAAGATGATAACGACACTGATGATCGTGATGACATGGATCTGGGCCGTCCAGGGCGGGGGCGGTTATCGAGTGCTCGTAACGACATTGATGATCCCGCGGACGACCCCTTCATTGATAACTTCGATGAATTCGAAGAAGAATTTGAAGATGATTTTGATGAAGAATCGTCCAATGAGAAAATGTCCGTCCTAGCCATCCTGGGCATGGCGGCTGTGGGTGTTCTAGTAGGCGTGGGCGTGTTTGCCGGGTTCCAAGTTCTGTGGGATAGCATCAGCAATAAATTCATCGTTGCTGGGCTTGCCTGTGTGGCCATCACCATAATTGTTGGTGCCGTGCACATGCTGCGTACCTCGTGGGATGGGTTTTCCATGACACTTGCAGGTTTGGTTGGTGTCACCATGACATTCGGTCCGCTGGCCATTGTGAACATGTCGGCATAAAAGTCCCCGGCGAAGCTATCTTGCGCTATCTTCCTGCCGATTCAGGCAGGACGGCGGGATACCCATACGGGGCGTGGCGTGGCAGTTAGATATAACAAAGATTATTCATGCAGAAGATGCAGAAAGGGATGCTATAGAACACTAGAAAATAACCACCGTAACCACTTCGCTGGCCTTCCCACACTATGAAAAGCGATGGTTACGGTGGTTTTTTATGATCTCAGTGCTTGTTTTAGGGTGGGGATGTGCGGAAATCATATTTCAATTATCAGTATTTTGCGCTTGTCGACGCTGCCCGGTGACGAACTGTCATTCCATAAATTTTGAGGGGTACAAGAAATATGAGTGATTTTGCCGGTGATCATCATGTAATGCTGCGTGCCCGGTGAATTTTTGGCATGGTGGAATTTATGAGTTCCATAGCAGTAATCGGTGGCGGAAAAATTGGTGAAGCGCTCATCGTTGGCTTGATTAATGGGGGCATCAACCCCAAAAACATTCATGTGACCAACCGTGAACCTGAACGTAACCAGTACCTCAGGGATAAGTACGCGGTATTGACGTTTGACGATAACATCCTCGCAGTTGACGGTGCTGACGTGGTTTTTCTTTGTGTTAAACCTAAAGTAGTGGCATCCGTGGTCGAAGAAATAAGCGACAGAATAGACAATAATGAGGCCACGACAGTGGTCTCCATGGCAGCAGGAATTAGCATTGCCGTGGTGGAGGAGGGCCTGGCTGCTGGTGCCCCAGTGATTCGGGTGATGCCCAATACCCCAATGCTAGTTGGTGCCGGTATGTGCGCAATGGCGGTGGGAAGGTTCGTGGAAGCAGAACAACTAGCCCGGGTCAAAGATCTGCTCAGTATGGTTGGTGCGGTGCGAGTAGTCGATGAACACGATATGGATGCGGTGACTGCAATGTCAGGTTCTGCACCTGCTTACCTATTTCTACTAGTTGAGGCAATGATTGATGCAGGTGTGAATTTAGGTTTAACTCGGGATGCAGCTCGGGAATTGAGCACCATGACCTTCTACGGTGCGGCAAAAATGCTATTGGATACGAGTGCGGAGCCTGCGGAATTGCGGGCCAATGTTTCATCTCCTGGTGGTTCCACCATTGCCGCTATCCGAGAATTTGAGGAAGCAGGTTTGCGGGCAGCAGTATATCGTGCCACCGAGGCATGCGCCCATCGTTCGAAAGAACTTGGTGCTTCCTAATGGATTTGACCTAATAACAAAGCCTATTGTGGGGGTTTGAACGAACCCCCACATAGATATTTTTGGTGACCGTTATAAATCCACGATACATCTAAAAATAATAATATGAGACATATGTCACTCATTTTTGTGTGTTTGCGGAAACCCCAGCGACTGGCGTTTTCCCATAGAACTATAGGGCAGGATTTCTATCTCTTTGGCATATTTTCGACACAATAGGTCGCACCAGTCACATGTTTCACGCTAAGCTTCTATTAGCACGTGCGTGTTTATTCTGCGGGAGGGGAAGCCTGCAGCGCGCCACTTGCTGAAGGGTAAGATAATTATGGCTAGAGAAGATAATGGAACCTTCTTGACAGTCGCCGAAGTCGCGGACATTATGCGCGTTTCTAAGATGACTGTATATAGGTTAGTTCACTCAGGTGAACTACCTGCGGTCCGTGTAGGACGGAGTTTCCGTGTTCACGAGACGGCAGTAAACAAGTATCTTGATGCCTCATATTATGAGGTAGGATAAATGATGTTTGGGTAGTGCCTGATCGAGCTCAAAGCGGCGTTTCGTGACTTGTTTCCCATTATAAGCAATGGGTAGCGGGTGGGAACGTCGCTTTGGTTTTTGTTGGAAGCCTGCTAGATCGGTAAGATAAGGCCATTCGTGTCAGCACCACGCCTACATACGGCATTGTTTGTTGTTCACTATTGAAACAACAACGACTTCGCGGGTGAAAGTGCACTTCGGCTGTGATTTAGCGTTTTGGTCCGTGCGGGCGGCTGACAAGAAAGTACGTACATCTAGAAAGTAAAGCGAGGGAAACCGTTATGGGGTCTGTGATTAAAAAGCGTCGTAAGCGCATGTCCAAGAAGAAGCACCGCAAGTTGCTACGTCGCACCCGGGTCCAGCGTCGTAAGCTCGGCAAATAATCTCCTTACCGCCCTTGATTGGGGCGGTTTTGGTTATTTTCGGGATGGTTCAAGGTGATTATTGCGGCAGTATACCTCGGTGAAAACGGCGCTTCAATGCCTGCCAACTAAATATCGCGGTTACCAATGCGGGGATGCCGAATGTTCGTATTGCCTTCCGAAGGCTGCGGAAATCCTCAATTTGCCAACCACGATGTTCTGCCTCTTTACGGAGTCTACGGTCTGGATTAATGGCAACTGCGTTTCCGGTCATGGATAGCATGGGCACATCATTGATGGAATCTGAATAGGCGGTGCACCGGCTCAAATCGAGTCGTTCTAGGGCGGCTAGGGCGGCGACGGCGTGACGTTTACCAGGGCCATGGAGGATATCCCCCACAAGTCGACCAGTAAATACTCCATCTTTGACTTCCGCTACTGTTCCAAGGGCGCCGGTGAACCCTAATCGCTTTGCTAAAATCTGCGCGAGTTGAACTGGGGTGGCAGACACTAGCCATACTTGGTGGCCATTAGCTATATGGGTGTCAGCCAATTGTTTGGTCCCCGGCCATAACTTCTCGCTCATGTTTTTATCAACGATTTCTTCACATAATGCCACCAATTCGGCTTCGCTGCGTCCCGTAATAAATGCTAGCGCCTGTTGACGTCCTTCGGTAACATCGTCGGCGTTTTCAGCACCCGTGATACGAAATTTTATTTGTTTCCATACCACCGGGAGTATCTCTGATAATTTGAGGTATCGTTTTTTTGCTAGGCCTATAGCAAAAACGATTAATGATGATCCTTGGATGAGCGTGTTATCCACATCAAAGAATGCCGCAGCTCCAGCATCCTGCGGTATAGCCGGGTCTGGGGGAGTGAGCCGTGACATTCCTGCGGCAGTAAATGACCCTGATACTGAATCAAGTCCGGAAGTAAATTCACTGAGATCTAAATCAAAGAGTTCCGCCACAGCTTTTGCGGCGGCAGCTTCACCAGCCTGTTGTTGGGTGTGGTTATCAATGGGGGGAAGGGCAATGTCTTCAAAAAACCGCCGCAAATTGCCACGAGAACTAGACCAAGCGGCAAGAAAATCTTCAGGTCGTTGGTGCCAATGTGGATCAAGTGGGGACATGGCGCGCACTTAACCTTTCCAAGGTCACTATCAAATCCTATCTAATGGTAGTCTTCTACTGCGTCGTAACTGTGTATTAGCAGCGCAGGGCAGGGAATATCCACTGTAATCTATATGTTGGGCAGTGCGATAGGTGAGTGAATGAGCAGGGAAGAAAGGAAACGCTGTGGTGCATGTGGTTGAGTTGATGGTACGAGAATCATGTGGTTCCTGTAGTCGCGTATCAAAGCAAATCGCCCCCATTGTGGCTGCGGCGGGGGCAGATTTGGTGCACCGTGATGTCGATTCCGATTTAGAATTATTTGCAGAGTATGGTGATCGGGTACCAGTTGTAGTGGTTGATGGTGAGGAATTCGCATGTTGGGAAGTGGATAATGCTGAGTTAGCCAAGGCTTTGTTGTGAACTTATCGACCCCCTACTACGGTGATATGGATCAGAGTAGCGTCAAATAGTCAACCTAAAGTTTGAATTGGACTGTTACAGTCATAGCAGGAAGGTAACAACCTGACATGAATGCCGAGCCTAATCGGTGAGAGGAACACGGTGATGCAAGCGTGAGTGTGCTGGTAGTGGGGATGTCCCACCGCTCCGCGCCAGTGGCGTTGCTGGAAAAATTAAGCATGGATGAGTCCGTGCGACACCAAACCGCCTTAGCTTTGATTCGGCAGCCAGCATTGACTGAATCAATGATTGTGTCCACCTGCAACCGACTTGAGGTTTATTCAACAACAACTAATTTTCACCAGGGTGTTTCCGATGTGGTCGATGTGCTTCACGACATGAGTGGTGTTCCCATCGACGTTTTGCGTGATTATTTGTATGTTCGATATGCAGATGCTGCTGCTGAGCATTTAATGTTGGTGGCGGCAGGTCTGGACTCCATGGTGACGGGGGAGCAGCAGATCATCGGTCAGGTACGTACTGCCTACCAATACGCGGCCAATTCGGGTACGGTGGGGCCGCAACTGCATGGATTGGTACAAGCAGCTCTTCGTACCGGCAAGCGAGTTCATACAGAGACTGACATTGATAATGCTGGCGTGTCCATGGTGTCGTTTGCCTTCGATGAGGCTGTCTCCCAGCTGGGGGTGAAAGATGAATCACAACCATTCGCTGGACACAGAGCCCTGGTCATTGGTGCCGGCGCGATGGCATCACTTGCTGCCACACATTTAGGCAAGCAAGGCATTGATGAGCTGATCATGACGAATCGCACTCGGGAACGTGCGGAACGGTTGGCGCAGCATGCACGGGAAGCTGGTGTGGAGGCTACCGTTGTAGATTTTGACGAGCGTACCGTGGTACTTTCTCACGTTGATATTGTGGTGTCGGCTACGGGTTCTCAAAATTTCACTATTTCGCGGGACGATATTCCCACCGACCACCCATTAATGCTGGTGGATCTGTCATTGCCGCGAGACATTGATGATAATGTGATTCGAGGCACCCAGGCGCGGCTGGTGAATATCGAAAAGCTCCGATTGCTGCACCAAGATGAGACTGAAAGTGATAGCGCGGCATTACGAATTATCGCTGAGGAGCTGCAAGCATACAGTTCCCAGCAGCGAATTAAAGATATTGCTCCCGCAGTTACTGCTTTACGACGCCATGCCGCTGACCTTATTCAAACTGAATTGATAAGGCTCCAATCGCGCACCCCTGACATGGATGACCACGAATTTGAAGAAGTCAGCCGCACCGTGCGTCGAGTCGTCGATAAGCTTTTACACCAACCTACGGTTCGAGTAAAAGAACTCGCAGCTAACTCCGGGGTAGTGAGTTATGAAACCGCACTGCAGGAACTCTTTGGGCTTGATAATGACTCTCAACCTGTCAAAGTTGATCTTGACATGCTTCCCGATGCTGCGAAGCTGGCAACCATCACTAAGGCAGAAACATTGCAAAAGCAACATAAACAGTTGCGTCAAACTCAAGGAGTGTAAATGCCCATCATCGGCACACGTGGTAGTTTACTGGCGACCACCCAGGCTGGACATGTTCGTGATGCCCTTACCTCACATGGGTATCCTAGTGAGCTCCGTATCGTGACAACCACTGGTGATGTCAACCTAGCTCCGGTGGAACGAATTGGCGTGGGAGTTTTTACCCAGGCGCTTCGTGACTCATTATTAGCAGGTGAATGTGATATAGCGGTGCACTCTTTCAAAGATCTTCCCACAGCTGTTGATGAGCGTTTTCACTTGGTCGTTCCCCGCAGGGAAAATGCCCGAGACTGCCTTATCGCCCGGAATAACCTCACCCTTGCTGAGCTTCCCACTGGTGCTGTGGTTGGTACCGGCGCTCCTCGGCGAATTGCGCAGCTTAAGGCGCTTCGCTCTGATATTCATACAGTTCCATTACGCGGCAATATTGATACTCGCATGGCGAAGGTTCATGATGGTGAATTAGATGCTGTAGTACTGGCTTACGCTGGGTTGTCGCGTGTTCATCGTGCTGATGAAGCCACTGAAGTTTTCGACCCATTGGAATTCCTTCCCGCTCCAGCCCAGGGGGCCCTGGCTGTTGAATGCCGTGCGGATGATGCAGACACGATAGCCGCAATAACCACTATCGCTGACTCCAAAGCTTATGCCTGCGCACACACTGAGCGGGTAGTGTTGGCGCGGTTGGAAGCCGGTTGCACTGCCCCCGTGGCCGCATATGCCACGGTTGCGGCCGACAACATTATGACGCTTCATGCCGCAGTGATTGCCATGGACGGTAGCGCTACACTTCGTGCCACTGCTGCTGGGCCAATAGATACTGCCGAAAACCTCGGGATGACCGTCGCACGCGCGCTCCTAGATGATGGCGCTTCCTCATTGCTTGCTGCATCATGACCCTACCGTTACATGGTTGGAAAGTGGCGGTATTGCGCAGCCCAGAGCAATCACACTCATTAATAACCCGCCTGGAAACTTATGGCGCTGAGGTTATTAGCATTCCTACTATTCGCATTGTGCCTCCCGTTGACCTCACACAACTACACCATGCGGCACGTCAGCTACGCGCAGGCACCTACGAATGGGTGGTATTCACTAGCGCAAATGCGGTCCGCTGCATAGCAGAGCGCATGACCGGTCCCCTAAACTCACAGACTCGGGTAGCCACAGTTGGTCGTGCTACGGCCCGCGTAGCTCGTCATTACCACCTTGATCCGGTTTTACAACCACCAATAACTAGGCAAAATGCCTTGGGCCTAGTTGAGGCATTTGAACCGGCAAATTCTCGGTCGGAAGAACGTCGTAAAATTTTAGTTCCCCATGCCAATATTGCCCCATCAACGCTGGTAGATGGGCTCAAATCACAAGGGTGGATTGTGGATGATATCATTGGCTACCGCACTATTCTCGCGGATCCACCCCCACCAAATATTCACGATCTATTAGTAACTGGACAAATCACCGCAATCTGTATCACTTCGGGTTCCACGATTCGCAATCTCATCACCATCGCGGGACGTCCACACCCTCAAACATTGCTAGCATGTATCGGGCCATCTGCTGAAGCAGCTACGAAAAAACTAGGATTGAATGTAGCAGTGGTGCCTGAGGTTTCGGAAGCAGAGGCCCTAGCTGATGCGTTAGCTACCTATGCGCGGCAGAAACTTCAACCATAACTACAGGCACCACCCTATCAGGCAGTACTTTTACGGGAGGTAACCATGACTGATAACCATGAGCCGACTAATGGTGGTTTTCCGCTGCGCCGGCCACGTCGACTTCGCACCACCCCCATAATGCGAGATATGGTAGCTGAGACTCATGTTGCCCCAGCAGACCTTATTTATCCGCTCTTTATTGCTGACGGTATCACTACTTGTCGAGAAATCTCATCAATGCCAGGTCAGTATCAGCATACGATACACACCCTGAAAAATATTGTGGAACAGTCGATTGATGCTGGTATTCGGTGTATAGATTTGTTCGGTGTACCCCTTGACTCCGATAAAGATGCTTATGGCTCCCAAGCATGGAGTGAAACTGGAGTCTTGAATGCAGCAATCGCAGAGCTCAGGCAAGAATTCGGCAACGATATTCTTATCATGGCGGATACCTGCCTGGATGAGTTCACTGACCATGGTCACTGTGGAGTGCTTGCCGAAGACCGGTGGGGAAATACCTATGTCGACAACGATAAAACGCTTGCGCTTTACCAAAAGATGGCAGTTTCCCAGGCTGCTGCGGGGGCGCATATAGTGAGCCCATCAGGGATGATGGATGGGCAGATTGCGTATATTCGTCAAGCACTTGACCAGGCTGGTTACCAAGATGTGGCTATCATGGCGTATTCCGCTAAATACGCTTCAGCGTTTTACGGACCGTTCCGGGAAGCAGTCGGGTCCTCTCTTGACGGGGATCGTCGAGCATACCAACAAGACCCAGCGAATTTGAAAGAATCGCTCTTAGAAGCAAGCCTTGACATTGCTGAAGGGGCAGATTTTGTTATGGTTAAACCAGCAATGCCTTACCTTGACGTGATCGCAGCGGTGGCACAGCGATCATTAGTGCCAGTGGCTGCATATCAAGTCTCTGGTGAGTATGCCATGTTGCATGCTGCTGCTCGCAATGGGTGGTTAAATCTTGATACTGTCATAATGGAATCATTAACCTCAATTAAACGAGCGGGGGCAAATCAAATACTCACCTATTTTGCGCTGGATGCGGCGAGGATGCTTCGCTATTAATAAACTAATAATAAGCTTGTTAGTTTATTGCTAATATCCTAGATAAGTCATGATGGAATTGCTCGTATAAATAAAGTGCAGAGAGGAAGAATAGACTTGGTGAACTCACCGAATATCACCGATCCGCCAGCCTCGACGGGGCGAAGGCGGCGTTCTTCCACGTCCAAAAAACGCTTGTGGAGTCCTAATACTAAGACTCCGAAACATGCCCAAACGGATAATGGAAGACGAGACATAAAGGATGAGCTGGGCCGACCAGAAACCGTTGTGTTAGCCGTAAAGGCATGGGCGTTTGTCCTGTTCTTTGAAGTAATTCATCAGATCATTGAAGTTATAGAGAAGATTCTCAATCGAGAAGAAACAGCTCATCAGATAATCCAAAAAACCGGTGACCCACAGATTAATTCCGATGCTACACAGCAGTTACATGTTGTAGTATTCAGCATTATTGGAGGGGCCATAGCAATAGTGTTTGTTGGCATTATCTTTGCGCTTGTAAATAGCTTCAATAAAGCCACGAAACGGGCTTTTTGGGCTCGACGTGCTCTTGCTTTTTATGGGTTATATCTGGGGGTGCGAATAGTTTTTATCTATACTGAAATTAGCACGATTCCGGCTAACTCATTGCCAATAGCATTTTCTGCTATTGATGGGGCAATTGCCATTACGGTTGGCGTCATTGCATTGGTGGCGGTGGTTTTGGGTGCGCGTGATGACTCCCTAAAATGGGTGGGGGAAACACCCGTAGGATTTTCACCACCGCCTAATGGCAATGGGCACGATGAAAAGAAAGACGAACGCAAAAAATAGCAAAAGCAACGTATGTTAGTAAGTGCTGAACATATTTGTCCAGCCTTATCCTCTGAATACCGCCATTGGCAGCAGCGTAGTGCCATAATGGCGGTATATTACGTTCAACCACTATTCAGGAAGCCAGGGGGTTGTTGTTGCAACCCCCGAAAATATTTACATATTAGCTTTTGTAGTACTCATTGGGAAGGATGACATCATGGCGGAAACTCCCGCAGCAGCTAATGTTTCGGATTCTGCCGATCGCATCTCACATGCAACATATACATCCGTATCTAGTGCGATATCGCGGGCAAAACAGGCCGCAGCAGATGTTGGGATTAACACAAACGATCTTCACACACATGAATTTTCTGAAGAGTATTTCCAAGGTCGAACCTCTTTTGCTTTCGAACTTACCGGGCTAGACAGTGCCACTAGCATAGGTGAAATCGAAGAAGCCTTGGAACAGCTCAATGGTGTGAAAGCCCGGATCGTTTATACATCGAATATGGCGTGGATTTCCGCAAACCGTGGTGTGGATATTTCGGCACTAGTAGGCATCTTCAAACACTATGGTATTGAGGCAAATTTAACTGATTCATCGTTACGCCGGCGAATGGCTTGGTCCGATGTTGAAGAAGGCCGGTATAGGAGGTCGCGGCGGCAGCACCGCCGTAAGCACTTAGCCCAACAACATTTTTTGCATAAACAAGCACTTGAAGAGGAAAAACAGCTAGAATACCTACGCAAATCTGGTTTTCTTGACGGGGCAGAACAACGATTTGTCCATAAAGAACCTACAGATGTGCTTTTTACCGCTCGGAATCTCATTACTAGGTGGCGGCTATTCGCCAGCGCATTCCTCACCATTCCGGTAATCGTGATTTGCTACATGCCAAGTCTGCAATTCAACTATTGGCAGTGGTTCGTTGCTCTGCTTAGTTTCCCAGTAGTGACCTATGGTGCCTACCCATTTCATCGGTCATTTATTGGTGGGCTTCGACGAGGCATGTCTGCGCTAGACGGCGCTAGCTCTGTTGCTATTACGCTCGCATATTTATGGTCGCTAGCGCTCATTATCTTCACTGATGTGGGGAAGATATCATATCGTAGTGACTCTGAACTTTTTGCTATCAAATTGGCGGCATTCGAAAATGGTGCACTATTCTTCGACGTTGCTTGCGTTATGACGTTTTTCCTATTGGCTGGTCGAATTTTTGTGCGTAAGAGTCGGGCCAGTCTTCCCGTGGAATTATCCCAATACAAACCTGTTCCAAATAGCACTGTTATAGTGGTGAAAAAACTACGTAATAATGGCAAATCAATAGAACAAGAAGTACCAATACAAAAGCTCAATGTTGGTGATGACATTATTGTGCCCGCTGGTGCTATCATCCCTGTTGATGGGGTGGTTATTGGCGGGTCAGCGATCATTGATGCATGCGTTCTAGGGCTAGGAAAAATCGCTACCAAAGTAAACGGCAAAGTTTATGCTGGTTGTGTTAATGGTGAAAAAGCACTAAAAATCAGAGTTGTTGCCACAGGACATCGTACCTGGCTTGCTGCGGTTTATCGGTGGGTGGCTATTTCCTCAATAAACCAAGACCATTCTGATGCTCTTGCAACAAAAACTGCCTCTTTTTTAGTCCCAACAGCCATAGCCATCGCGTTCACGGATTTTAGCCTTTGGGCGCTTGCTACGAACAACGTCAACCAGGCATTCGCCACAGCACTAGCCGTTTTAGGATGCGTGGCACCTGTGGCATTGGCGGTTTCTGCATCCGTTGCCATGCGTCAAGGTATTGAAAATGCGGCACGTAAAGGTGTGCTCATTCGAGATGCCCAAACGGTTCGCAGGCTCGATCAAGTCGACACTATTATCTTCAACCGGGTGGGGGCGTTGAGTGAAGGCGAAATGACGGTGGAGACGGTCACCGCTGGTCGTGGTGAAAATCCTGATTTAGTGCTTCGTGTCGCAGGCGTTCTCACCCTGGAATCCGATCATCCTGTGTCGCGGGCGTTAGTGCGCGCAGCTCGGGAGCTGCGGGATTCGTCTTCCAATAGTTCTATCCCGGGTTGGATTGAGGTGAGTCAGATTGAAGTTGATGAACTTGGTAATTTCACCGGTCTCATTGAACTTCCCGTGAAAGATTCCGAAGGGCATGTCGAAAACCGCAGTGTTGAAGCAAAACTATGGCGACCTAGGAACCTTTCCGAACTGCAAGGTCGGTTAGCCGCCGCCGCAGTGTCTGACGGCACCCCAATAGTGGTTCGATGGAAAGGCAAAGACCGTGGGGTCATCACTCTACATGATGAAGCGAAGCCTGATGCCACAAGTTCCGTAGATGCACTTGAAGCAATGGGCATTGAAACCATGATGCTGAGTCGAGACACCTATCCGGTTGCCCGCCGTTACGGTGATTCGGTGGGGGTTTCTCATGTATTAGCTGGTATCCAACCTGGGCAAAAGGAACAAACTGTCCGCAGTGTACACAACCATGGTGCAGCTGTGGCAATGGTTGGTGACGATAGCGTGGATGGCTGTTTCAGGGTTGCATCTGTAGGCGTCATGGTTGGGGCAATGACTAGTCTGCCTAATCCTTCCCATTTAGAAGACACCGCTGCAGACGTGGTTCTGCTTGATGGTAAAACCAGCCCAATCCCTTGGCTTTTCTCTGGTGCGCGACGCATGAACCGGCTCATTCAAAGTAACTTCCTGTTTGCATGGTTATACAACGGTATCGCCATCGCTGCCGCATGCCTGGGATTATTGCATCCTATGCTGGCAACCGTATTGATGTTGGCGTCATCACTGTTGATTGAGTTCCGATCCACGCTATCTCGAACCTTCTAAACAGGGTTCATCAATCAATAATCAGGCCATAATAAACTTCCCAATGGTTGATAAGGATGAGTAAATAGTTGGTGTTACCAGAAAGAACTAGGCTACCTGTTTCGCCGAAGTATTTGAGGCCTTTTCTGCCGGGACTTTCGGGGTTTCTGGCTGCGCCATTGGTTTCATCAATACTTCCGGCATTTCCGGCGTCTCTGGTACCTGCGGCACCCCCTGCGACGACTTCGACATTTCTGGTGCATCCAAGATGCCAGCAGTACCGGAATCCGAAGCCAGAAGTCCTTGAGGCGCATCCGCCTGCGTAGGGGTTGTGGATGTCGCGGGGGTCAACCCCAACGCTTGCAACTGGGCAAGTGAAGTGTGGTGGATAGCGGCAGCAACATCCTGAAAATCAGCCGCATTACTGACCGTAAAAGTGCCCAGCCCCTCAATCATTAAGGCACCATTGTGATCCGTGGCGCCTAGAAGAGTAACCGGCGGATCCGCCAAGCGAGTCACATAATCATGGAGAAACTTCTCCACAGGCTGCTTCGTATGGGCAGCCGCAGCTGTAATACAGCGGTGAAAACCGACAGCTTGCTCCTTAGTGATCCGTAAGGTGAGTTCCGTGACCCCACTCGGTAATTCGGTCACAACAACCGGCTTGTCCTTATTCGCCCGCGTCTGGGCACGTTTTCGCGCTTGCGCCTCGGCTTTCTGCCGTGCTTTCTCATCCACCTTGATCCGTGCCTGAATCAGCATCGACCGCAAGGACGCAGGGGTGATCCATTCCGATTCGTCACATAACGCATGAAGCTGGGGCTTCATTTGCTTGAACTGCGCTTTTGACAGCCCGGTGAGATGCTTGCCAATGATCGCCAGGCGAGCAATATCAATAGTGCCATTTTTGTGAATGGCTGCGCAGATAGTGGGGTAACGGCGCAGCATTGTGACCGCCGTAATGAGATAAACCGCGTGAGCCTTGACCACACCAAACGTGCTCATGATGAGAGCGCACAGTGCGGTTTGGCTGAGATTATTTTTCTTCTTCGTCACCGCCAACAAGTGGGCGAAGACCGTCCGATTATAGTTGCACGTTGCAGCCTGCATGTTTGGCAATTCGGCAGGGTTCTTCTGCTGGCGCTGACGAGTGTGATTGCGATGAGACATGATGATAGTGCTCCTAACACTGTATTTGAGGGAAAACTTTGGGCGTCGAAAAGCAAAAGGCTAACCGATAAGGCCTGTCCTAAAATCGTTGGGCGTGCGTTCCTGCGGATCAATGCGCACCCATGTCCCAATTACGCCAGGGACCGTGGGTGGATTCTCCCCCAACAAATCGCGGGCATTAGGAGTTTGTGGCATGTGCTGCAAAACCCCATGTACCTTGCCCTTCTTTGGCGTATGATCCGCGCTTACTTCGGGAATCACAGATGGTTGCTGTACCTGCCGTTGCGACAGATACATTGCAGATGCTGTGGTAGCCATGTGCGCCACCGCATTCGAAGTTGATGCCGAATGAGACGATGCAGCATGACGAACCGGACGACCATGAACACCGCCCAAAAATCCCGGAAAACCAGTGGCAGCGCCTCGTGACCCCACCTGAGAACCAGCAGATACAGCCTGGGCATCAACCCCCGCAGGCTGCGTTGCAATATGTGCCGCAGTAAGTGCCGAACCCCCTAAAACCCCACCAAGGCGCGGCGACCCTAACGGGGTGGAGGAACTACCGCCAACGGCACCTGCACCACTCGCCGATGCTTCAACCGCCCCCTGAAACGACGAGCTCACAGAGGCACTCACATGCGAGCCCGCATAGCCACCGCCACCACTAGCAGCATCGGTATTCAACTCTGCCATCGACTTTGAATCCACATGACACTCATGTTTGTGGGATTGTGGCTGCGCCAACTCAACAGCAGACTCCGACATTTCATGCCCCAATTTCTCAATCGGGGGCTGGCCGTTAGAACCACCAGCGAGCTGAACCAGCCCGTCACCAACAACGGAAAGCACCTGAGTCAAGTTACGAATAGCCGGCACCGCACCCATGAGTGCTTGGCCAAAAAGCGCCCGAAACTTCACCAAAATTGCCGCCTCAATGCTCTCACGCTCCGCAGGCTCCGGGATCGCTAACAACAAAGTTCGGGCAGTCATAAGCCCAGGAAGAAACGCTAAAGCGATTGCCGCAAAGTAGCCGACAGTGCCAGCCATGCCGGCACTCGTGAGAGAAAATGCCTCCGCAGTTGCCGCCATGGCAGTAAGAGTCTTATGAGCTGCGCAAATAGCATCACCACTATTTTCTTTGACTAAATCATTGGCGATGCTACTGAGCTCGGCCGAAGCCTGATGCGAGATCGACGACATGGTAGTCCACGACGTGAGGGCCTGATGGGCTTGCTCATGATTAGTGCTGGTAAGCCTGGCAATGACATCATCGAGTGATACTGGAATCGTGGGAATGGGGGTCGGGAAACTGAAATCCGCAAAACATGGAGTAGGGTTCGGAGCATACGTTGCGCGAATCTGCTCAACCAAATGTTGAACATCACATGATGCTAACGCTTTGCCAAAAACACAGTCTTGCCCCAGGAATGACTGCCGATTGAGGTCAAGAGTGTGACGGCCCCAATCAACCTGTTCCGCCAACGACTGGGCGACCGTTATGGCACTTCCAACACTTCCGTATAACACACACCCATGGGTTGCGCCGAGCTCGCTCAGCTCCGACATGCCAGAATATGAGCCGCAAAGAGTGTTATTGCTGGCAGTATCAATGAGCGAATGGGTGAGGTCAACGACATTTTTGAGCCGTAGCACCCCATGGGAAAGGGACATTGCGTTAATAGATAAGTTCATGGGATTCTCCTCGAATGACTGCTGGGATCGTGAGGAAGACAACGCGGCCTATTAGCGGCTTATCGACGAGCCATAGGCGGCCTGTCGACGGCGCCAAGAGTGGAAACCGCCATTTTCGCCCTCATATAGTTGGACCGAAATTGGCCACTTTTTGGCCAACATAATTTATATGATTTTCATCACACCTCTTGGTGGCTTGTCTACCAATAAAAAGTTGTGTGTGGGGGTAGTGGGAAAGGTGTGGCTTGCTTTGCAAAGGTTGGGGGACACGGCATACTTTTGGCTATGACTTTTGTTGCGCGCTCTTCACGTAAACGAACATTGACCAATGCGCCATTGATTGACGCAATTACTCCTGGCGTGCGGGAACAACGACGTGCCGTGTGGTTTATGCGGCAAGCGGGCCGGTCGCTGCCGGAATATCGGCAGGTTCGCGCCGGGATTGACATGCTTGATTCGTGTTTTATGCCGGAACTCTTAGCTGAGATTACGTTGCAGCCGGTACGTCGTCACGATGTTGATGCTGCGATTCTATTTTCCGATATTGTGGTGCCGCTGAAAGCTGCTGGTGTGGACGTCGAGATTGTGTCGGGCCGTGGTCCGGTGGTGGCGCAGCCAATTCTTAGCATGTCGGACGTGGATAAATTGCCTGTTTTAGACTCGGATATTGATGGAGTTATGGCAGGTATAGGTATTATTATAGATAATCTTACCTCGTCGCAAGCCTTGATTGGGTTTGCTGGGGCTCCGTTTACTCTAGCTAGTTATCTGGTTGAGGGTGGGCCGTCGCGTAACCACGAGAAGACCAAAGCGATGATGCATGCGCAACCGGAAACATGGCATGCGTTGATGCAGAAGTTAACTCCGACGATTACTCATTTTTTGTCCATGCAGATATCGGCGGGGATTGACGCTATGCAGCTCTTTGATTCGTGGGCAGGCTTCTTGACGGAGCGGGATTATCGGGAATACGTACTGCCTTATTCCATGGAGATTTTCGCGGCGATTGCTGGGGCGGGCATCCCAAGGATTCATTTTGGGGTGGGTACCGGTGAACTTTTAGGAGCGATGAGCCAGGCTGGTGCTGATGTGACTGGTGTGGACTGGCGGGTGCCGCTGGATGTGGCTGCGCGGCGTATTCATCATGCAGTAGGGCCAAAGTCGGTGCAAGGGAACCTGGATCCGGCACTATTATGTGCGGGCGAAGAAGTGGTGCGTGCCGAAGTGACTCGGATCTGTGCCGAAGCGGATCGTGCTATTTCTGCTGGCCATGCGATTGGTCATATTTTTAATTTAGGGCATGGCGTGTTGCCAACAACGGATCCTGAGATGATTACTCGTGCGGTATCGTTGGTGCACGAGATCACACCACCACAAACATAGTTATCATCCAATAATAATCGGTCTGGTTAATAGGGAGTTTTATATGCGGGTTGCAATCATTGGTGCTGGCCTATCAGGGCTCACTGCGGCATGGGAGATTCATCATCAACGTCCTGACGTTGAGATAGAGATATTTGAGGCAGCCGATCGTATTGGTGGCAAACTCTATACGGTGCCGTTTACCGCGGGGCCTACTGATATGGGCGCCGAGGCATACCTGGCTATACGTGCGGATGCCACACAATTTTTTACCCAATTAGGGTTAAGGGATGAGCTGGTAAAACCATCAGGATTACCATCATTATTGTATTTCAACGATGCGGTGCATGAGATGCCTCGGAATACTGTGATGGGGATTCCCGCATCGGGCAGTACCGTTGCCAAACTTGTTGATATTCACACGCAGGCACGCATTGATGATGAAGCGGATCAACCAGGTATTGCCTGGGTTGCCGGGGTTACGGAAATGTCTCTGGGTGGATTAGTGCGGGCCCGTTACGGCGATCAAATTGTTGATCGTCTTGTTTCGGTTTTCCAGGGCGGGGTTTTCTCCTGTATCTCTGATGATCTAGGAATTCGGGCCACTATCCCGCAATTAGCTCAGACTTTTGATGATATGGCGAGCAGTGGTGAGAAAGTGACCCTCTCTGGTGCCGTCAATCGAATTTTAGAGCGACAAAAGGCCGATCACACAAAGCACGCAAAAAATTACCGCCCACAGGTATTTGGTGCCTTCCGCCAGGGGTACCAGCAACTGTATGAGACCTTGGCGGAGCAATCAGAGGCAACCATCCACATTGACGCATTTATTTCTGGTGTGGCGAAAAAATCGCAGGGGTTTGTACTGAAAGGTGCTGGTAGTGGCTTCTATGACAGGATATTATTCGCCACGCCGGCCCCAACCACTGCGATGCTTGTTAAAGACATCATGCCTGCTGCCGAGGCGCCGCTGAAGGCTGTGAAGTTAGCATCTTCCGTTGTTGTAGGCATGAAGTTTGCCTCCGATGAGGGGTTGCCGGATAATTCCGGAATTTTGGTGGCGACGAACGAACCTGGTGTGAAGGCGAAAGCTTTCACATTTTCATCAAAAAAATGGCCGCATATCGGTGCGCGAGGTGGGGCCCTGGTGCGGGCTTCTTTCGGCCGTTTCGGTGATGACGCAATTACCCGATGGGCGGAAGATGCCCTGGTGGATCAGGCCCTTGATGATTTACGAACCATCACGGGTTTTGATGGGCGCGCAGCCGGGTTAGACGAAATTTATGTACAACGCTGGTTTGGTGGACTGCCGGTGTATTCGCCCACTCATTTGGCAACGGTCGCCGAAATCGAAGCGGTGGTTGCTGATACCGAAGACGTGGAAATAGCGGGTTCCTTTATGCGAGGTGTGGGGGTACCTGCGGTTATCGCAGATGCGCGAGCCGCCGCCCACCGCTTGTTCAAATAATCGGTCATGGTTACGGGTGTGGGGGTTGTCGATGACCGGTAAGACTGGTGCCTGATGCGGATGCGGAATAAATTTCGCCCCACCACCGCAACGTATCCAGCACCGGTTTCAGGCTTGCCCCTAACTCTGTGAGCTCGTATTCCACCCGGGGCGGTACCTCGGCATAGACCGTCCGGGTTAACAACCCATGCTTCTCCATTTGCCGCAGATTGCTGGTGAGTACCTTTTGAGAAATGTGCCCAATGCTGCGTTGTAATTCATTGAACCTGCGTGGCCCATCCATGAGGTCGCGCAGAATGAGCGCCGACCATTTAGTGCTCAGGAAAAATAGCGTGGTCTCTACTGGGCAGGTGGGAAGATCAGGCTTTTTTATTTCCATGCTTTTGCCCCTTGACCATTAATAGTATCTATTCGGTTTCTACGGTACTTTATAGTGCCTTCTTCCCAAAGGATACTGCTCTCTTTATGCTTTGGAACACACCGGAAAATATTCCAAAGAATTCGCAGGAGAGGAACACATGCGCATCGCAGTCATTGGTGCTACCGGAAAAGCGGGAAAACTCATCGTCCAAGAAGCAGTCAACCGTTCCCACGAAGTCACCGCAATTAGCCGACGCCCTCACCCAAATACCCCAGCACAACACACGCTTGTCAAGAACGTTACCGATCTCACCACAACAGATTTCAAAGCCGTTGACGTAGTCATTTCCGCCCTAGGGTCACAACAAATTGTTGAACTCACAACCCACCTTGGCCAGATCCTGTCCGGTACCGATACCCGACTCGTGGTTATTGGTGGCACCGGCACGCTTTACACCACCCCGGCACGTACCGAGCGGTTGGTTGATTCCCCGGATTTTCCGGCCGAATATCGAAAGTATGCTGAGGCTCATGCCGCGGCTTCCGCTTCTCTGCGCGGTATCACTGGTTTGAAGTGGACCGCTATCAGTCCGGCAGCCAATTTTCTGCCCGATGCCCCGGCTCGCCATGATTACGAGTTTGCAGGCGATGTTTTCACCATCGGTGCCAGTGGCATAAGTGAGATCAGTTATGCGGATTATGCATCCGCGCTGGTTGATGAGGTAGAAAACACCACCGGGACCCATATTGGCGAGCAAATTAGCGTGCGTAATCGCTAACGCATCCCACAAAACCTACAATAGGGTGCATGACTTTTTCCCCCGCATATCCAACTTCAGCGCACGTAGCTCGTTCTCGGGCATTTATGGAGCGCGCTCAACATGTCATTCCGGGTGGCGTGAATTCACCGGTTCGAGCTTTTGGGTCAGTTGGGGGGCAGGCTCGGTTTATTGCTAAGGCACACGGTTCGAAGCTTTACGACGTCGATGGCAACCAGTACGTTGATCTTGTGAATTCCTGGGGGCCAATGCTTTTGGGGAATGCTCACCCGGAAATTCTTGCTGCCGTGACTGAGGCCATGGCGAATGGTTTGTCGTTTGGCGCCCCAACCGAGGCCGAGATTGATCTTGCGGAAATGATTGTTGACCGTACTAGTGTGGCGAAAGTCCGCATGGTCAATTCCGGTACTGAGGCCACCATGTCGGCGGTTCGTTTGGCCCGTGGGTTTACCGGTCGCTCTAAAATCCTGAAGTTTGAGGGCTGCTATCACGGCCATGTAGATGCGCTTCTTGCCGCCGCCGGTTCGGGGGTTGCTACTTTTGCGTTGCCGGATTCTCCTGGTGTTACTGGTGCGACCGCTGCCGACACTATTGTCGTGCCCTATAACGATATCCAGGCTGTCAAACGGGCGTTCGCCGAGCATGAGGGGCAGATCGCTGCCATTATCACCGAGGCTGCCGCGGGCAATATGGGGACCGTTGCCCCCCATAATAATTTCAATGCGAGGTTGAAAGATCTGTGTCACAGCAATGGGGCTCTTCTCATTCTTGATGAGGTAATGACCGGGTTCCGTACCTCTTATTCCGGCTGGTACGGCGTCGATAATGTTGCAGGTGACCTCACCACCTTCGGTAAAGTCATCTCAGGGGGGCTCCCCGCAGCCGCGTTTGGTGGCCGCGCCGATATCATGGACCATCTTGCCCCGGTGGGCCCTGTCTACCAGGCTGGCACATTGTCCGGCAACCCTATCGCCATGGCTGCCGGGAAGAAATCCCTCGAACTAGCAACCGAACAAATATACGACACTATTCGTGCTCATGCTGATCGGCTTGCCGATCTCATCCATGATGCGCTTGGTGCCGTCGGCGTCGCCCACCACATTCAACGTGCCGCCACCATGCTTTCCGTACGATTCGCCGACGGGGAAGGCCATAATTTCTCCGACATGAAACAGGCGGACACATTCCGTTACGCACCGTTCTTCCACGCCCTTCTCGACAATGGTGTTTACGCGCCACCCAGTGTTTTTGAAACCTGGTTTGTGTCCGCAGCCCTCACCGATGATGACTTTGACCGCATCGAAGCAGCCCTCAAACCAGCAGCTCAAGCTGCTGCGGCAGCCCAAAAAATCAGCTAACACCTATGACAAGTGGCTCAATACCTAGCCGCCACATACCCACACGGTAACTATTAACGGAAAACGGAAAGCGTCCCACCCATCATGTCCCACACCATCATTCACCTCGTTCGCCACGGCGAAGTCTACAACCCTGACCGCATCCTCTATGGTCGTATCCCCGACTATCATCTCTCCGCCCGCGGCCAATCCATGGCCGCCGCCACCGCCCAATCCTTCGCCAACCACGACATTGCGCTCCTCTGGTCCTCCCCTCTGGAGCGTGCGCAAGAAACCGCCGGCCCAATCTCCGAAACCACCGGTGTCGATATTATCCTCGATGACCGCCTCATTGAGGCGGGGAACCGGTTCGAAGGCCTCCGCGTCAACTCCTGGCGCTCCCAACTCATCAACCCGATCCGTTGGCCCCTCATGTGGAACCCCGCACTTCCCAGTTGGGGTGAACACTATGTTGACATTGCCGCCCGCATGATGGACGCCGTCGACTCCGCCCGTCGACAAGCAGCCGGGCATGAGGGGATACTCGTCACACACCAACTCCCCATCGTGTGTGTGCAACGTACCGTCCTGGGCCAACCCCTCGCCCACAACCCCAGTAACCGGGTATGCGACCTGGCCAGCGTTACATCATTAGTATTCCGCGGCGACCAACTGGTAGATTACCGCTACAACGAACCAGCCCAGGAGATATAAATGCCGCACCCCCGCTGCCTCATAGCATCACTCTTAGCCGCCATCACACTGGCGCTCGCCGCATGCAGCACCGACACCGCAGGTAAAGACGCAGTAGCAGTAGGGGGAACCTTCCAATTCCACTCACCCGGTGGCGAAACCGTCATCACCTACCCCGAAGCCGACCGCAAACCCATTGCTGACATCACCGGCCCCTCCGTCACCGACCCCAACACAGAAGTCAAACTCGCCGACTACCAAGACAAAATAGTTGTCCTCAATGCTTGGGGCCAATGGTGTGGCCCCTGCCGCACCGAAGTTGACGACCTTGAAGAAGTCCAAGAACACCTAGCGAAAACCGGCGGCACCGTCATTGGCATCAATGTCAAAGACACCCAGTCACTAGCAAAAGACTTCATACAAGACAACGGGATTACCTACCCCAGCATTTATGACCCGCCCTTTAAACTAGCTGCCTCACTCGGGGGTATACCCGCATCGGTTGTCCCCACGACAATCGTGTTAGACAAACAACACCGGCCTGCCGTAGTCTTCCTCCGCCAAATCACCGCGCAAGAACTACTCGACGCCATAAAACCCCTCGAAACAACATAAAACCCCAGCATAACAACCTGCCTGGGAGCACACCAGCCTAGGAATACGCCAAAAATGCTCACCACCGCCGCCATCGGCACAACCTTCGCCACCACCGCAGCCACCGGGCCCCTCCTCCTCGGCATCCTTGCCGCCATGGCCGCTGGCCTCGTCTCCTTCGCCAGCCCCTGCGTCATCCCCCTCGTGCCCGGCTACATCAGCTACCTCGCCGGACTCGTCGGCGGCACCGTCACCTACCACGACAATAACGGCCCCCTCGTCACCAAACAAAGCCGACTCAAAGTCACCACCGCCGCCCTCCTCTTCGTTCTCGGCTTCACCACCATATTCATCCTCACCAGCGTCACCATCTTCGGCGCCATCAGCATCCTCACACTCAATAGTGCCATCCTCATGCGCATCGGCGGCGCCATCACCATCCTCATGGGCATCATCTTTCTCGGTGGAATCCCCTTCCTCCAACAAGAAAAACGCATCCAGCCCACCACCACCTGGTCCACCTGGGTAGGCGCTCCTCTCCTTGGCGCGATCTTCGCCTTAGGCTGGACCCCCTGCCTTGGCCCCACCCTCGCATCTATCATCTCCGTCGCCGCCGGCACCGAGGGAATGACCGCCGCCCGCGGCATCCTCCTCATCATCGGCTACTGCCTCGGCCTGGGCATCCCCTTCATGCTGGTAGCATTCGGCTCCACCAAAGCCATGACCGGTGTCGGCTTCCTCCGCCGTCACAGCCGCACCATCCAACTGATCGGCGGCATCACTCTTATCCTCGTTGGCCTAGCACTCATCACCGGCCTCTGGGGCGACTTCATTAACTGGATACGAATCATCACAAGCGAGTTTGGGGCAACCCTCATCTAACCGCTAGCGTTAACCCTAACCATAACCGGCCTAACCCCCAACAAACCAGTAACCAACACTAAAACCACAAGGGAGCAGCGTGAAAATCCTTCTCGCAGCAATCAAAAAAGCATGGCACTGGCTCACCAGCATGCGCACCGCCCTGGCCCTCATGTTCCTGCTCGCCCTGGGCGCAGCACCCGGCGCCCTCCTCCCACAACGCTCCCTCAACGAAGACAACGTCACCGAATACCTCAAAAACAACGGCAAAATCGCCGAAATCTACGACAAACTGCAACTCTTCGACGTTTTCAGCTCCACCTGGTTCAACTCCATCGCAGTCCTACTGTTCATATCCCTCATCGGCTGCATTCTGCCGCGTTCCCTAGACCACTACAAGCAACTGAAAACCCGCCCAGTGCGGGCACCGAAAAACCTCAGCCGACTACCACTCAACGCCGCCGGCACCGTGAATAAACCCCTGCCGGAGGTAGAACAACACATCGCCGCCCTGTTCAAGGGCTGGCATCTTGCCGCATACACCAAAGAAGAAGACCGCGCCGGACAACGCTCCTTTTCCGCCGAAAAAGGCTACAGTCGGGAGCTCTATAACCTGCTCTTCCACCTGGGGCTCGTGGGCATGCTCGTTGCCATGGCCATCGGCCGCATGGTGTACTACGAAGGACAAGTCATCGTCATCGCATCCGACCGGGATGATGTCAACTCCCAATTTTGCAATACCGCCACCGCGAATTTTGATTCATTCCGCGCTGGGCTGCTTTTCGACGGCACCGGCCTGAACACCTACTGCCTGGATGTACACAACTTTTCCGCCAACTATCTTCCCAATGGTCAGGCGGATTCCTTCCGCTCGGACGTGTCCTATGCGGTCGGTGATGAGATCAACACGGATTCCGCCAGCTGGAAGCACCAGGAAATATCCGTGAACCACCCGCTGCGGCTTGGCGGTGACCGCGTCTATTTGCAGGGTCACGGTTTCGCTCCCACATTCACAATCAAATGGCCGAACGGGGAGGAGCGCACACAAACAGTACAGTTCCGTCCCGACGACCTCACATTTTTCCTGTCCTCCGGCGTGGTCCGATTCGACCCGCCGGCCGGCATGTACCCGGATCTGTACGAACGCAGGCAACACCAAATCACCATCCAAGGCCTCTTCGCACCAACCGCGGCCTGGAGCGGTGACAATAACGATATTCTTTCCTCCAGCTACCCGGCCATGAACGACCCGGCGGTGGCAATCGACATTTATCGGGGCGATAACGGCTTGGACTCCGGTACGAGCCAAAACATTTTCACCATCGACCCGACGCAAGTCCACACTGGCCAGCTGCAAAAGATCGAACGAGTCAACCTGACGAAACAACAGTCGGTGACTTTGGACGATGGCACGGAAATTACTTTTGTTGGTGCGGAGGAGTTCGCTAATTTCCAGGTGTCATACGATCCCACACAATACTGGGTTTTGGCGTTCACGATCGTGTCGTTGGGTGCTTTGGTGGGGTCACTGACGGTGAAGCGGCGGCGAATTTGGGTGCGGTTAGAGCCGGTGAGTGATACCGAAACCCGGGTAGAGACCGCAGGTTTAGCACGCACGGATCGCGCCGGGTGGGGGGAGGAATACCACAAAATTCATCGGCAATTATTGGGGTTACCGGATCCCGACGATGACGATGATGATGACGCTGGCCAGTGATGAATATTGGTGTTGGTGGCCAATAATGCACCGTGACGATGGTGGCTAGCGGGTATGGTGCGGCTAGGGCTTTGGTTATACGGTTAGCAAGAGTATTCTCTAATCAGCATCGCATACCCCCAATAATGTGAGGTTATTACCTATGAATGTTGACCACACGCTTGCGTCGTTTTCGGATTACGCGTTTTTCAGTGCCTTTATTATTTACTCGTTGGCCTTGGTGCTTTCCGTGGTGTTTTATATTAAGCGGCAGGGATTAGTTGATCTGGAGCGGGAGCGGCAGGAACATGAGGATGTTGCATCTCATGAGCATCAGCTGGTGTCGGTGGGTTCGGATTCCGTCCCGGTTGCCGCTGATTCCACGGCCTCATCCGCATCTGATGCGTCGGATGATGCCGAGAAGATTGCTGGTCTTATAGCTGCGCGGGGGGCTTCGGCTGAGAAATTTGCTGGCATGACTCAGTCGGTGGTGTGGTTGGGGATCATGGTGCATGTGACGTCGGTGGTGTTGCGCGGACTGTCGGCGGGGCGGTTCCCGTTCGGCAATCTTTACGAGTACATCACTGAGATCACGATGTTCACCATGATTGTGGCGGCGTTTTATTTGCAGCGTAAGGACCTGCGGGTGTTGTGGCCGTGGGTGCTGACCCCGATTTTAGCGTTGCTGTTTTTTGGCGGGACGAAGCTTTATGTTGATTCCGCCCCGGTGGTGCCGGCGTTGAAGTCGTATTGGCGGGCGATCCATGTGGGGTCGGTGTCGATTGGGGCGTCGATAGGCATGGTGTCTGGTGTGGCATCCTTGCTGTATTTGTTGCGGATGTGGCAGCCGGTGGGGAAGGAACACGGATTCTTTGGTTCGGTGGCGAAGCCGTTGCCGTCGGCGAAAACGCTGGATGCGATTGCTTACCGCACGATCATTGTGACCGTTCCGGTGTTTGGGCTGGGTATTGTGTTGGGGGCTATTTGGGCGGAATCGGCGTGGGGCCGGTTTTGGGCGTGGGATCCTAAGGAAACCGTGTCGCTGATTACCTGGATGCTGTATGCGGCCTATTTGCATGCCCGGGCGACCGCCGGGTGGCGGGATGCCAAGGCCGCGTGGATCAATATTTTGGGCCTGGCGACCATGGTGTTTAACCTGTTTTTCATTAACCTGGTTGTGTCGGGTTTGCATTCCTATGCGGGTTTGAATTAGCCGGGTGCTTGTCGACGCCCACCGTTGCGGAGGTTCGCCCAATCCTTTTATGGTTGGGCTTTAGAGCGAATCAATGAGTCTATGGACTCGTCGAAAGGTGTCGGGCACGAGCTTGTAGTAGGCCCATTTGCCGGTTTTATGGCGGGTCACCAGGTTGGTGTCCATGAGTTTTTTCATGTGGTGGGTGACGGTTGGCGGCGATACCTTTAGGGCGTCGGAAAGCTCAATGGCGCAGATATTGGTGCCTTGATTTTGCGCTAGGATATACAGGATTTGGAGACGGGTGGGGTCGCTGAGAGTCTTGAATAATTGGGTTGCCTTCAGCCGTTGCAGGGGAGCGTTGTCACACTCGGAAACCACCAATGATGAACGCATGCTACCACTATAAAGGCAAGCTTTAGCTAAGTAAATTAAGGCTACCCTGTGATTATTGGCGGGTTTTTATGCGGTTTTCCCAACACCAGCTGGTGTTTTCCTATGTGTCGGAGGTGTCGGGCCGGGGCGAATTCTTGTCACTTGCTGCCGGTTTTGTGTCATCCGAATTATTATCCGCAGCAGCGGTCGTGTCGGTGGGGGAGGGGCGATTATAGCGGGCTTGAGCGCGCCGAATCCGTTCCTCTTCCTGCCGTTGGGCTTCTTCCTTAGCGCGGCGTTGCTTGAATTGTCGTTTTTCCAATTCCCACAGGAACTCTTCATCATCATCGGGTCCTTTGATGAGGGGTTCCTGGGGTGCGTCGAAAAGCGTGGCACGTTTCCACGACTGTGGCCCAAATGCCCGCCACACCAAATACACGGCTGCAACAAGCAGCAACAAAACGATAATGCGACCCACGGTAACATGCTCCTTGAATCAGTGTGATGGTTAATGATATTGATGGGGACAATTCACCAGTTTAGGCACAAATGCACTACTTGACACGCCATAGTTGCGACTAGCTTGTTTGCATGTCATTGAGTAGGGTTTTTACACGTGAGCGAAGACCCAACTCCACATGAAGATCACACCCAATCAAGCGCCTCACCCGATCCGGCATCAGCACCCCCCGAGCGGGATCCCCAATTACGCCGTGAGGCACGCAATAATGTCATCAAATACGGCGCCGCCAGGTTTGGCCTATTCCTGGCCCTCACCATCCTGATCCAGCTGGTTTCGGCCCTTGTTGTCGAGCCGCTGCCCATTTACATCGCTGCACTGTTGGCGCTCATCGTGGCCTTCCCCTTGTCTGTTTTCGTTTTTAAGAACTTGCGGCTAAAAACCACCGCCGCCGTGGCCGAATGGGATGCGCAGCGCAAAGCATACAAGGAGTGGGTGAAGCAGGAACTATCCTCCAGGTAACCACGCTGGCGCACCACAAAAACTGGCGTAGCTGTTAGCTGACGAAAATGAGCACAGCGGTGGTGAGCGTTGCCCACACCAGCATTGCTCGCCCGGTCGTGCCTAACACTGGTATCAAAGCCGGGCCGACCGCACCGTACCGCACCGGGCCGCTGGCCACATACACAAGTGGAATAATAACCAGCCCGAGTAGTGCCCACGGGGTGACCACTACCGACAAAATTATGGTCACCACCAGCGGTGAGATCACCAACAGGTAATACAACACCCGGGTCTTTGCGTCCCCTAGCCGTACCGCCAACGTAATTTTGCCCGTCTGCGAGTCCGTGGGGATATCCCGCAAATTATTGACCAAGTTGATGCTTGCCGACATGGCCCCAATCGCGCACGCTCCCACCACCCCGGCGATATCCACCCGTCCCGCCTGAGTGAACTGCGTGCCCAACACCGCCACCAAACCGAAAAACACAAACACCGCGATCTCCCCCCAGCCGCTGTAGCCGTAAGGATTTTTGCCCCCGGTATAAAACCAGGCAGCAACGATACACACCATGCCCACCAGAATGAGCCACCAGGAGGACAACAACGACAACACTGTGCCTGCCACCGCGGCCACCCCAAACGCCCCGAACGCCGCCAATTTCACCTGCAATGGTTGGGCAATCCCCGACCCCACCAACCGTAGGGGGCCGCTGCGGGTATTATCAGTGCCCCGAATCCCATCGGAGTAATCATTGGCGTAGTTCACGCCTATAATCAGCGACCAGGCCACCACCCCGGCCAGAAACGCCCGCCATAGGTGCATGCCCCCCTCAGCAGTACCATAAACCGTGTGGATTGCTGCCCCAGTTCCAACAACGACGGGGGCGAACGCATTCGCCCAGGTGTGGGGTCGCGCCCCCGCCAACCATTCACGCAATGTGGGATGGTTATGTTCCCGCGGATGTGCGGCGGTTGTGGTCTCTGTCATGCATACCATTGTGCTGTGCACACCCGCCGAAGCACAAAGCCCACGCTGGTGCCCCACAATCATCACACAACCACCCCCAAAGCGGTGTTGAAACTCCACAAAAATCTAGAATAATTGGGTCACCTTGTTGCGGTCGATTTTCCCCAAACTTGTGCGCGGCAGTTCGGCTACCCGCTGAATATGTTTGGGAATCTGCCACCGTGGATAGTCCTGAAACGCCGCAATAATGTCCTCCATGTTGGCGGAACCCGTGTAAGCGGCCACGATGGCTTGCCCCAGCCGCTGGTCGGGAATCCCCACCACGCACACATCATCCACCCCGGCAATGTTAATGAATACCTGCTCCAACACCTCCGGGTGGATTTTTAACCCCCCAGAATCAATGATGGTGTCAATCCGCCCCGTCACTCTCAACACCCCATTCCGCAACAAACCCGTGTCTGACGTGCGATAAAAACCTGGTCGGGAGAACGCCTCATGGTCTGGGAAGTTGCGGTATCCCTGCGCCACCATTGGTCCACCGACCATGATTCTTTCGTTTTCCAACCGGATCGTCACCCCGGGCAGCGGTAACCCATTATAGACGCACCCACCTGTGGTTTCTGCCGAACCATAGGTGGTTACCACTCTGATCCCCAGTTCGCGGGCGGCCTGCCGGTCATCATCAAGCAGAGGGCCGCCACCCACCAGGATGGCGTCGAAAAGCCGCAGTGCCTCAATGCCCTGCAACGTGTCCATGCCTTTGAGCAGCTGCATCGGGGTGAGGGCAGTATAGCAACGCGCCGCATCCGCCCGCAGCTCCTCCGCCGCATCCGCGAACTCTGCCACCTGAAACCCCGCCGACAAGTCGACGAACGTGGGGTCAATGCCCGCCACCAATGATCGCACTAGCACCTGGATGCCGGCTATGTGGTGCGCCGGTAACGCCAATAGCCATGCCCCCGCACCGCCTAAAAACTGGTGGGTCGCATCCGCCGACGCCACTAAATTCACCGCAGTGAGTTGTGCCCCCTTGGGGATACCGGTCGACCCGGAGGTGGCCACCACTAACGCCACCTCCGGGTCGATTTCCGTCCCGGCGCGTAATTGCTCCGTAAGCAGTTTGGTGCGGTCCGGGTCGTCGGCGGGGATGGGCAGGAGCGTTCGGGTGCCGGCTATGGCTTCTTCAATGGCGTCGAGAAACGGGTAGGGGTCGGTGGGGAGGACCGGGAAGGGCTCAAGCAGGTGATTATCCGGATTATTTGCGTCGCTGGTGGCGTCATCGGGTCTGTCGCCGTCACCCGCATGTGGCTCATCACCCTCATCACCGTCACAATCGGCCACGCCCGAATTCGGGGAATCCAGCGCGGGGTCTGCCAGTGGGTTTGTTGCCGACCCGGTTGGCGGTTCCGCGGGGCCAGGCGTGGGATCCGGCGTGGGGTCGGGGAGTAGGTTGTGGGTCATGGTTTTAGTTTTAGTAGTAGTAGGGGAAGGGGGACCAGTCTGGGTCGCGTTTTTCTAGGAAAGAGTTTTTCCCTTCGACAGCCTCATCAGTCATGTAGGCGAGCCGGGTGGCTTCGCCCGCGAAAACCTGTTGCCCCATGAGGCCATCGTCGGTGAGGTTGAAGGCGAATTTGAGCATGCGTTGCGCGGTGGGGGATTTCCCGTTGATTTCTTGGGCCATGGTGATGGCTTCGTCTTCCAGGTCGGCGTGGTCGGCAACAATGTTGACGGCGCCCATGCGGTGCATGGTTTCGGCGTCGTAGGTGCGGCCGAGGAAGAAGATTTCTCGGGCAAATTTTTGGCCAACCATTTTGGCCAGGTAGGCGGAGCCGTAGCCGGCGTCGAAGGATCCCACATCGGCGTCGGTTTGTTTAAAGCGGGCTTCCTGCCGGGAGGCGATGGTGAGGTCGCACACCACGTGGAGGGAATGCCCGCCGCCGGCCGCCCAACCGTTTACGACAGCGATGACGATTTTCGGCATGGTGCGGATGAGTCGTTGGACTTCAAGAATGTGGAGTCGGCCGCCTTCGGCTTTGGTGCGGGCTTCGTCAACGGTGTCGGCGGTGTCCCCGTGGGCGTAACGGTAGCCGGAGCGGCCGCGGATGCGTTGGTCGCCGCCGGAGCAGAAGGCCCAGCCGCCGTCTTTCGGGCTGGGCCCGTTGCCGGTGAGGAGAATGCTGCCCACGTCGGGGGTTTGGCGGGCGTGGTCGAGAACCGTGTAGAGTTCGTCGACGGTATGGGGGCGGAATGCGTTGCGGACTTCGGGCCGGTTGAAGGCGATGCGGACAATACCATCTCTCCGGTGGGTGCCGATATGCCGGTGGTAGGTGATGTCAGTGAGGTGTTCGAAGCCGGGAACCGGGTTCCAAAGTTCGGGTTTGAAGGGGTTTGGGGATGCTGGTGTGGTTGTTGGCGTGGAAGCAGTCATAGCTGTAAAGCTTAGCGGGCGTGCGGTTTCTGTCACTACTGTTATAACTATGAGCGGACACAGTTTTGGCGGTATCAATGTTGAGGATATGCTGGCGCGGGCGCATGTGGTGAGCTTGCCGTTGCGGGTGCGATTCCGGGGGGTGCGGGAGCGCGAAGCACTGTTGTTTGAGGGCCCGAAGGGGTGGGGGGAGTTTTCGCCATTTTTGGAGTATGGGGTGCCAGAGTCGGCGGAGTGGCTGCGGTGTGGCCTGGAGATGGCGTTTGCGGGGCCCCCACCACGGTTGCGGGACAAGATTGCGGTGAATGCTACGGTGCCGGCTGTGGCGCCGTGGCAGGTGGATGAGGTGCTGGCGCATTTTCCCGGCTGCCAGGTGGTGAAGGTGAAGGTGGCGGAGCAGGGGCAAACCCTGGCCGATGATGTGGCCCGGGTGGCGGCGGTGCGAGCGTATGCGCCGGATGCGAGTATTCGGGTGGATGCGAATGGCGGCTGGTCGGTGGCGGAGGCACTAGCGGCGCTTGCCGAATTAGGGCCGTTGGATTATGTCGAGCAGCCGTGCGCCACGGTGGAGGAGCTAGCGGAGCTGCGCACTAAGCTGGTGCATCGGGGTTTGTATGTGCGGGTGGCGGCGGACGAGTCGATTCGGCGAGTGTCTGACCCCTATGCGGTAGCGGAGCGGGGTGCGGCGGATGTTGCGGTGGTGAAGGCCGCCCCGTTGGGGGGTCCGCGGGCGGTGCTGCGGATCGCGGATTTCATGCGGACCCGGGGCCTGAACATCACTGTTGCCAGCGCTTTGGACACTGGTGTGGGGATGAACGCCGGGCTGGCATCGGTGGCGGCATTGCCACAGCTTGTTGATGATTCCCATGTTGCGGTTCCGCCCGCCGCCGCAGGGTTGGCGACGCAGCGGCTCTTTGTTGCCGATGTGACCCCATGGCGGCAGCTTGTCGACGGCTACTTAAGCACGGAATTACTGGCCCCGGAGCCGGAACGCCTGGCGGAGTTTGCCGCCTCGGGGGAGCGAAAGGATTTCTGGATCAATCGGGTCACCGAATGCTGGAACTACCTCAACCAGGACTGATGCGAGCACTAACGGATGCCGAAGTTGCCGTGTTGACGGCAATGATTCAACACGCCCCACCAGACATTGCCCCGGAATCAGTGACGGAGGAATGACGTGCGAAATGGTTAGGGCAAGTACCGAGGGTTTCGGTGGCGCGGGAATGCGGTTGCGGCACATGCGCATCCATCGAATTCGCGCTCGATGGGGTGCCAGTGGCACAGGCGTGGTCGGATGAAGCCTTATTCGCTTACGACGTGTGGCAGGATGCCCTCGTGTTCGTGCACATCATCAATGATGTGATCCGGGAATTAGAGGTGGCGCCAGTCCAGGATACGGTTGTGACCACACCAAACCCGGCCGCACTGGATTTTAGCGGTTGGAGTGAACCATAGTGTGATGGCAGAATCAGGGAGTCTGACCCCACACAACACCCACGATAAGAATTTGGATTCATGACTGCTTATTCCCAGCCGCACTCCTCCCAACCAATCGCGGAAGCCATCGTCGCAGACATCGCCCACTATGTTGATGACGTGGTGATCTGCCCAGGTTCCCGCAACTCTGCCCTGTCCCTGGCGCTGATTGCCCGGCCGGATGTTCGGGTCCACGTGCGGATTGATGAGCGGAGCGCAGCCTTCCTCGCGGTGGGGATCGCCCGAGTCACTAGGCGGCACGTGGGGGTGGTGACCACCTCCGGCACAGCCGTCGCTAACTGCCTGCCGGCGGTGCTGGAGGCACAGAACGCGCACATACCCCTGGCGATCATTTCCGCCGACCGGCCAGACTATTTAGTGGGCACCGGGGCGAATCAAACCATCGAACAGCGCGGCCTGCTGGGGCTGGAAACCTACGACATTGCCGACCAACATGACCTGGAGGAAGTGTTTCAACACCACCAACAGGTGCATATAAACGTGCGGCTGGCCGCCCCATTGGTTGAAGGCCTGCCGCACCCACCACAACCAGTGGTTAAAATACCAACCCCAACCTTTATAGTCGACCATGGGGAAACCACCATTGACCTGTCCCGTCGCACGCTCGTGATTGCGGGGGACGAAGCCTGGGAAGTTCCCGGCCTGGAAGACGTCCCCACCGTGGCGGAACCCACGGCCCCCGCCCCATATCATCCGGTTCACCCCTTGGCCGTGCAAACATTCACCAACGAATACGCCGAATACACCAAACCGGAGCATATCATTGTGGTGGGGCACCCCACCCTCAGCCGGGACATCATGGAACTCGTGGCGGACGACACCATAGAATTGACCATCCTTTCCAAAACCACGCAGGTCACAAACCCGTGGCGTCGCAACGCAACTATCGCAACCCGGGTGCGGGCCATGAACGAACCCACCGCAGACTGGATACGGATCTGCGCCGCCGCCACCGACGTGGCCATAGAAAAAGTCCGCACCGTTCTCGCCGATGAAATATTCGGCTTCACCGGACTGCACGTTGCCGCCGCCGTCGCTGACAGCCTTAGCACAAACGACTACGCAGTTTTCGGCGCCTCAAACCCAATCCGGGACGCCAGCCTCGTCGGACTACCATTCCAGGCGGTAGACACCTTCTCGCCCCGCGGCGTTGCAGGCATCGACGGCACCACCTCACAAATCATGGGCATCGCCCTCGCCGCCCAGGCGCAACACCCCACCGAAATCCGGGCCCCACGCACCCTTGCGCTCATCGGCGACGTCACATTCCTCCACGATGTTGGGGGGCTCCTCACCCCAGAAAATTCCCCACTCCCCGAAAACCTCACTATCGTGGTAGCCAACGACAACGGGTGCGGCATTTTCCACGCCCTAGAAGTCGGCGACCCAGAATTCCAACCCAGCTTCGAACAAGCCTTCGGCACACCACATAACACCAATATCGCCGCCCTATGCGACGCCTACGGGCTGGAATACCAGCAGGTCACCACCCTCCCCGATCTCATCCTCGCCCTGGATGATGCTGCCGAAACCACCGGGCTGCGCATCATCGAAGCAGTCACCACCCGCACCACCCGGGCCGCCCTCCACCACCAACTCTCCCACTAGCGCACACCAACCATGACCGACCCACACGCCCGCGAACGCCGCATCTTCCGCACCCGCCGCCGCATCAAACAAACCATCCTGGTCTGCTACGCGGCAGCCATGCTCGGCTGTGCCAGCCTCGTCATCGGCCCCGGCATCAACGACTACATCATCGAATCCAACCCCGGGCGGGCCCTCGCCCGCGTCACATCCGTCACCAGCACCAAAACCATCGTCGAATTCCAAGACGACACCAACACCTACCACTCACCCCCCGGCGGTCTGCTCTACCCCACCGGGCTCGGCCCCGGCCAACGCGTGTGGGTCACCTACGCCCGCAGCAACCCCGAACTTGTGAAAGTATCCGGCCGCAAATGGACACTCGCCATCATCCCCGCCCTCAGCTCCGCGGCCGTGACCACCCTCATCACCAGCGCCCTCTGGTTCGCCATCCTCGGCCCCCGACACTTCCGGCGTGCAAAACACGCAAACCACAAAAACCACACCAAACCGAAAACCCCCACCAACACCACCGTCATCACTAGCACCAGCGCCCCCGACGCCGCCAACACCACCAAAAGAAAGCAACCCACATGAGTCGCCGACGCTACCGCGTCGCCATCGTGACCGAATCCTTCCTCCCCACCATCAACGGCGTCACCAACTCCGTCACCAAAACCCTCGACCACCTCAACAAACACCACCACGAAGCCATCATCATCGCCCCCAAACAACCAGGCACCCCCACCACCTACCGCGGCTTCCCCATCATCACCACCCCCACCATCAACCTCAACCTTGGGCTCCCCATCGGACTCCCCACACCCACCATCACCCGCACCCTCCGCAACTTCCAACCCGACATCGCCCACCTCGCATCCCCCTTCCTCCTCGGCGCCGCCGCAGCCTTCGCCTGCCAACACCTCAGCATCCCCACCATCGCAATATTCCAAACCAACATCGCTGACTACACCACCCGCTACCACCTTCCCAAACTCAAAACCGCCGCCTGGCGCTGGATCACCCACATCCACAATCACTGCGACCTCACCCTAGCCCCCTCCACCAGCACCATCACTGAACTCCGCAACCACGGCATCACCACCATCAAACACTGGGGCAGAGGCGTCGACACCACCCTCTTCAACCCCGACCACCACCAACCCGACCCCACCAACCACATCATCGGATACGTTGGTCGCATCGCCCCCGAAAAAGGCCTCCACCGGCTCCAAGCCATCACCAACCTCCCCAACACCACCCTCACCATCGTCGGCACCGGGCCCCTCGAACCACGCCTCCGCAAACTCCTCCCCACCGCCCGCTTCCTCGGCCCCCAAACCGGCACCCAACTCGCCCACACCCTCGCCACCTTCGACATCTTCATCCACCCCGGCGAATTCGAAACCTTCTGCCAAACCATCCAAGAAGCCCACGCCGCAGGCGTCCCCACCATCGCCCCCAACACCGGCGGCCCCCAAGACCTCATCACCAACGGCCACAACGGCTACCTCCTATGCCCCACCAGATTCGAACGCGACCTCCCCCACGCCATCAATGCCATCTACGCCAACCACCACACCATGTCCCACAACGCCCGCGCCGGGGTGGAAAACCGCACCTGGGAGACCATTTGCTCCGAACTCATACACCACTACGAAGCAGTCATTCACAACCCAACCCGCTACACTAATCTGCGTGGCTAAAGCATCCCTGGACAAAAAACCCATCGAAGTACGACGCATGTTCGACGCCGTGGGAAAAAACTACGACATCACCAACACCGTCCTCGCCGCCGGACTTGATGCCCGATGGCGTCGCCGCACCCGCGAACGCCTCCAACTCAAACCCACCGACAAAGTACTCGACCTCGCCGCCGGCACCGCCGTCTCCACCGTGGAACTCGCCAAATCCGGGGCCTGGTGCGTCGCCTGCGATTTCTCCCAAGGCATGCTCGCCGCCGGCAAAAACCGGGCCGTCCCCAAAGTATGCGGCGACGGCATGCACCTCCCCTTCGCCGACAACACATTCGACGCCGTCACCATCAGCTACGGTCTCCGCAACATCTACGACCCCACCGCAGCACTCCGCGAACTCGCCCGCGTCACCAAACCCGGCGGCCGACTCACCATAGCCGAATTCTCCACCCCCGTCATCCCCGGGCTCAAACAGCTCTACCACAACATCGCACTCAAAGCCCTACCAGCCATAGCGAAACTCGTATCCTCCGACCCAGAATCCTACGAATACCTAGCAGACTCCATCCGCCAATGGCCCAACCAAGAACAACTCGCCACCATGGTCAATAACCACGGCTGGTCACACTGTGGGTGGCAAAACCTGACCGGTGGCATCGTCGCCCTCCACTCCGCCATAAAACCCGACGCAACCCCGATCGCACCCAAAGTCGGAAACTAGCCCCACAACGCGGCCCCAAACACCCCAGCAGCGCCAGGCCGAGCAGCCACCAACCCCGATCGCGCCACCGCACGATCGGCAACAAACCGACCAGCTGCATGCCACAACCGCGCTACCACATCCCGATCCGCATCAGTTATCAAATTCCCCATCAACCGCGCCGCCACCGGCATCACATGCCGACCCAACGGGCGTCGCAAAGCCACCGGACCAACCACCGGCAACAACTGCGGGTACGTCAACAACCGCGCCAACATGCGCGCCAACCCAAACGCCTCACCATACTCCCGCCGCAACACATCCGGCCACAACAACGTGTAATCCTTACCCGCCCCCAAACACTCCACCGCCAACCGAGCCGTCTCCATCCCATAATCAATCCCCTCCCCATTCAACGGATTCACGCACGCCGCCGCATCCCCAATCAACATCCAATTACGGCCAGCCACCCCACTCACCGCACCACCCATCGGCAATAACGCCGACGCCACCCGATCCGGCGCACCAAACCCCCACTCCGGCTGACACTGCTGCGCATACAACCCCAATAGCTTCTTCGTATTAATCCGGGCCGGTCGCCGATCCGTGCTTAACGCCCCACACCCCACATTCGCCAACCCATTACCAAGCGGAAAAATCCAACCATAGCCGGGCTGCACCACCCCATCCGCGTCCCGCAGTTCCAGGTGTGAATGAATCCACGGCTCCTCAGACCGCGGCGTCGCACAATACGAACGCGCCGCAATGCCATACACCTCACCCTTATGCCATGTGCGACCAAGCAACTTACCAATGGGGGACCGCACCCCATCCGCCACAATGACCTGCTTGGGGCGCACCCACGACCCATCCGATAACTCCACCGCAGCAACCGACGCACCCACCGAAGCAGCATCTCCCGACACGGTGCCGCTCCCGGAAATAATACTGTCGGAACCAGCCCCCACCGGCGTCGACATGGACACCGCAACCGCCCGCACACCACCCAAAAACTCCACCGACGGATACGAACGCGCGCACCCCACCAAGAAATTATCAAACTCGCGCCGGGGCATTGCCGACCCCACCGTTCCGAATGCGCTTTCCGGCCAGGGCGCCGTCACCGAGCCCCCAAACCCGTGCAGTTTCAGCCCGTGGGAGCGATAACGCGCCACCACGGAATCCGCCAACCCTAACAGTTGTAGCTGGTGGATAGCGCGGGGGGTGAGGCCATCGCCGCAGGTCTTGTCGCGGGGGAACGGTTGGGCGTCGATAAGCAGGGTGCTTATGCCGCGGCGGCCGGCATGAATGGCGGCGGTTGCGCCCGCGGGCCCGGCCCCAATGATGAGAAGCTCAACGCTTCGGTTCTCATGTTGGTGAATGGTGGGGGTGGAGTCAGTCACGACCACTATTGTTGCAAGCCGTAACCGTCTCATGCCACCCGCATATAATCCTGAGGGTGTATGTCGGGCGGGTAATGGACTACGGTTAAAGGGTTAGTTGGATGAACTCGTTCGGCCCGATTCGGCAAATTTGCTGGTTGGGCGCAGTCCGATCCGTATGGGAAAAGGTAGACACAGCATGAACAATGGTGCCGTAATTCGTCAGAACCGTGGCGATTCCACCATCGGCGCGCGCATTGATTTGGGCGATGAAACCCTCAACGAACATGTTCTTCGCGGCATGGAAAACGTCGAAGATAGGTTACGGGTGGAGCTGGAAAAAAGTCCAGACTTTCTTCAGGAGAAGGTGATGCACCTGACCAAGGCTGGTGGTAAGCGCTTCCGCCCAATGTTTACGTTGTTGGCGTCGAATTATGGCCCGCGACCCATGTGCGAGGACGTGTTCAAAGCCGCCGTGGTGGTGGAAATGACCCACTTGGCGACCCTCTACCACGACGATGTGATGGACGAAGCCCAAATGCGGCGCGGCGTGCCTTCCGCCAACATGCGGTGGTCGAACTCGGTTGCGATCTTATCCGGGGACATTCTCTTGGCGCATGCTTCTCGGATCATGAGCGAGTTGGGCGTGGACACGGTTGCGCATTTCGCCGAAACCTTCGGTGCGCTCGTGACCGGCCAAATGCGGGAAACCGAAGGCCCCGGCACCGGTGATCCGATTGAGCACTACATGAAGGTGATTAACGAGAAAACCGGTGTGCTGATTGCCGCCGCCGGCTACCTTGGGGCGTTGCATTCGGGTGCGGACATGGAAACCGCGGTATGTTTGCAGGCAGTGGGGACCGCGGTTGGCATGGTGTTCCAAATCGTCGACGACATTATCGATATTTTTTCCACCCCCGAGGATTCCGGTAAAACACCCGGCACCGATTTGCGGGAAGGGGTGTTCACGCTGCCGGTGCTGTATGCGCTGCAGGAAGACACCCCGGTGGGGGCGGAATTACGGGAACTACTCACCGGTCCGCTTGTCGACGACGCCAGCGTGGATCGCGCACTGCAACTCCTGGCCCGTTCCAATGGGCGGCAAAAAGCGCTTGCCGACGTCCACCAGTACCTGGCCGAAGCGGAAGAAAAACTAGACCAACTCCCCGACAATCCCACCACCCGGGCCTTACGCCAGCTAGCTCGGGTTACGGTGGCCCGTGTGGGATAGGGGCGAGGCGTAGTTATCGGCACCAACCTGGAGATTTGTGCTTTTATCACTATCGGTAATACAATTCCTAGAGCGCGCTAGGTTGCCCGAGCGGCCAAAGGGAGCGGACTGTAAATCCGCCGGCGTTTGCCTACAGAAGTTCGAATCTTCTACCTAGCACCAAAACCAACACCAAAACCCCACCGCGAAATTTACCGCGGTGGGGTTTTGGTGTTGCAGCGCTTTCACATGGATCATGTGTGCCAGTAATAATGTGTGATCTTAAAGGCTAAAGGTGGGTAAAACAGGTTGTGTACTGGTGATTTGTTTTCACCGCTACGGTCGGGGTACAGTATTGAAAGCTTCAACGGAGCAAAACGATGAGGCTAAGCCCCCTTAGCTCAGTCGGCAGAGCGTTTCCATGGTAAGGAAAAGGTCGACAGTTCGATTCTGTCAGGGGGCTCTGTTTTCTTTTATGACTTGTGTACATGATCGTAAAAGTAAACGGTTGGGCGGTGTAGCTCAGTGGTAGAGCAAGCGACTCATAATCGCTGTGTCGCGAGTTCAATTCTCGCCATCGCTACTGGATAGGTTGTTATCCAAAATAGGGGCGTAGCTCAAATGGTAGAGCAACGGTCTCCAAAACCGTAGGTTGCAGGTTCAAGTCCTGTCGCCCCTGCTTCACACTTGAAGGGCATTTGCCATTATGGCGGGTGTCCTTTTTGCATATGTGGTGTTGGTGGGGTTAGTGGATATTGGGGTCTGTTAGTTTTTTGGTATAGTCAAAGCGCTTTATAAAAACGTATTCGAGGAGAGCCGTGAGCGAGAATCAGCCAAAGCACGGGGCGGGTGCCCGCCCCACGGGCAAGCGTCAGCTGGCCGGGGTGAGTACTACCTCGACTGCTACTTACAAGGGCAAACAAGTTGTTGCCAATGACGATGATGATGCGCCACGTCAGAATAAAGTTGTGGCATTCATGCCCGAGGTCGTGTCCGAAATGCGCAAAGTCATTTGGCCGACCGCCCGGCAAATGCTGAATTACACCATCATTGTGTTTGCCTTTTTGATCTTGTTGACGGGCTTGGTGGCTGGTGTGGATTTCCTCGCCGGTATCGGAGTTGAGAAGGTACTGGTCCGATAGGTAGTATCATTCGTATAGCTTCTATAGCATCCCGCCGAATTCCTTGTGGAACGGCGGGATAATTTTTACCCCACCGGTGCGGCGTCTGGAAAGCGTCGACAAGCGGGGGCGGTAGCATAGTAATAATCAACGAATGTCAGGAGACCCCTCATGAGCGAAGAAACTCAGGATTCCCTCGCCGCGGCCATGTCTGAACTGTCTGAGTCCGAGGCAGCTGAAGCGTCGGAAGCGTCACAATCGGCGCCGGCCGGTGAGCAAAAACCCGAAACCGTGAAGTCCGAAGGGGCTGGTGAAACCGCAGCCCCCGAACCAGGGGCCGTCGAAACCGCCGATGCCACAGAGACTGCAGAAACCACCGAAACCGATGAGGACGGTGAGTACCAGGTACGGTTGCGGCGATATATCCGCGAACTAAAGAAACAGCCGGGCCAGTGGTACATCATCCAGTGCTATTCGGGCTATGAAAATAAGGTGAAGGCTAATCTTGATATGCGTATCCAAACCCTAGAGGTGGAGGATTCCATTTTTGAGGTTGTGGTTCCGGTGGAGCAGGCGTTAGAAATCCGTGACGGTAAACGCAAGATCGTCAAGCGTAAGTTACTGCCCGGCTATGTGCTGGTGCGCATGAACATCAACGACCACGCCTGGTCCGTGGTGCGGGAAACCCCTGGTGTGACGTCGTTCGTGGGCAATGAGGGGAATGCGACGCCGGTGAAGCCACGGGATGTGGCGAAATTCCTCATGCCGCGCGACACGAAACCTGTCGCAGAGAGTACGCAGGCTGCGGGTGAAACCCCAGAAGGGGAGAAGGTTGTGGCCATGCCGACGGATATGGCAAAGCCAAAGGTTGTGGTCAACTATGAGGTGGGCGAGGCCGTCACCATTCTGGAAGGGCCGTTGGCGTCAGTGTCAGCAACCATTTCGAAGATTGATGCGGAAAACAGCAAGGTTGAGGTGTTGGTGTCGATCTTCGGTCGGGAAACACCGGTGGATTTGACGTTCGACCAGATTAAGAAGATCGACTAGAAAACCCAGAATTTGGGTGCAAGCTGGGGTTTGCTATAGGATGTTCGATTGCGTGTGCATGTTTATGAATGTCATGCGTTTTCGATCGTTGTTTCCCGGTGGCTTGCGTAGCGCAGGCATCCGGACAGGTTGCGGAATTGCCATAATCCGTGGCCTGTTATCAAGGAAGTAGGTAACATCATGGCTCCCAAGAAAAAGGTCTCTGGCCTCATTAAACTTCAAATCGAAGCTGGTGCGGCGAACCCTGCTCCGCCTGTTGGCCCGGCCCTGGGTGCGCATGGCGTGAACATCATGGAATTCTGCAAGGCCTATAATGCGGCCACGGAATCCCAGCGCGGCAATGTGGTGCCGGTGGAAATCACCGTGTACGAAGACCGGTCGTTCACCTTTAAACTGAAGACCCCGCCCGCCGCTAAGCTGCTGCTGAAAGCTGCCGGGTTGCAGAAGGGCTCCGGCGTTCCACACACCCAAAAAGTGGGCAAGGTCACCATGGACCAGGTGCGGGAAATCGCCCAAACCAAGCTGGAAGACCTCAACGCCAACGATATTGATGCTGCCGCAAAGATCATTGCCGGTACTGCCCGGTCCATGGGCATCGAGGTCGAGGGCTAAAAATATTCCTGTGGGAGGGCCAGCTTCGGCCCGTTCCACCACATATCTTTCACCACAAATTTCAAGGATGTAAGACATTATGAGCAAAAAATCAAAAGCCTATAAGGCACTGGTAGAGAAGCTGGACAAGGGTCGGCTGTACACCCCATTGAAGGCCGCTCAGTTGGTCAAGGAGACCTCTTCGAAGAATTTTGATGCCTCCGTTGATGTCGCTATTCGCCTGGGTGTTGACCCCCGCAAGGCCGACCAGCTGGTGCGTGGTACCGTGTCGTTGCCGAACGGTACCGGTAAGACCGTGCGCGTTGTCGTGTTCGCCGCTGGCGAGAAGGCCACCGAGGCTGAGGCCGCCGGTGCCGATGTGGTCGGCTCCGACGATTTGATCGCCCGGATCACTGAAGGCTGGACCGACTTCGACGTGGCAATCGCCACCCCCGACCAGATGGCTAAGGTGGGTCGTGTGGCCCGCGTGCTGGGCCCCCGCGGCCTGATGCCGAACCCCAAGACCGGCACCGTGACCACCGATGTTGCCAAGGCAATCGCCGAGGTCAAGGGCGGTAAGATTTCCTTCCGCGTGGATAAGGCCGCTAACCTGCATGCGCTGATCGGCAAGGCATCGTTCACCGCTGAACAGCTGGCCCAAAACTATGGTGCTTTGATTGAAGAAGTGCTGCGGTTGAAGCCGTCGTCCGCCAAGGGCATTTACCTGCGCAAGGTGACCTTGAGCTCCACGATGGGCCCCGGCATCCCGGTTGACCCGTCCATCCAGAAGGATTTCACCGAAGAATAATCCTTACACCGCCAAGAGCCGGGGAGCATCATGCTTTCTCGGCTTTTTGCTTTTCGACGCCTAACCCTCCCGGAACCCAGGTTCGAATAGGAGTGCGATCCTGCGGGGCAGTGGGAGGCCACCTGGAGAAACTAGGCTATTATGACTCAGCACATTCTCTAAAACCTACTATCGAAAACCTGTTTGCTCACGGTGGTGTAGGTGGTGTCGGGGGCCGTAAGGTTTGCCCGTCGACAGCATGGCGTGCGCGATATTCCCTGGGGCTCATCCCTAGCCATGTATAAAAGGCCCGCAGGAAACTATTGAGCTCTATATACCCCAATAGGTAGGCGATCTCATCAACTTTCATTGATGTGGTGGTGAGATAATGTTGGGCCAATAGCTGTCGGGTATGCTTCAACTGTGCCTGAAACGTTGTCTTCTCTGCGCCCAGCTTGCGCTGGAGGGTGCGTTTGCTCATCCCCAACCGGTGGGCAACATCATCAATGCCGGTTTCCCCACCAGGAAGCATCTCCATGAGCGCACTTTGCACCCGAGTGGTGTAGCTATCATCGGCGTCGAGTTCCGCAAGGCGGCGTTGCAGCTCCGGTTCGAAATAGCTCCACATGCTGTCGTTGTGGCTGATAAAGGGCAGCTCCATGTCACGGGTGGCAAACGCAATGACATTGCTTGGGCCAACTTGCGGTAAGCACCCGAGAAAATCTACGACGGCACGATCAACATCTAATTGATGCAACTGCACCGATGTCGGCGTGATATGTTCCCCGGTGGCGGTACGCAGCAGGTTGACCAGGAAAACAAATTCGCATTCCACAAGAAACGACGGCAACTCATATCCTTCGCACACCAATTCGATACTCACTTGTTTTGTGGTGCCGGTGGTATGGAATTCTAATGGTCCTATGATGCGTTTATATTGTTTCAGCCGTTCTATGCATACCCTGCCGTTTCGAGCACAATAAGAGGCAAAAACTGGTGGGCTGAATTGCTCAATCCCGGTCGCGCTAGCTAACTGAACGGCGGAGCCTGGAGGGCACAGCTTTTCAATGGCAGTGAGAAATGCGAAATAATCACTAGTTGTCATTGTGGGCGGATGATGAGTAAAGGTATCTTCCGCCACCCCGGCCTTGCGTAACACCTGCTCAGCGTCTATTCCAGCCGATGCCAGTAGTCGAGGATAGTTCTGCTCAAGGATATGCCGCTTCATGGGGTGTGCTTAATGGCCAGTGGTTTGCTGGTTATACACGAAATTCAGTAATGCCTTTCGAGGCATAACGGGGGACAGCGATACGAAGGGTTTTTGCCAACTCACCAGGCCGGAGATCACATTAATCTTGCCTGCCATCATGGCATCATAGCCTTCTTGTGCCACCTGTCGGGGCTCTACCGCGTTCGCAAATAATTTCGTATCTGATAGCCCACCGGTGGCGATAAAACCGGTTTGCATCGCGCCTGGCATGAGGGCGGTCACTGTCACGCCGGTGCCTTGAAGTTCCCGCCATAGGGCATTGGACCAGCTGGTGAGGTATGCCTTGGTGGCATAGTATACAGCCTGCAACGGCCCGGGTACGGTAGCTGCCGTAGAGCTGACGTTGAGGACTTTGCCGCTGCCCCGCTCAATCATTTTGGGCAGGAATAATTTGAGGAGTCGGGTGGGGGCTTCGATATTGACGGCAATCATTGATAAGTCCTGGTCCATGGAGCGTTCCCTGGCAAAATCACCTTGGCCACCGAAACCCGCATTATTAATGATGATGTCCGGGACCACGTCGGCGCAGGCATCAACGATGGTTTGAGCCGCCTCGGGGGTGGACAAGTCGACTGCGATGGTGCGCACTTCAACGCCATATTTGGTTGTTACTTCCTTGGCCTGGGCATTGAGCTTTTCTTCACTGCGACCAACAAGGATGAGGTCACCATGGCGGGCTGCGTGGATGTCGACGAAGCCGGTGCCCAGTCCACCGTAGGAGCCGGTAATGAGTGCCACATTCTGCATGATAAATTTTACCTTTTGGTTGGTGGTAACATTATTAGTTCTCCACTATTGTAACTTGGTATGGCCGACGGGTGCTCATCAAAAGACGCCAAGTCATTATCAATTCATGCCAATACCGCCGAGGGTGTCGTCGTAACGCACATGAAGGCACACGAGGGCACATGAGGAATGAACCCCCTGGCTTAGAAAACCGCGAGGTAACCTTATGTGATGGTGGGGTAATGAGGGCAAAACTGGCCGTTGTTGTTGCATAACACCCTGATAGGCCATAATGTATTACGCGTGCAACTATCTTAGGAGCCCCGGTGACACGAGGATTACAGAAAACCACCATTGCTATTTGCGCAGCTCTTGGCCTTTACGCCACCCCAGTAACCGCGACCGCGCAAGAAATATCCCTAGAACCGCTCAGCAGCGATATCATTACCAACCTGCTGACCGGTGGCTTTGTCGTCACCCAAAAAGTCTTTGTGGACGGCAAACCCGAGGCTTCCCCCACACCCTTTAAGGTGCGCTACACCTGCAAGGCCATCACCGGGGAACAAACTGGTGAACTCACCGTCACCACCGAAACCCCAGCTCGCGTCGACAATATACCTTTAGGCACCGAATGCGAACTATTCGAACAAGACGGTGATCGTGAGGGATACACCAAAACCGTGGGCTTCGATAAACAGAAGTTCTTCGTCACCGACAAGAACCAGGTCATCACCGCCACCAACACCTATGCCCGGGAGCAGGGCGTTTTCAAGATAACCAGCAAGATTGTTGGTGCGGAAACCGGCCGGAAGTTTCGGGTCGACTACTCCTGCATAGACCCGAAAGTTTCGAATGGTCAGGGGCCGGTCACGAGTTTCCTTGAGGTTGACGGCGAGGCCACGTCGCCACCCCTATCGCTCGGTTCTATCTGCACCCTGACGGTTCCAAATCAGCAGCTCCCCGGCTACGCCTTGGACAAGATCGACATTGAACCCAAGCCCGAGGTGGTCATCGGCAGGGAACCCGTCGATGTCACCCTCACGAATAATTATGTGCGTTCCACCGGCAGCGTCAGCATTGCCCAAAAACTCCAGGTTGATGGCAAGCCAGCCAACCCCGATGCGAGCATTAAAGTGGGCTACACCTGCGGTGGTCTCACCGGCGAGGCGGAATTGAAGAATGGGAACCCGGCCCGCATCGAGAACATTCCCACCGGCACCCAGTGCGAATTCACCGACCTGGGCGGCGACCGGGCGGGCTATATAAAAAACAGCCAGTTCGACAAGCAGAAAGTCACCGTCACAACTAAGGAACAGGCTATTACTCTGACGGAGAATTATAACCGTGATGCCGGTTCGCTCACCATTAGCAAGCGGGTGACGGGGAACGCCGTTGCTCTTGCCCCCAAGACCTTCAAGTTCGACTACCAGTGCGCGGCGCAGCGGGGCACCGTCGAGGTGCGGGCCGGCGAAACCGTGACCATCCCCACGCCCACGGTGCCCGGCCTCACGTGCACCGTGACGGAGCAGGACGCCCAGGTTCCCGCCGCCACCGTGGCCACCACGTATTTCGTCAACGGCCAGCCCGCCGGAACCCAGGTTCCCACCAATGCGAAATTCCTTTCGAGTAGCGACTACACCGCTAGGGTGGGCAAGTTCACGGTGAGTAAGAAGATCACCGCCGACATTCCCACGGGCCGTAACGATTTCCCATTCACCTACACCTGCCAGCCCGCCTATGATGGCGCCTTCGCCCCCGTTGACCAGGCATTAACCATCACCAGCACCTCTGCAGAAAGCATTGATCTTCCGCTCGGCACCACCTGTACCGTGACCGAGCAGGACGCTCCGGTGGCCGGGTACACGTGGAACGCACCGGCGTCGCAAAGCGTCACGGTGGGAGGTTCCGTGCTCTTCGAAAACGTGTACAAACGCCAGACCGCACAGTTCGGCATCGCCAACACGGTGCGGGTGTGGGAGCCGCTGCGTAACGGCACCATTAACTTCACCTATGAATGCGTCGATCCGGCGCACACCAAGATCACCGGCACCCTCGCGGTGTCCGGCAACGGTCAACAGGCCATCGCGCCAGAAAAGCTTCCCGTCGGCACATTATGTACCGTGTATGAGAACGCGCAGGACGCCCAGCGCACCGGTTTCCGCCATTACGCGCCCGAGGCGTTCACGTTCACGGTGGGGGAGAAGGACGTGAATAAGGTCATCGGCTTCAATCAGACCAGCACATATGTTCCCGTCGTGCCATTTATTGTGCCGGTGGTGCGGTTGTTGGCAGCCCCCATCATGCGGCTTTTCGACGCCTAAAGCACCAGCTCAAATCCGCTAACTGTAGAATGTGCCACTGTTGACCACCTTGTCGTGGTCGTCAAGCAGCTCCCATTTGTACAGGGTGTTTTCGTACGCCTTCCCGAGTTTGCCGGAGGTTGTCGGCCAATCATCTCGCGGCCGGAGCCTGGGGGCGGGGCCGAAATCCGAATCGAGGGGCGTGAGTTGGATGGAGCATTGCATGGCGCCACGTTTGTGGTATTTGATCGTCATCATGAAATCGTCAAATTTATCCAAGTAACTGATGTAATACTTGATGCACCCGCCAGCGGAAACTTCCGTTTCCTCAATATCCCTCGCAGAGGCGACTGGCGTGGTCGCCATCATTGTGGCCACAGCCACGGCCCCGGCCAGGATCGCGCGCACGGTTTTGGGCATAAACATGAATGGTATCCCTTCGGTGTGAAAGCTCGTTAATAGCCATTATAAAAAAGGAATAAAACCCATTGTGTTTGCATTATAAATGATGACGAATTGCACTGTAGTAAGTAACGCGTTTACCGTATTGCACATTCATAAAAACCGAGTATTTTCTGGGTGAAAAAGATCCGACTAATCACCCCCATGGATCACTATAGGCTTCGATTTTGCTTTAAATTTCGCCTGGGAAAGGGTATTCCCTTGGATATTTGTTCAACGGTTTCCAATTGGGCTTGGGTTTGATTTTTGGCATCTGTTTTGGTTCTTCCGTCAACTCAAAAGCTGCCAATTGGTCGAAGATAACTTTTTCCTGAATGGATTGATAATGCTTGAAACTCACACCTAATTCATGAAGCGCAGGGGGAAGGGCATCAGGGACGAAATTGCCAAATTGCATGAAATACAGCAACTCTTCTTCTTTGCGTTTGAGGAGAAGAGATGCAATATCCTCCAACGGGAGCATGTCGAATAGCTGCTCTAAATCTGGGAAGAGGGGGAGGAATCTTTCCACCAAAACATCCTTGAGTGCCTGTTTTGCCGTCTCGAACTCTTGCCAAAGCAATTCGGCTGCGTTTTTGTCATCCATTCGTCTGCTTCCCCTGTCTATGTGTTCGCCCAGCGCCGCTGCTTAGACCAATCCTACCTATTTGTGGTCCACGGCATCCCGGTGAGCTGCCTCGGCAGCATTTTTCTCATCCGCAATAATCGCTTGGCTTAGTCGGAACTGTTCCGCCTCAGCATCATCCCGATATTCCAGCACATTGCCGCCAATTTCCAATAGAGCCTGCTTCACCTCTGCCGGCGTGACATAGAAGAACTCTCGGCGATTATTGATGCGATTTACCTTTGCCTGCGCAAATCGTTGATGTAGCGCAGTCTCAATGCCCACGGCATCATCAGAAAAATGCAATGCATGAACATCAAAATTAAACGGCACCGAAGCATCACCCAATTCTCGAACCCGATCCATCGGATCTAGGCGCCGGGTCATGCCGATCTTGACCATGCGCTCCCCAAAACTACCGATATTGGAAATCACATAAACGTAGCCAGCCCGAATATTTCCATGCCGATAATCGACGTTATCAATGCCCTTATTGATCTCGACAAGCTTATTTTCCAGATCCGCTATCTCGTCATCACGCCCCGATTCTCGTAGCTTGGCAATGGCGTTTTCGTAGTGGCTCTTCTCCTTCTCCAAACGCTTTCGCTCGGCTTCCAACTCGGCCTGGGCTTTCTTTTCTTCCCGCAACCGCGCCCGCTCTTCCCGCTCTGCCTCCTTGGCGGCCTTCTTCGCCTCCAAATGCCGGGTAGCTAATTGCAGTTCTCTTATCCTGAGCGCGTGATACTCATTCGAGATTCGCAGAGCAATCATAGTCCCCATCCGCTCTACCTGCTCCTTCGCCTTCACGAGTCGCTTTTCCGCAGTTTCCAAGCTGCCTGCCTTGAGCTTCACGATCGCGTTTTCTACCTCGGCGTTATATGAGCGCAGCGCCAACTTGGACATTCTTTTTATAAAATTTTTCCCCTCACGAGCGGAATTATTAAAGGTGAATGCCATTGTGGCGGTGGTGGCTTGTCCATCGCGCACCAGTTTTCGTGCTCGGTCGCGGGTATCCTTGAGTGCTTGTTCCAACTGGACCGATGCTTCCGCGGGATTCTCGAATTCAAACCATCCAAAGTCTTGGAGTTGCAGTTCATCTCGGGCATCGATGATTTCCGCATCAAGTTGAGTTATTTCGGACTTTAGGTTTTCCAACCTGGTGATGGCGGTATCCCGCATTTGTTCGAATTCCTGGGCGGCACGTTGACGGGTTTGCTCCAGCTGTGTGAGCTCTTGCGATAGCTGCATCCGATAGCTCTGCATGCGCATTATGTCCCCGCCGCCCAGGTTTGCTAGTAGCTGTTCCAGTTGCGCAATTCTATTTTTGAGCTCTGCGTTTTCGCGTTTTGCGGCACTGCCAAACATGGGTCTCCTTAAAAGAGTAAGGGTTGGTTAAATGATAAAGATGAAACTTCACTTTACAATAGCGCTTATCTGTTGCAGATTTTTGAGTTTTCCCTTCAGGCCCCGTCTCGGCCCCGTCGTCAAGCAGACGTCAACTCGCTATACCATAAAACCGATTTGCATTCTGATTTCGCCCCCACTATAGTGGCCACGGAAGTTTGAAATAGAAGGTAGTTCCGCAACCTGTTGCCGGAATTATCATCGCTCAAGTTTCACCGTAGACCGTCGGTCAGCCGCTACACCCCATAATGGGAAATGGAGCGGCTCGAAGATGTCTAACACAAACCACACCGTAATCACACAGTGTGTCGCGTTAGGCTGGCCCACGCAGGAGTCACTTTTGCGCCGTCCTCCTCCTGGAGTATTGTGCCCTGTGCTCTTGTACGGGGCTTTTGGTTTTCTCGGGTTCCATTCCTTCAATGGGGTTAGGCCTCAAAGGGATCAGCTTGGAAGCCAAAACGCTCCGGCGGATAACCTCACATTGTTATGAATTCAGGAAGGAGGCGAAGTAGTGGCAAATCCCAAGAACGAAACATCGTTGGCAGAGCTCAAGCAGCGGTTCGCCGACACCGATTCGCTGGTGCTCACCGAATACCGCGGCCTGACTGTGGCACAAACCACCGAGCTGCGTAAGGCTCTTGGTGCTGACGTCCAGTACTCCATCGCCAAGAACACCCTGCTGAAGTTGGCTGCCAAGCATGCGGGTGTGGAAGGCCTTGACGAACTATTCGTCGGCCCCACCGCTGTTGCCTTTATCCAAGGCGAAGCCGTTGATGCTGCTAAGGCACTGAAGAAGTTCGCAGCCGAAAATAAGGCTCTTGTTGTCAAGGGTGGTTACATGGATGGCAATCCATTGACCGCCGAACAGGTTGATGCCATCGCTGAGCTGGACAACCGCGAAACCACTTTGGCAAAGCTGGCTGGTGCCATGAAGGGCAGCCTGTCCAAGGCCGCCGCACTCTTCAACGCTCCGGCTTCCCAGGTTGCTCGGCTGTCTGCCGCGCTTCAGGAGAAAAAGGAAGCGGAAGCCTAATCGGTTTCCGCCCACCACCCCCACACCACTATTTTCTGTTTCACCGAAAGGAACACCATTATGGCTAAGCTCACCAAGGACGAGCTCATCGAGGCTTTCAAGGAAATGACCCTCATCGAACTTTCCGAATTCGTGAAGGAATTCGAAGAGGTATTCGACGTGACCGCTGCTGCTCCGGTTGCTGTTGCTGCCGCTGCCGCTCCGGGCGCTGCTGCCGCTGCTGAGGAAGAGAAGGACGAGTTCGACGTCATCATCGAAGATGCCGGCGCTAAGAAGATCGGCGTCATCAAGGCTGTGCGTGAACTCGTGTCCAGCCTGGGCCTGAAGGAAGCTAAGGAACTGGTTGAATCTGCTCCTAAGGCTGTCCTCGAAGGCGCTAACAAGGAAGATGCCGAGGCTGCCAAGGCTAAGCTGGAAGAAGCTGGCGCTAAGGTTACCCTCAAGTAATCCTTATACTTGTGCGACCCCCATCGTGATCGGTGGGGGTTATTTTTTGCTTGACGACGCCCACGGCCACCCGCCGCAGGGCTGGGAAGACCCCCGGTGGTGCCCCGGCTGGCCAACCCGCGAAAAGTAGCAGTTCTTCTGAGCTGGACTTTCTCGATTCAGTGCCCATATGCAGGCAGGATAAAAACCCAAACTCCAGCTCAGAATATTTGCTACTCACGTGCCGTCTGGGTAGCCTGAGGGCTACCCGGGTGTGGGGGATTGGGCGCCGGAGGGCGTCGTAACGCGCGAAGGGGGAGGGATCACGGTGGGAAAGCGTATGAGGTTTGCATTAGAATCAGTACCCATGCTTCCAAAGTCACGTATTGTTTCAGCCCTTGCGATTGGTCTTGGACTAGCGCTCGTGGCGTGGGGGGTGCTCTTTCCACGTATTGTTCCCACTGATGCTCGCTTGCCGTTGTCGTTGAAGCAAACAACCATGACTTTGGTCGACCAACATGCCACGCAACGTATACCTAACGATGGCACAACCTACACCGGCCCTATGACCAAGCAGTATCATGTCGAGCTGTTGCCGCCGGTGGATCAGGAAGTGGCAACCGCTCGCATTGGTGTGAGTCTCATGCGGGGTGAGCACGGTCCCGAAGGGGCGATTCAGGCCTCTGACCTCGATCGACTCGTGGAGGCCACCGTATGGACCTACACCTTTAAGCGCACCACCGGTATGAACACTTCGCCGGTGAAATTCGTGAACATGCCGGCCACTGGTGCCATTGACGTGGATTTTTCCGGCTATTGGGTGAAATTCCCGCTCGACGCGAAGCAAACCAGCTATGAGGTATTTGATGCCACGCTGCGCCGGACCGCGCCCGCCGTGTATAAGGATTCCCAGGAACGCAATGGGCGCACCATTTACCACTATCAGCAAAAGATTGATCCGACGAATACCGCGGATCTGTATTCCACATTCTTCACCACCATTAAGCTGCCGATTAAGCCTGCGCCGCCGGCCGACAAGCCGCAGGACATTGAGGCGTACCTGTTTCATTCCGGGGTCCGCGACTATTACGTGGACCAGATCAGCGGCATGATCGTCGACATGTCCGAAAATATTATCGATTATTACGGTGATCGTAATGGCGGCAAGCTTGCCGACGCCCACCTGTTTGCCGGCAAGATGAGCAATGAGCAGTCGGCGGCCATGTTGGCGCAGGCGGCGCAGCTAAGCGACGGGCATATCATGCGCATCATTACTTGGGTGGTGTTGGGATTGGGCGTGGTCGTCACCTTCGCCGGCATCATGGGGGCGTTCGGGGTAGGGCGCCGCCAGGACGAGTATGCCGAAGACCTGGAAGAAGACTAAAGAAATGTAACGTCCCCCACTGTTATGGTGATTATTTCCGTGGATGCTGCTATGGTGTGTGCTGAGCACCCAATGGTGATAGTCAGAGCAATTTTTAATATAATATTGGCACAAACAGAGTGATTTCGGCGCGAGCGATCGGCACATTTCGGCAGCATCTGAGCAGTATTGACAGATGTGCTTTACAAAAGTAGAAAAAGTGTATATCATGGTTCTTTGCGCTGGAATCTTCTAAGCCTTTCATGTCACGACCTTGTTCAACCGGGTAGCAAAAAACCCAATTTGACAAGGTCATTCAGTGCTATTTACTGGCGCTTGAGGTTTAGGGATTCCCTTGCAGACCAAATTGCTCATTTACCAGCGGTTTTGGTGGCCAATATTGCGGGGTCACCATCCGCGTGAGGTGCTGGAAGGACCCATCTTGGCAGTCTCCCGCCAGACCAAGGCCACTATCCCTGGGGCTCCCGAACGGAAGTCGTTTGCGAAGATTCAATCACCCATCGAAGTCCCAGGCTTGTTAGATATTCAATTGGAGTCTTTTGCTTGGTTGATCGGTTCGCCGGAGTGGCGTGCCCGTCGTCAGGCCGAATTGGGTGAAGACGTTCGAGTAACCAGTGGGTTAGAGGATATTCTCGAAGAACTCTCACCGATTCAAGACTATTCCGGCAATATGTCCTTGTCGTTGTCGGAACCCCGCTTTGAGGAGATGAAAAACTCCATTGACGAGTGTAAAGACAAGGATATCAATTACTCCGCGCCATTATATGTGACCGCCGAGTTCATCAATAACGAAACCCAGGAAATCAAGTCCCAAACCGTGTTCATTGGGGATTTCCCCATGATGACCGACAAGGGCACATTCATTGTGAACGGCACCGAGCGGGTGGTGGTTTCCCAGCTGGTGCGTTCCCCTGGCGTGTATTTCGACCAAACCATTGATAAGTCCACCGAGCGTCCGTTGCATTCCGTGAAGGTCATTCCGTCGCGGGGCGCCTGGTTGGAGTTCGACGTCGACAAGCGCGATACCGTGGGGGTGCGTATCGACCGGAAGCGCCGCCAGCCGGTGACCGTGCTGCTCAAGGCGTTGGGGTGGACCACCGAGCAGATAGTCGAACGGTTCGGCTTCTCGGAAATAATGATGTCCACGCTGGAAAACGACGGCGTGGCCAACATGGATGAGGCGCTGCTGGAAATCTACCGCAAGCAGCGCCCCGGCGAGCAGCCCACCCGGGACTTGGCGCAATCGCTGTTGGAAAACTCGTTCTTCCGACCCAAGCGCTATGATTTGGCCAAGGTGGGCCGGTATAAGTTCAACCGCAAACTCGGCCTGGGCGGCGATCACGATGGGTTGATGACGCTCACGGAAGAAGACATAGCCACCACCATCGAGTATTTGGTGCGGTTGCATGTTGGTGAGACCTCCATGACCTCGCCCACCGGCGAAATCATACCCGTGGAAACCGACGACATTGACCACTTTGGTAACCGTCGGTTGCGTACCGTGGGCGAGCTGATTCAAAACCAGGTTCGGGTGGGCCTGTCCCGCATGGAACGGGTTGTGCGCGAGCGCATGACCACCCAGGATGCGGAGTCCATCACCCCAACTTCCCTGATTAACGTGCGGCCAGTGTCCGCCGCCATTCGGGAATTCTTCGGCAGCTCCCAGTTGTCGCAGTTCATGGACCTCAATAACTCCCTGTCCGGCCTGACCCATAAGCGGCGCCTGTCCGCCCTGGGCCCGGGCGGTTTGTCCCGTGAACGCGCCGGCATTGAGGTGCGTGACGTGCACGCCTCCCACTATGGCCGCATGTGCCCGATCGAAACCCCCGAAGGCCCGAACATTGGGTTGATCGGTTCCCTGGCGTCGTATGCCCGGGTGAATTCCTTCGGCTTTATCGAAACCCCGTATCGCAAGGTGGTTGACGGCGTGGTCACGGACGAGGTGGATTACCTCACCGCCGACGAGGAAGATCGCTATGTGGTGGCCCAGGCCAACACCAAGTTTGACGAGAACGGGGTCATTACCGAAGACCGCGTGACCGTGCGCCTGAAAAAGGGCGATATCCAGGTGGTGGATGGCAAAGACATCAACTACATGGACGTGTCGCCGCGGCAGATGGTGTCCGTCGCTACCGCCATGATTCCGTTCCTGGAGCACGACGACGCGAACCGTGCCCTCATGGGTGCGAACATGCAGCGCCAGGCCGTGCCGCTGGTGCGTTCCGAGGCGCCGCTGGTGGGCACCGGCATGGAGCTGCGTGCCGCCTACGATGCGGGTGACCTGATTATCAGCAAGAAGGCCGGTGTGGTCGAAACCGTGTGCGCCGACTACATCACCATCATGGGTGATGACGGGGTGCGCGACACCTACATGCTGCGCAAATTCGAACGCACGAACCAGGGCACCTCGTATAACCAGAAGCCGCTCGTGGACGAGGGCGACCGGGTGGAGGAAGGCCAGGTCGTGGCCGACGGCCCCGGCACCCACAACGGGGAAATGGCGTTGGGCCGGAATCTGCTTGTGGCATTCATGCCGTGGGAGGGTCACAATTATGAGGACGCCATCATCTTGAACCAGCGCCTGGTGGAGGAGGATATTTTGACCTCCATCCACATTGAGCAGCACGAGATTGATGCGCGCGACACCAAGCTGGGTGCCGAGGAGATCACCCGGGAAATCCCGAACGTGTCCGAGGACGTGCTCAAGGACCTGGACGAGCGTGGTATTGTGCGCATCGGCGCCGACGTGCGCGACGGCGATATCCTGGTGGGTAAGGTGACCCCCAAGGGTGAAACCGAGCTGACCCCGGAGGAGCGCCTGTTGCGTGCCATCTTCGGCGAGAAGGCCCGTGAGGTGCGTGACACCTCGATGAAGGTGCCGCACGGTGAGACCGGTAAGGTTATTGGGGTGCGCCGCTTCTCCCGGGAAGATGAGGATGACCTGGGCCCGGGCGTCAACGAGATGATTCGGGTGTATGTGGCCCAGAAACGGAAGATCCAGGACGGCGATAAGCTGGCCGGTCGGCACGGCAACAAGGGTGTGGTGGGGAAGATCCTGCCGCAGGAAGACATGCCGTTCCTGCCCGACGGCACCCCGGTCGATGTGATCCTCAATACGCACGGTGTGCCGCGTCGTATGAACATCGGCCAGGTGCTGGAGGTTCACCTGGGTTGGTTGGCGGCTGCCGGCTGGAAGGTCGACGTGAACGATCCCGCCAACGCCAAGCTGCTGGAGACCCTGCCCGAGGACCTGTACGATGTGCCCGCCGGCTCGTTGACCGCCACCCCGGTGTTCGACGGCGCCACGAACGACGAGATCGCCGGCCTGCTCGCTAATTCCCTGCCCAACCGCGACGGGGATGTGATGGTGAACGCCGACGGTAAGGCCCAGCTTTTCGACGGCCGTTCCGGTGAGCCGTTCCCCTACCCGGTGTCGGTCGGCTACATGTACATTCTGAAGCTGCACCACCTGGTGGACGAGAAGATTCACGCCCGCTCCACCGGCCCGTACTCCATGATTACCCAACAGCCGCTGGGCGGTAAGGCCCAATTCGGTGGCCAGCGCTTCGGCGAAATGGAGGTGTGGGCCATGCAGGCCTACGGCGCCGCCTACACGCTGCAAGAGCTGCTCACCATCAAGTCCGACGACGTGGTGGGCCGCGTGAAGGTGTATGAGGCCATTGTGAAGGGTGAAAACATCCCTGACCCGGGCATTCCCGAGTCGTTCAAGGTGTTGCTCAAGGAATTGCAGTCCCTGTGCCTGAACGTGGAGGTTTTGTCCGCCGATGGCACCCCGATGGAACTGTCGGGCTCCGACGATGATGATTTTGACCAGGCTGGTGCCTCAATGGGTATCAACTTGAGCCGCGATGAGCGTTCCGACGCTGACATTGCCTAACGGTATTTCACCACACTTCTTTAAGAAAGGGAGCTACGTGCTCGACGTCAACTTCTTCGAAGAGCTTCGCATCGGCCTGGCGACCGCTGACGACATCCGCCGGTGGTCGAAGGGCGAGGTTAAGAAGCCGGAGACCATCAACTACCGTACCCTAAAGCCCGAAAAGGACGGCCTGTTCTGCGAACGGATTTTCGGTCCCACCCGGGACTGGGAGTGCGCCTGCGGCAAATATAAGCGGGTGCGCTACAAGGGCATCATTTGTGAACGCTGCGGTGTGGAAGTCACCAAGTCCAAGGTGCGCCGCGAACGCATGGGCCATATCGAATTGGCGGCCCCGGTCACCCACATTTGGTACTTCAAGGGTGTGCCGTCCCGCCTGGGCTACCTGCTGGACCTGGCCCCCAAGGATCTCGAACGCATCATCTATTTCGCTGCCAATATCATCACCAGTGTGGATGATGAGGCCCGCCACAACGACCTCACCACCCTCGAAGCGGAAATGCTGCTGGAAAAGAAGGATGTGGAGGCCGATGCGGAATCCGAGCTTGCGGAGCGGGCCCAAAAACTGGAAGAGGACCTGGCTGAACTAGAGGCCGCGGGCGCCAAGGCGGACGCGCGTCGTAAAGTGCAAAACGCTGCCGACAAGGAAATGCAGCACATTCGGGAGCGCATGGAGCGGGAAATCGACCGCCTGGAGGAGATTTGGCAAACCTTCGTCAAACTGTCCCCCAAGCAAATGATCATCGACGAAACCATCTACGAGGAACTCGTCGACCGCTACGAAGACTACTTCACCGGCGGCATGGGTGCCGAAGCAATTCAAACACTCATTCGGAACTTTGATCTTGATGCGGAGGCCGAAGAGCTGCGCACCATCATCGCCGAGGGCAAGGGCCAGAAGAAAATGCGGGCCCTCAAACGCCTCAAGGTGGTTGCCGCGTTCCAACGCTCCGGAAACGATCCCGCCGGCATGGTGCTCGACTGCATTCCGGTCATCCCCCCGGAGCTGCGCCCCATGGTGCAACTCGACGGTGGCCGCTTCGCCACCTCCGACCTCAACGACCTGTACCGGCGCGTCATTAACCGCAATAACCGCCTCAAGCGCATGATCGACCTTGGCGCCCCCGAGATCATCGTCAATAACGAGAAGCGCATGCTGCAGGAATCCGTCGACGCCCTGTTCGACAACGGCCGTCGGGGACGCCCCGTCACCGGCCCGGGCAACCGACCCCTGAAATCCCTGTCCGACCTGCTCAAGGGCAAGCAGGGCCGGTTCCGCCAAAACCTGCTGGGTAAGCGCGTGGACTACTCCGGGCGTTCCGTCATTATTGTCGGCCCGCAGCTCAAACTGCACGAGTGCGGCCTGCCGAAACTCATGGCACTGGAACTGTTCAAGCCGTTCGTCATGAAGCGGCTGGTCGAACACGACTTCGCCCAAAACATTAAGTCCGCCAAGCGCATGGTGGAACGCCACCGGCCCGAGGTGTGGGATGTGCTGGAAGAAGCCATTGCCGAACACCCGGTGATGCTCAACCGTGCCCCCACCCTGCACCGCCTGGGTATCCAAGCCTTCGAACCGAAACTCATCGAAGGCAAGGCCATCCAGCTGCACCCGCTGGCCTGTGAAGCCTTCAACGCCGACTTCGACGGCGACCAAATGGCCGTGCACCTGCCGCTTTCTGCGGAGGCGCAGGCGGAAGCTCGCATCCTCATGCTGGCATCCAATAACATCCTGTCGCCGGCATCCGGCAAGCCGCTGGCTATGCCCCGCCTGGACATGGTGACCGGCCTGTATTACCTCACCATGGACAAGCGCGAGGACGAATTCGGCGGTCAAGGCGCCTACCGGCCCGCCACCGCCGACGGCCCCGCCACCGGCGTGTATTCCTCCGTGGCGGAAGCCATCATGGCCAAGGACCGCGGCGTGTTGGGCCTGCAAGCCAAGATCAAGGTGCGCATCTCCCACCTGCGGCCGCCCGCCGACATCGAGGCGGAGCATTTCCCCGACGGTTGGGAGCAGGGCCAAACCTGGCTGGCGGAAACCACCCTGGGTCGCATCCTCTTCAACGAGCTGCTGCCCTGGAACTACCCGTATCTTGAAGGCGTCATGGTGCGCAAAGGCGGCGGCACCGACAAAATCATGCTCGGTGACGTCATTAACGACCTCGCCGCTAAATACCCCATGATTACTGTCGCCCAAACCATGGACAAGATGAAGGACGCCGGCTTCTATTGGGCTACCCGCTCCGGTGTCACCATCGCCATGTCCGACGTGCTGGTGTTGGACAACAAGGAAGAAATGCTCGAATCTTACGAGGCCGAGGCCCAGGAGATCGAGCGCAAATACTGGGAGCAGGGTGCCCTCACCACCCGCGACCGGTACGAACGTCTGGTCGAATTGTGGAAGCACGCCACCGACACGGTGGGTAAGGCTGTGGAAGAGCTCTACCCGGACGATAACCCAATCCCCATGATTGTGAAGTCCGGTGCTGCCGGTAACATGCGCCAAATCTGGACGCTGGCCGGCATGAAGGGCATGGTGGTGAACTCCAAGGGTGACTACATCACCCGGCCGATCAAAACCTCCTTCCGGGAAGGCCTGTCGGTGCTGGAGTACTTCAACAACTCCCACGGCTCCCGCAAGGGCCTGGCCGACACCGCCCTGCGTACCGCCGACTCGGGTTACCTCACCCGTCGTCTCGTGGACGTGGCACAGGACGTCATTGTTCGGGAAGAAGACTGCGGCACCGCCCAAGGCATCCGCGTTCCCATCTCCGAGGAAGTCAAAGACGTTGAGGGTAATGTCGTGGGCTACACACCACACCCCATGATCGAAACCTCCGTGTCCGGCCGTGCCCTTGCCAAGGCGGTCACCCAAGGTGACGAAGTGTTAGCCGAAGCCGGCGACTACCTCACCGACGAACTGGTCACCAAACTCGTCAACGCCGGGGTGGATCAGGTCCGGGTTCGCTCCGTGCTCACCTGCCAAACCGCCACCGGTGTGTGCGCCAAGTGCTATGGCATTTCCATGGCCTCCGGCAAGCAGGTCGACATTGGCGAAGCCGTGGGTATTGTGGCCGCCCAATCCATTGGCGAGCCTGGCACCCAGCTGACGATGCGTACCTTCCACCAGGGTGGTGTTGGTGGCGACATCACCGGCGGCCTGCCCCGCGTGCAGGAACTCTTCGAAGCCCGCGTGCCCAAGAACCGCGCCCCCATTGCCTCGGTGGCCGGCACGGTACACCTGGAAGACGAAGGCAACTTCTACACCCTCACCATCAGCCCCGATGATGGTTCGGACGATGTGGTGTACGAGAAACTGTCCAAGCGTCAGGGCCTGGCCAACGTGCGCGTGCCCATGAGCTCTAACCCGGGTGCCTGGATCGAACGCACCCTGGCCGAAGGTGACCACGTGAACGTCGGTGACCGCCTCCTGCGCGGCCCCGCCGACCCGCACGATGTTCTGGAAATCCTGGGCCGCCGCGGTGTGGAACAACACCTGGTTGATGAAGTGCAGGCCGTGTACCGTGCCCAGGGCGTGGCCATCCACGACAAGCACATCGAAATCATCATCCGCCAAATGCTGCGCCGCGGCACCGTGATCGAATCCGGCTCTACCGAATTCCTGCCCGGCACCCTCGTCGACCTGGCGGAGGCCAAGGCTGCCAACACGGAGGCCATCAAGGCCGGTGGCCGGGCCGCCGAGCTGCGCTCCGAAATCATGGGCATCACGAAGGCCTCCTTGGCCACCGAGTCCTGGCTGTCGGCCGCATCCTTCCAGGAAACCACCCGCGTGCTCACCGACGCAGCCATCAATAAGCGCTCCGACAAGCTGATTGGCCTGAAAGAGAACGTGATTATTGGTAAGCTCATTCCGGCCGGCACCGGCATCGCCCGGTATCGCAATATTGCGGTGAAGCCCACCGAGGCCGCCCGCAATGCCGCGTACTCCATCCCCACCTACGGTGACGCCATCTATGGTGATGATGGGTACGGTGACTTCACGGGTGCCTCTGTCCCACTGGACGAAGCATTCGACATGTAGTCAGCCAAGAATCCGCAATTTCTGGTCTGCATAACCCGCCCCACCTGGGTAACCATGGTGGGGCGGGTTTCTCTGTTTCCCGCTTTACGACGCCTAAAGCACCCCGCTGGGCCTGATGCTACGCCGCATCCTCCGTGTCTTCCTCGTCTAACTCTGGCTCATCATCCTGTGGAACCCGCGAAGTCAATAACAACCCATCCATATCAAACAGCGGACGCGACTGCGGACCCGTCATCCGAATATTGAAACCCTGCTCCCGCTCATGGCAACTATGCACCAACGTGAACGAACCCACTGTGATAGTCCCATCAATCCGGGCCCAAAGATTATCAAGCACCACCGGGGAAACAATCCCCACATATAACCCAGTCGACACCTCGGAAAAGAACCGAGTGAGAAACCCCCGCACATGATCGGGAATCGCCGTACAACTAATAACAGCAAACATCACATTCCCCTAACCTGCGACTAGGCGTACTGGGTATGCCCAGCAACCTCACGATTACGACCACCAATAAGCCGGTCATCATTCCGTGCCGGAAGATAGGGGGCCAAAATCGTCATGAGAATCTGGAGCATCTCTTCAAGAATCTTGTTCTTCACAATAAGTTTCCGCAGATCACTGCGGACCAGCGTCGCATAATTATCCGAACGAGCATGCTTAAACGCCAAGGGAATCGATATATTCGGCTTATACATATCGGCCAGGTCAAAAAGCAATGAACGAATATCACCCCGGTGAATGATCCCCAACGCCGGATTCACACCAATTGCGGAACAGGCAGCCGCCGCACAACCATAAAGAATAGAATTCGCCAGATTGAGAGACTGATTGATCGGATCCGGCGACTCGGTGTTGCGCTTGAAATCCTTGACCTTATAGCGGGCAGCCACCTGCTTATAGGTTTGGCGCATAAGCCGCCCCTCAAGCCCCCGCATGGTGGCTATGGACGCATCAGTAGGCATGACCTCAATGCCCAACTGTTTCCGATAAAGAATGACAGCGGCCTTCCGCTGGTGAGCCTCATTAGCCACCAGCCGTGCCTGGGCGATCGCCCACCGGGCCGACGACGTGAGCGGCGTCGCCAAGCTATAAGCTGGAACCCCACCGCCACCACAATACAAAATTGCCGTGCCGGCCCGGGCACACGACGTTGCCGCCGGTTGACTAATGCTGGTTCCCGGACCCAACATCAATACTCCCAACCCAGCCACCGGAAGCTGGATACGAATCCGCTTAGGGGAATCACTGGGATAATCCCCACGTTGACGTGCAATAACACCCGTACGATCCTGCCGCACCTGACAATACTCCAGGTAAAGGAACGAAACCCGATCCTCCAACCGCACCTGGTCTTTTGTCGGGATTGTTGAAAACGCTAGGGCTTCCTCGGAATAGGCCATCAGCTCTCCTTAACGGGTATGAGCCCAAGCCGCTGATCGTAGAACCTGCTGGCATTTTCTACCACCTTGTAGCGGCATAGGATGGATGAATTACTGGTAATGTCTGTGGCCTCGCTGGTCATCGCCTTATAGCTGCTGGTGTCTGGGATTTCCACGACCGCCCGCAGCGCCTCCCGAATGGCTTCGGTCTCATGCCATTTGATGCTGTTGAGCTCCGCAATGCTTCCCGTCCAGGCGCCGGGAATCGTCCCGGTCGGGTCGTGCAGGATTGCGGGAATGGTGATCCGGTCGATGAGCCGGGTGGCGGTCTCGGCGAGCTCATCCTTATGAGTGATGGTGAAAAAATCGGTGTTTGTTGCATCGTCGGCAAGCACCGTGGAGAAATCAATGCGAGCATTATTACCGGCGTTGATCTTGTGGATAAGCTCGGCGATCTCGTCCATGCCGCTCGCATTATCGTCTTCGTCGTCGTTCAGGACTTTGAGTAGTTCGGCGAGCCCCATGGACGATTGATTGATAAAGTCCTGGATTTGGTCGGGAAAGCGCAGTGGCTTTTTACTATCAACCTCATCAAGCGCAGCAATCCAATGGGCCACCCGGTCGAGTTGCGCCGCGAAATACGGCTTGGTCTGCCACTCCTTAGGATCGGCGATGGTGGCGATGGAAATGGTTTTATGCGCCAACCCAGGCACCCGATCCGCCCGGGCAGCATCGTCGCGGCGCCAAAGCCGACCGGCCCGTTGAATGAGCGACTCCGCCGGGCAAAGCTCGGTGCGGAGCACATCAAGGTCGATATCCAGCGACGCCTCTATCGCCTGCGTACCAACCACAAGCACGGTCGTTGCCTCGCCATTCTTACCGATACTTTGTTCGAGTTCCTCGGCGTTCCGTCGCCGATGCTCGGCGGTCATACGCGAATGCAACAACACCGGGTTCTCATGATCGAATGCCTGCACGATTGCCTGTGCCCGGTCCACAGTGTTGCAAATTATTCCGATGCGAGCCTGCGGATACGCCTGGCGTTGGGCCTGAATCCAGCGAATATGGCTGTCCACCAACTGGTCGTAAGGAACCTGATCAACAGTGAGATCAATGGTGTAAGGCTCTGTCGGTATTACCACGGGAGGCGCGTCCACAGCCGGGTCCGAGTCGATCTCGTCCCCCGACCGGGGAAGCCACGTGGTGAAGCTGGGGAAGTGCGCCGGGTCGCTGTCGTGCTTGCTGTAGGCCTGCTTGAATTTTTCCTGCTGCCATGCCGGCATGGTTGCGGTGAGGAAAGTAATGGGGGTGTGGGTGGCCGCCCACCAGTGCAGCAAGTCTTCGAGCAGCTCGGATTGGTAGGCATCCAGGGTATGCACCTCGTCAATGACCACATGAGCATTGGCGAGGGCCAGGAGCCGCAGGTGATTAAACTTGGTAGGCAGCGATCCTAGAATCGCCTGGTCAACGGTGCCAACGCAGACCGGTGCCAGGAGCCGCGAGGCCCCGGACTTCACAAACTCGGTGGGGAACAGGCCGCCGTTATCCTGATAATTATCTCCCACCATCACGTCGGACACCGAAATGTTCTGGGAATAGAAATCTTCCGTGATTGCTAAACCATGAGCCAACGATGCGACATTGGTGGTGCCCTTAAAGGCTTTCTGCACCCGACGCATGATGGCGTTCGTGGTGGCCTGGGTGGGGAGCAGGAAAATCAGGCGCTCGTTCCGGGTAGCATGGCGCAGCAGCGCCGCCTCGGTCTTGCCGGAACCCGTGGCCGCCATGACGTTCCACAGCCCGTCGCCCTGCTCCAGTGCCGCTGCCTGCGCAAAGCGGGGCGGGAAGCCGTCGAGAATGTCTGCGCGTGCGGCCTCCCGCGTGGGCCAATTCTGGTAAAGCCCTACGGTTTTCTTGATGATCTCCACCGACTCGGCCACCCGATGCGTCACCCACTGTTTCGGGTCCGCCAGGCTAATGATCCCCTCGTCCATCTCGCGTTGCGCGGTTTGCGTCCAGTCCAATTGTGAGGCGATGCGGTCGGCCAGCACGACAAGGCCAGAGATGAGCACGGTCACTGTAGGGGAGACGTGATCGGGGAGTTCGTCTCGACTCATCCCTACACCGAGTTCCACCTGCGCTATGAGGTCTTTATGAATCTTACCCCACGGGGTGGCGTCGAAAATCTGTTTGATTTTAGTGATCTTGAGATCGGTTGCTCTCGTGGGATTAAACGCGGCAAATTTTCCGTGATGCCCCACCAATGCCAGCGCTAGCCAAGAATCCGCTGCATCCATATCGGTTTCGATATCTTCATCCAGGATGATTGCGGAATGATTCTCATGCCGTCGCATGGCCCGTGTGTCCGAGAAATAGCTCATGTAATCCGGGCTCACCGTAAGCCCGTGCCGCCGGAGGTTTTCTCGAATCGCCGTAAAAGTCTCCCCCTGTTGGTTGTTTTGGTGCTGGAAATGTGGATTGGCTTTCCCAATGTCATGCAGGCCCGCCACGAGCATTAAAAGCTTGTCGACGTGTTCCCCTAGCTCGTCGACAAGCAGGGAACGTAACCCCGGACGCAACCAGCGATGATACAGTTCACCCATAACTGCGCTGGTGTCTAATAAGTGCCCTAGCAGTGGGTAGGGTGTTTCGAGCCCTCGCTCTTTGGCCCACACCACATTCATATCCACACCCAGCGGCGACATTATGCGGCCCTTCTTGCGGTGAGGAGTCCACAACCATAGGCTTTTGCGCGGCCTATGCCGGCATGCATGATGTGTTCCAATGCTTGGCTGTCGGTCACTACCCCCATGCAATCGAAAGTATCAATTTGCAGAGCCCTGGAAACCTTAGGGACTTGTAATACTTGCCTATTATGATTGAGGAATTCTATCCCTTGCAATGCTGTGGATAGTTTATATGCTACATGCTTTTCTGCCGGATTCAATCCGGTTTCCGCATCAAGCGGCTGTAGTGCAACAGGAGTGATAACTTCTCGTTTTCTACCGTTTGTTTCGATGGTGCGTCGGGTAACCGTATTCAGTGCTAGCCGGAAGATTATGGGAGTTCCATTTTCGTACGAAGGGTATTCCACCTGTTTCGTTTCTATCACCCCTTCCAAGTCTGGTGCGACCACATCGCAATCCGATTGCACCAGGAAATATGGTGCTTGACCTGGTATGAATTCATATCGGAAGAGAATATTATTTCTGGAGCGCGCTTGATTATCCTCAAAATCCGGGAATAGTCCCATCACTGCCCGGTGCCGAAACTCGGGATCATCCACTCGCCACCGTTGGGTCTTTTCCGGTTTTCGCGCTAGGGCAACATGGACCGGAAACTTGGTCAAATAAGTCATAAATGACATGTGAGATGCATCTCCTTATCTCGCACTGGGGCTTGGAAAGAAATGATGTCAACGGGGGTAAATACCTCTGTGCAATTTTCTCTTGACTAGCAGTGTATCAGACGGTTAACGTTAAGGATAGAATTATTTAATTTTTGGTATTGAGGAGTTGTCCATGGGTCCTATGCCGCTCACGGAGGTAAAATTTATTAGGACTTTTTTACGGGATGAGCCTGTCGATATGACGGTTGAAGAGGTTCTCAAGCATGCAACTGACCCAGATTTCCGACTAAACCTTGATGTTTCCGGCATGGAATTCATGTCGATTATTCGGCTTCTTTCGCATATTGGTGCCCGTATGCTGCAGAAGGATGATTCTCTTCACCGGAAACGTAGAAAGAAGCCGTTGCCTGATGAGCTTATCGCGGAAACCCTGGCGGAGCTGGAAGCGGATCGGCCGCTTTATGGCGGTAAACAGAATTTTTTCCAAATCCCGGATTCAAAAGGGGCGGTTGGTAGGGGAAAACAGCCTACCTCTAAGCTATCGCCTACGGCTCCGGGGGATAATTCGCAGGCCTATTGGGATCGTGATAAACACAAGCCTGTAACCCTTTCGGCCGAGGACGCCTTGCGGCAAATACTGATTTTCAGCATGTATTCTTCGGCTGGAAATAATAAGTTTGAGAACCGTAAATGCCAGAATGGTTCCCCGGGAATCCGATTTCTCGGTGCCGGAAATACTGCGACCGAAGTGATGGTGCAGTCGCAAAATTTGTGGGATAGTCTGCTATGTTCCATTCCAGCAACTTGGGTGGCTGGATCCGGCATGCCTGCCTGGGCAGATCCAATGGGGGAGCAGTCGAAAACTGATACCGGCATGCATCCGTTGTGGCAGGCTTCTTGGATGCCTAATGGTGTGAGCGGTTATTGGGAGGGCGGGGAGCTAGTCGGCGTGGGGGTTGGCGGGGTACCCCCACAATATTTGGGGTCATTCTCTAAAATGTGGAGCCCCTACGGCGATAAGGATGCTAAGGAGTCTTATAAAGCCTGGTTTAAGCAGCGGGACACGGAAGACCCTTTCTACCTGTACATACGGGATTCCAAAACGAATGATCCCAAGGCAAAGCGATTGGATCTCAGCAAGGATCTCATTCAGCTCGCTGTGGAATGGGCTCGGGAGGGGACTATTTCCAAGCTTGATAGCCTCATGGCGGGGCGGGTAGCAGCCCCCAATTTTAAGCATGACAAGCTGTTATTTGCGCGGCATCAGATTGGCGGTAACGCCTCGACGCCGGTTATTCGGGAATCGGTGACCACCAATACTGCATCATCGCTGTGGTGTCTTGACCAGGATCCAGAAGTGCAGGCCAGGATCATTGGCCAGGCGGAGTTTATCGATACCCTTAAACAGCGGGTTTGCGCACCATTTCGCAGGCAAAGCGATAAGGACCATCCCACCTTTGATGATCTCGCAGATCTCCGACCCATGATGGAAACAGAGTTTTGGCGCCGCATCACTCCCGTGTACGAGGAAGTGATTAGTACCGCACAAGCGGCGGATTTTAATGTGGTGGAGTTGTATGAAAAAGGGGTAGCTGCCACCATTGCCGCACTTGATGCAGTTATTGATCCGTATTTGCTACAGAATCCTAAGCGAAATATCAATGTCAAAGAGCGGACAATACGCTTCCTTTATGCACTACTCAAGGATAAGAAAGGTCAGTAATGTCAGAGCTCAATATTTATCACTTCGTGCAACACATTATTCGTCAGGCAAAGCGGAAACAGGAATCGCGGGATTCCCAGGCGATAAGGGAAATAGCTGCGCTTCGCTCTGGAATGTCCATCACCACGGAATATCGGGCTTATCCCTATGTGTTGCCGGATCTTGGTGATGCTTCGCCGCGGGAGCGTATGGTTGCGTTGCGCTGTGCCGCCATGATTGCGGAATATGCTGATCTAGGTGCTGATTCGGATGATGCGTCGCCGTTGCGGTTTGGCGTCTGGGCAAATCATCTTGCTCGGAAGATCGGTGATGATGATTCGGTGGATGGCATGATCGCTTCTCGCCTGGAGTATTTGCATACCCAGGACGTAGAGGAAGCCATCACTACAATCCGGCGGATTTTGCAGTACGCCCAGAGTAATAGCTTTACCCAAAGAGTTGATTTTATTCAATTGTTTAAAACCTTTTGGTACTGGGGGAATGGCTATAACAATGATTCCCTGAACCGTCGCCTGCAAATCTTGCGAGATTTCTACGGCGCATCGAACCCCGTCACTACCAATTAAAGGAGGAAACTCATGTCCCACCATCTAACCCTGCATATTATTGCCTCGGTTCCTTACTCTAATCTGAACCGTGATGACACCGGTACGCCCAAGCACGTTCGTCGTGGTGGGTATTTAGCGGCGTTACTGAGCTCGCAATCTATCAAAAAGGGGATCCGCACGAAATACGAGGCGAATTCGCTGGTAACATCTGTGCGTTCCGGACAGTTGGATGCTGATGTGGTGGATCGGGCGCTTGCTATTAATCCCGATGCTGATGAAAAAGCGTTGCGCAAGAAAGCTAAAACCCTACTTGGTAAGCTCACCAAGGCAAAGGAATCCGATCCAGAGAAGGGTAAAGAATCCGATCGGTCCATTTGGTTGAGTAGTGAAGAGTTGGAGACAGCAGCGGCACAAATTCTAGAAGATGTTGACGGTGATTTCCTGCAAGACTACAAAACAGGCTCCCTCGCCATTGCTTCTTTCGGTCGCATGTTTGCTGCCGCGCCGCAAAAGGGTACGGAGGCGGCGCTGAGTGTTTCGCCCGCGGTCACCACGCATGCGGTTGCTATCGCTACGGACTATTTCTCCACCATTGATGATATTAAAGAAGCCAATCGTGATACTGGCGCAACCTATCTTGGCGTGGCCCAGTACACGACCGGGGTGTTCTATCGCACCGTGACTATTGATAAACAACAGTTGCGTAAGTCCTGGACCGGTTTTGATTCCCCCGATAGCGATGAAAGTCTACGATTGCTTGTCGACGCCATCATCTACGGGCTTCCCCGAGGTAAACAACACTCTACGGCGCCTTTCGTACAACCTGCCTTGGTTCTGGCTGAAGAGCAACGCTATCGTAGCGCCTATGATTTCGAAGCACCGGTACAGCCAGACCGGAAAGAAGGCGGGTATTTGAAGCCAACATTGGAGGAACTAGATCGGCAGTATACCGCTGCACGGGCTTTTGACCGGGACAATTTTGATGGGGTGGAATTTGTTGCTGGTACGGCAGCGGAAGTCCAAAACCTTTTCAAAGATGCTGAACATGGCTCCAAAGATGAGCTCATTGACGCTGTGGTCGCCTGGATTAAGCAATGACAGAAGCACTGTATATTCGTCTTGCTGGCCCGTTGCAGTCATGGGCGGGGCCAGCAATCACTGGTAATTTTGTTCGAACGGAACCACGACCTACTCGTTCGGGGCTTGTGGGATTGTTGGCGGGTGCTTGCGGCTATGGTCGGGGAGAATACCCCGAATGGCTCACCCAGTTGCATTTCCAAATCCGGGAAGATAATCGTGGGACCCTGGTTGATGATTTTCACACTATCAATCCGCGGGACACGGAAGAGGAATTCCGATCCAGGCTACTTCTCGCCATGGGGCAGCGGCCAACAAAAAAGCTGCTTAATAGCACGCCTGATGGGCAGGGTCTCACCGCTATCACGGAACGAACCTATATCGCTGATGGTGAATTCATTGTGCAGGTTAAGGCCGGTTCACGGGAGCACCAAGAGCTCTTGGCCGAGAAATTGGAACAACCCCATTTTGTGACGTACCTGGGCCGGAAAGCCTTTGCGCCATCGTTCCCCTTCTACTTAGGTGTGGGTCCGGACGACATTCTCGCGCGCATCCCTACCGTGGGTGGGGAAGAACCCAAGAAGATTCTGCGTTTTTATGCGTTGGGTGATGATGGCTATACCACTACAACGGTTCCCGTTGTAAAGGACCGCAAGCAATGGTTGACAGAGGTCTCCAAGATCTTCTGAAGCACATAGCCATACCCCAGCTTGCTTTTCGACGAAAGCAGCTGGGGATTTGTTATATGAAGCTTGAAACTTATTCAGCCGCTGGGAAAACCTCTCTACGCCAACAGGTGGAAGATCAGAAAGAATATGCTATCTAATTTGTCTTTTGCTATTTCTGGAAACTAGTCATGCGTGGGGAGGCTAAATAAGCTTCAATCATTGTATATCAACCATTCTGGCGAAGAAGAGGAGTTTACCCAATGAGTCTTTACGTGATGTCGGATGCCCCGATCAGGACTGTTGTCGATCTTCTATTACAAGAACCTTATATGAGTAGCATGATCTTATTTACTAATAATGAGGATGCTTGTACTATAAGGGCTGCCGATGAGGTGCTCGTTTCGCTTGATTATGGCCCTAATGATAATGGGGATTTGGACACGTTCATCATTATTCCTGAGAAGCAGGAAGAGCTACAGCGGAAGATTTTCGAGTCGGTGAAAAAGCTCCGGTATAAAGCCACGATCTGTGAGCCCCCGAATGATGATGAAGTAGTTTATATGCCGGATAATCCATTGCCTGTTGTACCTGCAGAGCTCGATTAATAAACCAATTTTTAGCCCGCATGCTTCATATAGGGGCACGCGGGTTTTGCATGAAAAGGAGGTATCTTGATGGAACTACCTCCGCGCACGCGGAGAATACTCTCTGGAAGAAGGAAAGCGGTGGCGTGGTATTCGTTGATCCCCAAGCTGGAAAGGTAATTCCTTATGAGAAAATAGATGATAAAGCTGCCACCGATGTCATTATTGCTAGGTTGGACAACGCTGAGCCTGTAGCCTGGAATCTTCCTGATGTTATTCAACCATTTGCTAGCATGTAAGTCAGATCTGGTTGTATGTAAGAGAGGTGTTTGTGGTGATTGATAAGAGAACCGCCTACGACATCTTCCGCAAAGAAGCGGATGAAATGGTGAAGGTAGGTACGCCTCATGTGAAGGAAACCGGATTGGAAAATGATGAGTTTTTCTTCGCTACTATTGCCGCGTTGGAGTCTTTTCAGGGAGATAAGCGGTTCTTAAACCCTCCTGGAACTCCTGTGGTGCTTGTCCGCAAGTCTGATGGGGAAGTAGTTAAGATGCACATCCAAACCCATCTGGAAGAATGGGTAGACATGAAGGCTACTATGATCCCTGTGCACTATTTGGCAGCTTAACCACCAACACACCTGTGATTTCATGTAATGAGATTACAGGTTATCTTATGCCCAAATCTGCCTGATTTTGAGGAGTTTGGCTCACGTGCGTTTGAAACGCGGAAGGGCTCGCCAGGATTGGCCCCATGCTCCCTATCGCTATGGACTAACTCCACCAGACCGGTGGGGTTTATTTATACCCATCCCTACATTTCGCATAATCAAGGAGACAATCATGCCAAGTAATATCACCAGGAAGCTTATTCAGCTACTGGGAAAATCCATCTACGACAACAGGAGGAAAATCAGAAAGAAAATGCTATCTAGCTTGTCTTTCCTTACTTACAGAGACTAGTCATGTTTGGAGACGTTGAATAAGCTTCTAGTACCCAAGACGAAAAACAGGAAGAAACCACGAACCCTGGAACTACCTCCGCGCACACGGAGAATACTGGTGGCGGTCTTTTTCCAGCCGGTGGGTTTCGGAACTACCTCCGCGCACGCGGAGAATACTTTTTCGCCTAGCACCTCTAGGACGCCGCCGAAGAACTACCTCCGCATGCGCGGAGAATACCCAAGCCCAATTGAGCGAGTGAGAGCAGCACCGGAACTACCTCCGCATGCGCGGAGAATACCCAAGCCCAATTGAGCGAGTGAGAGCAGCACCGGAACTACCTCCGCATGCGCGGAGAATACGGTGTCTAGCCTGCCGTAGCACCCTGCAAATTGGAACTACCTCCGCATGCGCGGAGAATACTCATCATAGGTCATGGCGGAAGCCGCAGCCACGGAACTACCTCCGCGCACGCGGAGAATACTTCACCTGGTCCGATAGGCTGGTGATGCGTTGGGAACTACCTCCGCGTGCGCGGAGAATACTAGGGGGTCTTTGCCGCTGCCTTTGCTGCCGCGGAACTACCTCCGCGTGCGCGGAGAATACGCACCGTGGATGCGGGGTTTACTATCACCAAGGGAACTACCTCCGCGTGCGCGGAGAATACGTGATGCCGAAACCGGTCATTTCGCCACGCTTGGAACTACCTCCGCGTGCGCGGAGAATACCGGGTTCCACCTGAACTTCGGCTTTACCATCAGGAACTACCTCCGTGTGCGCGGAGAATACGATCTGTGACCTGGGCGGCTTGGGGTTTTTTCGGAACTACCTCCGCGTGCGCGGAGAATACCCTGGGCCGACCTCGAACGCCTCTCCGATGAGGGAACTACCTCCGCGTGCGCGGAGAATACGAGCAGCAGCCGTGCTCGCAAGTCTTGACGATGGAACTACCTCCGCGTGCGCGGAGAATACGTGATTTCAGTGACCTGCTCCACCACTACCTGGGAACTACCTCCGCGTGCGCGGAGAATACGGACGACCACGCTAGTGAGGCGTGTCACACGAGGAACTATCTCCGCGTGCGCGGAGAATACGCCGCCGGGCTGCTCATCCGGTTCGGGTGTAAGGAACTACCTCCGCGTGCGCGGAGAATACAATGCTGTGAGGGTGGTGGCGATGACGCGGGCGGAACTACCTCCGCGTGCGCGGAGAATACTCCTCGAACAGTCGGGCGATCTTCAAATCCAGGGAACTACCTCCGCGTGCGCGGAGAATACTGCGCGAATACTGGCAGATAGTTGGCCTGTCCGGAACTACCTCCGCGTGCGCGGAGAATACTCGTAGCCCATCTCCACCAGCACCGCCGACCCGGAACTACCTCCGCGTGCGCGGAGAATACTTTCATCAAGGACAAGGTCGGCACATTCTCGGGGAACTACCTCCGCGTGCGCGGAGAGAACTACCTCCGCGTGCGCGGAGAATACCGCACCAATCGGCACCACCGAGATTTCATAGAGGAACTACCTCCGCGTGCGCGGAGAATACTCGTCAACGGCAACCATGCCCTTAGGCAAAGAGGAACTACCTCCGCGTGCGCGGAGAATACCTATGGCCGGACCGAACGAAGGGCTCTACCCCGGAACTACCTCCGCGTGCGCGGAGAATACCTATGGCCGGACCGAACGAAGGGCTCTACCCCGGAACTACCTCCGCGTGCGCGGAGAATACTGTCCCTAAAATCATCTGCCATCTGCTTTTTAGGAACTACCTCCGCGTGCGCGGAGAATACTTTTTGTTGGGTTTGCGACCGCGGGTTTTCGCGGAACTACCTCCGCGTGCGCGGAGAATACTCAGGCCTTTGCTAATCATCTCCGCAAGATGCGGAACTACCTCCGCGTGCGCGGAGAATACCTTGCGAGTTCAAACCACCCGCATGCATGATCGGAACTACCTCCGCGTGCGCGGAGAATACCAGTAAAATGGAGCCCATTGTTGAACGCATCGGGAACTACCTCCGCGTGCGCGGAGAATACCCTAAATGAGCTGGGTCTTTTATAGCATGATTCTCAAAAATGGGCCAAATTCGACTCTGGAATCTAGAATTTATAGCCGAATTATGGGGTGAGAATTCTGCCACTAACAATCCTCCATGCCCCGTGATCCTTTATAATCCCGCCAATACATTGCACTGAAGCTTATTCCTCTCGTAGCCATTCAACGCTTAGCAGGAGCATGCTTTCCCAGCAGCTGAGCTTCATTCAAACCGATCCCCCGCGTTTTCGGTTGCCAATCGTTATCGCCAACCCCGCCACTAGGAGGGTGATAGTTGTGGCCCAAATGAGCATGTGCGTGGGTATGGTAGTGGAGAGTTTAGAGAAAACTAGATTCCCGAGCGGCATCAAGGCTGCAGAGCTCGTGGTGACGACCGCAATGACACTGCCCATCTTTTCTCTCGGGATTTCGCGTTGTAGCTGGCTGAAGAGGCTGATGTTGTAAACCGTCACGAGTGCGGTAACAATCGTCAGCGAGATAATGGTTGCCCATATCCCAGCAGTAAGGCATAAAAGCAAGGCCAGGGCAATTGGTGCCATGAGCTGGCTTGCACGGATTCGCCGCAACCATACCGCGATGATTGCGGCAGTGAGTGCTGCGGTAACCGCCCCGGCCGCTTCGAAAAAATTCGCAAGCCCGAACATGGATGCGTTCGCACCGGTCTCTGCTATACGATTCAGCAGAATGAACGTGTTGCTCGGCAGGAGGAAGTTGATACTCAATGCGCCTAGCACTTCACCCCGCAGAATCGAATGTTTGGTGATAACGCGAACGCTTTGGAAGAATGTACGTTCCTTTTGCTTGTGTTCGTTGGCCTGGCGTGGTGGGTCTGGCGGGAGCGGAAGCATGAGGAGAAAAGAAATGATAAAGGAGATGCTGTTTACTACAAGGCTCAGCGGGAAGGCTTCCGATCCCCCAACCGTGAGTAGTAATGCGCCCAGTCCTGGCCCGGCGGCGCGAGAGGTTTCGCTAAAACCCGTGTAAACGCTGTTGTATCGCTCCAGTCCTTCTGTGGGGACCATTGATGGGATGAGCGCTCGACTGGCTGGCGAATACAAACTGGCGACTGCTGACGTTACGACGGCAACGACCACCCCGGTGAAAACAACGCTGCTCATCGGCACTAAGAGCAGTACCGCAGCGGCGGCGAGGCAGACCACAGCCGCGGAGACATCGAGTAGAAGAAGCAGGGTTCGTTTGTCGAATTTGTCCAGCCAGAAGGTGGCGGAGATTCCCACGAGAACGATGGTGAAGCCTGCGGCCGCATTCACCCAGCCCACACTGTTATTGCCCCCGGCTTTGCTGACCGCCCACGTCATCACAACGGTGTAGGCGAGTGTGCCGATCCTTGAAAATGTGGTGGCGCCGATCAGCCAGTAGGGCCCAAGTTTCTGTGGTCCGATCGTCATAGGGTAAGGGTAGCCTCGCTGCGGAGTGTGGAGTGGCTTGCCGGCCCGTTCCGTTGAATGGCGCCCGTCGTGCCATCACCATAAAACCCAAGCCGGGCCGGTGATTGAGTTAACGGTCTTTTGCCGTTGCATTGGCTTGTTCGCGGGCGAGTATGGATGGGAGTTTTTCTGCCCATTTGAGTGAGTCTTTCACCCCGTCGGCGATGCTTAGCTCGGCCCGCCAGTCGAGGAGCCGTTCGGCCTTGGCTGTCAGGGTCGCGCAACCTGCGACGTCGCCGAGCCGTGGGGGTGCGGTTTGGACGTCGAGTCGTTTACCGGTGGCGTCCTTGAATGCGTCGACAAGCTCGAACACTGTTGTGCCTGTTCCGGTTCCAAGATTGATGATGTCGAAGCCGTCGATTGCGGAGCTTGCGATGACCTTGTCGAAGTTTTGGAGGGCTGCCACGTGGGCCCGGGCGAGATCCCAAACATGCACGTAGTCGCGGAGCCCGGAGCCGTCCCGGGTGGGCCAATCAATACCTGTGACGGTGAATACTCCCTCGCTTTGGTATGCTTCGATCATTTTGCCGAGGGCGTGTGTTGGTTTGGGGTCTTGGAGGCCGCTGCGCATGGCCGGGTCGGCGCCGATGGGGTTGAAGTAGCGTAGCGCGATCACGTTCATGTTACCGGTGGCGGCGAAGTCACGCAGGATGCGTTCCAGCATCCATTTCGATGCCGAATAAGGGCTTTGCGGGGCGATTGCTGCGGACTCGTCGACCATGTAGTCATCGCCGGCCTCGTACATGGATGCGGTCGAGCTGAGGATGAACCGGCGTACGCCGAGGGCCGAGAGCTCGCGTAACAGCGTAATAGACTTAGCGACATTGTTTTCGTAGTAGGCCAGTGGTGCGGATACGGATTCCGGGACCACGATTTTTGCTGCGCAGTGGATGACAGCATCAATATCGGGGTGTTCGGACAGGATGCGGCGGATGAGGGCGGTGTCCGCAATGTCGCCCTCGTAGTTCGTATACGGCCGCGCGAATTCCCGGAGCCCTTTGCTGTAGTCATCCAGGATGACGGGCGTGATGCCATTGTCTGTGCAGCATGCTGCGATGGTAGAGCCGATGTAGCCTGCGCCGCCGGTGATGAGAACCTTCATGAGCTTTCCTTCTGTCGAATGGCCGCCATCATCAGGCGCGCCCCAGCAAAGATTCTAGACGACGCTGGTTGGTGTGTGCCGAGTTTAGCTTATCGACGGCCGACCGATCCGGCCCTTGCTCAACGTGTGGCCTGGCCAGGCTCTGGAAAACCTGGGTAATTATCATATTTATGAAGCATGTGGGTTAAAAAATGGTTTAGCGCTCGTCCTAAGCAGGTACGGCAGGCAATGGATTATCTGGCATATAAACTACTTCAACATCATTCGGGGGCTCACAAATCGTGGCTTTATACCGCAGCTTTTTCACCGACTCGAAAATCTTCCGCTGCAAGTCTTCTTGCTCCTCAGGAACAAAAAGCAGTGTATCCAAATCCCCATCACTATTAGCTCCGTAATCAAGTGAAATAAGAACACCATCTAAGGTACGGATATCATATGCTTCAGGATCTTGATTACGAGCAATAGTATTCTCCGTATATGGCTCCTGTAGTAAAAGATTAACAACGTCTTTAATTGGGGCATCTGACATCACATAAAGGCTCATTGGGCAAACTCCTCCTCACCATCATGGGGACCTCCACGCACGCGGAGAATACATATAGGATTGGACGATCACATCCCATGGGGCGGAACTACCTCCGCGTACGCGGAGAATACACCAGCAACACCAGCCGCAGCGCCGGCCAAGAGGAACTACCTCCGCGTACGCGGAGAATACTCTTCAAACGGCAACTACCTAAAGACTGGATGGGAACTACCTCCGCGTACGCGGAGAATACTGTTGCAAATCGCCCAGTATTTCATCAAACTGGGAACTACCTCCGCGTACGCGGAGAATACACGCCCTCGGCACCACATCTATCCAGATTGTGGGAACTACCTCCGCGTACGCGGAGAATACGGCCCTGACCGGCTGTTTCTCAACAAATTCGCGGAACTACCTCCGCGTACGCGGAGAATACCCCGGGCGACAGTTTCCGGCCCCGCGGTGTGAGGAACTACCTCCGCGTACGCGGAGAATACTGTTGCAAATCGCCCAGTATTTCATCAAACTGGGAACTACCTCCGCGTACGCGGAGAATACACGCCCTCGGCACCACATCTATCCAGATTGTGGGAACTACCTCCGCGTACGCGGAGAATACTAGTTGCCTATTGTATTCAGGTTGTCTAGCGCAGAACTACCTCCGCGTACGCGGAGAATACATCGCCATAAGAGTTTTACCGGAGCCGGGGTGGGAACTACCTCCGCGTACGCGGAGAATACGTTCTTCTGGCATGTACGCGATTGTGGGGTGCGTCCACTGGTTTGTTTCGGAGTTTTTGTTCACCGTTACCGCGTGCACGGGGGAGAACATGTCAGTGAGTTTGGTAAGCTCAGTCACATTTGGGGTGGCGTAGCCTTCGGAGCATACCCCCACGTGCCCGTTTTTGATGACGAATTTGAACGTTTCCACCCTGACTTCGTCGTGGTTTTTGATGGGATTTTTGCCATAGGTGGCGATGAACATGTGGGTCATGTCCAAAAGTTTGGGGCTGATGGTTTCGGGGAGCATTTGCTTTTCCTATTTTTCCGCGGGGGTAATGTAGCAGCAGGCAATGTATTGGAGGGCGACGAGGGAGGCGGCGGCTACGGCTTCCCGGGTTTCATCATTCAGGCACTTGTTGGACATGAACAGCCTGTGTAGTTTTTCTGCTTTTTTCACCATTTCTGCCCCCGCGTAGGTGAGGTTACCGGAGGGGATTTGTTGTTCAATCACGAACTGGTTCAGTCTTGCCTGTTTCATGAGGTCCGGGGTGAGACCTGCTTCCAAGTCACTGTCTGACGGGTTTGCTGCCGCGTATTCAAGGCCGCGGGTTGCCCGGTCGACTTCCTCCATCGCGGCAGTGTAGAACACTGCGGACGCGCACAGGCCGTTTTTCAATTCGTCGACGGTTTCGCTTTCTTGCAGGTTGTCTAATTGTTCGTTGGCGATGTCGTACATGAGGGCCCGGTAGGCGGCGTAGGTGTCCAACAATAGTAGGTGTTTGTCTACCGGCGGGTCCGCTGGGGGTGTGGGGTTTTGGTGAATGAGGTGGTTTGGGTACGGCTCATATTTTCGGGTGAGCTCACTTGTGAGCATTTTAGGGGGATTGTATTCTGTCATACCCTGATTATAGTCAGGCGGTCATTGGGTGAACTACCTCCGCGTACGCGGAGAATACACCTGCCCGCCTGGGCAAACGCTGTTTAAGACGGAACTACCTCCGCGTACGCGGAGAATACGCGCCCGGGGGGATTGACACCCCAGCAAAATCGGAACTACCTCCGCGTACGCGGAGAATACTCCTTGCCATGGTTGTTGGGGCTGTCGCATTTGGAACTACCTCCGCGTACGCGGAGAATACTCCTGCCGTGGTGTTTCCTGCCGGTGGCGCTTGGAACTACCTCCGCGTACGCGGAGAATACCGCCTATCGCCCCGCTAGACAGCTTAAACAGCGGAACTACCTCCGCGTACGCGGAGAATACTTCATAGCGATCCTTTCAAAACTTCATCCACGGGAACTACCTCCGCGTACGCGGAGAATACATTTAACCGTGGGGAAATAATTGGAAGATTTTGGAACTACCTCCGCGTACGCGGAGAATACCAAACTATAGCACTGACCTCGCGCTTATCGGCGGAACTACCTCCGCGTACGCGGAGAATACTTCGCGTGTGCTTCAAAACCGCTAGCATTCGGGGAACTACCTCCGCGTACGCGGAGAATACTGAACAGCGGAAACAATCATGATATCGTAGTTGGAACTACCTCCGCGTACGCGGAGAATACCCTAAATGAGCTGGGTCTTTTATAGCATGATTCTCAAAAATTGGCCAAAATTCGCTCTGGAATCTGGGATTTATGGCCGAATTATGGGGTGAAAATTCTGCCACTGACAATCCTCCACGCCCGATGATCCTTATTCCTGCCCACACTCCCTCCTCCCACGCTTTTCCGCTAACTCCCTCTCATACGTAATACTTCTTGAGTCGGGGCAGGGTGCTTGATGGTGTTTGATCCGCCGATGGCTAGCATCGTCTAAATCGGTATCAGCATCAAGCGGGCTGGCTTGAGCCCTGCCCCAGGTCTTTCAAAACCTGCCCACGCTTCTTCGGGTTTTAGGCTCCAACAAGCATCCCTGCGCGGCACCACTCGCTTCTATGCGGCGACGCCGCTCCCTCCACGGCATCCCTCGCTCCTCCCTACTTCCAACGCCTATAGATCAACACACCACCCCTCCCACCCCAATGCCGGCCCTTATCACACCAGCTGGAATGGGCTGCCGTCGGCGGCCCGGGCCTGCTGGATCACCAGGTCGAATCCTTGTTCGGATACCAGGTGTTGGAGTTCGGGCAGGTGTTGGGAGATGACCGAGTCCCGCCACAGGGTGGTTCGCAGCTGTAGGTCCACGCCGGCATCGACAAGAAGGTGCAGGCTGTCCCACACTCGACCGCTCACGGTGGCCGCGCACCCGGTGACTTCCGGCATGTGCCGGGGGAGGGCCTTAATGTCCAGCCCCACCCAGTCCGGGGTGCTTTCCGCCCGCTCCAGGAGCCGGCCGATTCGCGCCGGACTATAGCCGCAGGTGTGCAATCCCACTGGTAGGCCGGTGGTTTCGTGCACCGCGGCAATGGCGTCGGCAAGCCCGGGGACCGCGGTGGGTTCGCCGCCGGAGATCACCACGCCGTCGATAAGCGACCGCCTGTCGACGGCTAACGCAAGCGCCTCCGCGAAATCGTGGCTGCCGGCGCCGAACGCCTGCAAACTGGGATTATGGCAGTAGACGCAGCGCAAGGGGCAGCCTTGGGTGAAGATGGTGATGGTGATATTGCCCGGCCAGTCGGTGGCGGAGAACGGAATGATTCCCGCAACCGGCAGCGTGCGAGCCCCAACCTGGCTGCGGTTACACGTAGGTTTCGCTAAAATACTGACGCTCATGGAATTCGCCTTTTTTCCCGATGTTGAAGCTTTCGACCGGCCGGAAGTAACCCATGACCCGGGTCCACATTTCGGTGGTTTGGTCGCAGTGCGGGCAGTGGGGGTGTTCCCCGGAAATATAGCCGTGTTCTGGGCAGATAGAGAACGTTGGGGTGATGGTGATGTAGGGCAGGTGGAAGTTTTCCAGGGCGCGGCGCACGAGCTTGGCGCAGGCCTTGCCGTCGGACATGGCCGACCCCATGTACAGGTGGAGGACCGTGCCACCGGTGTATTTGCTTTGCAGTTCTTCCTGGTGTTCGAGGGCGGCGAAGGGGTCTGGGGTGTGGGCGACCGGCAGTTGGGAGGAGTTGGTGTAGTAGGGTTCCCGCTCGGATCCGGCGTGGATGATGTCGGGGAATCGTTTGCGGTCTTCCTTGGCGAACCGGTAGGTGGTGCCTTCCGCCGGGGTGGCCTCCAGGTTGAACAGGTGTCCGGTTTGTTCCTGTGCGGCGACGATGAGGTTATTGATGTGGTCGAGTAGCCGGGCGGTGAGGGCTTTGCCCTGGGGGTCGGTGATGTCGTAGGCGTCGTGGGTGAAGTTCCGCACCATTTCGTTGCAGCCGTTCACACCGATCGTGGAAAAGTGATTGTCCAGGCTCGGCAGCCACCGTCGCGTGTAGGGGTAGAGGCCGTTGCGTAATTGTTCGGTAACAAATGCCCGCCGGCGTTCCAGCGTGTCCACCCCCAGTGCCACCAGGTTGTCGACGGCGGCTAGGAGCCCGGCTTCGTCGCCGGCGTATTGGTAGCCGAGTCGGGCACAGTTGAGGGTGACCACCCCGATGGAGCCGGTGAGTTCTGCGGAGCCGAAGAGCCCATTGCCGCGTTTGAGGAGTTCCCGCAGGTCGAGCTGGAGGCGGCAGCACATGGAGCGGATCATGCCCGGGTCCAGGTCGGAATTGATGAAGTTTTGGAAGTAGGGGAGACCGTATTGTGCGGTCATGTCGAAGAGGGCTTCGGTGTTGGGGGAGTCCCAGTCGAAGTCCTTGGTGATGTTGTAGGTGGGGATGGGGAAGGTGAAGGGTCTTCCGTCGGAGTCGCCTTCGGCGAGGACTGCCAGGAATGCCCGGTTAATGAGGTCCATTTCGGGCTGTAGGTCTCCGTAGTAGAAGTCCATGATTTCCCCGCCGATGATGGGGGTGTGGTCGCGGAGGTCTGCCGGGCAGGTCCAGTCGAAGGTGAGGTTAGTGAAGGGGGTTTGGGTGCCCCACCGGGAGGGAACGTTGAGGTTAAACACAAACTCCTGCAACACCTGGTACACCTGTTCGAAGGTGAGTTGGTCGATGCGGACGAAGGGCGCCATGTAGGTGTCAAAGGAGCTAAAGGCTTGCGCCCCGGCCCATTCGTTTTGCAGAGTACCGAGGAAATTCACCACCTGGCCGCAGGCGGAGCTTAAATGCTTCGGCGGGGCGGAGGAAACCGTGTTGGGGACGCCCCCGAATCCCTCTTCGATGAGTTGGCGGAGCGACCATCCGGCGCAGTATCCAGAGAGCATGTCGAGGTCGTGGATGTGGATGTCACCGTCCCGGTGCGCCTGCCCCGCTTCGGGGGAGAACACTTGGTCGAGCCAATAGTTGGCTATGGCCTTGCCGGAGGTGTTGAGGATCAGGCCACCGAGGGAAAAGTCCTGGTTAGCGTTGGCGTTAATGCGCCAATCGGCGTGGGATAAGTATTCGGTGATGCTGGAATGGTCGTAACTCTGCATGGTGAATAAGATTACCGGATCGACACCCGCAAACCACTACATATGTATAGATGAAATATTATTAATCCCATATCTTGTGGTATGGGTGGGTTTGTTCCCGAGTTTCAATCCAGATTTAGTATAAGTGCAATTCGTTACATCGGCGTGTCGGGGTGATTCATGAAATTATTCCCACCGAAGTATCCCAGGGTCACGGATTTCTGCGCCGTCGGGCGTCGTCAAGCAGGAACGGTGCGGGAGGGGGTAAACCTCGCCCGCGGTGAATGACGCTAAACCGCAACTAATATTTCCGTTAGAGATCGTGCTAGCATGCGCATATTTCTTTAAAAGCCACCGCCCGCACACATTTTTCTTTTGTTTGCTGACCTACCCCCGAATTTTGGGTGCGGTAGCGTTGAGGTATCTTCTAGCTGACTTACACCTCATAAGGGAGCGACAAGGAAAAGAGAATCGGCATGGCTCAGGCATTGATCGAAGGACAAATCGTCATGTACGTGTTCTTTGTGCTCGTCGTTGTGGCGGCGGTTCTCCCCTGGGTCACCGACGACCCCACCCGCCTCAGAGACTCCATTGCCACCCGCTTACGGGTCTCATTTGTCAGCGCCGGCATCATGACATTTCTCATGCTGTGGATCCATGTTGGCGACGCCTACACCACTCACGGCTACGGCGATAAGGTTTCCTGCAACTACGGCTACCCCAACATGTTAGACACCAGTGTGCAACGCCTCATTGGATCCTACGAATGCATACTCAATAGCAGATTCGCCATAGCGTTGTTTTTCTTGTCGGCCCTCGTGATCCTCATGCTGGAACGCAAAATCCTGCGTTACTTCATTACGCAACGCGGTTAAAGGGGCACCAATGAAGCACAAAATCCTTGCCTTATGTGGGCTCATTCTGATGTGCTACGCCTGTAGCTTATCGACGGCTACCGCAGCACCACAGTCCGCCACCACCGATAACGCCGCCATCACCACCGCCGTCAAAACATACCAAAGCGTTCTCGACGCCCAATGGACCAACACCAGCTGCACCCTCTCCCGGTGCCTCAACTCCAGCAGCAGAATCGTTGGAACCCCCGCCGGCCGGGACACCTTCACCCAGGTGGAGCGCGAAAACCTGAAAATCCGTGACGAACTCCTTGCCGACGGCACCTGGTTCGCGGTCGCCAAAAGCGACGTCACCATCACCCAAGCCACCCCCCAACCCGACGGCAGTGCCTTCGTCATCGCCACCATCACCACCACCCTCACCGAGGGCGGCAAAGACGGCAAACCCACCCCCGGGAACCTGAGCGACGCCCACACCATCACCCTGAAGCAGGTCGACGGCAAATACTACGTCATGGCCGACATCCGCAACGATTCCGGCTCCACCTCATTCCTGAGCTCCATCACCATCAAAGGCCAGATCGTTACCTACGTGTTCATCGGCCTGGTGGCGCTCGCCGCCCTCCTGCCGTGGCTCGCCGCCTTCCGTGGCCGCGGCAAACACCCCATCGAAAACAAACTCTTCGTCTCCCTCACCAGCACTCTCGTCATGACCTACATGTGGTGGCTCACCCGTAACCACGCCCACGTCACCGGTGTGAACGGTGCCCGGCGCGTCTGCAAGGGCAGCTACGCCTTCATGCTGAACCCCCGGGTGGCGAAGATTCTTTCCTGGTCGAACGACTGCATCACCCACAGTTGGGTTGCCATGGTCCTCATCACCGCCGCGGCCCTTGCGCTCCTCTTCCTGGAATTATGGGTGACTCGCCGCTATATCGCGGCGCCCAGCGTCGCAAAGCGGGCGGCTAGGCGGCGGTAGTGATCGTCACCGCCGGCACCCCCGAATGTTCGTCGGCGATTTCAAACCCGGCAAACCGAGGGTGATCCCCCAGCCGTTTATTCGCCTGGAGGCTGTGGGCGATCCACAGGAGCTCGCCGGCCGAAAACGATGTTCGGTTCGTCGCCATGATCTCCGCCCGGATGTCCACCGAAAAGAGCCCGTCGGCCGTCGGATCCGGCCGGAGTACCGCGTCCGCGTGGGCGAGGTTTTCGCACGGCAATAACTCGTCCAGGCTGGATATCAACGCCGAATATTCGAACGCCACCTTGGGGTTGTTCATCACAATCTCGTCGTGTGGCCACGCCGACTTGTTGACCCTGGACACCTCGGTGACGAACTGTTCCAGCGACAGGTATCGCCGCGACCCGAATTCCCACCGTATATCATCCAACATGGGGACCTTCCTTAAAACCATAAAAACTCGTGATTCCTCCCCATTGTTCAAGGAAAGCCGGTGAAGCCGGGGAGCAACTCGCGGGCGGCTGCGAAAAATCATGCCACAAACCAATACCCCAGCATGATGTGTGATGGTTTGTGCCTTATTAACCTCAACAGTCATGACTGTGCATAAACGATGGCTCATTCCGTTTACCGAAGAGCTGGTGACCTGGCGCCAATATGTTTTTATCGCGTTGATGATTGTGCTCATTTTGATTATGGGGGTGGGTGATCCTGAGGCTCGGGAACCGATTTACCCCGCTTCCGTGGCCACGTTGGTTGTTGTCATGGAGATTATTGGGTTTGCCCTGTTGGCCTTGGGGTTGATAGTGCAGCTCACCAGGTTTGAGTTGGGGCTGGGGCTTGTGGGCCTAGGGTTGTTTTGTTCATCGTTTGCGGTGTTTCCCATACAATTCGTCGCCTATCCGATTGTATGCTATCAAACTGCGGTTGCGGCTGCCCGGCTGAATTTCCGCCGCCGCCTTTGGCTCACCATCATTATCGTTGGCAGCCTCTACGCCAGCGCATATATTTTGATCGTTCCCGAACTGTTCCAGGGCAAGAGCAGGCCGCACTGGTGGCAGACACTGCACCTCTATAATGTCATTCTTATCATTGGTGCCGTCATCGTCGGGGTCCTGGTCACCATTGGGTTTTTCTGGCTGGTCGGCTCCGGTATTCGTCGCCGCTACCAGCGCATGCAGGATCTCGAAGCCAGGGCCGACTATGCCGTGGTTCAGGAGCGCAACCGGATCGCCCGCGAAATGCACGACATTATCGCCCACTCGCTCACCGTCATGATCGCCCAAGCCGACGGCGGGAAGTTCGCCGGCAAAAAGAACCCGGACATGGCGATCACAGCCCTCGACACTATTGGGGATGTGGGCCGGTCCGCCCTAGCCGAAATGCGCCAACTCCTCAGCGTGCTGCGGGAAACCGAAACCCCGGAACGCAGTCTTGCCACCACCCCCGGTGTGGCCGGTATCGGTGATCTTATTAAAGAGACTCGGCGCGCCGGGGCGGAGGTGGACTACACGGTGACTGGCACACCCCATGTGGTGCGGGAATCGTTGGGGTTGAGCGTGTTCCGCATCGTGCAGGAGTGCCTCACGAATGCCCTTAAGCATGGGAGTGCGAACATTATCATGTCGCTTGACTGGTTGTCGGACCGGTTGGTTATTGTGGTGAAAAATGACCTAGGTGGGGGGTTGGTGGACCCCCAGCAGCTTGCCGATGTTCCAGGTGGTCGCGGCCTTATTGGTATTGCGGAGCGGGCCAAAATTCATGGTGGTGCTGCGCACTGGGGGCCGCATGCTGGACAATGGGTTGTGGAAGTCACTCTACCGTTAGGAGAATAATGATGTTTACCGTTGGGCTTGCCGACGATCAGCAGTTGGTGCGGGCCGGGTTTTCCATGGTGTTGGGCTCCCAGGATGATATTGAGGTGGTGTGGGAGGCGAATAATGGCCGGGAGGCCGTGATGTTGGCGCAAAGACAGCCGGTGGATGTGATTCTCATGGATATTCAAATGCCGGTGGTCAATGGGATTGATGCGACGAAGGAGATTGTGGCGCAGCGGTTGCGGGGTCCGGCGGGGGAGCTCACCCGTATCGTGGTGTTGACCACGTTTGATACGGATAATTATGTGGTGCAGTCGATTGAGGCGGGGGCTAGTGGGTTTTTGTTGAAGGATACTTCCCCGGAGGAGTTGATTTCGGCGGTGCAGAGTGTGGGGGAGTCGTCGGCGGTGATTAGTCCGGCGGCGACGGCAACCCTGTTTAAGCGGTTGCGCACCCATATGGCGCCGACGGTGGATCCGATGGTGGCGCTGAATCGGGGGTTGGTGGAGCCGTTGACGCATCGGGAGGCGGAGATTTTACTGCTGATTGCCCGGGGGTTGTCGAACACGGAGATTGCCGACCATTTGGTTATTTCCCTGCCGACGGTGAAGACCCATGTGGGGCGGGTGTTGGCGAAGACCGGGTCGCGGGATCGGGTGCATGCGGTGCTATATGCGTTTGACCGGGGGGTCATACCCAAAAATGAGACCGGGGCATGATGTAGCACGGGGGCCATGGTGCCACAATAGGAGGCATTGGCGATAACGCAACAGGGTTTTAACAGAAAGGTGGTTGTTGTGATTATTGTGGAGGGCCTCAGTAAGAAATATGGTTCGAAACTTGCGGTGAATAATGTGAGTTTCACCGTGCCGGACGGCCAGGTGACGGGGTTTTTAGGCCCTAATGGTTCCGGCAAGTCCACGACAATGCGGTGCATGTTGGGTTTGGACGCCCCCACCCAGGGTCGGGTGATATTCCGTGGTGAGTGTGGGGGGAAGGCTTATGATGACGAGTTCGCTAAGCTGCGCAATAAGCCGGCGGTGGCTGGCGCGATTTTGGATGCTGGGTGGTTTCACCCGAACCGGAGTGGCCGGAACCATTTGCGGGTCATTGCCCGGGGTGCCGGCATTTCCGACGATCGGGTGGAGCAGTGCTTGGCGGTGGTGGGTATGACGGAGGCCGCTAATCAGCGGATTGGCGGCTATTCGTTGGGTATGAAGCAGCGCATGGGGGTGGCGACCGCCTTGTTGGGGGATCCGCAGCACCTGATTTTGGATGAGCCCATCAACGGGCTGGACCCGGAGGGGGTGAGCTGGATGCGGCGTACAATCCGTACTCTGGCGGAGCAGGGGAAGGCGATCGTGGTGTCGTCGCATTTGCTTGCGGAGATGGAGCAGACCGCGGACCGGTTGGTGGTGATCGGCAAGGGCACCATGATTGGTGAGTATTCGATGGCAGAGTTTTTGGCGGACGGCACGATCGTGGAGGTAGAAACCCCCCAGGCGGATGAGTTACAGCAGCGGTTGGCGGAGCGGGGGTTGACGGCAGCCCACCATAGCACGAACGCGCTGGCGGCGCAGGGCGTGTCGGTGGTGCGGGTGTCGGTGCCTGCCGACCACGACGACATGAAATTGCGCACAATCATCGCGGAGGTGGCGTTGACGAACAACATTCTGGTGGTGGGCATGGCCACCCACCGGGAGAATCTGGAGCAACGATTCCTGGAGGCAACAAAGAACGTGCAGGAATACCACACGGATGATGCGGTGGCCGCCCCCGCCCCCACGAACTAAACCATTCACTTACTCAAGAAAGAGCATTATCATCATGTCTGCTTTTTTCAACGCTGTGCGTTCGGAAACCCTAAAATTCACATCCCTCACATCCTTCTGGGTGTATCTGGCGGCGCTTATCGCCAGCCTGGTCGGCCCCATTTTCATTTACACCATGTTTGCCGCCGGGCCGAAACCGGTGGGGTGGGATGTGGTCACCATGGGTGGGCCGGTGTTTACCCTGATCGCCACCGTGTTTATGGCGTCCGCGGTGGCCGGTGAGGTAGAGACCCGCATGAATGCCCACGCATTTTTAACCCAAGACCGCCGCGGCCTGTGGCTGGGGGCCCGCATCCTGGTGGCCATGGCCATACTCCTGGCCGCCTACATTGCGGCGATGGTCTTGACGATCCTGGTGCTGCTGGTCATGGGCCTGAACCTGGACCTGTCGAACCTGGTGCCGTTGTATGCCAGCGTGGGGAGCCTGATTATGGTGGGCCTGTTGACGGCTGGGGTTTCGGGTATGCTCGGCTCCCGGCTGGGTGGGATGACGCTCATGGTGCTGTGGAACATGATGCTCACATCTTTGGTGAGCTATGCCGCCCACATGTCGCCGAAGCTGGTGTTCCTGTGGTTGTTGGAGCCGGCGAACCGCATGGAACAGTTGGCGAACCAGCTGGTGCACACGTCCGGGCTGCCATCCGGTTGGGATTTGGCCAGCATGCAACCCATGGTGTTTAACATTGGGGTGATTCTCGTGTGGCTTGTGGGCATGGTGTTCGGGGCGTTTGTGGTGAATGCGCGCCGAGATGTGCGCTAGATGTGCTACCGGTTGTTACCCGCAATGGGGTAGTGGCCTCGGGTGCTGGTACGTTCGTATTTTATGGAGCAACAACAAAAGCGTGCAAAACCGTATAAGTTGATTATTGCCTGCATCATGCTGGTGGGGTTCGTGGCGGTGGGTGCCGTGGTTGCTTATAAGTGGCAGCCAATCATGCACAAGGTGCGGTCCGCCACGAACACGTCGGATATTGATCGGACCCGGGGTGAGGCAGAGTTTCCACAGGTTGATACGTCACAGTTAAGCCCGGTGCGGCAGCGGATTTTATCATTGGCCAAAACCGAGTTTGAGGCGCAAAATAAGGGCACGAAATACAGTGAGGGCACCGAGGAGGCATGGTGCGCGGATTTCGTGAGTTGGGTGATGCGAGAGGCGGGGGCGCCGCTGAAGAACGGCAACACTGGTGGGTGGCGGATCCCCGGCACGTTCACGTTGCAGGAGTATTACGAGTCGATCGGGAAGTTTCAGAAGGCCGGGAGCGGATACCAGCCCAAGCCGGGGGACGTGGTCATGTATAACGGTTCGCCCATTTTCGGCGACCACACCAATATTGTGGTGCAGAATAACGACGGGGCGTTGGTGACCGTGGGCGGCAACGAGGACGGCCGGATCCGCGTGTATAACAACACGAAGAAAGACTACGACGGCCTACTGGGGTATGGTGTCGTGGACTAGGCGACGCTGGCTTTTCGACGCCGGCTAGACGTGCACCACCTTGATCTCTATCTCGCTGAGGGCGTTCGTGCCGGTGAGAATGAGGGTTACCGGTGGTGTGGGGTTCGCCTGGCCGCTACCGGTGTTGGTGGCGACCGCCGAATAGTCGGTGGTGGTTTCCGCAAGAATATCCGTAATATTATTTTGTATTCGAAACTGGTCTGGGACGATGAGTTTTAGGGCGGCCATCACCAGCGTGATTTTCAATTCCACCTGGGGGCTGGTGAGGATAACATTGGTGAAGTCGAGAACCAGTTCGGAGCACACACCGGTGACGGAGTGGGTGGGGCCGCATGTCCAGGTCCCATACCGGTCGGTTTCGCTAAGGAAAGCGTTGGTTTTCACGAGTGCCTGCCCGGCCGAATTGGTGGGCACCAACCATCTTGCTTGGGTGGGTATGTTCGCCACGGCGTTGGGGGTGGGGACCGCTAACGCGTTCGACGCGGCTTGTTGCCCTTCGGGTGGCGCGGAGTGGATCTTGTCCACCTCGTCCGGCATGATCGGCTGCGGGAATCGAGCGGACACCTGTTCGAGGAAGTTATCCGCGTCGGGTGCGGGAAGGTGCGGCCCCAAATCAAGGTCGGCGACCAGGGGCTTGAGCTCGTCCCGGTAGGTGGCGCCCAGGGCCGTGTTGCTGCGCTCCGTGTATTCGGCGAAGTCGAGTTGGCCGTCGTCAAACGCAAACCGGAGGGCGTTAGCAATCGTTGATCGTTGGAAACCGCTGGCGCGTTTACGGATGTCATCACTCATAACTAATTTTATCTCTCAATATTTTGTGAAAACACGACAAATTCATCTTACTCTGATTAAATAGAACATAGTCGTAATCCTGCGGCGATAAGCTCCCGGATAATACGGGAGACTTCCACTCGGATCGTTCGGCACGTACCTGCCGATGGAGGATTTTTATTATGGCATCTGTGACCTATGAAGCCGTCACCCTGGTGTACCCCAACGCCAAAGCCCCTACTGTTAATAATTTTGATCTGGAAGTCGCCGATGGCGAATTCCTAGTGCTCGTTGGCCCGTCGGGCTGCGGCAAGTCCACAACCCTGCGTATGCTGGCTGGTCTGGAGGACGTGACCGCCGGCCGCATCCTGATCGGTGACACCGATGTGACGACCGCGCCGCCGAAGGAACGCGATATCGCCATGGTGTTCCAAAACTATGCGCTCTACCCCCACATGTCGGTGCGGGAAAACATGGGGTTTGCCCTCAAGATTGCGGGCATGCCCAAGGATCAGATTGATAAGCAGGTGGAAACCATGGCGAAGCGCCTGGACCTGCTGCCCTACCTGGATCGTAAGCCGAAAGCACTCTCGGGCGGCCAGCGGCAGCGCGTGGCCATGGGCCGCGCCATTGTGCGGAAGCCGAAAGTGTTCCTCATGGACGAGCCGCTTTCGAACCTGGATGCGAAACTGCGGGTGCAGACCCGTACCGAAATCGCCGCCCTGCAACGCGAACTCGGCGTCACCACCCTCTATGTGACGCACGACCAAACCGAGGCGCTCACCATGGGTGACCGCATTGCCGTGCTCAACGGCGGCATCCTGCAGCAGGCCGGCTCCCCCCGCGAGCTTTACGACGCCCCCCAGAATGTGTTTGTGGCCGGATTCATTGGCTCCCCCGCCATGAACCTCCTCGAATGCACCAAGGATGAAGACCACATCGCCCACTACGGGGACGCCCGCATCCCCATCCCCGCCGTGTCCGAAACCGAAGTGACCGTGGGCTTCCGCCCCGAATCCATCGAATTGGTGTCGGATTCCGAACCGAACACCATCCCCATCAAACTCGATTTCGTGGAGGAGTTGGGCTCCGACTCCTACCTGTATGGGCACATCACCGGCACTCCGGAAGGTTCCACCCAGGTGGTGGTCCGCACCCTGCCGAACAGCGCGCCGGCGCCGGGCTCGGTGTTCCACGTTCGGATCAATCCGGATGAACACCACGTGTTCGCCACCGCTACCGGGGAGCGCCTACCGGTCTAACCCCCAGCGGTTTTCGGGCATACTCGCGCACATGCCGGCGGGAGGGGTAGCCTCGTACTGATTACCCCCGCTATCCGCATTACGGCAGAAAGGAGTCTCGGGTATGCCCCGCTACACCATTGGCGAACTGCACTCTCCCGAGTTTAATAACCGGTACTTTTTCGACGGCACCCTAGGCGCATTGCACGCAGCCGACGGCACGACGTTTCGGCTGTGGGCGCCGACCGCCTGGCGGGTGGTGCTGAACGTGCACTCCGGTCCCGCCGCGGGAACCTACCCCATGACCCCCGACCAACCCCATCCGGGGGTATGGGAATGCCGGTTGCCGGGCGACCAGAACGGCGCCGAATACACCTACACACTGGTGTTCGAAGCCGGCGGTTCGGGGACCGAGTCTGTCGACCCCTACGCCCGCGCGGTCACCGCCAACGGGCAGCGCGGCGTCGTAGTAAACGTCGACAAGCTTTTGGGGCAGGCCACCCGCATGCCCAGCTTCGGGCGGGCATCGGACGCCATCATCTACGAACTGCACATCCGCGACCTGACGATCGGCCCGGAGAACGGCATCACCCACAAGGGCAAATTCTTGGGCCTCACCGAGGCCGGCACCCGCACCGCCGCCGGGAACCTTTCGGGGCTGGACTATATTGCCAGCCTGGGGGTCACCCACGTGCAGCTGCTTCCCGTTTTTGATTTCGGTTCGGTCGACGAAACCGGGGACCTGCGGTTCGGCGCCCAATACAACTGGGGGTATGATCCGGTGCACTATAACGTGCCGGAGGGATCCTATGCCACCGACCCCACCGACCCCACCAGCCGCATTAGGGAGTTCCGGCAGCTCGTGGATGCGTTTCACGCCCGTGGGATTCGCGTCATCATGGACGTGGTATACAACCATGTGTACGACGCGGCGGATTCCCCCCTGGAACGCACCGTGCCCGGCTACTATTTCCGCATGCGGCCCGATGGCGGCTTCTATAACGGCACCGCCTGCGGCAACGAAACCGCATCCGAGCAGCTTATGATGCGGAAATTCATTGTCGACTCCATCACCTATTGGGCCACCACCTTCGGCCTCGACGGGTTCCGGTTTGATCTCATGGGTATTCACGATGTGGACACCATGAATGCGGTGCGGGCCGCCGTGGACGACATCGACCCCGGCATCATTCTCCTCGGCGAGGGCTGGGATTTGGGCCACCACCCGGACGGGGTGGTGCCGGCCCACCACGGCAATAGCCGACTCATGCCAGGGGTGAGCTCGTTCAACGATTTCTACCGGGACATCATCAAAGGCTCCAACTTTATCCTCTCCGACCCGGGCTTCGTGTCCGGCTGCGTCGGCAGCTATGATTGTGTGCAATCCAATGCGGGGGCGTTATATGATGCCCTGTTGGGCACGCCCACGAACCGGCAATTCGCCTCCGCCGCCCAATCTGTGCTCTATAACGAGGCACATGACAATTGGACCATGTTCGACAAGCTGCGCGGCACCTACACACTCATGTGGGCGCGGGAACCCGATATCGCCAAACGCCACATTCTGGCCACCGGCACCCAATACATTGGTCGGGGCGTGGTATTCATCCACGCTGGCCAGGAGTTTCTGCGCACCAAAAACGGAGTCGAAAACTCCTACCGCAGCCCCGACTCCGTGAACGTATTCGACTACGATCGGGCCGGCCGGTTCGCCAATGAGGTGCGCTACTTTAAGGACCTGAATGCGTTCCGGAAAACCTGGCCCTGGCTGCGGGAATCCGACTATGAGGTGATTAAGGCCTCGGCCCAACTCATCACCGCAAAGGGCCTACATCTAAGCTACCGGGTGGCTGGCGCGTTCGGGACCGGCCGGGATGCCCTGGTCATGATCAACGCCAACTATTCCTCCTGGCACCACCCCCTGCCGGCCGGCACCTATAAGGTGCACATCAACGACGGTGTGGTGCATTTCGACCCGAAGGCGCAGGAGATCAATAAGAAACTCGTGGTGCCCCCACTCCGGTTGGCGGTGGTGGAGCACATTAACTAGGGCAAAGCAAAAGCGTCGAAAAGCTTCGCGCGGGTGTAGTAGTAAGCTTTTCGACGCCCTGTTAGCTCAATTGTACGTATCCCAGCCCCGAGGAGACATGGGATTTGTCACGAATTATTCGGCGGTTTCCAACTTAGCCCGCAGCGGCACCTCCTTGAGGAATATGACCGTCACAAACCCGGCGGCGATCATGGGGATGAGCAGCAAAAATACCGGTGTCAACGCATCGTTATAGGCGCCCACAATCACGTCGTGGATCGCATCCGGCAGCTGGTTCACCCGGGCCGGGGTGAGCGAATTCATGTCCATTTTCCCGCCACCCATTGCGGAGGCCACGGCCGGGCCCAAAGCGGACATACGTTCGCCCAGCAGATCCGTCAGCCGGGTCGTGAACTGGGCGCCCACAAACGCCCCACCCAGGGAAGCGCCGATCTCGCGGAAGAAGTTATTCGACGCCGTGGCCATGCCCACCTCATGATCGGAGAAGGAATTCTGCACCACAAGCACCAGGATCTGCATGCCCAACCCAATGCCGGCACCCAGCAGGAACATATAGCTGAGCAGCACCCACAGCGGGGTTTCGACCGTGAGGGTGGACAACAGCCACAGGCTGATCGCTAACACCACCATGCTGGCGATCGGCATCCACTTGTATTTACCGGTCTTCGAAGCGAGCGCCCCCGTGGTCATTGCCATGCCCATCAACCCGACAACCATGGGGAACATCATCAACCCCGAACCGGTCGCATTCACCCCGGTCACCATTTGCAAATAGGTGGGCATGTAGGCCAGCACTCCGAACATGGCGATGCCGATAAACAGCCCGGTGATAGTGGCCAGCACAAAGTTCCGGCTTTGAAACACCTTCAGCGGAATAAGCGGATCCGTGGCCGTCGCCTCCGCCCACACAAACAGGGCAGAGAACACAATGGCGGTGATAATGAGGTTAATGATCGTAGCGGAACCCCACTCGTACTCCACCCCACCCCAGGACGCAATAAGAATGATCGAGGTCACGGCAACCGCCATGGTGAGCGTGCCCCACACGTCGAACGTGAACTTGGTGTCATGCTTGGGCAGCTTTAACACGGTGGCCGCAATGATAATGGCGATTATCCCGATGGGCAGGTTCATCCAAAACACCCAACGCCACCCGATGCTCTCGGCGAACCAACCACCCAGCACGGGGCCGACCACACTGGACAGGCCGAACACGGCCCCCATCACACCCATGTATTTCCCGCGGTCCCGGACGGGAACAATGTCCGCAATAATGGCCTGCGACAAGATCATGAGCCCGCCGCCGCCCAGGCCCTGCACCACGCGGGCAATAATAAGCCAGGTCATATTGGTGGCGAACCCACCAATCACCGACCCGATGAGGAACACGGTGAGCGCCCCCAAGAAGAGCGTTTTCCGGCCCATCATGTCGCCTAATTTGCCGTAAATCGGCATCATAATGGTGACGGCCACCAGGTAGCCGGTGGTCACCCACAGCATGTGGTTCACCCCATCGAGCTCACCTACAATGGTGGGCAGCGCTGTGGAAAATACCGTCTGGTCTAACGCCGACAAAAGCATCGACACGATGAGTCCGGCGAAAACCATTAATATTGTGCGTTTATCCGCCTCCTGGCCGGTGGGGGATTGTGGCGGCACCATCGGCTGAGGCACGTCTTCTGTTGCTAACTTCGTTGTCATAGTAGCTAATAATAAGCAGCCGATTGATAAGTAACATCGCCTGGGAAGGTGATCTTTCCGCACCCACGCCTACCCCCACAGGGGTATACGGTGGTGGATATTTTAGCCCCCCGGCGCTACCAGGCCGCTCTCGTAACCAACAATCACCAACTGCGCCCGATCGTGGGCGCCCAGCTTCGTCATAATATTCCCCACATGGGTCTTTGTCGTATGAATGGAAATAACCAGCTCGTCCGCGATCTCCTGATTCGACAACCCCTTGGTGACCAGCCGCAGCACCTCCCGCTCCCTAATCGTGAGGGCATCAATGAGCTCCGGGTTCGCATACGGCTCCGGGTCGGCTTCGGTGGGTTGCAGCATGCGGGTAATCAAACTCCGGGTCGCCGAGGGGGACAACAACGCATCCCCGTTCGCCACCGCCCGCACCGCCCGGGCGAGCTCCTCCGGCTCCGACCCCTTACCGATAAACCCGCTGGCCCCGGCCCGCAGCGCCGCCACAATATTCGTGTCATTCTCAAACGTGGTGAGAATCAACACCCGGGTGGCGGCCAAATCCGGGTCACCACAAATTTTTTCCGTGGCCGCAATGCCATCAAGCTCGGGCATGCGAATATCCATGAGCACCACATCGGGCTGGAGGCGCTGCGCCATGGCGATGGCATCCAACCCGGTATCGCCTTGGCCCACGATAGTGATGTCGTCGGTGGCGTCAAGCATGACGGAAATGGCCTGCCGGATGAGCGCCTGATCGTCGACGAGTAAAACCCTAATCATAGGGTGCTTCCCTGAAACGGGAGGGTGGCGGTTACCCGCCAATCATCATCCACCAGCCCGGCGGCGATAGTACCCCGCACGCTGGCCGCCTGCTCTTGCAACCCGATCAGGCCGAAACCCTGCCCGGTGGTTTCCGGCTGGGGGCTGGCCGGGTTCGTGACAGTGATAGTGAGGGCGGAATCCTTCAGCCGTAAATCCACCGCCGCGTGCGTGTTATCGCCATGCTTATAGGCGTTCGTCAACGCCTCCTGGACGATCCGGTACGCCACCCGCCCCACCGCGGCCGGCACCCGATCCAGGTTGTCGGGTTTCTGCACCGCCACCCGCATGCCCACCTGGCTGAACTTTGTCACCAGCCCATCAATGTGGCTTATCGACGGTTGGGGCGTGGTATCCAACTCCCCGGCGCCGCCGGCCTCCGTGCTGCGTAAATGCTCCAGCAGGTTCCCGATCTCCGTCAACACCGACCGGGCGGCATTCCGCACCGTCGCCAACGACTCCCGGGCCTGCTGCGGGTGCTTCTCCATCATCTGGGACGCCACCCCAGCATTGAGACTAATCACCGAAATTTGGTGCGCCACCGTATCATGCAAATCCCGGGCGATCCGCAGCCGCTCCTCCGTCACCCGCCGGGCCGCCTCAGATTCACGGGTTTGCTCCGCCCGAATCGCCCGGTCGGTGATGGCCTTAATATAGCGGCGGTGCATGCGCACCGAATCGCCGGCAGCACCGGCAAACGCCACGCTGAAAATCGGGTGCAGCATGTGGTAGGTAAACACCGCACCCACAAAATGCCAGGTAGCCACCTCCATGGCAATGAGGGCGCCGATCGCCACGGGAATGCCAACATCCATGCCCCGCCGGTAAAACAACCCAGCTATTGCGATAGTGACCGCCAACAACAACCCAGGGTTATGGTCCCGCGCCCACACCGACCCCACAACAAACAACCCCACCATAGCAATGGCGATAATGATCGGCTGCCGGCGGCGCATCAACAACAATCCCGCCGCCGTCACCGACAACACAATCGAAAGAACCGTGGGCGGCTGATACGGGTGGGCGGGGTCGGCAGTGAACGTGACGCTAATGACCATAATTGTGACCAGCACGTCCCGTAACCAATCAGGCATGGGTTGGGGTAGGGAATCCGGTCCAGCACGCATGCCGTCATTGTACTACCCGAAACTATTACCGCCCCATCCCGGTGTAACGCCAACCAGCAGCCCGCCAAGCTCTAGGATTGAGCGCGTTCCGGCCGTCGATAAGCTGGGGGCGTTCCACCAAATCAATCGTCGCCTGCGGATCCAAGTGGGAAAACTCCTGCCACTCCGTCAACAACAACACCAGTTCGGCGCCGGTCAAAGCCGCGGTAATATCCGACTCGGTGTGCAAATGCGGGAAACTCCTATGCACCCCAAACAGTGCCTGCGGATCCGTCACCGTCACCTCCGCCCCCTGATCGTGCAACCTATCGGCCACCTCCAAGGCGGGAGAATCCCGAATATCATCACTATTGGGCTTAAACGATGCGCCCAACACTGTCACCTTCTTGCCCTCCGGCTCGTCGCCCAACAGCTGCAACGCCCGATCCACTACCCGGTCCCGACTGTGCTGATTGATGGCATCCACATGATGTAAAAACGACACGGTATCATCGACTCCTAGTTCGGTAGCACGGGCAATAACTGCCCGAATATCTTTCGGTAAACAACCCCCACCAAATCCAATTCCTGCGCGCAGAAACAGCGGCCCGATGCGAGCATCCAACCCCAATGCCTCTGCTAGCAATGTCACGTCCCCACCAGTGCATTCGCATAATTCCGCCATGGTATTCATAAAACTAATCTTTGTGGCCAAAAATGAATTAGCTGCCATTTTGACTAGCTCCGCCGTGGCGTAATTCATCGTCAGTCGCGGCATGTCAGCCGCCAACATAGATTCATACACTTGATCGAGAGCATTTTGGGCGCGACACGCCGTAGCCGGATCATCCGGTAGCCCATACACTAACCTATCCGGGTGTAGCGTGTCTGCGACCGCGAACCCCTCCCGCAGAAATTCCGGGCTCCACACCAAAGCCCGCCCACCAAGCTTGTCGACGAGTCCCGCCGCCGTCCCCACCGGCACCGTGGATTTCCCCACCACTACCGCATCCAGGGAAGCAACCGGAAGAATGCTATCAATTGCGGCATGCACAAAACTCACATCCGCTGCCAGGCCATCCGCCACCTGCGGGGTGCCAACCGTCAGGAAATACACCTCCGCCGGCGTGGGCTCTGTGGCAAACGACAGCCGGCCCGACCCGAGTGCCTGCGCCAACAGCTCTGGCAAACCCGGCTCAAAAAACCCGGGATCACCATGAGAAAGCCGCTCAACCTTGGCCACATCCGTGTCGACGCCCATCACCTCGTGCCCGAGCGTCGCCAAGCAAGCGGCATGCACCGTGCCTAAATAGCCGCAACCAATAACATTAATCTTCATAACGCCTTACGAAAACGTTGCAATCCACTGAGCCAACCACGACGACGCCTGCGGCCGGAAACTATACACACACGCCACCCGGCGCCGCGCCGCCTCGTAATACGCCGACAGCCGCGCCGGGCTCACATGCAGTGAATCCGCCAACGTATGCACCGAATCCACCATCACATCCCGGGTGGCATCATTAATATTGCCCTGATACCACCGCAGCTCCGCATAGGCCAACACATTGCCCAAATCTGCCGCGGCCTCACCCCGCGCCAGCGTTTCCAAACTCACCAAGCTCAGCCGGGACCCATCAAAAAACAGGTGCTTATCATGCAAATCACCATGCAACAACACCTCCGGGTCGGGAGTACCACTGGTCAAACCGGCAATCGCCTGATCCACCGAAATGCCCGGCACCTTATCGGCCCACCACCGCAACATCTGCGCCTCATCCGCCGCCGTGTGCTTCTTCACTGGCAGCTGAAACGTCGTAAACCGCGGCCACAACTGGGCAAAAATCACCCACGCCGGTGCCGCCTCATCACCAAAGTCATACACCGTAATTCCCGGCAGCCGATTCAAAATCACCATCGAATCCGTGTGCGACAACACCCGGGCCACATTCAAATGCGCCGCCGTGCATTTTTGCGCCAATAACGAATGCGCCCGAATGATCGCCCGATTCTGCTCCGGCAACATATAGCCGTACACCCGATCCGCATCCATAATCACCGCATGCTCATGCCACTTATGGCTCACAATCCCATCGTGCGGCGTCAAATCCGGCAGCTTCTCATCCACCCCATAGTCGGCCATCTCCCACACCCCATTCGGATGAATCAGACCGGCCCGCACCCGGGAATCGTCGTCGACAAGCTCCACAGTGATACTGCCATCATCATGCGGCCAACTGCGGCGCACCTTGGGCAACTGGCGTAACGTGTCCAACGCGCTCATAATACAAGCTCCTTTACTGCATCAAGCTCAGCAAAAATTTCGGTTTCCCAATCAGCATGGCCTTGCCGCAATGGATCCGCAATACGCAAAAGCTTTGCCTGGGCCCGAGCATGCCGCAATGCCCGCGCATTCGGGAGCTTGCCACCAGCCCGCGTATAACCAGAAATGAACCGTTCACCAGCTTCTGAGTCACTCGTCTCCACATACGACCCCACATCCACCGCAGCCGGCCCACCACAAGCACGCTCAAAATTGGTCAACCACAATTGCGTACCATCAGTCAGCACCCGTGCAGGAGAAGCATCGCCATGACTAAATACCGGTGTACCACCTAATTCTTCAACATGCCCCGCAATCCAATTCAGCCGCGCCGCCAAAATCGGATTCAAATACCGAAACAGCTGAGCCAACGCCGCCAACCGCCGAAACATATTCGTGCACGGACCTTCCGGCGGCGGCAACCGATGCAGCCGCGCAAACACCATCCCCGCTATCGCATCCAACTCCGGGGCATGTTCCGACGACAAATCCCGATCGGCTACAAACTCATGCACCACCAAATGTGGGTCCGCCACCGGCCCTAACTTCCGGGGCGTCGGCACCCCAGTAATCTGATGCTGCGGAAACCGCCGATGCGACACCTCAATCACATGATTACCATGTCGCAACACCACCCGCTTCGACGGCGTATACCGCAACACCCGGGTCGAACCACCCATCCCCACCAAATGCGGCGCTAACTTCTCATCCGCCTTCAACTCCCCCTGCTGCAATAAAATATCCCGCGACAACTGCGTCGTCGACTCCCACAAATGATAATGACGCGCCCAATCCGCCACCCGCTTCGCACTACTATGCTGCGTCGGCCACAACACCCGAGCCCACCGATTATCCGCCAACCCCAACACAATCGACGTATCCGGCGCAACCTCCACCTGCGTAATTGCAGTATCCCGGCCCAATAATTCGGCACGGTCTTGATCGTTCAACAACGTACGAAGCACAGTCGAGGTATCCATGATGCGGTTATTCCTACTTCTTTATAATTCCTGATGATTCTGGCTGGTTATAGGGTTATGGGTTGCAAAAGGTGGCGATGAAAAGGTTCGGCTAGCTCATGACGCCGTACCCCGCATATGCCGCCCTCTATGTCCCCTATGCCCTATATGCCGGCGCCACCCCGACATACCCCGCGACTGGCTCACCAAAGCTTGAGCCAGGGTGCTGGCATTAGAGCCCGGAACCAGCACCCCGGCGTCCCCCACCGCATGCGGAATCTGCCCAATATTTGAAGCCACAATCGGCAGACCCGCGGCTAAATACTCATAAACCTGCAATGGGGAAAAATAATGATGCGCGGACACTGTTTCCGGGTACGGCGCAACCCCAATCGCCGAACCTCGCAACTGTCCTGGAATCTCCGAAGGGCTCACCGCGCCCCGAAAATCCGCATCTACACGCAATTTCTGCGCTAAGTTCATCAATGGCACCCGCTGCGGGCCATCCCCCACAATCCGCAACTGCCACTGCTCCTGGGCCACCGCGGCCGCCCAAATCGCATACCCCACCACGTCCCGGTGTGCCCGCTGCAGATCCAACAGCGGCGAATTCACCTCTAATACGCCGGGCTGATTTACCTCCGCAATCACCGTGTTGAATAGCGAATACCGTTCGTAAACCAGGTCGAACCCGCGCCGGGTAGTAAAAATGGTAACCTCATGCCCCTGAGCTGCAAATTCGCGCACAATTTCTTGGATGTGGACGCTGGCACCATGCGGACCAAAGACCGACACCCCGGGGTCGACACTAACGTAAGCGATACGCATCGGTCATAAACCCCCGCCGTTCATAGGAAAAACCATTTTATTAATGTGGCGTGCCGGCGGAACTAGGCTAGGGCCCGCGAGGGAGTCCGTAAAACCGGTAGCACTCATAATGATCGTTATTCCTCAAAAACTATTGTGTAACAGGTCGGTAAATATTTTTCACCGAGATTAATGCGAAGATTAATCGGTGAGGTTATCCACTTTCCACGCTAGTAACTAGGGGAAATAAAGTACAGAATCATGAAAGAATTAAAATATACCGAAATGATCTCTATGAATGTTTATTTGTTCGTTATCCTTGGTCACGGCGAATTAGCAAATCTGCAACACGCTTGGAGTATGAGGGTTTATTAATGTAGCAAAAGGGCTTTTCATGTGAAAATAGCCACGGAATGGGCCGTGGCAGTGGTGTGGATAGGTCAGACTATTTATCTGTATCAACAATCGCAGCGGCGGTGGGCGGCAGGTGCAGCCCGGCTCCGGTGAGCTCAGCCCCGCCGATCCCTGCGACCATGGTGCCATTGGCGTCCGGGTAGTCGAGCGGCTGCGCGCTGGGGTTGATGATAATGGTGAGGTGGGAGCGTCGATAAGCGAGCAGGCGGGGGTGCGGTGCGGGCAGGAACTCCAGCGGCGCGCTGGCTTGCAACGCGGGCGTGGCGCGGCGAATCGCAATAAGCTGCCTGGTCAGCGCCAATAACTGCGGCTGCTTGTCGACGCTCGGACCGCCGGAAACCGGCAAATACAGGGACTCTGGCGCGGCGGTGGAAAACCCATAGTTGGGCTGGGTGCTATCCCACTGCATGGGCGTGCGCGATCCTGTACGGACATACCCGCCCTCCTTCGTGGGAATCTTGACGTACTCCATGCCGATTTCGTCACCGTAATAAATGGTGGGCACGCCGGGCATGGTGAGCAGGAAGAAGAAAAACGCCATCCGCTCGGCCTCGGTGAGGCGCGGGGCCAGGCGTGGGGTGTCGTGATTCCCACTGATAATGTTAAACAATCCATGCCGATACAATGGTTCGTATTGCACAATGAAATCGGTGGCCGGGGTGTCGGAATGCTGGGCGAAAAAGCTTCGATCATGCGTGCGATCCAACGGATCCGGGGACTCCCTGGTGAGCAGGTGATACCCGTTGTCACCCCAATCCAAATAGAAATCCATATCAAACCCCGCCTCGTGCGCCAGTTCGGGCTTGCCCCACTCCGACACCAGGATCATATTCGGATACACTGCGCGCACCCGGCTGATCATATCCTGCCACACGGCAATGGTCGCCTGCTTGTCCTCCGTATCAAACTTCACGAGCGAATCCGCCATATCCACCCGAAACCCATCGCATCCCAGTTCGAGCCAATGCTTCATGACCTCCACCATGGCCTGCCTGGTGGCCATGGGTCCCGGTGCGTCCGGTGACTGCTGCCATGGGCGATTCCGCTGGTGAAAGCCATAATTCAGGGCCGGCTGCGACTTGAAGAAGTTCAAAATGTAGGTGCCATTCCGATCGTACTCGCCCCCAATGAATGGCAAACCCGCCCCATTATCGAAGGCGTGTTCGGTCCAAATGTAGCGGTCGGAGAATTCGTTCGGTTCCGGCTGTGCGCTCTGCTGAAACCAGGCGTGCTCCTCACTGGTGTGGCCTGGCACCAGGTCGAGTAGCACTTTTATGCCGTGGCGGTGCGCCTGCTCCACGAGGGTCACGAGGTCTTCCGTGGTGCCGTACCGCGGCGCAATCCGGTAGTAGTCGCGCACGTCGTAGCCGGCATCTTTGAAGGGGGAATCAAAAATCGGATTGAGCCAGATCATGGTGATTCCCAGGTCAGCGAGGTAATCCAGCTTGCTGGTGATGCCGGCCAGGTCCCCAATGCCGTCCCCGTTGGAGTCGGCAAAGCTCTGGGGATAAATCTGGTAGAGGATCTCGGGCTCCAGGTCCAGGCCGGGGTTTGATGGTGGGGGAGTGTTGCTCATGCCCCCAGGGTAATGCACCCGGTCCCTGCCCAGGGCCGCCCCAGGGCCACCCCAGGGTTGCCGGGGCTGCACTTCTTCTAAGCTGGGGACCTGGTGGAGTGGCCATGTGGCTCCAGCGCAAACACGCCGCCCGTAGCCGGGTCCCCAGCTTATCGGTTCTGCTGTCTGTTCCCCGTTCTCCGTGCCCCGGCTGGGCGTGCTTGGCGCCGCATAGTTGCTAAGCCGGGGATCTTCCTGGATGTGCCTGTTTTCCCTGGCCGTTTGCCTGGTGGGGGTTGAGGTCCCTAGCTTATCGGGTTTGCTGCAGTTAGCTTTACGACGTCTCCCAGGGGCCAGAATCCCTGTTCAGGGACATGTAGCGAGGTCCCCTGCCAGGTTGCACTTCCGCTAAGCTGGGGACCCCGCCGGGGTGTGGTGTTTTCCCTGGTGGAATGCCGTCTGAGCGGGAGGGAAAGCCAGATCCCCAGCTTATTGGATTTGCTATCGGGGGCCAACCGGGGATTTGCCGGGGATTTGGGTGGGGAGGTCTTGGTGGAGACAGCCTAATCGCGGAAAATCGCATCTGCTATCAGCCGAAAATAGGCGGTAGCAGATGCGATTTGGCTATGTGGGCATGGGGTGGCTCAGGGGAAGGCCGCCCAATCCTCCCGTTATTGTTGGTGAGACCAGTAGGGGATGGTGGTCGTCAGGTCGTAGGTGGTGTGCTTGGTTGGTGGGGCAGCCGGTCGGAGTCGGAGAACCCGGGCAATGGTGGGGATGAGGTATGTAGCTATTTCGGCTGGGGTGAAGCGGAGAATGTGGTAGCCATGGCGGGAAATGTGGACGTCACGATGGATCTGGTTCTGGAAAACATCGAGTCGGTGTTGGGGAGCGCCAATGTATTTGCTGTGGCCGTCGATTTCGATAACCAGCCAATTGTCGAGGAGGAGATCCACACGCTTCAACGACCACCTACCAACGATGGTGCGGTGGGGGACCGGGATGACGGCCTGTGGGGTAACTAGTGTCGTGGGCAGTTGGGTGATGATGGCGTAGCGGGCCCGGGTTTCCTGCACGGATTCGATGCCGTAGCAGGCAAGGTCGAGAATGCGCTGGAGTTTGACCGTGTTCCATTGCCCATGGTGTGTGGTGAGGTAGTCCTGAAATTCCTGCTTGGTGTGGCCCCGGTTGAGGGCAGATTCGAGGTAGGCCAATGCTTCCAATTCACCGTGGCGGGCATAGATGTCGGTGAAGGTGCGGGGGATGGTGGTGACCCGGTGGCCTGCGATATTGGTGATGTCTTCCGGCGGGAGGTAGGCGTCACGGTAGTAGAAAATGAGGGGCCATTGGGTGCGGGAAGGGGGTCTATGGTGGTGGGGCAGGGTCAGCTCGACGTGGGTGTCGTGATCCTGGTTGAGGGTGGGGATGCCCTGGATGAGGGCCGCCGCCAGGCCGCTGATGACGGCGGTTCGGCAGGAAATCGTGGCCGCCTGAATGTGAACGACAAGCTGCTGTTCGGGGGTCGCATTGGTGTAGTCGAGGCGGGGGACGCGCCATTGCTTAGTGAGGAGGAGTAAATCAGTGGCCTGAGCTGGAGCCGCCGAAACGGCTGTGACACCGGTGGGGGTGATGGGGGTGGTGGTGCGGGGGATGAGCGTGAGCATAGATGGGGCTGGTGTTGTTGCAGTTGGGAGGGGACTTGGGCCCAGCTTTAGTCGTCGTAAAGCGGGGGCGCAATGTGTTGTAAGTAACAGGGGTGGGGAGAGAATGTGATTCTTGTCCTGTTTTTTGGACATTAGTCTTAAATAATACGATTGATGGGGGTAAGATGTGATCTATTCTGACTGTCTCATCATTGGTAATGAGCATCACTAAATGCTATGTGAAAATTTCAGTGCGTACTGAAGGAAAGTGATGATTTATGAAGCGTACGGTTATAGCGGCAGTAGGCACTGCGCTGCTAGCCTCCCTTAGCCTTAGTGCCTGTTCCACTAACTCCGGTAATAATATTGAGCTGACTGTATGGACCAGTCAGGAAGACCAAAAAAATCAAGACGCCTGGCTGCAAACCATGCAGGCCTGGTTCGAGGAAGACCATCCCGAACTGAATATCACCTGGCACAACTCCGTGGTTCCGCCGGATTCCGCTGTCGATACGGTGGGGCAAGACCCCGCTGCCGCCGCCGACGTTTACCAATTCGCCAATGACCAGTTGGGAACCCTGATGTCCGCGGGTGCCGTCGGGCAACTATCCGACAATGGTGAGGCGATGTTGAAGGGATACGCTGAAGAAAGCCTCCTCAACTCGGTCAAGGGGCCCGACGATCAGTATTATGGCCTGCCTTACGAGCCCAACACCTGGTTCGTCTACTACGACAAATCCAAACTTAGCAGCGAGGAAGTCAACTCCTTCGACCTCATGCTGGAGAAAGCCAAAGTCTCCTTCCCGCTGTCGAACTCCTGGTACATGCCCGCTTTCTATGCGGCGACCGGCACCACCTTCTTTGGCGAAGACGGTCTCGATGAGAATGCCGGCATCCAAGCCGGTGACAAAGCCGTTGATGTGACAAAATACCTGGTCAAACTGGTTAATAACCCCAATTTCATCAACGATAATGATGGCGCTGGTCTGGGCTCGCTCGGCAAAGGCGTGGATGTGGTGTTCTCTGGTGCCTGGGATTCCGAAAACGCCAAAAAAGCCCTGGGCGATAACCTTGGGGTGGCCATGGTCCCTATGTTCAACATTGATGGGCAAGACACCCAAATGAAGGCGTTTGCCGGATCCAAGGCAATTGCCTATAACCCGCACACGAAATATCCCCGGGAAGCCGCCATGTTCGCAGAATTCCTCGCCTCTGCGGAATCGCAAAAGGTGCACTACGAGAAGAACGGGGTGATTCCGGCGGATAAGAACTTGGCCTCAGATGAAAAAATCAGTGCAGATCCGGTCGCTATTGCCCTCATTAAAACGGTGACGAATGGATCCATTTTGCAGCCTACGATCAAGAAGATGACCGATTTTTGGGACCCCGCCGAAAACTTTGGTCGAGCTCTGCTCAACCGGGAGGTCACCGAGGAGAACGCTGCAGAAAAGACTGATGCATGGTTCAAGGCTTATAAATAACCGAAAGACGATTTGAGGATTATAGGACTATAAGTCATGCTTTCCACGTTGAAAACCGTTCAAACGAACGGCGATATTTACACCAAACTCTCCCTGTTAGTGTTTGGTCTTGGCAATATGAAACGCGGCCAGATGGCCAAGGGATTAATATTCCTCGCCATCGAAATTGCCGCCCTGATCTGGTTCTTCACCATTGGCCTGCAAAAAATCCTGGAATTGCCAGGACTCGGCAGCAATGGTGCGCAAACGAAAGAAAAAATCGACGGATACTGGCATTACGACCAAACCACGCCCTCGGTGGTGGTATTGCTCTATGGCGTGGTGGCTATTTGCTGCCTCGTCGCCCTGATTTGGTTCGCTACCGTCTCCTGCCGCAGCGCCTACAAGGCCCAAGAAGCGCAGATGCGCACCGGCACTGTTCGGAACTTCCAGGAGGATGTACGGCAGCTGACCAACGATGATGCGCACATCACCTTTATGACGCTGCCCACCCTGGGAATTTTGCTGTTCACCATTTTGCCGCTGATCTTCATGATCTCCATGGCATTCACCAGCTACGATTCCCGCCATACTCTGTATTTCGAATGGGTGGGTTTTGAAAACTTCGGTAAGGTGCTTTCCAACAGCGGCGGTATTGTGAACCTCAACCTCTTTGTCGGGGTGCTGGTTTGGACCCTGGTGTGGGCGTTCTTCGCCACCTTCTTGAACTACTTCCTGGGCATGTTCGTGGCCATGATGATTAACCGCCGCACCACCGTGGGGAAAAACGTGTGGCGCGCAATTTTCTCCCTGTCCGTGGCCGTGCCGCAGTTCGCATCCCTGCTGGTCATGCGCTCCATGTTGCAACCGCAAGGTGCTATCAACCGGTTGCTCATGAACTCCGGGCTTATCAACGACCCCCTGCCGTTCTTCACCGATACCACCTGGGCTCGGGTGACGGTCATTGTGATCAACCTATGGATCGGCATCCCGTTCACCATCATGCAGATCACTGGCATTCTGCAAAACATCCCGGGTGAACTCTACGAGGCCGCCCGCTTGGATGGGGCATCCTGGTGGCAAACCTACCGGTTTATCACCATGCCCTACCTGCTGTTTGTGACCACCCCGTACCTGATTACGACGTTCACCGCCAACGTCAATAACTTCAATGTGATCTACATGCTCTCTGGCGGTAACCCAACCCCCGTCGGGGCGTCAGCAGGTAAGACCGACCTATTGATTACCTGGCTCTATAAACTCACGGTGGACCGAGGCGACTATAACGTGGGTGCCGTTATCGGTATTTTGACATTCATTGTGCTCAGCGCGGTTGCCCTCATCACCTATCGCCGTTCCGGCTCGTATCGCAATGAGGAGGGATTCCAGTGACCGACAAAACCACGGGTGCCGCCGCTGTCACCGATGCCAATCAACCAAAACTTCACAACCAAGTCGCATCCCGCCGGATTACCGACATCGCAGTCCACGCGCTGCTCGGGATCCTGGCCATTATCTGGGTCATGCCCATCGTCTGGGTGGTGTTGGAAAGCTTCAACAAGGACACCGCTCCTTACCAGCAGACTTTCTTCCCCACCGAATACACCTTGAATAATTACGTGCAGTTGTTCACGGAAACCGAGGTGCTGAACTTCCCGCGCATGTTCATGAACACGTTCATTATTGCGGTTTTCACCTGCGTGATTTCCGTGAGCTTCGTGCTGCTGGTGTCGTTCTGCCTCTCCCGGCTCCGGTTCCCCTTCCGACGCATCTACATGAACACGGCCCTGGTGTTGGGCATGTTCCCCGGCATTATGGCCGTGGTCGCTATTTACTTCATCCTCAAGGCCCTGCGGCTTACGGGCGGCAGCACCACCAACATTGCCCTGATCATTGTGTATTCGGCCGGCGCAGGCATGACCTTCTACATGATGAAGGGCTACATGGACACCATTCCGGCCAGCCTGGATGAGGCAGCCTACCTGGACGGTTGCTCCAAGTGGCAGGTGTTCTACCTGATTATTTTGCCGATCGTCAAGCCCATGATCGTGTACCAGGCAATCACCGGCTTCCTGATCCCGTGGCTGGACTTCGTGCTGGCCCGCGCAATCGCCCGCACGCAGGATAACTACACGGTTTCCCTGGGCCTATGGCGCATGCTGGAGCGCGAATATATTCAGGACTGGTTTGCCCGGTTCGCGGCTGGCGCCGTTTGCGTGTCGATCCCCATTGTGATCTTGTTCATTCTCATGCAGCGGTTCTACCAGGAGTCCATGGCCGGCTCCGTGAAGGGCTAACATGGAAACGGTCATTCTATTCTGAAATAAAGTTTGATTCGGGGGCAATGAATTTTGCCCCCGATAGTGGGCTGTTGAGTCGCTACTTTGGGGGGTGGTGGCGAATGGGAAAGTTGCAGTGTCGTGCAAAATTCTCCGGTAGCCGACGAGCTGCTTATTGGTGAAATAAGCAGCTTTTTTGCTTTACGACGCCTTACCCTCCCCCCGCCAGCTGGTAGCATATTTTCTAAGCTGGAGACCCTCCGGGGTGGGGATTTTTTCTTGGGGAAACTCCTGTGACGGACCCGTCGCATGACGGGTCCCTAGCTTATCGGATTTGCTACGTAGGGGGTTTGTGGGGTTTCAGGGCGTTGAAGGTATGGATCCGGCCCTGGGAGCCGTCGCAAAGCGGGGGTAGCAAACCGGATAAGCTGGGGACCCGGTTGATGGCGACCCTCGCCCCAGGGGGTTTCGGGCGGCCCAGCGAAGGTCCCCAGCTTAGAACAGATGCAGCTTTGTGTGGCGACAAGAGAACCTCGGAAAACTCGCCTAAGGTAAGAAGACGTGAAACAACAACGACGTGCCGGCATCAGCACCACCCGCTATATGCTCCTGGTGGGCGTATTCATAAGTCTGTCTATCATTGCCCTAGGGATTGATAAGCTAATACCGGCCGGCGCGGTGGCAACGGCCGACGTTGATACCTTCGGGCCCCTGGTCGGAGCGGAACTGCTGCTGGCATTGCTGGGCCTCATCGCCTGTCCCATTGCCGCATGGCTCTACCTGGAGGAATGCCAAACCAACAACCAGTGGCGGCTACTTTGGGGCACATGCGCCCTGGCGCTCATCACCGAACCGTTCTACGACCGGGTGGTGACCGGGGAATGGTTCGGATTCGCCACGATCCGACCATCGAACCTGGCCTGGGCTCTGGTGGTGTGTTTTCTGGTGGAAAAGTTCATCACGCACCGGCCGTGGCCGATCCAGGTCGTGGTGGTACTCGCAGGTCTGGCGTGGCTGGTGATATTTCAGGTAGGGCAATGGCTACCATTTATTCCGGCTGGCCTCGTCATTTACGCCTTTTTCATCATGTTTCACTATTTACGGGACCGGGAGAATACCATGATGCTCACGGCCGGAATGCTGGGAGCGGTGTGTTTCATTACCCCGGCACTGGGGGTGGCATTATTGCACTACCGGGCGGGGGAGAACAACCTTGGGGACACCCCTGGGCAAGGTCCGGGGCAAGCGCGGCGGCCGAGTTTCTGGTGGTTGCTGTGGTATCCGGTGGCGTTCGCCTGCTTGACGTTAGTGGTCAGTATCAGATAGTATTACCCGATAGTCCCACATGTTTGTGGTGGGAGTCTTTAAGTTTTGCCTGGTAGTACCCCCATTATGGTGAGGTGGTATTGCTTGGAAGTAAGGCCTTGGTCGATTGGCTAATGCTTTCAAAACTTACCAAGACACACGGCAGCGGCCCCGGTGAAGAGCCCCTATTTTTGCTTGTTTATTAGCGATAATGGGGCAGGGACCTATGTCTTAGCGGTGTCTGACAGGCAAAAAATAAAAGCACAATACCGAAAATAGAAAGACGGTTCATGCCAACTATTCAACAGCTGGTCCGCAAGGGCCGCCATGACAAGACTGCAAAGGTGAAGACCGCAGCACTCAAGGGGTCTCCGCAGCGTCGTGGCGTGTGCACTCGTGTGTACACCACCACTCCGAAGAAGCCTAACTCTGCTCTGCGTAAGGTTGCCCGTGTGCGCCTCACCTCTGGCATCGAGGTGTCCGCATACATTCCAGGCGAGGGCCACAACCTTCAGGAGCACTCCATGGTGCTGGTTCGTGGTGGTCGTGTGAAGGACCTCCCGGGTGTGCGCTACAAGATCATTCGTGGCGCACTCGATACTCAGGGTGTTCGTGATCGCAAGCAGGGTCGTTCCCGCTACGGTGCAAAGAAGGAGAAGTAATCTAAAATGCGTAAGAATGCGGCTCCAAAGCGTCCCGTAGTCAAGGATCCTGTATACGGTTCCGAAGTTGTGACGCAGCTGGTGAATAAGGTGCTCTTGGACGGCAAGAAGTCCGTTGCTGAGCGTATTGTTTATGGTGCTTTGGAAAAGTGCAAGGAAAAGACCGGCACCGATCCGGTTCTGACCTTGGAAAAGGCTTTGGGCAATATCAAGCCTGAGTTCGAAGTTCGGTCGCGTCGCGTGGGCGGTGCTACCTACCAGGTGCCGGTTGAGGTGCGGGCTGCCCGCGCCAATACCCTGGCCCTGCGCTGGTTGGTGACGTTCACGAGACAGCGCCGCGAGAAGACCATGATCGAGCGTTTGGCTAATGAGATCTTGGATGCAGCTAATGGTTTGGGCGCTTCCGTGAAGCGTCGTGAGGACACTCATAAGATGGCTGAAGCAAACCGTGCGTTTGCTCACTACCGCTGGTAATTCGTCGTAAAGCTTTGAGCTTTTCGACGCACGAAATCATCTATCAGATAGGAATATCGTGGCACCTCAAGAAGTGCTTAAGGACCTCACCAAGGTCCGCAATATTGGCATCATGGCACACATCGATGCTGGTAAAACCACCACAACCGAGCGTATCCTCTTCTACACCGGTATCAACCGTAAGGTGGGCGAAACCCACGACGGTGCCTCCACCACCGACTGGATGGAGCAGGAAAAAGAGCGTGGTATCACCATTACCTCGGCTGCCGTGACCTGTTTCTGGAAGAACAACCAGATCAACATCATCGACACCCCTGGTCACGTGGACTTCACCGTTGAGGTGGAGCGGTCGCTGCGGGTGCTCGACGGTGCTGTTGCCGTGTTCGACGGTAAAGAAGGCGTGGAACCGCAGTCGGAGCAGGTGTGGCGTCAGGCCGCCAAATACGATGTGCCGCGCATCTGCTTTGTTAATAAGATGGACAAGCTGGGTGCAGACTTCTACTTCACCGTGCAAACCATTATTGACCGCCTGGGGGCTAAGCCTCTCGTGTTGCAGCTGCCCATCGGCGCCGAAGACACCTTCGACGGCGTCGTGGACCTCATCAACATGAACGCCATCACCTGGCGCGGTAAAGTTGACGTTGGCGCCGAACCGGTCATCGAGGAAATCCCTGCTGACCTGGTGGAGCGTGCCGAAGAATACCGGGAGAAGCTGCTGGAGGCAGTGGCAGAATCCGATGAAGAGCTCATGGAAAAGTATTTCGGTGGCGAGGAACTCACCATCGACGAAATCAAGGGCGCCATTCGGAAGATGACCATCAACTCCGAAATCTACCCTGTGCTGTGCGGTACCGCATACCACAACAAGGGTGTGCAGCCGCTGCTCGACGCCGTGATTGACTACCTGCCCAACCCGTTGGACATCGGTGAGGTTGCTGGCCATGCCGTGAACGACGAATCCCAGGTTGTGGTGCGGAAGCCCTCCGTGGATGATCCGTTTGCAGCACTCGCCTTCAAGATTGCCGTGCACCCGTTCTTCGGTAAGCTCACCTTCGTGCGCGTCTACTCCGGTCTGGTTGAGCCTGGTGCTCAGGTCACCAACTCCACCAAGGCCAAGAAGGAACGCATCGGCAAGATGTTCCAGATGCACGCCAACAAGGAAAACCCGGTGACCGAGGCCCGTGCTGGCAACATCTACGCCTTCATCGGTTTGAAGGACACCACCACCGGTGACACCCTGTGTGACACCAATAACCAGATCATCCTGGAGTCCATGGACTTCCCGGATCCGGTTATTAAGGTGTCCATCGAGCCGAAGACCAAGGCCGACCAGGAAAAACTGAGTATCGCTATTCAGAAGCTGGCCGAAGAGGACCCGACCTTCACCGTCGAACTGGACTCCGAGTCCGGCCAGACCGTGATCGGCGGCATGGGCGAGCTGCACCTCGACGTGCTGGTTGACCGCATGCGGCGGGAATTCAAAGTGGAAGCCAACGTGGGTGCTCCCCAGGTGGCCTACCGCGAAACCATCCGCAAGCCGGTGGAGAAGATCGAGTACACGCACAAGAAGCAGACCGGTGGTTCCGGCCAGTTCGCCAAGGTCATTATTGCCCTGGAGCCGTACGCCCCCGATGCATCCGAGCTGGAAGAAGGCGAGTCCGCCATCTACAAGTTCGAAAACGCTGTTACCGGTGGCCGCGTGCCGAAGGAATACATCCCCTCGGTGGATGCCGGTATCCAGGACGCCATGCAGTACGGCTACCTCGCCGGCTTCCCGCTGGTGAACATCAAGGCCACCCTGCTTGACGGTGCGTACCACGAAGTGGACTCCTCGGAAATGGCCTTCAAGCTGGCCGGCTCCCAGGCCCTGAAGGAAGGCGTTGCCAAGGCAAAGCCGGTGCTGCTGGAACCGCTCATGGCGGTTGAGGTCATCACGCCGGAAGAGTACATGGGTGACGTGATCGGCGACATTAACTCTCGCCGTGGTCAGGTCAACGCCATGGATGATCGGGCTGGTGCAAAGGTCGTGCGGGCCCGGGTGCCGCTGTCCGAAATGTTCGGCTATGTGGGTGACCTGCGGTCCCGGACCCAGGGTCGCGCTAACTACACCATGATCTTCGACTCCTATGCCGAGGTTCCGACCAACGTGGCAGCCGAGATCATCGCCGAGCGCAACGGCTCCTAAGGCTTTTCCATAAGCCTGCGCCGCCTACTGTCTTGTCGTGCCAAGCAAGATGGTGGGCGGGATAAGCCGAATGATTTTCGGTAATGGCCTTGTTGACCGTCACGCATTATCCGGTGCGGGTGCCTGAGGGAAGTACCCCGCGGGTTCCGATCAGGGTTCCCGCTGGAGCCCCACCGGCGCCCCACCGGAACTCCGCAAGGATTGTGACGGCCGCCACGGCCATTACCAAATGAATGATTCTTAAGAACTTGATGCGAGTTAGTTCGAGTTAGTTTGAAAAACTCGCGGATAACGCATAAGATCGTGTAATTGGCACATTTGTAATCGCTGTTCTGATGAGTTGCCGAATGAATAATTCAAACGGTGAATCAGAAGGTTCAGCATATCAACCCGTGGCTGCGAGGTTCGTAGCCACCATGAAGTCCAGGAGGACATACAGTGGCAAAGGCTAAGTTTGAGCGTACTAAGCCTCACGTAAACATTGGCACCATCGGTCACGTTGACCACGGTAAGACCACCACGACCGCAGCTATCACCAAGGTTTTGGCTGACGCATACCCCGACTTGAACCAGGCTTTCGCCTTCGACTCCATCGACAAGGCTCCTGAAGAAAAAGAGCGTGGTATCACCATTAACATCGCTCACGTGGAGTACCAGACCGAAAAGCGCCACTACGCACACGTGGACGCCCCTGGCCACGCTGACTACATCAAGAACATGATCACCGGTGCCGCTCAGATGGACGGCGCTATCCTGGTCGTGGCCGCTACCGACGGCCCGATGCCGCAGACCAAGGAGCACGTGCTTCTGGCTCGCCAGGTGGGCGTTCCTTACATCCTCGTGGCACTGAACAAGTGTGACTCCCCCGACGTTGATGATGAAATCATCGAGCTCGTGGAAATGGAGCTTCGTGAGCTCCTCGCCGATCAGGAATACGACGAGGATGCCCCGATCATCCAGATCTCTGCCCTGAAGGCCCTGGAAGGCGACCCCAAGTGGACCCAGTCCATCCTGGACCTCATGCAGGCCTGCGATGACTTCATCCCGGATCCGGTTCGTGAGACCGACAAGCCCTTCCTCATGCCTATCGAGGACATCTTCACCATCACCGGCCGTGGCACCGTGGTGACCGGTCGTGTTGAGCGCGGTTCCCTGAAGGTGAACGAAGAAGTCGAAATCATCGGCATCAAGGACAAGGCTCTGTCCACCACCGTTACCGGCATCGAAATGTTCCGCAAGCTGCTGGACTACACCGAAGCTGGCGACAACTGCGGTCTGTTGCTCCGTGGCGTTAAGCGTGAAGAAGTTGAGCGTGGTCAGGTTGTGGCTAAGCCCGGCGCTTATACCCCTCACACCGAGTTCGAGGCTTCCGTCTACGTTCTGTCCAAGGACGAAGGTGGCCGCCACACCCCGTTCTTCGATAACTACCGTCCGCAGTTCTACTTCCGCACCACCGACGTTACCGGTGTTGTGAAGCTCCCTGAGGGCACCGAGATGGTCATGCCCGGCGACAACGTTGACATGTCCGTCACCCTGATCCAGCCGGTCGCCATGGACGAGGGTCTGCGCTTCGCTATCCGCGAAGGCTCCCGCACCGTCGGCGCTGGCCGCGTCACCAAGATCATCAAGTAATTGCTGATCTAAGTTATAGATAAGAATCCGGTTCCCATTCTGGGGGCCGGATTTTTTCTGCTTTACGACGCACACCCCAGCGGTAGCAACGTCGATAAGCTGGGGACCTGTTTTTCGGTGGGAGAAACGCCTAGAGGCTGCTCTACCACAAACCAGGTCCCCAGCTTAGAAGAAACGCTACTCGGCGGTGGGGGCGGGTAGTTGTTCCGCAAAATCATCCAGTAATTCTATTGACGGGATGAAGAACAGGGTGCCGGTGGTCGGGTAGGAAAAGTCCAGGATCCGGTCATAATTCCCGGTGGGTTTGCCAACAAACATGTTGGTCAGCATTTCCTCGGTCACCGACACGTCGCCAGAATAGCCGGCGAAATAGGTGCCGAACTCCTGTTCTTTGAATGAGCCGAACGGCATGTTGAGTCGGTAAATGTCGCCGTCAACATCATTGATGGCCACGTGGGAATTATTTGGCTTGGTGGCGTCGTCTAGTTCCACGTTGTCCAGTTTGGTTCGGCCAATGACTTTCTCCTGCTCTTCGGTGTTGAGCTCCTTCCATGCATTCATATCGTGCAGGTATTTTTGCACAATCAGGTATGAACCATTGATGTATGGCGAGTTAGACGGGGCGGAGATGCGAACCGCGTTTTCGGCGTCACTGTTTTCTGGGTTTTCGGTGCCGTCAACAAACCCGAGTAAATCCCGGTTGTCGAAGAATTTAAACCCGTGGGTTTCGTCAACCACGGTTGCTACATTGGCGAGCCGATCCATAACAATACGGGCTAGCTCCCAGCACATATCCACACTTGCTGCCCGCAGGTGCAGAATGAGGTCTCCGGGTGTGGATGGTGCCGAATGCTTGGCGCCGCGGATCTCCCGGAATTCGTGTAGCTGCTCGGGGATGGGTGCGGAGGTGATGAGCGGCCACAGTCGGGCGCCTATCCCAATCACGCCGTAAAGATCGGTGTCGGGGTAGCGGAACGAGACGGTGCGGTTGAGCCCCGGGAAGTCCGCGAACAGGTCCCGAACCGTGTCGATCGCCTCTGGTGCGGTTTCGTCGACGGTGAAGATCAAAAATAATGCCGCCGTGGATGGCGGGGCAATGATGGTTTGGGCTGGCATGCCGCAATGATCCTTTCCAATAGTTCAGCAAAACGGTGAGTCTATTTTCACCTTACCCGAGGCATTGTACGCGTGAATGAGTGCTTCCCATCGGTTGTGCAGCCTCCCGCTTTGCGACGCCCCAAGGCGCAGAACGTCCTCTAATCCCGGGGAGTACATTGTCTAAGCTGGGGACCCTCGTGCCTACGTTTGTTTTTCCTGGTGCATCTTGGCTTCGCGGTAAGGTCCCCAGCTTAGCAACTGTGCAGTAGCCTTGTTGGCTTTGCGCCTCAATGTCAGGATCACCCTGCTAACGGTTCAGTGACTACAGCAAACCTTCTAAGCTGGGGACCTGTTTTATGGTAGGAGAAATACCTGGAGGAAAACCGCGTTGGTTTAAGGTCCCCAGCTTAGAACGAGTGCTGCTCGCGTGATTGGTGATTGATACTTTCTGGTGCAGGCCACCACACTCAAGCCCGGACCTGAGCATGGCAGTCCACCAGCCCACCAGCCGCAGCCCAGGGATTTTTCACAATTCGCATGTTCGCCGATTCATGGTGCGGTACAGTGTCTGTCATGGCTTCTCTCACCGATGCACTAGATGAACTACGTAGTCTTCCAAGCAAGGCGAAACAGGGCTTGGCTTTTGAGAAGCTCATGGTCAATTATTTCAAGACTGACCCGGTGTTGCGTTCCGAATACGATGAGGTGTACCGGTGGGTGGATTGGCCGTTGAATGGGGGAACATCAGATCAGGGAATTGATTTGGTGGCGCGGCGTAGAGAAGATGGTCGCTGGGCCGCGGTGCAATGTAAGTTTTATGCCGAGTCCACCACATTGCAGAAGCAGCATTTGGATTCGTTTTTTGAGGCTTCCGGCCGGACCTTCGTAAATTCTGATGGAAACCGCGGGGGGGGGGGCTCAGTTTGCCCATCGTTTGATTATTTCGACTACTGATAAGTGGTCGTCTAACGCGGAAAGCATGCTGGAAAACCAGCTGATTCCTACCAGCCGCATTGGGCTTTCGACTATTGCTGAATCTCCTATTGATTGGGATATTGTCTATCCGGGCTCAGAGATTTCGTTCAACCTTACATTGCGAGAAACCTATGAGCCTCGCCCGCATCAGGTGACGGCTATTGATAAGACGCTCGCGGGTTTTCAAATTCATGATCGGGGCAAGCTTATTATGGCTTGTGGTACCGGCAAGACTTTCACCGCGTTGCGGCTTGCGGAGCAGTTTGCGGAGAAAAAAGGTGGGAAGGCCCGGATTCTGTTTCTGGTTCCGTCTATTTCTCTGTTGTCGCAAACTTTGAAGGAGTGGACAGCTCAGGCTCGCCTGGATATGCGCAGTTATGCTGTGTGTTCCGATAATAAGGTGGCGAAGAAGGCCGAGGATATTGCCACCTATGACTTGGAGGTCCCGGTTTCTACCAATGGCGAGGATATCTACAAGCGCCTCAGTCATAGTAAACGCGCTAAGGGGCTCACGGTTATTTTTTCTACCTATCAGTCGCTCGCTGCGATTCATGATGCCCAGCAACATGGCCTCGAACCTTTTGACCTGATTATCTGCGATGAGGCGCACCGTACCACGGGTGCGACGTTGTTAGGTGATGAGCCATCGGTCTTCTCCCGCATCCATGATGCGAATTATATTGCGGGCGCGAAGCGGTTGTATATGACCGCCACCCCGCGGCTTTTCGATGACAGTGTGAAGGGGAAAGCCGTAGAGCACTCCGCGGAATTGTATTCCATGGATGATGAGGCCATCTATGGGCCGGAGTTTCACCGTTTGGGTTTCGGCGACGCCGTGGAGATGGGTTTGCTCACGGACTATAAGGTTTTGGTGATGACGGTCGACGAGTCTGTTGCCGCCGATGCTATGGCCAGATTTACCGGTGGTAGTGGCCAGGAGCTGACGTTGAGTTTGGCCTCGGCAATGATTGGCGCCTGGAATGGCGTCGCTAAGCGTTCCGGTAAAGAGCAAGGTACCAGCTCTGGTTTTGCTGTCGACGCCGAACCGATGCGTCGCACAGTTGCGTTTGCCAAGGACATTAAGACCTCCAAGGAGATCACCGAAACGTATCCAGTGCTGATTCGTAATTATCAGTCGCTGCTGCTAGAAGCATCAGCTGTCAACGATATTTCCCTTCATAATGTTGATCTTCGCATTGCAGCCCAGCATGTTGATGGTGGGATGAACGCTATGCAGCGGAACACCAAGCTTAGCTGGTTGCAATCCACAATGCCCACTGATGAGACCCGGATTCTCACCAATGCCCGTTGTCTTTCTGAGGGGGTCGATGTGCCAGCGTTGGATGCCGTGGTGTTTTTTCATCCTCGAAATTCCATGGTTGACGTGGTTCAGTCGGTTGGTCGGGTTATGCGTAAATCTGAGGGCAAGGACTACGGATATATCATTCTGCCGGTGGCGGTCCCGCCCAATGAATCCCCGGCCGCGGTGCTTGACGACAATAAACGCTTCAAGGTGGTGTGGCAGATCCTCAATGCGTTGCGGGCTCATGATGAACGGTTCGACGCCCGGGTAAACTCCCTAAGCCTTAACGAGGGAGATGCGGATCTACCAGTAGAAACCGACCATACCGGTCCCATGGTTGATAATGCCCATGCCGAAGCCTTTAGTGATGGTAGCGAAGTAACTCAAATGGTTCTGTTCAGCCTGGAGGAATGGCAGGAAGCGATATACACCAAATTGGTCGACAAGGTGGGGTCACGCACTTATTGGGACAAATGGGCTGAGGACGTGGCCCGGATTGCCCAAGCGCAAATAACTCGCATCACTGCAATCGTTGAGGATGCTAACCCGCGTCTGCGAAAAGAATTCGACCGTTTTGTTGAAGGTTTGCGGGGAAATCTCAACGATTCCATCACGGAGCAAGATGCTATCAGCATGTTGTCGCAGCATCTCATCACTGCCCCAGTGTTCAATGCCTTGTTTTCTGAATATGATTTCGCCAAGCAGAACCCGGTATCCCAGGTTATGCAACGCATGGTTGATGCATTGTCAGACCATAATGTGGAGTCGGAAACCGACTCGTTGGCTGACTTTTACCAATCGGTTCAGCGCCGGGCCGAGGCAGTCAACAGTGCCTCGGGTAAACAGCAGGTGGTCAAGGACCTATACGAAACATTCTTCCAAACCGCATTCAAGAAACAGTCCGAGGCGCTCGGTATCGTATACACCCCGGTTGAGATCGTGGATTTTATTCTCCGCGCTGCCAACGATGCCATGTGGAAACATTTCGGACGCACGCTTTCCGACGAGAATGTTCACATTCTCGATCCATTTGCCGGAACCGGTACCTTCATTGTTCGGCTCCTCGAATCTGGTCTGATTCGACCAGAAGATACGGCACGTAAATACGCCAAAGAATTGCATGCTACAGAAATCATGCTGCTTGCCTATTATGTCGCCGCAGTTAACATTGAGATGACCTATAATTCTCTCCGGGCCGAAGCAGCCAAACGTGACGGGAAGCCTGAGCCGGAATATGTGCCCTTCAATGGGATTGCTCTAGCGGATACATTCCAGGTTCATGAAGACGATGATGCCCTGGACCTGAAGATTTTCAAGGAAAACAACGAACGCATCGAGCGGCAAAAAACTGCCCCTATCCAGGTCATTGTGGGGAACCCACCGTATTCAGTCGGGCAAAAGAGCGCTAATGATCTTAATGCTAATCTGGAGTACCCAACCCTAGATAGGCGTATTCAAAGTACTTATGCGGCTCGTTCTAGTGCTGATACTAAGAATAAGAGATCACTCTATAATTCTTATTTTCGCGCATTCCGATGGGCCACTGACCGGATAGGCGATCAGGGGGTGGTTGCGTTTGTTTCCAATGGGGGATGGTTGAATGCGAATAGTGGAGACGGCGTGCGATTGTCTTTTGCTGATGATTTCAGTGATATTTATGTGTATAACCTTCGGGGAAACTCTCGGAATAGTGGAGAACAGGCGAAACGAGAAGGCGGTAACGTTTTTAACGTTCAAGTGGGCATTTGCGTAACGATTGCTGTTAAAGATACTTCTCGATCTGGGTGCCAAATTCATTATTATGAGGTGGATGATTACGCTAGTCGGGAAGAAAAATTACAACAAGTATCACACGATGCACTAGAGACCATTGAGTGGTCACGAATCACCGCTAATGAATATGGTGATTGGCTTAATCATCGATCTCCGGAATATGGAATGTGGCCAGTTATCGGAGGCAAAGGGAAAGAAAGAAGAAATGTAACGTATTTTGCAGAATATTGTCGAGGGTTGGAAACTGGTCGTGATGCGTGGGTTTATAACTCTTCTTTAGAACAGTTGCATGATTCAGTCATCAAGATCGGTGAAAATTATAACCTTGTTGTTGGTGTTTTTACTAAGGAAGCATCAAATTTTGTTTCAGGTCCGGGGGAGAAGCGTGTAAATCAGTTTTTGAAGAAATACCCTCAATATGCCATAGATACAGAGATTAAATGGAGTAGGAGTCTTCGTGCATCTGTGGCTAGAACGTTGATTTTCGAGCTGAATGATACTCAGTTTGTTCAGTCAATGTATCGGCCATTCCATAGGCAGCATGTTTATTTTGATCGTCTTCTTAACCATGAGCGGTCTCAACTCCCTTCCATGTTCCCAACCTCAGAACACAGGAATATTGGGTTTTATGTGGTAAATCCTGGGAGTGCTAAACCCTTCTCAACATTAGCAACAGATTTGATCCCTGATTTAGCAATGTATGGTTCGAATGCTGGCCAGTTCTTCTCCCGGTTTACCTGGGAAAAGGTGGATCCTGAAGATGGTGGGTTGTTCGGTGCGGTAGGCGTCGATAAGCGAGAGGAAAGCAAATATGGCGTGATCGGGGAGGAAATCGCCGGCTATGTGCGGGTGGATAACATCACAGCGGACATCAAAAAGCTTTACCGGGATGCATTGGGAGCTGACATCACGGGTGACGATATTTTCCACTTTGTGTATGGAAAACTGCATGATCCTGGGTATCGGGAGACCTATGCCGCTGACCTTAAGAAGATGCTGCCGCACATCCAAACTCCCGCGACGCGGGAGGAGTTCAATAAGTTTGCGGTTGCGGGTGAGCGACTCATGGAGCTGCATGTTGGGTACGAGAATGTGGAGCCCTGGCCACTGACGATTGATGTTTCAGCCGATGCGGATGATCGGGAAACATGGCGGGTGGCTAAGATGAAATGGAAAAAGCGGAAGGATCCAGAAACCGGCAAATCAGTTGATGATGTCACGACCCTGATTTACAACCGGAATGTGGTCATCAGTGACATTCCTGAGGAAGCCGACCGCTACATGTTGGGGGCGCGCTCGGCTGTGGCGTGGCTTATCGACCGTTATCAAGTGAAGAAGGACAAAGCATCTGGGATTGTCAATGATCCCAACGATTGGTGCGATGAGGTGGGAAATCCCCGCTATATTGTGGACCTGATTGGTAAGGTCGTACGGGTGGCGGTAGAAACCGTGCGGATTGTGGATGGGTTATAGCTGGAACTAACTGTTGCCTTGAGATTTGATTTCATCTAACTTGGCGTGAAATTCGGGTGAACCTGCATCGATAAGTTTTTGCCGCATCTGTTGATTGTTCTTTATCTTTTGTCTTTGTTGTTCTTCACGTTGAGCTTCCCATTGCCAAAAGGGCATAGTCTTAAATAGTTGATTGGCGTGGCAGCCAGAGTTTTTTGAAGGTGAATTTGACCAGATAATTGAATTAGAAGTGAACTTTGTTTTTCTGAGAACTTTGCGACCAAAATCTACGGACCAAGCATGTTCAGCAGATTCGGAAAAATGATAGTCGGAAAGACGCCCAAGCAGCGCACAGCTCCAATCGGCTAGTTGGATATTTCCATAAAGATGACTGTCAGCTTGGATGGGGATTTCTATGATGCTATTGGTATCATGGTTCAATCGTGAATAGATAGTTTTTCCAAGCGTTGCGACTGCACGTTCACGATTGTCAGTGTCAGTGGCATCCATGATTACAAAGATACGTTCGTTTGCCTTTGAAGCTACTCTACCAAGCCGTTTGATGGTTTCGATGAGACAGCGTTCTTCTCGTTTTTCAGTTGTTTCCCCAGTTTGTTTGACTGTGCCAATTGGTTTTTGCTTACCGAAGAAGAAAACCTGACCATCTAATTCAGTAAGTTTGGCATAGATTCGTCGAAGTGCCGGTTCGATTTCGCTTCCATACTTTTTAATATTTCTGCTTGTAAGAAGAGCCGATCCTTTCTTCTCCCAGCGTCTTGGGTGCTTTTTGGCTTTTTCAATTTCCCAACGAAGAAGATTTTCTTTTATATGCTCAAAGTAGCCACCAAGTGCCCGAACATTGTAGTCAGGAATGATAAAACCGCCATATCCAAATATTGGATGAGTCCCGTACTTTTTGTCATTATGGCTGATGTAAGGGCCTTGATGTCCAAATTCATCAATATAGGCAATGAGCATGGCATATCCTTAATATAAAAACTCAGCGACTAGCTCACTTACAAGTGTTCTAGTCGCCGGAACAGGCGCGGTACGTATATTTCAACGCCGCCGCCACAGAGCCATAGTGTAATTACTGTTTGATATTTTAGCAAAGACTTTGCAGTGTGATATTGATTACATGTTTAGGTGGTGGTCTGTGATAATGGGGCTTTGAACTTGGTGTTTGTTGTCTCGCAGGGGGTGATATATCTTGGCAGGCTTGGGGTTTTAGGATGGTTTCTCCAGTAACCGAATGGGCTTCGGAATTCAGCATCAGTGCTTAATAAATCACCCAACACCCTTCAATCATGCGGGAATCAAATAATATCCGGCATAATTAATAGGCACGCCATTATGTAATAAGGCGGCCAAGGCCCAGCAAGTCGTAGGAGGCATAACAGTGAGCAGTTTCGAGCCCAAGTCCGAGAAGACCAACCCTGACAACCCTGAAAGATCGAGTGAAGAATCCCCGTCTCAGACTCCGTCGCAGGTCCCACCCCAGACCCAGCAAATCCCACCGCAACCCCAGACCCCGCAGCAAGCGCAACCCCATCCCACCGTCCGGGAGTTTCGCCATAGGGCGGAGGTCCCGATGCTGGTCCTTGGTGGGATTCTGACGGTCCTGGCGGTGGTCGCCTGCATTTTTGTGATTCTGCTCGGCATGTCGTTGAGCGAGTTCGGCCAGGGGGTTTTGGTTGGCATTCTTGCCCCGGCGCTCGCATTCCTCGCTATCCGATGGTTTTATTGGAGCGCCATCACTAACGCAGTGGAGGTGACCCCAGCCCAGTTCCCCGAGGTCTACACCATTTACCATGACCTTGCCCAGCAGATGGGCTTCCGCCCCGACGCTGCTGGGAAGGGGATCACCCGCCTGCCCCGGCTGTATATCAAAAATGGGAATGGGGTCATGAATGCATATGCGTCGAAATGCCAGGTATCCCGCGGATATGTCGTCATCCACTCCGACCTTGTGGACGTGGGCTACACGTATCAGGATTGGGAGTTTGTCCGGTTTGTGCTGGCCCACGAGCTGGGGCACATCAAGTGTGGGCATGTGGATTTGTGGCGGTCGATGATCCGCCCGGTGACGACGGCGCTTCGCCTCCAGGCCTCGGTCATTCGCGCGCAGGAATACACGGCCGATCGGGTGGCGTTGTATTACGCCCCCGCGGGCGGCAAGGGCATGATCCACCTGTACTGCGGCAAGCATCTGGGGCATCGGGTCAACATGGACGAGTATTTTGCGAGCGTGCACGCGCACAAGGATGGTTTCTGGCTCAAGGCGGCGAACTTCCTATCCGACCACGCGGTTGGGTTCCGCCGAATGGCCGCGCTTCACGAGGCGGAGACGAAGGGCTGGGACGTGCATGGAAAAATGCTGTAGCACCCCGCTTTACGACGCCCACCTCCCGGCCTATTGCCAAATGCATTCTGGGGTTTCTTCCCCTGTATCGGACATGAGGAATGGTCGCGTGTCTCCGGCGGGTGATGACTCACACCAATCACCCCACCGGCACCAGGGGCCCGAGCGCCCCGGCGCCGATGCACACGTGTGCCTGCGGGTTGGGCCCGGTCACCACCACCCGCAGGATCTGGCCGCCGCCCGGCACTCGCACCCACTTCGTACCTAATTCTGTTGGCGCCGGTACCGTGATTGCTCGACTGTTTGTCGCGGCAATGGGCTCTAAACCATTGGGTGTGGTGATGGTGACTTTCATCCCATCGGTGCTGGCCAGAGAGTTGAACTCCCATACCCATTCGCCAAATGGCACCCCGGGGTTGATGGGAATGTCTACGGTCCTGCCCGAATACACTCGGTAGCCGCATTCCGGCTCCGGCCCCAGCTGGGAGCGGGACACCGGTTCTATTCGCGCCGGGTGCAGCAGGCCGTGGGCGTCGAAAACCCGGGGTTGGGTGGTGGCGTTCACTGGTGTGATGCCCGCGATGGCGGAAACCCAATTATATGGGTGCATCAGGGGCGTTAGGACTTCCAGGGGGGTTTGCTGGTTTAGTATGGTGTCGCCCTCGCGGGCCAGGGCGGCGCGCACGTTTGGTAAGTATTCCCGGCTGGGGTCGGTGTGCCACGCCACGATCCACGTGCCGGTCGACACCATGGATGAGGCCACAAACACCCAGGTGAATACCTTGATGATGGTGGTGTTGTGCAGCCGGAGCCCGGCCACCCCCACCAGCACGGTCATGGACCACCAGTCCACGTAATAGTGCATGCTGCGCAGCAGGGTTTCGCTGGTTTCCTCCCCGCCGCGGGCGGTGAAGAGGAAAAACCAAATGGTGATGAGGTATCCGAGGGTGGGGATGAGCAATAACACGCGCTGCGGGCGTCGTAAAGCGGCTGGAAACATCAGGGCAAACAGCACTATGACAGCAATGATGCTAAGTGTCATGCTGGGGTCGGCGAAGGCTTTGCCGGGGATCCAGCGGGACCACTGCCAGGGGCCGCCGAACGCGCCGGGGATGATCGCCTGGAATAGGGCGGTGGGTAGGCCGAAGGTGACGGTTCTGGTGGTGCCGCCCAGGCCAAAGTTGATGCGCGGCAGATACACTGCCAACCAGCCGGCAGTCACCACCACCAGCAGGAAGATCGACAGTTTGTGCGAGCGGATCTTGCCGATGATGAGTAATAGCACCACAATGACCGGCATGATGGTCAGGGATTTTTCGGTAAAAACCAGCCCCACAAGCAGCACAATGGCGGCGAACCACGGGTGGCTGCGCAGCACCAGCCACAGCACCCCGGCGCAAGCGCACTGCCAGGCGTAGGCGTTGATCGCGGTCGACCACCACCCGGCCGCATCCATGAGAAACGGCGAAAACCCCAACAGCGCCAGGCCGATGAGCCGCATCATCGGTTGGTCTGGTGCCAGCGCCCGCAGCGCGCAACCCCACAGCAGGAAACTGGCCGCGGTGAGTAACACAATAATCAGTGCCGGCAGCCACCAGGACAGGGGAGCGGCCCGGGCCACCAGCACCTGCACCAGCGCCGAACCTGGCATGAGATGATTGTCGTACAGCCTGAACAGGCCGGTGAAACTGAGCGGCGAAAATTTCGCCGGAATAACTAGATCATCCCAGTACAGGGTGCGTTGCGAAACCTGCACGCACCGCAGCATGATGAGCAGCCCGCCAAGCACTGCGGGAATGCCGATGCGAAGGTCACGTGGAAAGCTCATGGTAACAACAGAATACCGGCTACCGCGTAAAGTATGCCGTAGATCAATTTGAGAGAGGACATTCGTGCACATGCGACCCATTTCGCGCTCCGAGGTCATGGCAGAGCTTGCCGACGTGTGGGAAGGCAACCCCAGACTCACCCTCTATGAGCTTTTCGACGTCCTCCGCCGCGCCGGCCTCGCCCCGGACAGCACCAACTATGAGGCCCTCAGCCTGTGCTCCTATCTCACCAGCCTCCGGCCGGCCCGGGTGCCGCTCACCCCGCAGGGGCATGCTGCAACCCCCGCCCTGGTCATCATGGGAACCGGATGCATGCGGTGCGCCATCTACCCGGACTATTTCATTTTCTACGGCGACGGCCGGCAGCTCTTCGCCCGCCGCTACCGCCGCATAGGTTCGGCCCGGCTGCACCAGCCCCTTCGCCTGGTCGATGATGGGGGCACCGAATGGTGCGACGTGGACGAGCCGATTATCGCCATCGAAATGATCGACACCATCCCGGACCCCACCGCACCATACGTCTTCATGTTCGAAGACGAAAGCGTGTTGGGTTTCTGGTATCAGGGCCGGCTGCTGGTGGAGCAGCGCGGCCGGCGCAGCATCGACATCGGCGAATACCAGTTCCCACTGGTGCGGGCACCCCAGGTGGGTGACGACACCCCGGCCGGCACCATCCGGGCCTGCTTCAAGGCCGGGAACGGCGTGGGCGCGCACGACTAGGGCACCAGGGGCAGCGTGTGACATTCTTCGACCGGATACAGGAGTTGGCCATATCGCAACTCGCCATCGACCCGGCGCGCATTCCCGTGGTGATACTCAGTGGGGTGTGTATCTACCTGGGGTTTTTACTGCTGGTGCGGGTGTTTGGGGTTCGCGTGTTGGCGAAAATGACCACGTTTGATGCGGTGGTCATTGTCATGTTCGGGGCGGTGGCCGGCCGGGTGGTGATCGGCCACCCACCAACCTTGGTCGCCGGCATCATTGGGTTGCTGACGCTCATGGCCATGGAGGCCCTGTTTGGCATGGTGCGGGACCTTCGGGGGATTAAGGCCACCCTGGTGGGGCGGCCGCAGGTGTTGGTGGCCCATGGGGAGATCATTGCGGAGCAGTTGAAGAAAACCCATGTGCGGAAGGCCGATGTGAAGCATGCGGTGCGGCGGTCAGGGATTCCCAATATGAAGTATGTGCAGCTCATGATTTTAGAACCGACGGGTGAGATGTCGATTTTCCGCACCGGTGAGCCGGTGGACCCGGATTTGCTCAAGGGTGTGGCCGGGGTGGAGTACCTTTATCCGTGACAACCAGCCAAAACTTGTCAGGGGGTTTCAGCTTCGGTGGGGTCGGCGAAGTCGGCGAGTTTCGGCATGGCCCGCAGCGCCGGGCTGGCCAAGCTCATGGCGAGGGCGATGATGAGGGCGCCGGCCGCCCACCCCATGGTGATGGTGAACCCGTAATGGTCGAGGGTGACGCCGGCGAGCCATAGACCCAGGGGTGCGAGGATCATGCCGGGCACCCCGGAGGCGGTGAAGACTTTCCCCACATGGGCTTCGTCGCTGACGGCGAGCGTGTACGAGGTGATGGCCGAGTTCATCGCAGGCAATGCAACCCCGGAGATGAGGACGATGATGGCGCTGACCCAAAAATGGTGGATGGTGACCAGTAGCGCCAGGCTAGTGAGGGCGTATATGGCCAGGGCCGCCTGGAGGAGTGTTGCGAGCGGGAACCGGTTGGTGAGTTTTGCGGTGAGTGGTGCGCCGAGCAGCACGCCGCCGCCGAAGCAGGCCAGTATCACGCCGATCAGTGGGGGAGGGGTGCCGAGGGTTTCCAGCTCGGCAAGCAGGATGAATGATACGGGCACCATGCCCAGGTTGGCGATGCTGGCCACATAGGTGAGGTGCCGCAGGCCCATATTGCCCATGACCAGGGCGAATCCGGTCTTCACATCCTGGAGGAAGTGGGGTTTCTCGGGTTGGTCTTCGGAGTTGGTAGTGTGGGCGTCGCGCACCGGGGGCACGAGGAAGATCGCTATCAGGTGGAGGAGTGATTGGATGCCGAAGGCGATGTGCCCGCCCAGGGTGAACAGGGCGCCGCCGATCGGCGTGCCGATGAGCCCAGTGGTGGAGCCGCGGGCTTCGGTGATGGCGGTGGCTTCGCCAAGCTGGTTCGTGGGGATGATGCGTTTGAGGATGACGAATTCGCTGGGCCCATCAATCGCCCCCACGGCGGAGGTGACGATGGCGAGAACCGCGATGATTGCCACGTTGGCGGTGCCTTGCCACAGCAGGAGGCCGAGCAGCCCCCACAGGAGGAATTCCAGGCCGAAGCTGAGCCGCAGGAGAAAACTGGGGTTGCTGCGGTCTGCGATGGCCCCGGACATAATGCCGGCGATCGTGCTGGCGGTGGTGGCGAGGGCGGTCACCAGGCCGGCGTTCGTGGCGGAGCCGGTGAGGTCCAGGATGACGAGGGGGATGAGAATGTAGGCGATGGTCACGCCCATTTCATTGCTGGCGTAGGCGGCGGTGAGCCGCTGGAATGCGGAGTTAGTGCGTAACCGGGCCATGGTGGACCATACTATAATGTTTCTATGGTTGCTACAACTAAAACCTATGTTGAATCGTGGTTGCCGCCAAGGCCGGGCCATGATCTCATGGCGGAGTTTTTCCCCTGGGTGCGGGAGCTTCCTCTATCGGATCAGCGGTTGTGTGCGCGGGAGATCATTGCTGCGGCCCGCATGTCGGCGGCTGAGCTGGTCATTTCCGAGTTGCGGTCGTGGTCGGAAACCGCCTCAGCCATTGCGGCGGGTTTGGGCGATGTGAGGTCGGGGTGGCTGGACATTCCTAAGCCGGTGGGGCGCCCATGAAAAGGCTGCTTTATGACGCGGCTGTCGTCGTAAAGCAGCAGGGGCTACGGATTATTTAGCCCAGCCGATGTTTTCTTTCGGAACAACGGCGAAGGCGTAGGCGCCGAAATTCGCCAACCCTTTCTTCACGCCGGTCAGCTGCGGGCCGTTCGCATACGGCATGATGCCGTACTGGGCGAATGCCTCTTTCTCTAGCTCGTTTGCTTTGGCGATCTGCTCGTTTTTGTCCGAAATTTGGTAGAGTTCGTTGATTTTCTCATCAAACTCGGGTGTGCCAGTGCCGGAGTTATTGAGCTCCGAATTGGAGGCGTAGTCTTGCTTGAAATACAGCACCCCGAACGGGTCGCTGGAGCCGAAACCGCTCATGATGAGGTCGAAGTCTTTCTCCGCTAAGACTCGGGAGAAATCCGAATTTGGGCGTTCTTCAACCTGCATGTCGACCCCGATGTTTTTCATCATTTTTTGCAGGCCGGCCACGCTGCTTTTTATCATTTGGTCATCGCCAAACGTGACGTAGCGGAGCTTGAGTTTTTCGCCGTTCTTCTCCCGGATGCCGTCCCCGCCTTCGGCCCAGCCGGCCTCGTCCAGTAGTTGCTTGGCCTTGTCCTGGTCGTATTGCGCCGCGGAGCTGAAATTGTCCTGGTAGCCTTCCTGGTTTTGGAACAGGAAGATTGAGCCGGGCAGGTCTTCCTTATAATCCAACCCATTGAACCGGATTTGCGCCAGGGTTTCCCGGTCGACGCCCGTGATGAGGGCTTGCCGCACCTTGATGTCCTCCAGTATGGGGGTTTTACTGTTGAGAGTGAGCAGGAAGTTCGACGGCTGGAGGGCACCGAGAATATTGATGTCTTTCATTTGCCTTGCGACGGCCAGGTTGTCTTTCGTCGCCACACTAGCTGCATCAATCTCCCCGGCCTGGAATGCGTTAATGATAGCCTGGGATTCCATCTGCCGGTACGTTACCTTGTCCAGCTTGGGTTTCTCGCCCCACCATTTTTCATTGGGCACAAACGAAACGGTGCCGCTGTTGTAATCAAACTGGTCCACCTTGTATGGGCCGGCGCCCCACTCCGGGTGCGGGTTCTTCAGATAGCCCTCGTTGAAGGTTTGTGGGTCGGATACCGCCGGGTGCATGAATTGGTTAAACAGGGCCTGCCACCAGGCGAATGGTTGTTTGAATGTGACCACGGCCTGCTTGTCGGATTCGCCGGCGGTGACACTTTCGATTAGTTCGTAGCCGTCGGTGCTGGACACGCTGAAATCTTTGTTTTCCCCGTTGCTGACCTTCCAGGTGGTTTCGAAGGCCCGCCAGTCGATGGGGGTGCCATCGTTGAAGACCGCGTCCGGGTTGATGTCATAGGTGACCACGGTTTTCCCATCCACCTCCTCATCCTTCACGTTGGTCAGGTAGTCGGGGTTGAGGTGCCACGTGCCATCGCCGTCGAAAAGTACGGGTTGGGGGTTATACCAGCGCCACAGGGTGAGGGTGTCCATCACCGAATTGGCGTGCAGGGAATTGGACTGTTCGGAAATCTCATAGATGGGGAGGGTGAGCTCGCCACCATCCTTGATTTGATCGCGCTCCATCGAATTATAGTCACCCTTGAGGTTAATATGTACCCCACCTGCGGAATCCGAGGATGCCTCCTGCTGTTTCGTGCCGGAGCACCCGCTTAGTGTCAACGCTGCCGCCGACAGTAGCGCAATAACCGCTAAACCGTATCGTTTTTTCATCATTACTCCTTACTTGGCCCAGCCAATGTTTTCTTTGGGCACTAGGGCGAAAGCATACGAACCGTAGTTCGCCAACCCGTTTTTAGTTGCATACAATTGTGGGCCGTTGACGTACGGCATGATGCCATACTGTTGCAACGCTTCTTTCTCCAGTTCGTTGGCCCGCTTGATTTGTTCTTCTTGGGTGGGCAGCTGCTGGAGTTCGGCGATCTTTTTGTCCATTTCGGGTGTGCCGGTGCCGGACTTGTTTAGCTCCGAATCGGAGGCGTACACCTGTTTGAAATAGGCAACCCCATAGGGGTCATAGGACATGAAACCGCTGGTGAGTACGTCGAATTCGCGTTCCGCTATCACCTTGGAGAAATCCGAGCTGGGGCGTTCTGCAACCTGCAAATCCACCCCGATGTCTTTCAGCATTTTCTGCATGGCGGCCGCGGTGCTCTTTGTCAGTTGGCTGTCGCCAAACGTGACGTAGCGGAGCGTGAGTTTCTTCCCGTCCTTCTCCCGGATGCCGTCCCCGCTCTCGGCCCAGCCGGCTTCATCGAGGAGTTGCTTGGCTTTGTCCTGGTCGTAGGTCACGAGGCCACCGAAATTATCCTGGTACCCTTTCTGGTTTTGGAACAGCGCGAACGAACCCGGCAGGTTCTCCGTGTAGTCCATGCCATTGAACCGAACCTGCGCCAATGTTTCCCGGTTAATGCCGGTGAACACGGCCTCCCGCACCTTCACATCCTCCAGGGTTGGGGTCTTCGCATTGAGAGTCACCAGGTAGTTTGACGGGCGCAGCGTGCCCCGGAGGGTGGTGTCCTTCACGGTTTTCGCCACCGCCAAATGATCCTTATTGGTGATCTCTACCGCATCCACCTCGCCGGCCTGGTAGGCGTTAATGGTGGCCTGGGACTCCATCTGCCGGTATGTCACCTTGTCCAGCTTGGGTTTTTCGCCCCACCATTTTTCATTGGGCACAAACGAAACGGTGCCGCTGTTGTAATCAAACTGGTCCACCTTGTATGGGCCGGCGCCCCACTCCGGGTGCGGGTTCTTCAGATAGCCCTCGTTGAACGTTTGGGCGTCCGCCACCGATGGGTGCAGCACCCGGTCGAACAGGGCCTGCCACCAGGGGTACGCCTGTTTGTACGTCACCACGGCTTGTTTGTCGGATTCGCCGGCGGTGACGCTTTCGATCTGGTCGTAGCCGTCCGTGGAATTCGCCACCACGTCCGGGTTTTCCGCATTATTGAATTTCCACATGGTTTCAAAGACCCGCCAGTCGATGGGGGTGCCGTCGTTGAAGACCGCGTCCGGGTTGATGTCATAGGTGACCACGGTTTTCCCATCCACCTCCTCGGCGTTCACATTGGTGAGGTATGCCGGGTTGGGGTGCCACGTGCCATCGCCGTCGGCGAGCGTCATTTGCGGGTTGTACCACCGCCACAGGGTGGTGCCATCCACGATGGCGTTCCCGTGCAGCGAATTGGATTGTTCAGGAACCTCCAGGATTGGTAGCGTCAGTTCGCCACCATCCTTGATTTGGTCGCGCTCCAGCGGGTTATAATCACCGGTGGGTTTGATCTCTACCGTTGCCACCGGTCCGGAATTGGCGTTTTTCTTGTCCGAGGTGCAACCGCCGAGCAGGAGGCCGGTGGCCGCCACCACAGCAACCACCGACATCACGGATGATCGTCTCATGGCAATCAACTCCTTTACTTACTAGTGCCGCACACCTTGCAGGTGTGCGGTCAAAGTGAAAACTGTGTGCGGTCGCTACTTGGCCCAGCCAATGTTTTCCTTGGGCACAACGGCGAACGCCATCGCCCCATAGTTAGCGAGCGTCTTCTTCGACGCCACAAGCCGCGGCCCATTCGCATACGGCATAATGCCATACTGCTTTAAGGCCTCTTTCTCCAACTCGTTGGCTTTTTGAATCTGCTCCTCCTGGGTGGGCAGCTTCTCCAATTCCGCAATCTGCTCATCCAACTCCGGCGTGCCGGTGCCCGACTTATTCACCTGCGAATCCGACCCATAGGTGTACTTGAAATACATCACCCCATAGGGGTCGTAGGAGGTAATGCCGCTGGTGAGGAAATCAAAATCCAGGTTGGCGACCACCTTGGAGAAATCCGCGCTAGGACGCTCCGAAATCTGCAAATCCACCCCAATATCCTTCAACATTTTCTGCGTCGCCGCCGCCATGCTCTTCCCCTGGTTATCGTCGCCGAATGTTACATAGCGCAGCGTGAGTTTCTCGCCATCCTTCTCCCGGATACCGTCGCTACCAACCGCCCAGCCGGCGTCGTCAAGCAATTGCTTGGCCTTATCCTGGTCGTATTGCACCACCGACCCGAAATTATCCTCATAACCCTTCTGGTTTTGGAACATCACAAACGACCCGGGCAGATTCTCCTTATAACCCAACCCATTAAACCGGATCTGCGCCAACGTTTCCCGATTAATGCCGGTAAACAGGGCTTCCCGCACCTTCACATCCGCCAAATGTGGTGCCTTACTGTTGGCGGTGAGCACCCAGTGGGTGGGTTGCAGTGTGCCCTGAATATTCACATCCTTCATGCTTTTCGCCACTGCCAGCCGATCCTTATCGGACACCACCGTGGCATCAATCTCCCCGGACTGGAACGCATTAATAGCGGCCTGCAACTCCATCCGCCGATACGTCACCTTGTCCAGCTTGGGTTTCTCGCCCCACCATTTTTCATTGGGCACAAACGAAACGGTGCCGCTGTTGTAATCAAACTGGTCCACCTTGTATGGGCCGGCGCCCCACTCCGGGTGCGGGTTCTTCAGATAGCCCTCGTTGAACGTTTGGGCGTCCGCCACCGCCGGGTGCAGCGGCACCGAAAACAGGGCCTGCCACCACGGGTACGGCTGCTTAAACGTCACCACCACCTGCTTATCGGACTCGCCGGCGGTCACGCTCTCAATCAGGTCGTAACCATCCGTGGCATTAATGCTCACATCCGGGTTCTCCCCATTACTCATCTTCCACGTGTTCTCAAACACATGCCAGTCGAAAGCCGTACCATCATTAAACACCGCATCCGGGTTCAGGTCATAGGTGACCACGGTTTTCCCGTCGACCTCTTCGGCGCTCACATTGGTCAAATACGCCGGATTCGGGTGCGGTGTCCCGTCGCCGTCGGCGAGCATCAACTGCGGGTTATACCAGTACCACAGGGTGTTCGTATCCACCACCGCATTGCCGTGTGACGCATTCGACTGCTCCGTCACCTCACCAATCGGCAGCGTCAACTCGCCACCATCTTTGATTTGGTCGCGTTCCAGCGGGTTATAGTCGCCGGAAAGCTTAATTTCCACGCCACCCGCCGAATCCGACGACGCCTCCTGCTGTGATGACTGGGAACACCCAGCCAACACCAGCGCCGCCGCCGACACCACGGCCACTATAGCCGCGCAATACCGTTTCCTCACCATGATCACTCCTTGAATTCAATACACAGGTGAAAGTATGTACAAGAAAAACCACGCATCCCGGCCCCGATGCCGGCCCTCATAGCGACTAGCGCCAGGCAGGCACCGGCAGCCCGGCTACTTGGCCCAGCCAATATTTTCCTTCGCCGGGAAGGCGAACGAGGTCGCCCCGAAATTCGCTAGCGTCTTCTTCGACGCCACCAACTGGGGGCCATTCGCGTACGGCATGATGCCGTACTGCCCAAACGCCTCCCGCTCCAGCTCATTCGCCTTCCGAGTCTGCTCCTCCCGGTCTGGAATCTGCTCCAACTCGGCAATCTTCGCATCAAACTCCGGGGTGCCCGTGCCCGACTTATTCAGCTGCGAATCCGACCCATAGGTGTACTTGAAATATGTCACCCCAAACGGCTCTGACGACGTAATGCTCATAGTCACCACATCAAAATCCCGATCCGCAAACACCCGGGAAAACTCCGAACTAGGCTTCTCCACAATGCTCAAATCCACCCCAAGATCTTTCAGCATTTTCTGCATCGCGGCCGCCGTGCTCTTCACTAACTGGCTGTCCCCAAAGCTCACATACCGCAAGGCCAGCTTCTTGCCGTCCTTCTCCCGGATGCCGTCGCTGCCAACCGCCCAGCCGGCGTCGTTAAGCAACTGCTTAGCCTTCTCCTGGTCGTATTGCACCACCGGGCTGAAATTATCCTCATATCCCTGCTGAGTTTGATACAGTACAATCGAACCCGGCAGCTGCTCCGTATAATCCAACCCATTAAACTGGATCTGCGCCAACGTCGACCGGTCAATACCGGTAAACAATGCCTCCCGCACCTTCACATCCTCCAGGCCCGGCGCCTTGCTATTAAACATGCCGAAATACTGCTTCGGCCGCAACGCGCCCCGAATATCAATATCCTTCATGCTCTTCGCAATCGCCAACGTGTCCTTCGTGGCCACATCCGTGGCATCAATCTCCCCAGCCTGGAACGCATTAATGGTGGCCTGCGACTCCATCTGCCTAAACGTCACCCGATCCAGCTTCGGCTTCTCCCCCCACCATTTTTCATTGGGCACAAACGAAACGGTGCTGCTGTTATAGTCGTACTTATCCACCTTATACGGGCCAGCCCCCCACTCCGGGTGCGGATTCTTCAAATAGCCCTCATTAAACGTTTGCGCATCCGCCACCCCAGGATGCATCAAAATGGAAAACAGTGCCGGCCACCACGGGTAGGTTTGCTTAAACGTGACCACCACCTGCTTGTCCGACTCGCCGGCAGTAACGCTCTCAATGAGATCATAGCCATCCGTGGAATTCACCACGATGTCCTTATTCTCCCCATTGCTCAGCTTCCACGTGTTCTCAAACACCCGCCAATCCAATGGCGTGCCATCATTATAGGTGGCATCCGGGTTAATGTCATAAGTGACCACCGTTTTCCCATCCACCACCTCATCCTTAATATTGGTCAAATATGTTGGATTCGGATGCCACGACCCATCCCCATCAAGCAGCACCAACTGCGGGTTATACCAGTACCATAGGTTCGTCGTGTCCAACACTGCATTACCGTGCGACGGGTTTGACTGCTCCGCCACCGCGCTCACCGCCAGATTCAACTCGCCACCATCCCTAATCTGGTCGCGCTCCAGCGGGTTATAGTCCCCCGTGGGCTTAATCTCCACGCCGCCCGCCGAATCCGTCGACGCCGGACCATTCGACGAACCCGAACAACCGCCCAACACCAGCGCCGCAGCAGCCAGGACCGCCACCACCGTCATACGATATGGGTTTTTCACCACCATGTTCTTATAACCTCCCTTAATTACTTTCTGGCTTTTCGACGACAACCGCTGCCACCGCATCCGGGTCATACTTCACCCGCTTCTGTGTTCGAGCCACCTTGGGATCCGGAATCGGAATAGCCGACAACAACGACTTCGTATACGGGTGCTGCGGATGGTCGAAAATATCATCAACCTTCCCCACCTCAACAAACTCGCCCTTATACATCACCGCAACCCGATCCGACAGGTGCCGAATCACCGACAAATCATGGGCCACAAACAAATACGACAACCCTAACTTGCGCTTCAAATCCTCCAGCAGATTAATCACACCAGCCTGAATCGACACATCCAACGCCGACACCGGCTCATCCAACACAATCACCGACGGATTCGTCGCCAGCGCCCGGGCCAACCCAATACGCTGCCGCTGACCACCCGAAAAATGCCCCGGGAACCGGTCAATCTGCGACGCATCCAACCCCACCAGCGCCATCAACTCCTGCACCCGCTTATTCACATCCCCCTCATAACCCAACGACTGCAACGGTTCCGCAATCACCTCCCGCACCGTCAACCGCGGATTCAGCGAACTCATTGGATCCTGGAACACAATCTGAATATCCTTCCGGGCCGCCCGACGCTGCCGCTTCGTCATCGTCGAAGCATCCTGACCATTGAGCACCACCGTCCCCGACTGCGGCTGCAAATCCATGATCTCCAATAACGTTGTGGTCTTACCGCACCCCGACTCGCCTACAATCGCCATGCACTCCCCCTCACGCACATCAAAACTCACACCCTTCACCGCCTGGAACGTCCCCACCTTCCGCTTCAGCAGCGAACCCTTCATAATGGGATATTCCTTCTGCAAATCCGCAACATGCAGCGTCACCTTCCGCTCATCCCGCGGCTTACCGGCCAAAATATCCTTCGACAACTCCGGCACCTGGAACAGTCGCTCCCCATTGATCTTCTGATCCCAAATCTCACCGGAACGAATACATGCCGTGGCATGACTCACCCCCTTCGGCGCGTCGGCAAGCGGCAAAAGCTTCGGCTCCCCCGACAAACACTCAGGCTGCGCCACCGGGCACCGCGGCGCAAACTGGCACTGATCCTGCAAATCCACCAAAATCGGCGGATTCCCCACAATCGGCGTCAACGGCTCATCACTCGACACATCAGGCCGCGGCGTCGAACCCAGCAGCCCAATCGTGTACGGCATCCGCGGCTGCGAAAACACCGAAAACACATCCGACTTTTCCACCGGTCGGCCCGCATACATCACCAACACATCATCGGCAATCCCCGCAACCACACCCATATCGTGCGTAATCATGATCGTGGCCGCCCCGGTCTCCCGCTGCGCCACCTTAATCACATCCAAAATCTGCGCCTGAATCGTCACATCCAACGCCGTGGTCGGCTCGTCCGCAATCAACACCCGCGGATTATTCGCAATCGCAATAGCGATCACCACCCGCTGCCGCATACCACCGGAAAACTCGTGCGGAAACGCTCTGATCCGCTTTTGTGGCTCCGAAATCCCCACCAAATCCAGCAACTCCACAGCCTGCTTCTCCGCCTGCTGCTTCGTCACCTTCTGGTGCGTCACAATCGCCTCAACCAGCTGCGTCCCAATATCAAACACCGGGGTGAGCGCCGACAACGGGTCCTGGAAAATCATGCCGATCCCCTTCCCCCGAATCTTCGACATCTCCTTATCGGTTTTGCCCAATAATTCCTCGCCGGCATACTTCACCGACCCCGTCACCTTCGCGTACTGCGGCAGCAACCCCATGATCGACATGGAAGTCACCGACTTCCCCGAACCCGACTCGCCCACAATGCCCAGGGTGCGACCCGGATACAGGTCAAAACTCACACCCCGCACCGCGGCAACCGAACCCGCCTCGGACGGAAACGACACATTCAGATCCGACACCTCCAACACCGGCGTGCCCTGCGGCTCCCGCGGGTTGCTCGATTCAGCGGTGGTGGTGTGGTCGGATTCGTGAGAATCATGAGTGGTCGAGGTCATGCGTTGCCTCCAGACTTCGAGTTCGGGTCGAGGGCATCGCGCAGACCATCAGCAATAAGCGCCATCGACACCGTCAAAAGGGTCAAAACAGCGGCTGGGAAATAAAACTGCCACGGCGTGGACACCAACGAAGCGGTACCACCCGTCAACAACGTGCCCAACGACACGTCAGGCAATTTCACACCCAACCCCAGGAAGGACAAGGCAGTCTCAGACATCACTGTGCCCACCACGCCCAACACGAAATAAATAATCAGTAGCGAACCAATATTCGGAATCATGTGCCGGGTAATGATCTTCGCGTACGACACACCCATATACTTGGCGGCCCGCACATAATCCTGCTCCCGAATCCCCAGCGACAGGGACCAAATCACCCGAGCCGGGTAATACCAGCCGAAGCCGATAAGCACGATGATGAGCATTTTCCAGTCGCCACCGGAGCTGGACACCATGAGCGCGATCAGGAGGAACGCGGGGATGGCCAACAGGAAGTGAATAATCAGCAGGGTGAGTTTTTCCACCCACCCGCCGAACAGGGCCGCCCCGGCACCAATGACCGCCGAGAGGATCGAAGTGCCCAACGACACGGTCACGGCGATAATGAGCGAGCGCCCCAGGCCGTGGGCGGTTTGGGCAAACAGGTCATTGCCGGAATCGTTTGTTCCGAACCAGTGTTCGGGTGACGGTGGGGAGGAAATGTTGAGGAAGTCCGGGTCGTCGAATTTCCAGGCGGCACAGTATTCACCCACAACAGCCAGTATCGCCAGCAGAACGAAAATCACTAGGCCGACAACCGCGAGTTTATTGCGGAAGAACCGGCGAACATACAGTTTGAGCCGGGAGGTGCCGCGCACCACATCGGCGGCGTCCTCGGCGGTCACTCCGTCTTCTACCTCGGGTTCTATCTCCAGGCCGAGATCGTTGGGATTCTTGTCGATAGTCATTTAGCTCACCCGCACTCGTGGGTCCAGGGCAACAACAACAAGGTCGGAGATGATGGCGCCGACGGCGGTCATAAACGCGCCAAAGGCGGCCACGGCTACGGCGCCGTTGATGTCATTGCGGTTAATGGTTTCGATAAAGTAGGTGCCCATACCCTGCCAGGCGAAAATACGTTCGGTCATCACGGCGCCGGTGAAAATGCCGGGCACCGAGAAGGCGATGGAGGTGGCCACCGGGATGATGGAGGTGCGCAGCGCGTGCTTGCGGATGGCTTCGGTCCGGGTGAGGCCCTTGGCTCGGGCGGTGCGCACATAGTCGGCGCCCAGGTTGTCGAGCAAGAGGGTGCGCTGGGTGATGTGGTAGCTCGCGTACGAAATGATGAGCAGCGATATGGTGGGTAGGGCTAGATGTTGCAGGTAGTCGATGAGTTTTGGCCCGAATCCGGTCACGCCGGGGGAACTGGCCCCGGTGACGAAGAAGATTCGGGTGCCGGCAAGATCATTGATTTTCAGGGCTATGGCGACGACCACGATGGACACCACAACGATGTGCGTGTTCAGGGCGATGATTGAGAGCGCCTGCCAGATGCGGTCGCCCAGTTTGTATTGGCGGGATGCGGTGTACACGCCGACCGCAATGCCCAGGATGATGGAGAGGATCGTGGCGAGCAAGAGGAGCTGGGCCGAGACCCAGATGCGGTAGGAAATCTGTTCGTTGACTGACTCGCCGATGGGGGATTTTCCCCAATCCCAGTGCAGCAGAATGTTGGTGAGCCAGGTCCACCATCTCTCCAATATGGGTGTTTCGGGGTTGAGGTTATAGGGTTCTAGCAGGCTGGTTATCTGCTCGGGCGTGAGCGGTGGGCGCCTGCCTTGGTAGTTTGACCTGGGATCTAGAAAGCTAGATGCCAGGAAGAACGTAAGATTGGTTGCCAGGAAAACCACGAGCGTCCAGCTCAAAGTTTTTCTTACCAAATACATGACCATGTCTGGGTTCTCCGTGGATTCTTCAATAGACAAGTTCCTGTGGGTTTTATCGCTAGGATACCTGGCGAGTTGTCTAAGTCACAATTGGCATGTGATGCGCCACAGAAGCTTGTCGACGCGACCCCACGGCAAAAAGAGCCGCTAACGGGGTTGATAATCTTCCCGAAACACTAATTTTAAGTGAATAAAATCTCTATTTCTCCTCACATATGGGGGTAGCTTTTTGATTGATTTTTGGCCCTCATGTCCGATCGGATCGTCGTCACGCATGGGCGACTTGCATTAAGTAGCAGCTTCGTGTTTAAATGTTCGGGTTGCTTTAACACGGCGTTTGCCATGGTAAAGCAAACATGACCCGGAATTGGACACGGGCATGGCAAATGAACAGCGGCAGTATGTGTTATGAAGCGATCACGCGATCTTCTTCATGGCGTGACATTTCTGACAGTGGTGAATTTGCTTTGCCGCTGTCGAATTTCAAGTCGAGTAACAGGCTGACGTTGCGCCATGACCGGAACCGGTACCGGACAACGTTATAGAGTAATAATGAAGCGATTCCCACCAATCACAATGTGATGTGGGACGAGCGAGGAAGAGGATAAGCGTGGCGGGACAAAAGATCCGCATTCGGCTGAAGGCCTACGATCACGAGGCGATTGACGTGTCTGCGCGTAAAATCGTTGAAACTGTGACCCGTACAGGTGCACGTGTTGTCGGCCCGGTGCCACTGCCAACCGAAAAGAACGTATACGCCGTTATTCGTTCTCCCCACAAGTACAAGGATTCTCGCGAGCACTTCGAGATGCGCACACATAAGCGCTTGATCGACATCCTCGACCCGACGCCGAAGACGGTTGACGCACTCATGCGCATCGATCTTCCGGCCAGCGTCGACGTGAATATTGCGTAATCGACGACATTTTTGGCAGCGGAGAACAAATAATGAGTGAAACTGAGATCAAGGGCCTTCTGGGCAAGAAACTTGGCATGACTCAGATCTTCGACGAGAACAACCATGTTGTTCCGGTAACCGTCGTTGAAGCTGGTCCATGCGTGATCACCCAGATTCGTACCCAAGAAACCGATGGCTACACCGCCATTCAAATCGCCTACGGCGACATTGACCCTCGCAAGGTGAAAAAGCCCCAGGCGGGTCACTTTAACAAAGCTGGTGTTACCCCCCGGCGGCACGTGGCGGAAATCCGTATGGATGATGTTTCCGGCTACGAACTCGGCCAGGAAATCACCGCAAACATTTTCGACGGCATTACGTTCGTCGATGTGACTGGCATTACCAAGGGTAAAGGTTTTGCCGGCGGCATGAAACGCCACGGCTTTGCCGGTCAGGGCGCAGGCCACGGTAACCAAGCATCCCACCGCCGTGTTGGTGGCATTGGTGCTTGCGCTACCCCGGGTCGCGTGTTCAAAGGCAAGCGCATGGCTGGCCGCATGGGTCAGGATCGCGTCACTACCCAGAACCTGAAGATTCAAAAGATTGACGCCGATGCCAACCTCATCCTTATTAAGGGTGCGATCCCCGGCAACCGGGGCGGCATCGTTACCGTGAAAACCGCAGTGAAGGGTGGTAACCGCGCATGAGCCATCTAACACTAGATGTCCAAACCGCTGCTGGTAGCACTGCCGGCCAGGTAGAACTACCTGCTGAAATCTTCGATCGTGAAGTTTCCATTTCGCTTTTGCACCAGGTTGTCAACGCCCAGTTGGCTGCCCGGCGTCAAGGCACCCACTCCACCAAGACTCGTGGTGAAGTGCGTGGCGGTGGCAAAAAGCCATTCCGTCAAAAGGGCACCGGTCGGGCTCGTCAGGGCTCTATCCGGGCACCCCACTTCACCGGTGGCGGCATTTCCCACGGCCCCAAGCCGCGGAATTACAGCCAGCGCACCCCGAAGAAAATGATCAAGGCCGCACTCTACGGCGCACTGTCGGACCGTGCTCGTCACGCACGCATCCACGTGGTCGATGAGTTGGTCGCTGGTCAGAAGCCTTCGACGAAGTCAGCTCTCGCGTTTTTGTCGCGCCTGACCGACCGCAAGAAGATTCTGTTCGTTGTGGGTCGGGACGACGCTACCTCGCGTTTGAGCGCCCGTAATCTGCCAGGCGTGACCATCCGCTACCAGGACCAGTTGAACACCTACGATGTCCTCTACTCTGATGATGTCGTGTTCTCGGTCGAGGCTCTGAACGCCTTTATCGCCCGTACGACCGCTGCGGCCGAGAAGGCTTAACGAGGAAGGATAGAGAACCAATGGCTAAGATTCCCAACCCCCGTGACATTATTCTTGCCCCGGTTGTTTCGGAAAAATCTTATGGTCTGATGGAGGAGAACACCTACGTGTTCTTCGTCGCCAAGACCGCTAATAAGACCGAAATCAAGATTGCCATCGAGCAGATCTTCGGCGTGCAGGTTGCTTCCGTGAATACCGTGAACCGTGAGGGCAAGCGCAAGCGCACTCGCACCGGCGGCTACGGTACCCGTAAGGCAACCAAGCGTGCCTACGTGACGCTTCGTGAGGGCAGCGATCCCATCGACGTCTTCGGCGGCTCCGCTGCATAAGAAGAAGGTCGAGGTATAAGGAAAAACTATGGCTATTCGTAAATATAAGCCGACAACCCCAGGTCGCCGCCAGAGCTCCGTGTCCATGTTCGAGGAGATCACTCGCTCGAAGCCGGAGAAATCCCTGGTGCGCCCCCTGCCCAAGAAGGGTGGCCGTAACGTTCACGGCCATATCACCGTGCGCCACAAGGGTGGCGGACATAAGCGTCGTTACCGCATCATCGACTTCCGCCGCAACGACAAAGACGGCATCCCGGCCAAGGTCGCTCACATCGAGTACGACCCGAACCGCACCGCCAACATTGCATTGCTGCACTACATTGATGGTGAAAAACGGTACATTGTTGCCCCCAAGGGCCTGTACCAGGGCCAAATGCTGGAGGCCGGTCCGAACGCTGACATTAAGGTTGGCAACAACCTGCCGTTGCGTAACATCCCCGCCGGTACCCTCATCCACTGCGTGGAACTCAAGCCGGGCGCCGGCGCTAAGCTGGCCCGCTCCGCTGGTTCTTCCATCCAGCTGCTGGGTAAAGCCGGTCACTATGCGGTGCTGCGCATGCCCTCCTCGGAAATCCGCCGCGTGGATATCCGGTGCCGGGCAACCGTTGGTGAGGTCGGCAACGCCGATCAAATCAATATCCGTTGGGGTAAAGCCGGCCGTATGCGCTGGAAGGGCGTACGCCCGACCGTGCGTGGCGTGGTTATGAACCCCGTTGACCACCCGCATGGCGGTGGTGAAGGTAAGACCTCGGGTGGTCGTCACCCCGTGTCCCCATGGGGCAAGAAAGAGGGTCGTACCCGCAACCCCAACCGTTACAGCAATAACATGATTGTTCAGCGTCGCCGCTCGAACAAGAACAAGAAGCGCTAAGAGGAGGTAAGAGAAGATGCCACGTAGCCTTCAGAAGGGCCCGTTTGTCGATGAGCACCTCCTCGCAAAGGTTGATGCTCAGAACGAAAAGGGCACCAAGCAGATCATTAAAACCTGGTCCCGTCGTTCCACCATTCTCCCCGACTTCATTGGGCATACTTTCGCCGTGCATGACGGCCGGAAGCATGTGCCGGTGTATGTAGACGACTCCATGGTCGGCCACAAGCTCGGTGAGTTCGCCCCCACCAAGACCTTCAAGGGTCACATCCAAGAGAAGAAGAAGGGACGTCGATAAGCGATGAGTGATAACAGCGCACGCGCAACGGCCCGCTTCGTCCGTGTCACCCCCATGAAGGCCCGTCGCGTTATCAACCTGGTGCGCGGCAAGTCCGTCGAGGAAGCCCTCGCCATCTTGAAGTACGCCCCCCAGGATGCTTCGGTGCCGGTGGCAAAGGTAGTGCAATCTGCCGCGGCCAACGCCGAAAACAACAACGGGTTGGACCGACGGACCTTGGTGATCTCCGAGGCATACGCCAACGAGGGTCCCACCATGCGTCGTTTCCGTCCCCGCGCTCAGGGTCGGGCATTCCAGATCCGTAAGCGCACCAGCCACATCACTGTGGTTGTCGAGAGCCAGAAGGCAGGTGCATAATAGTGGGCCAAAAAATTCACCCACACGGCCTCCGATTGGGCATTACTTCCGACTGGAAGTCCCACTGGTTCGCCGATAAAGAATATGCTGATTATCTTGCGGAAGATATCAAAATCCGCGACTATCTGACCAAAAACCTTGACCGGGCCGGCATTGCCGACGTGGTGATCGAACGCACCCGCGACCGGGTTCGCATCGACATTCACACCGCCCGCCCCGGCATTGTGATTGGCCGTCGGGGTTCCGAGGCCGACCGGTTGCGCACGAAGCTGGAAAAGCTCACCCGCAAGCAGGTTGCCCTGAACATCCTAGAGGTCAAGAACATTGATGCCAACGCCCAGCTGGTGGCCCAGTCCATCGCTGAGCAGCTGACCAACCGTGTCGCCTTCCGCCGCGCCATGCGCAAGGCAATCCAGGGCGCCATGCGTCAGCCGCAGGTCAAGGGCATCAAGGTCATGTGTGCTGGTCGTCTGGGCGGTGCCGAGATGTCCCGCACCGAACGCTACCATGAAGGTCGCGTTCCCCTGCACACCCTCCGCGCCGAAATCGACTACGGCACCTACGAGGCCCACACCACCTTCGGCCGCATCGGCGTCAAGGTGTGGATCTACAAGGGTGACGTTGTGGGTAACCGGCGGGAGAGCGAACTCAACGCACCAACCGAACGCCGCGGCCGCGGTGACCGCAACGCACGTCCGCGTCGTGGCGGTCAGCGTCGTCAGCGTGCTGAGCAGAAGCAGGAGGGCTAACACCTATGCTTATTCCAAAGCGCGTGAAGTACCGCCGGCAGCACCGTCCGCACCGTGATGGCGTTTCCAAGGGTGGTAACCGCATTAACTTCGGTGATTACGCGATTCAGGCTCTAGAGCCCGCCTACATCACCAACCGGCAGATCGAATCCGCCCGTATCGCCATCAACCGGCACGTCAAGCGTGGCGGTAAGGTGTGGATCAATATTTTCCCGGACCGCCCCCTGACCCAAAAGCCGCTCGGCGTGCGTATGGGTTCCGGTAAAGGCCCGGTGGAAAAGTGGATCGCTAACGTCAAACCAGGTCGCATCCTGTTTGAAATGAGCTACCCCAATGAGGAAATGGCTCTAGAAGCACTGCGCCGCGCCGGCCAGAAACTCCCCTGCAAGGTTCGTATTCTCAAGAAGGAGGACCAGTTCTAATGGCTAACGGTACCCCCGCACACGAGTTGCGCGAGCTGAGCGCTAAGGAGCTTGAAAACCGCCTGGCCGAGGCCAAGGAAGAGCTGTTTAACCTGCGCTTCCAGGCTGCCACCGGCCAGTTGACCAACAACCGTCGCCTGCGCACGGTCAAGCATGACATTGCCCGTATCTACACGGTTATTCGTGAGCGCGAGCTGGGCTTGTCTGTGGTTCCGGGAGCTGAGGCTTAATTATGAGTGAGGCAAACGTGAACAAGAAGACCAAGGGCTCCCGCAAGGTTCGCACCGGTTATGTGGTGTCGGACAAGATGCAGAAAACCATCGTTGTGGAGCTGGAAGACCGGAAACAGCACGCACTGTATGGTAAGACCATCCGCACCAACTCCAAGGTGAAGGTGCACGATGAGAACGAGATTGCCGGTATTGGCGACCTGGTTCGCATCGAGGAAACCCGGCCGCTGTCGAAGGACAAGCATTTCCGTCTCGTCGAAATCGTCGAGAAGGCCCGGTAATTTTCCGGTAGCACTTCAAGCACTATCCGCATTCGCCCCCGGCAATCATTGTTGGGGGCGTTTGTGCTATTTGCTTTACGACGGCTAAAGAGGGGGAAATCCTGGTTCAGCTCACATGCGGAGGTGTCGTGATCATAAGATTGTTCCGCCGGGTGACTGGGGAACCAATAACCCCGATAAGAATGTGATTTGGGTTGAGCTTTCGCCTAGGGTTTTGATCAAAAATATCAGGCGGTAACCAAAGGCGCTGTTCTTCTGGCTATTTTTTCGGCTTTGTGATGCAGGAAGTATGGAAGCAGTAGTCGATAATCTCGGATTTGTGCGTTTTCAACAATAATGTCTACGCAGGTTTCTGGTTAGCCAGTATTCGAAGAAGTCGATGCGGATACGTCACCTGAAACCCGGCACCGTTCGGAGGGTAGGTGGGGGTGTGAGGTCATGCAGGCGGGCGCATCACATTATTTGGTGGTGAGCGCTAAAAATACGCAAGTTGGCAGTAGTTACAGGAGTGCGGTTGATGCGGCAATCAGGCCAAAGACGATTCCCGGCATGTTGGCAGCAGCCAAAGGCAAGTCACGCTGTTTTTTGAACAAACCATAGATCACCCATAAGGTACAGTTCACCGCGGCCACAGATGGTTGAATAAAATCACCTTTGTGCCCACTCAGGTTGCTCATGATTTGTGGAATGTACGACACGTACATCATCACTGACATTGCAGTCGCAATCCACCCGAGGGTCTGCGCTTGCTTTTCATTCATATTTACATATCTCCTTTCATGATTCAGTTATTGCATATGCTCAAAATGCACATGAAGCCTGAAATCTAGTCGGCTGCCAGGGAAGATACCGTCCATGGTTGATGCTGGCATGGTTATTGTACTCCGATTTTTGCTGAGACACGATGGTCTGGGCCGGAATACCAACGTCTAGTGCTAAGTCATTATGAACAATGCATATGCTGAATCCTATCCGGCCCCGGAGAAACATGGTTCGGTTTCTTAAGGCAGTAGCTCGTGCAGCGATTCTCCAAAAACCAAGGCAAATGACGCGTTCTTTCCGATTTGCCACCTGCTGGTGTGGCTTGGTTTCCCAATAACTAATAAAAGCTTCAGTGATGTATGACCCTAGTACCCTGGGGATTATGCCAATAAAACCACGTTTCGCCACCCAAGAAATCCAAAACCTGCTCACGCATTTCCCGGTGGTGGCACTCCACGGCGCCCCACAGGTGGGCAAAAGCGTTATCGCCCGCGACCTGGCAGATAGAACTGGCGGGATCTTCGTCGACCTTGATGACCCCGACCCCTATGCGTTCGCCTACCAGGAGCCGGCCGCATTCGTCCGGCAGGCCCCCGGCAAGTTGCTGGTGATTGATAGTATCCACTACGCGCCCGAACTGTTGGATCATATATGTGGCCTGGTGGAATTCGGCGATTGGGATGGCCGCTTCCTCGTGGTCGATTCTGCCGGCTGTGGCATCGACCACGATACTGCGGACATCGGTCACGTGACGGTTCATCCACTCAGTCAGGGCGAAATCGACGAGCATGCCACACCGGAAGACTTCGTCACCTGGATCATTGCCCGGCCACCGGTGGAATACCCGCCGAGAAGCTACATTAATAGGCAGGCCGTGACGCTGCGGGTGACCCGCGGCGGCATGCCCGTGGCCCTGGGGTGCGCCACCACGAAAAGCCAGGCCCGCTGGTGCCGAAACTACACCCGCAACCTGTGTGCCCGACTGCGGAACGACGTGCTCCGGCGGGTTGTAGCCCTGCTCGCCACCACGCCCGTCACCGAGATCGTGCAAGCGCGACTTTCCCGGGAATTGGGCATTACCGAACGCGAAGCCCGGGTCGCCATGATGACCCTGCGGGCCGCTGGCGTCATTATCGACCTCCCCGGCTGGCACAGTGCTGCGAATAAACGTTCGGTAAGCGCAGCGAAAAGCCTCCTGCTAGACACCGGACTCACCGCCCAAAACGTGGGCTTTAGCGCCGGAGAGATCGACATACCCCGCAGTAGAACATATTTTCGTCAGCTATTGGAGCAGTTTGTCGTCCAACAACTGGTTACGCAGCAAACCTGGAGCGCAACATCGTTTCGGTTGAGACATTTTCGCACCCGCGATGGCGCCACCGTCGGCGTCGTGGTTGAGCTTGTCGACGGCCGGGTCGTCCTCATCGACGTCACCACCAACACCCAACCCGCCATCGAAGACTTTGCCACCATGGAACGCCTGCGGCAGGCGCTAGGCGATCAAGTCATTGCCGGTGTCATTCTCCACACCGGCATGCACTCACGACGCTACCGCGATTGGCAGTATCTTTTGCCCATCACCACGTTGTGGGAGCACCACTAATAATGGCGGCCACCTGGGATAACACTTCTGGGCTCACCATGCCTGGGTGCCGTACATCCGCGTGATAACTAGTGAGCGTACCAACGTGCGGCTCCCACGCGGACGCCACCAGCCGAGGGTCCCGCTCCGGGAGTTCCGCCGCCGCGGTCACGTGAATCAGCTCGCCCGGATAGTGGGAAGTGTGATGATCCCGCATCAGGTAAGCATTATGTTTCACCATGGTTCGAATCCCATCCAGGGCGGTGGGCGGAAGCTCGGTAAACACGCCGCCCCGCGACCGCATTGCCGCCACAACCTCGGCGGGAGTGAGCTCACGATCCGCAGTGATACCCGCCATGGCCAGCACCCCCTGCCAAAGCTGCCGATCGTCCGGGGCGGGCAACTGCTGCCACACTGTTGCCGGATACGCATCCAAAACGATCACATGTTCGACCTCAGTCCCGCGTTGCGTCAACTGGGCGGCCACCTCATGAGCCAGCACGCCACCCACCGACCAGCCCACCAATGCGACCCGCGAAAACCCCATGGAACCGATAACGTGTTCGCAAATCCGGGTGGCGGAATCCGTGATGCTGGTGGCACGCTCTGATTCATCAAGAATGCCCGGTGCCTGGAACCCAAACACGCCCCCGGAATATTCCCGATCCGCCAGCATACGTACCAGGGTGGTGTAAGACCAGCTCAAGCCGCCGGCCGGATAGAAGCACAACACCGGGGTGCCACCATGGTGCTCGTGGAGGGTGATGACCTCCGCGAAGCCGGCGTCGCCCGCGCTGGGGGCGTCGACAAGCTGGGCCAAGGATCGGGCGGTCGGGTGCGCGAACACATCTGCGATATGAACCCCATCCAATGCCACTGCGACCGTGACCGCGCTGAGGGAACTACCACCCAACGCGAAGAAGTTCGCATCCACATCGGCAATCGGTGTGCCCAGCACCTCGCTGAATGCCTGCAACACCCGACGCTCGGCAGGGGTTGCGTCCGCGACAGTAGAAACCGCCTGCGGGGCGGGGGAGGGGAGCGCCGAGGCATCCAATTTCCCATTGCGGGTCATCGGCAGCTCCGGCATGACAAGAACGAAGCTCGGAACCATAAACGCAGGTAAAACCGCATTCGTGGCCGTCAAGACTTCCTCGGGAATAGCCTGAGGGTCGGCACCGGGGGTGGGAACGCAATATGCCACGAGCGCCTTATCGCCACCCACCTCCTTCACAGCAACGGCCGCCTGCGCCACACCATGCACGGTAGCGACCGCGGACTCCACCTCGCCCAGCTCCAGGCGCTGACCCCGCAGCTTCACCTGACCATCCGACCTGCCCAGATAATACAACTCCCCACCATGCCACAACGCCCGATCCCCAGAATCGTATATTTGTTCGCCAGGATAATCCGGGTCTGGACGGAACCGCTGCGCCGTTAACTCCGGCTGGCCCACGTAGCCCAACGCCACTTGGCAGCCGGCAATCAACAACGTACCTGGCACCCCGGGTGGCACCGGCTGGCCATACCGATCCACCACATAGATGCGGGTATTCCACACTGGCGCCCCAATGGGAATGATCCGATCCGCGTCCGTGACCGTGTGGGTAGTCACATCAATGGCTGCCTCGGTGGGGCCATAAAGATTATGAACCGCAACACCCAACAAGGTCCGGCAGCGCTGGGCCACCCCCGAATCCAGGGCCTCCCCGGACGTGATAACCATACGTAATTTCGGCAGCTCTGGTTGGTTATCCGCGTACGATGCATAGGTCAAAAACGCCTTCAGCGCCGAGGGGACGAAGTGGCAGACACTGATTTTCCCCACGCGCAGGTGGGTCAGAATCTCCTCAGGATTGCGGTGTGCCTGCGGCGATGCGATAGCCGTCGAGATGCCATGGGTGAACGGTAATAAATATTCCCACACGGACACGTCGAACGAGCTTGGGGTTTTATGCAGCACCCGATCAAACGGCCCGAGGATATAATAATCGCGCATCCATTCCAGCCGGTTGGCAATGCCCACCTGGGAAACTCCCACGGCCTTGGGGGTGCCCGTGGAGCCCGAGGTGAACAGAATATACGCGCACTCCGGGTCGCCGGCTGTGGGAATCTCCGTTCGTCGCGTCACCTGCCAGTTCGCGGCATCAATGGTGGTAATGCCAGTGGTGGCGTCATCGACCACGGTGTTGGCTACCGGGGTGAGCGTGACCACGGCCGCGGCGTTACTCGTGGCCATCATGTGAGCCTTACGTTCCGGGGGCAAGTCCGGGTCGATGGGGCACCAGGCAATCCCCAGGCTGGCGGCCGCCGCCACCGTCAGGAGAAACTCCTCGCTGCGCTCCAGGTGCACCGCCACCACATGGCCGGGACCCAAGCCCAGGTCGTGCAGCACCGCAACCCGATCATCAACCGCGGCCCACACCTGCGCCCACGTGCGCCACGCAAACGTGCCCCGCGGGCCCTGGCCACTACTGATCTTGCTGTCATACCATATGCCCAACGCCAGGACATCCATGGGAGTCCTTGTTCGATTGAACTCGATGAGCTCCGGTAAGCTTCGGGCAGGCAGCTCGTGCGTGGTGTCATTTGCTGCCGCAATCTCTGCTAGCTCTGCCGTCGTGGCAACCGAAACACCATCAAAATTTCCCTGCTCAGCGATCTTTCGAATCAGGTGGGCCAACCGGTTTGCATGTCGATGCACATCGAGCCTCAAATTGCTTCCCCGGGCCATGACGATGACCTCCAGGCCGCCATCCGGCAAAGATTGGAACACCAGTTCGCAATCATTGATGGGGCCCACGGAGATCGTTGTCAAGCGGGCAACCGCCGATCCGAACTGAAACTCGGGCGTAAACGGGCGAATATTCACGTGCGGACCAACCACATGCCGGTGGGGATCGGTCACCCCCAGGACCTGACGTAACTGGTCGGTGCGGATTGTCGCGTGCGCACGCAACCCCCGAAACGCCTGCGCCACCTCCGGGATGGTCACGGGCTGCTCGGAAGAAGCCGGCACCACCAGCGGCAACACCGACACCATGGGGGTCAACGCCACCTGCGACTGCCCTAACGGCCGGTTCATGAGCGGCATGCCCAACGTCACCGTCGCCGCATCGGGGCTAGAGAACGTGGAAACATAAAACGCAGCCACCGTGGCCAAGGTCTCCATCTCCACGGGGTGGATAGCGCGCAACTTTGCCCGTTCCGCCGTGGATATGACCGTGCTGGCTAGCACCATTTCGTCGTCCGCGGGCTGGGCGGACATGATCGACTCCGGTGCGGACACCCCCGCGTGAGCCCAATAATCCGCCACCTCCTGCGTGGGTTCCGAATCCGAAATGGTCGAATAATCACAGGTCAGATGGTTTTCGGGCAAGGGTTTGCCCGCCACGTGCGCGGTATAGGCCTCACCCAACCACGACAACAAGGCATTGATGGCAAAACCATCCCCGGTGATGTGATGGAACCTGGCCAGCCACACCAGCCTGCCATCTGGCAGGGTCGCCAGCCAATGCTTCGTCAACGTGTCGCCCCGCAACGCCGGATCCGCCACCTCGGTGATGCGCTGCGCCGCCCACTGCTGCACATCACCCGCAACCGTGTCACAGCGCTCCACCGTGATGCGGTGCGGCCACGCCGTTGCCTCGTGCGGACCTGCATAATGCGCCTGAAACACCGGCAGCGTTTCCAAACAATCGGCAATGACCTGCGACAATACCTCCACATCCACCGTGGTGTCGAAGGTGAGTAGCTCCGCGCACTGGTATTCTGTGCTGGTCGGATTGGTTTGCTGGGCGAACCAAATGGCGCGTTGGCCGGGACTGAGCGTGAATGTGGGGGATAGCGGGGACATTATGATTAGTTATCCTTATGATTATTGGTAATTTACCGTGGCCGGCGGCAAGGTGCGCAGGGTTTGACTCAACCGGTGTGGCAGGGCCTCTCGCCACCAGGCAAAGTCGTGACCCCCATCCCATACCTCAAACCTATGTTCCCAATTGCGGCTGGTCATGGCGAAATGCAGGCCGTGCATGTGCGCAACCGACATTCCCTCCCGGATCCCCACATCCAAATAGGCGGGCGGAAGCATGTCGCAGGTGTCGGAAGCGGAATGCGCGGAATGATTGGGGGCTTCGGTCAATATCTGCTCTACCAGCCACGGCACATTAATAGTGGCGAGGTCGGCCGGTGTGCACCCATCCTCCGGGCGCCACCACAGCGATGGGGAGCTGGCGATCACAGACCGTATTCGGTCCGGGTGGCGCAATGCCGCCCACAGGGAGGTCAGTCCGCCAAGGCTTTGACCAGCAATAATGATGGTATCGTGCGCTATGGTATGGCCCGCCGATTGTGCTTGCCGCTGTGCGTATTCCACGGCGGGACCGGTAAGCAAAGCGGTCAGCTCATTGTTGGCACCCAACAGTCGGCGTCGCTTTGCGGGATCGGTAAAACCGATGCCGAGTACGGCACACGCGGGCATGTGTCCCTGCGCAATGAGATAGTCCAACACCTGGTCCAGCTTTAACCGTTGGAACCACACATCCGCATCAATCAGGACCACCAAGGGCAGATCCTTGTGTGGAATGATTGGTAAATACAGGTATGTGGGCAGCCCAGAAATCGAACTCGTGATCGACCGGCTTGGATGGGCTAAATCCACGTGTTGCCAGGCCGAAGATTCCGGCACCTCCACCACGTCCGGGCCTTGCAACAAGGATAATCCATAGTCACCATCTATCACCAGATGCCCATTACGGGCATGGGGGTCGCGTCGATGCGGATACCTATTATGCCCCGGTGGGCGGTGCTCGCCGGCATTTATCCGAAAACAATACGCGGCCCGCAGACTGGGCGGCACCTCTACCGTTCGCACCCACACCGTGGTGCCAGGGATGTTCTTCATAAACCCCTGCGCCACTCGCTCTTTGTCCGTGAGCCGATTAATCCAAACATGCACCGACTCCACATCCATATCTGATACAGCTGCCGCATCAAACAGGAACGTCATCCGCAGGGAATCTTCGTCCACTAACGGTGTGCCCTCGCGGGTGATAGTTTCCCAAATAGTCGACCACGTATTCGATGGATCAGTGCTTTGCGATATTAGCTCAATGAGCTGGTCATCGGTGTAAAAAATAGGCATATTAGCTTTGAAACAGTTCGAACCATTCTGCTAGCGTCGCCCGGGTGAGTATGTCTTGAAAATCCACAGTCACGCCCTCCGCACGCCACTTTTCCACCAGCATGATGAGCCGCAGCGAATCCAGCCCGGCGTCCGCCAGGTTGGTGTCCGGGGTGAGCGTATCCGGCGCTACCCCCAAGGATTCCGCCACGTCTGTGATGATTTTTGTTTCGGTCATGATGCCGTCTTTCTATTAATTCGTTGATTCTTCTTGCTGTTGGGTTTTCGCCGAAACATATTCCTGCACGATCCGACGCAATTCCCGGCGATTGGTTTTCCCCACCCCGGTCGTCGGAAAGCTCTCGGCAAATTCGAAATAATCCGGGATCTTATAGTCGGCAACCCCACGTTTTCGCAGGTAGTCACGCAAAACCGTGGCATCCAACCGTGCGCCATCGGTGAGCACCACAAACGCATACGAACGCTCCCCCTGTAGCCGGTCCGGCACCGCAATGATTGTCGCATCATGCACCAAATCGTGGGAAATCAGGTGGTCCTCGATCTCCTCGGCGGAGATTTTCTCCCCACCCCGGTTGATTTGGTCTTTGTCCCGACCCTCGACGATGAGATGCCCCGACGGTAGCTGTCGCACTAGGTCACCGCTGGCGTAAAACCCGTCCTCGGTAAAGGACTCCTGATCCACCCCGCCCCAATAGCCACGAATCGTGTATGGGCCGCGGGTGAGCAACCGGCCGCGCTCACCAGGTGGCACATCATTGTCCGCATCGTCAACCACCCGTACCTCGTCAAACGGCGACATGGGTCGGCCCTGCGTGCCAATGACCAGCTCTTCGCTGTCGTCCGGCCGGGTGTAATTCACCAGTCCCTCCGCCATGCCAAACACCTGTTGCAGCCGACAGCCGAGCTCCGGTGTGATGCGTTTCGCCGCCTCCGGGGTGAACTTCGCCCCACCCACCTGCAACACCTTGAGGCTGCTCAGGTCGGGGTGCAGCACCGGCGCCATGGCCAGCCACGCCAACGCCAGCGGTGGAACCAGCGCGCACAACGTGATCCGTTCCCGTGCCACCAGCGTAAAGCTTGTCGACGGCGTGGGCTCCGGGCACAGCACGATTGTGCCGCCCGACCACAACACCCCGAGAATCCCCGGGGAGCTCATGGTGAAGTTATGGGAGACCGGCAATACCACCAAGAATCTGGTCTCCGGGGTAAGTTCGCAAATTCGTGCGGACTCCCGCACCGAATACAGGTAGTCCGCGTGACTGCGGGGGATGAGCTTTGGTATCCCTGTCGTGCCGCCCGACACCTGTAAGAACGCAATATCAAGGGGATCAACCTGCGCCGCCGGTACCGGTTTCGCCTCGACCCAATCCGCGAATGTGAACCTCGAAAATTCTTGCGGATCCTCCGCGACCACCAGCGTGGTGATATTCAGTTCCCGGGCCAATTCCCGATGGTCAAACCCGTTCCACACGCCGGTCGTTATGAGCGCTTTCGCCTCTGACTGGTTCACAAAATGGGTGAGTTCTGCCTGTCGGTGTGCGGGGAGCGCAAACACCGGACGCGCCCCCAGGCGGAACACCGCCCCGATCGCTACTACGTATTCCACGATGTTGGGCAGCTGTACCACCACGAAATCCCCCTGGCCAACACCATGTGCGGCCAGGACTCCGGCAGCCTGCGCGCTATAATCCTCCAGCTCACGGTAGGTCAGGCGATGCTCAACACCGGTATGGTCTGGTCCTACCACCGCCTCGGCGTCGGAAAACCGGTTCGCCGCATCGGCAAAAAATGTGGCAAACGTCTCGTCTAACCACAATCCTTCCCGCCGGTATAATTCCACAAAATCGGCCGGGTACAAACTCATTTGGTCACTCCCATTGCTATCCCTCATTGTCTTTCTGTGATCGCCACCAAGCGGCCCTACAGTATGCCCAGTGCGGAGCGGATTGGGCCCAACTTCGTGTGGGTTTCCTGCAGTTCGTCCGCCGCCACGGAGTCTGCGACAATCCCGCCGCCGGCATAGGCGGTTACGGTATCTCCGCTGATGAGCGCGCTGCGGATCCCCACCCGCCATTCGCCATCGCCCCGGCCATTGGCCCACCCCACTGCGCCGGAATAGAACCCACGATCCGGTTCCTGCTTAGCCAAAAGCTCCGCGGCAATCTGCGCCGGGTGCCCATTGACCGCGGCCGTGGGGTGGAGAAGCTGCGCCAAGTCCAGGGCCGACATGTCTACATCCGGCCGCAAAATACCCCTGATCGGGGTGCCCAAATGCCAGGTGTGGGCGGTGTGCATCACCAGCGGAATCTCTGGGATCTCTAGTTGCGTACACAAAGGGGCGAGTGCTTCCCTGATGCCCGCGGTCACAAACGAATGCTCGTGTAGGTCTTTTTCCGAGGCCTGCAAATTGGCGGCGATTGCGCGATCTAATTCCGGGTCTGTGCTACGCATGGCGGTTCCTGCCAGCGGAAATGATGAGATTTCCCGACCCTGCTTCTTTATCAACACCTCGGGGCTGGGGCCGATAAAGAATTCGCCGCCCGCCAGCTCTACCAGGTATCCGAAACCCGTGCCGGCGCTCGCCATGTAGCCGGCCAGCACGGCCTCGGGGTTCACCGGACCGGTGAAATGAAACCGCTCCGCCCTGGAAAGCACTAGTTTGTCCAGGGTGCCGGCCTGAATTTCGGCGATGCACTGCTCAATGCGTTGCTGGTGCACAGACAGTGGCGGGAGGAAATCCACACTTGCAACCGCGGGCAGCGTGTCCGGTGATTCCAGCGCTACCGGTTCTGACGAGAATTTGTATTCCCGTGGGGCAAATAGTCGGGGCGCGTCGGCGCGATGAAATGGTAACGCCCCCACTATCAACGAAAGCCCATCATACAAATACTCGTTCGCATCAGAAATTCGGTCAAACTCTTGGGCCACCCCACACGCGGTGAGGGTTAAACCGGATTCGGTGAAGATAAAACTATGCACTGAGTACCTCCGCGGTGCTTATGACCATGCCGCTGCGTTTGGCCACCCACGACATGGCCTCGGCGTGTTCCGTGGCCGAGAAATCCGCAATGGCGTCGCCGACCATGAAGGGCTGAATGTCTTTCATGAAGGCATCCACCGCGGTTACTTGACATCCCATATGACCATACACTCCGGTGATAATAAGCTGGTTGCGTCGGGTGAATGCCAGTGCCTGTTCCAGGTCTGTTCGTTCGAATGCAGAATATCGCCATTTGGTAATTACCTGGTGATGTGCGGCTGCGGGCTCTAGCTCTGGGATAATGGCTGCCTGGGCATCCGTGACGATGCCGGTGCCCCACACGTCGTTAAGCAGGCCTCGACGTGACCAGTGCTGTGCTGGCGGTTGCGCGGAGAAAAACACCGGCATGCCGTGCGAGTCGGCGAATGAAATAATCGATTGAATATTCGATAAAACCGTGCTCATGGGATTCGCATTGCGGTCATATGCGGTAATGAAGTATTCCTGCATGTCGTGGACTAATAATGCTGCATGCTTGGGGTCGAGCTGCCAGTGTGCGGCCTGGTTTGTGGGCAGCGGGGGAATCTCGTAGGGGGAGAGTTGGGGGATAGCCATTATGCTCCTTGAATGGTGGGTGAGTTATGAGTCGAGGGTGGCGCCGCCATCAACCCGCAGGTCGTGCATGGTGATGTGTCCGGCTGCTGGGGAGATCAAAAACGCGCAGGCTTCCGCAATATCCGCAGGTTGGGCGAGTTTCTGCAGCGGGATTCCTAACCGATATTCCTGTGGCGTGCCGGCAATGACCTGCTCGGACTGGTCCGTGTCTGGTTGCCACATTCCCCGCAACATGGGGGTATCCGTCGATCCTGGCGAGACTACATTGCATCGCACCCCGAACTGCGCAGATTCCAACGCCAGTGTGCGCACCCATGCTGTTACCGCCGCCTTGGACGCCCCATAACTAGCCATGCCGATGCGAGGTGTCGTGGCGGCGTTCGACGACACAACGACAATCGCCCCAGCTCGTTGCTCCTGCATGTGCTTTGCGACGACAGAACATACGTTCACCACACCCCCATAATTGATGGTCATATTCCTGGTGTTTTGCGGATTAGTAGCAGAGTCTGGTTCCATGACACCAGCGCAATGTACCAATGCAGCTACTGGTCCATGCTTGTCGACGTCCTGTCGGAACTGCTCTGTGACCTGGTGAATATTGGTGACATCTACTTCGGGTATATCCCATGTGCTTACTGCGTGGCCGCGCGACCGAAATAGTTTAGTGCAGGCAGCGCCAATTCCGCCAGTAGCACCAGTGATGATAATGTGCTGGGATGGGTTTTTCATGGTGATATGTCGATTGGTCATGTTGTGTGTTGTCAGAATAAAGATGAGCTGACATGCAGCTTTTTGGGGGCACGGGACTTGTCGAAAGGTTGGATACCTAAGTAATCATGCCCCTACATAGGGTAAACAATCAAATCATAGGTGAGCCTAATAAAGAACGAGCTTAGTAGGTTTGCCGCCCTGATTTATGGGGGTAATATCACGGATTTGATTTTGAACTTTTTAGCCCATAAAATTAAGGGCAGTTGCCGTCGTTTTGGTAATTCTGCAGGAAAATTCTTTTGATGCCCCCATAAATGGGGGCAATTTACAGCAGTATCAAACATAGAGTCTGGTCAACTGTCGGGTTTTTGACAGGAAAACGGGGGTAATTTCAAGATTTTTTCCAGCAATTTTCCAGCATTTTTCTTAAAATTAGCTGAGACTCTATTTATGTAATTGCATAATGCTGTTTTTCAGGTGTTTACCATGCCAAACACATGTAAGTAGAAAGAACGCTACTGATGAGTCTTTACGCTTGGCATGTCTGCTACCAGCGGTTTCTGAGAATTTGGCGCGCGGGGATGATTTCCAAAGGCTATTGCGCTCTGTGAAGAAGCCTGTTTATGGTCGGTGATGACAAGCCACCACGGGGGCTGAAAGTAAAAATCTCTCATGAGATTGTTATTTGGTTCCTCCCCCGGCTTGAGATGTCACATTGAACAGCGAGGAAAGTGATATGAAGAAGAACTTACTTCCCAAGACTGCAAGCCAGCGAGCAATCGCCGGGTTGACCTCCCTGGCACTTGTTGCCGGTGGGCTGACCGTCATGCCCTATGCTGGTGCGCAAGATGAAACAGCCGAACCAGTAGTTGCTACAGCAGAACCCAACAACGACGCAGCAGCTGAGGAGGCCGCCCCGACAGCTGAGGCTGCTGCCCCAGCAGCCGCCGCAGAGGATGAAGCTTTGCCTGAAGGTGCCGCTGCTGTCGCACTCGCAAATGCACCGCAGGGTGGTGCTACCTTGCCAACGGGTCCAGCTAAGGGATTCGTTTCTGGCACTGCAGCTGGATCAGAGGTGGATTTCCAAGCCTTTGAACTCAAGGAGGGAGACAAGGTCACCTCTGTTGGTACTGAGCATGTTAACTGGTTGCGGAAAGACCAATCCGTCAATGCCATTGCTAATGCTGATGGACAAGTCACTATCAAGGGTGTTCAGATCCCTGCTGACGCTAAGACCGGTGATCACATCTACTTCACCTACTTGGCAAAAGCAGAAGATTACAAAGAGTATGAGGTAATGCTTGATGCCACAGTGACCTCCAGTACTGAAACCATCAATGTGGATCAGTACACCGGGGCTAAGCGGACACTGCTTACCACGCTGACTCAGTCAGCATTCGATCCTGCCTCGAAGTACATCTTTGCAACTCGGGTTTCATTTGAGGATGGCACATATACCATCTATAAGCTTGATGCTAAGACCTTGGATGTTGTTGCCAAGAATGATATTGAAGAGCGCTATGCGGCTGATGGCATTGCCGTAGATAATAAGGGACAGGTTTGGGTAACTAACTCCGAAACTGGTACTGTTTCTGTCTTTAAGCAGAGTGACTTGACTCATGTCAAGACTTTCTCGCAGCAAGAACTGCCTGGTGTAAAGAGCATCGTGATCGACAACCAAACTGATTTGGGCTATGTCGGTGGTCCTGGTGGCGTAATTACGGTTCTTGATATTAATCAGAACAAACCAATTGGCACCATTGCGTTGGATGGTTTTGATGAGGTTACTAGCTTGGCCTTGGATCAGAGGACTAACCAGCTGATTGCAACTTCAGGGGAGTCTGCCGATCCGCAGGTGGCAAAGGTTGATCTTGCCAATGGCAAGAAAGTTGACCGCTATGAGGTCAAGGGAGCACGAGAGGTTTCGGGTGCAGCATATGACCCGGTAAGCAAGAACATCTTTGTTGCCACGAATGAGAGTGTGATCACGGTAATCAACTCTGAGACCGAAAAGGTAGTCACCACCATTGATACTGGTTCGGGTACTTCAGATGTGCGATATAACCCGAAGGACCAGCGAGTTTATGCAGTGAACACTGGTGCTGGCACCCTTTCGGTGATTGATCCTGCCACCAATAAGGCGGTTGCCAAATTGGAAGTTGGTAGCTCCCCGGTACACGTAAGTGTTGCTTCTGATGGTACTGTGTCCGTGGTCAACAATGCTTCCAAGGACATTGGTGCAGTTGGTCAGCCTGTAGATGAAATCTACACCTTCAAGTACAATGCGCCGACTCCGCCTCCGAAGCCGAAGCCTTCCACCTCTGAGTCCACCACTCAGAAGCCAACCGAGAAGCCGAAGCCGAGCGAGGACCCGAAGCCGAAGCCGCCGACCGGCAGCCAGGATCTCAGCAGCAAGCTGGGCAAGTATCGGACTATCCTCATTGCGATCTTCTCCGTGCTTGGCCTGACCGGCATCATTGCTGGTGCAGTTGCTGCTATGGCACACGCCAACATGATCCCGAAGGAATGGCTCCCTCCGCAATTCCGGTAGGGGATCAGAAATCCAAATGAATTCATGAGCGTCATTTGGTAACTGAAGACAAGGTGCAGCAATGCCTAACCGCATTGCTGCACCTTTTTGTTATGGGTTCCTCGCAGAGACGTAACGTTGTAAAGCATCGGTAGGGAGTGGGGGTAATTATTGTGTATCGATATGCATTGATGGATACATTTTTAGGTAGAAGTCTTTGCGGGGTATGGCTGGGGTTTGTCGTGTGGGAACCTTATTCGGAATAGCAGTTGACGTGGTATTTTTTGCTGGTTGATGAGCTATTTGGCACGTTACATGTTTTGGACTACGGGGATAGATAAGCGGGATAGTATGGCCCTAAAATAGGGGCGGTTGATGAGCGTTGTATGGACTAAATGGGTCATAATTTTGATCGAATTAGTGAGTTTCGGGGGTGTTTTGAAAAATATTTTGCTGATATTTTTGCCCCTTGCTCTTAGGGATAATTTATATTTGGACAGTAAGGGTATCGGATCATCTTATACTTTTGGTCACTGCTTATATGTGTAGTCAATATCTGAATGGGTGGAATTTTATTGACTTTCAAGTCTGCTACCAGGGGTTTTATTAGTTTTGAATTGGAGTTTTCTGTTGCGTTTCGCCGCAATGAATGCTTAAGTCTGTAGGCATAAGCTAACGGGAAGCTAGTCTCATATTGATTGATGCTATTAGCTGGGCCTTAGCTCTTTTGTTTGTTCACCCATATGGTCAATCTATGGCGATTAACCTAAGCCGTAGGGAAAGTGCATAAATATGAGTAGGAATGTGATTGCTGGGGGTGCGGCTCAGCGTGCTATTGCTGGGTTGATGTCTTTGGCTCTTGTTTCTGGTGGTCTGGTTGTGCCTTCGGTTGCGAATGCTGCGGAGGAAACAGGGAAGGCTGTTTGTCGTTCCGGAATGGTTGCGCCAAGTTTTGGAAAGAAATCTTCAAAGGAAGTAACGCTGGATCGGGACATTTACAAGGCTGGCGATGTTGTAGAAGTTAAAATTACTGGTCTTGGCGATCTTACGGCTAAGCAGAACTTGCGTTTGACGCTGGATGGGGCATTATGGCCCGAGGATCAAAGTAAGGGTGATGGTTTAGAGCTTCTTGACGACGCTGTAGCTCTTAAAATTCCAACATCAAAAATTGAAAATGGTGAGGTTATTGTCAGAGTAATTTTGCCTTCAGTATTTGAAGAAGGATTTAGGCTAGGTGAGAATGCCATTGCTGTTCAGCTTAATGATGATGAACGTCCTGTTGAAGTAAAAGGCGTTGTTTTCCGGGCAAATGAGTCAGGCAAAGCAGCTGGCGCCTGTGGTCCAGAAAATCCAAATGGAGATAAACCTGAGCCGGAAGACGCCCCTGCTTCTGACGATAGTAATCAGGGAAATGCGGAACAACCTGGTAATGAAAACCAGGATGATAAGTCTGCCGATCAAGGCGATAAAGACCAGGATGGTAAGGATCAGCCCGGTAACAATGAGCAAGCTGGTGTAGAAAAGCATGCTGGTCAGGATGGCAAACCCGCTGACCAGGATAATAAGGACCAGGGCACCAAACCCGCCGATCAAGGTGGAAAAGATCAGTCCGGTAAAGATCAAACCGGTAAGGACCAAGGCAGCCAGGACCAGGCTGGTAAGCCTGCTGGTCAAGATAAGCCTGCCGGTCAGGACTATAAAGATCAGGATGGCAAGGACCAGAATCCTGCTGGCCAAGATGACAAGAATCAAGACAAGCCTGGCAACGATGATCAGGTTGGTAAAGATCAGTCAGGTGATAAGATTGCCGATCAGGGAGATAAGAATCAGTCCGACAAGGCCCAGGATGGTAAGTCCGCTGGCCAGGACAATAAGGACCAAGACGGCAAGCCCGGTAATAATGAGCAAGCTGGTGTAGAAAAGCCTGCTGGTCAGGACGGCAAACCCGCTGACCAGGATAATAAGGACCAGGGCACCAAACCCGCCGATCAAGGCGGAAAAGATCAGGACGGTAAAGGCAAGGATCAAGGCGGTAAGCCTGCCGACCAGGCTGGCAAGGACCAGTCCGGCAAAGATCAGGGCACCAAACCCGCCGATCAGCCAGGCAAAGACCAAACCAGCAAGGACCAGGGCACCAAGCCCGCCGATCAGCCAGGCAAAGACCAAACCAGCAAGGACCAGGGCACCAAGCCCGCCGACCAGGGTGGGAAAGATCAAGGTACCAAACCTTCCGGTCAGAACAAACCCGCCGACCAGGCGGACAAGGACCAAGGCGGCAAGGACCAAGCTGGTAAGGACCAAAGCGGCAAACCTGCCGACCAGCCAGGCAAAGACCAGGACGGCAAGAACCAAGGTCCCCAGGATCCCAAAGACCCCAAGATTACTCCATCTACCCAGTTCTCCCAGCTGAGTAGCGTTCGAGGCATTGTCGGCAGCATTTTTGCAGTGCTTGGGTTAACTGCGTTATTCGCCGGTGCCCTCGGCGTCATGGCAAAATACAACGTCATCCCAGCTAACTGGATTCCACAACAACTTCGACACCTGAGCCGATAATCACATCACTCAATAACGTACAGCGGCGTTACAAAAGTCGCTGTATTTTTTCGTCTGTGACGAAATAATGACGGTGCACAACACGAAGGCAGTCAGGCATCGTTCGGGAATGCGAAAATAATACAATAGTTAGGGGTAGAAGATCGCCGATCGTTACGATGAACTTTGGCATCATTCTTCCGGTAGAAGATAGATTTTTAGTTCAACACTTTGGTAATAATTGGTATTTTGCAGATTTAAGATCATTGCCTGATTCGATGTAGGGTAACCAATAGTTGTATTATTTGTGGTTTTTGTCTGCTTCTGTCGTCTAGGGGTAGTGGGGAGGCAGCTTCCGCGATATAAGATTGCCAATGGGGGATGAATAGAATTATGGGGGTAATTTGGAAAAATTTTTCACCCCCATGACGGGTCCCATTAAGGGAAAGCTAACCTTTTATCGTCATCGAAACGTGTGATGCTTTTTTGTGATTAACCATGGTGAATGCTATCCATAAAAATAGTGCCAAAGATATGTCTTACTATAATTAGCAAGTTTGTTACCAGGTATTTTATTAAGTTTAAGGCATGCCTTACTATTGATAATTGCGCCTAACTTGTTTACGCTCAGAACGGCAAGCCGATGAGGTAATAAACATGTGGTAGTTCTTTCGGAGATCACATGAGTTTCCTCCGTGCTTTTCTTACCGATTCAACCAAGCTGTCAGTATCTCCGGCATTATTTCTGCTGGATATGGTGGCAGAGGAAGTACATGATATGAACAAGACCGCAAATGCAAGAACTGCTACCCAGCGTGCTATCGCTGGGTTGACCTCGCTGGCGTTAGTTGCCGGTGGTTTGACAGTCATACCGCATGCTGCTGCGGAAGATAATACCGCAACCCAGTGCATTGCTCATGAACAGCGGAAAGAACGAGGCCAGGGTGCCATTTCGGCGAACCAAAGCACCTACAAGCCCGGTGATGTTGTCGAAATCAGTGGTACCGGGTTTGCCAAGCGCGTTCACCGTGACACCGGCGAACAGCTAGAGGACACCTTCCTGGCAGTGAAGCTGGACAGCAATAAGGCTGATTGGCCGAAGGATCAAAGTGCCGGCGATGATTTTGCATACCAAGGTGGCGACACCCCGACTACGTTGATTGCTCCTGGTTCGGTTCTTGATGAGGATGGTAACTTCACCATTAAGGTGGTGCTTCCTGCAGAATTCACCGATAAATTCCAGGAAGGTAAGCATGTCATCACGGTTTTGGGTGGTGACGATAATGGCCCGCAGGTTTCTACCAGCGTTGACATTTGGGTCAATGAGTCCGGGGATGCAACCCAACCATGTGGTGCCGAAGGCCCCACGGAAAAGCCCACCCAGCCCAAGCAAGATGACAACAAGGCTGATAATGGTAATAATGCCAATAATGGCAATAACCAGGGCAACCAGGATAACAACGCCAATAACGGCAATAACAACCAGGATGGTAACAAGCCCGACAACGGCAATAAGCCTGACAACAAGCCAGCGGACCAGGCCAATAACGGCAACAATCAGGCAAACCAAGCCAATCAAAACAACCAAGGGAACAACAAACCCGACAATAATAAACCCAATAACGACAACAAGCCAGCAGAGCAGCAGTCCAAGGCCACCGGCGAAGCCAAAGCCACGGTCACCGCGATTGATAACCGCCGCGGCAAGAAGGGCGATGTAGCACTCAACCTTTCCCTAACAAACTTCCCCAAGGGCGAAAAAGTCACCGTTACCTTCAATGGTCAGGAAACAAAAGCCGGTCGGGGTGGCGCCATCACCGTTGGCGAAGACGGCAAAGCCCAAGGTTCCGTCACTATTTCCGAGGGACTTGCCGCCGGTAAATATGCGGTGAAGGCTACCGCCAAGGACACCAGCGTGGAGATCCCGTTCGAAGTCACCCCAGCCGGTGCCGTCAGCAATAATGCCGCTACCGGTTCGAAAGTGGAATTCCACGCCGCTGGCCTGCCCAAAGACGCCAAGGTGACCGCGGTCGGCACCGAGGGCGTGAACTGGCTGAAGAACCAGGAAGGCACCGCCGATGACAAGGGGCAAGTCACCATTAAGGACATCCAGGTTCCGGTAGACGCCCCCTTCGGCAAGGTGATTTCCTTCACCTACACCGCCGGTGGTGAAACCAAGACCCTTGAGACCAACACCAAAGTAAATGCCAGCACCGAGTCCCTGAATGTTGACCAGTATTCGGGCGTGAAGAAGGAATTGCCGTCGGGCCTGTACCAGTCGGAAGTGAATGACAAGACCGGTCACGTGTTTGTGACTAGTGCACAAGGCACGAATAAGTCCACGATCTACAAGCTGGATGCTAAGACCTTGGATGTCGTCGCAAAGAATGATGCGCTAGAAAAGGACGGCGAGAAGTTCTATGCTGCTTTCGGCGTCGGCCTGGATAATAATAAGGGTTTGGTATGGGTGACGAACACTCAGCAAAATACCGTCTCTGTGTACAAGCAGGATGATTTGAGCCATGTGAAGACCTTCCCGAAGGGTTCCGTGGCACACTCGCGTGACGTGGTAGTCGACGAGCAGACCAGCTTGGCCTATGTTTCCGCTGCCTCCGGTGATGAAGTAGTGGTTTTTGATGCCAATAAGAATGAGCCGGTGCGGCGGATCAAGCTACCTGGCTTTGAACGGGTGATGAGCCTTGAGTTCAATCAGGAGACCGGGGAATTATTCGCCACTTCGTTGAATGCTCCTAAGGCGGCCAAGATTGATGTTCGCAACAACGATCAGGTGACCATTTACGATCTGCCTAAGGACCAGGTGGAATCCGCTTCAGGTATTGCCTACGATCCGGTAAGCAAGAACATTTTCGTTGCGTCGCAGGGCTCCGGCAATGTGGTTGTGGTGAACACCGAATCCAAGAAGGTGGTGGCAAGCATTCCGACCGGTGCCGGTTCGCTGAATGCACACTACAACAAGGCCGACAAGCGGGTGTATGTGACCAACCGTGGTGGTGGCACGATCACGGTTATTGACCCTGCTACCAATAAGGTGGTTGCTAACCTGCCGGCAGGCACGAATCCGAACCATGTGAGCGTTGCCGGTGACGGTACGATCATTGCGGTGAACAAGGCCGCCGCAGAGAAGAATGGTGAGCGCTTCGACGAAGTATATACCTATAAGTACAACGGTGCGGTGACGCCGGATCCAGGCAAGCCAGGTAAGCCCGGTGACCGAAATTCGCTCGAAGATTTCAGCAGCAAACTGCGTGACCCTGCCAACCTGCCGTCTCTGCGGAATCTCCTTGCCACCGTGTTTGCGGTGCTCGGTTTGACCACTATCTTTGCCGGCGCCCTGAGTGCCATGGCACGGTTTAACGTGATCCCAAGCAGCTGGGTTCCGCAGCAGCTCCGGTTCTAAAATTTCCACCCAATAGCGGCAGCGATGTATGGCATCGTTGCCGTTTTTGCTTGTCGACGCCCGTACGTCTCAATCACCCCATGATTTACCCCTGAATGACGGATTTCCTCGGTCATGTCTGTACTGTTTTGTTGGTATTTTTTCGCCATGTGGGGGTAATTTTGGGATTATTATTTTGGGCTGTTGGGGTATGTTTTATATATTGAAAACATCTACCGGCATATGGCGTTTACATCGTCTAATGTGATAACTATGGGTCACAATACTGGACAGTGTTCTTCGAGTATCTAATTTTTTACCGGGTTTTCGAAGGGTTTTTCCCTTGCGAACTGGGGGCAGCTTCGTTAAACTCAAGACCCATAAGCAAAATGGGTAGCGATAACACGCTATTATTTGTTTGTTGCTATTTTTCCTCGTTGTGCTTATCTCCTTCTTCTTCTTTCCTCTGTTCAAATCCATAAATCCTCCGCGACAATTTGTCGTGCAATCAGAAAGGTATGGCTATGAAACGTGCTATTGCTGGATTGATGTCGTTGGCTCTCATGAGCGGTGGCATCTTGGCTGCTCCCACCGCTCTCGCCGCTGAGCGCGCCGGTACCTGCAATGTCGATGCCGGTGCACCCGCGCAAAGAGGCGCAGGTACGATGACCGCCGACAAGAGCACCTATAAGCCGGGTGACGTTGTGGTCCTTACCGGCACCGGTTTCCGGCCGCTTATCGACGCTTACCTGTCGTTGGATTCCAACACCGCCAACTGGCCCAAAGACCAGAGTGCCGGCAGCTCCCTGAAGACCTATGACGACTACGATCAGGCCCTATACCTGCGTGATTCCGATCTTGGTGGTTCTTTTACCGCCAAGGTGGTGCTGCCCAAGCTTGACGACGACTTCACCGCCGGTAAGCACACCATCACTCTTGTAGGCATCGACTATAGCGGTCGACCCACCATCATGAAAAATGTTGAGTTCTGGGTGAATGAATCTGGTGAAAGCACCGCCTTCTGCGGTGCCGATAACCACTAATACTGAACCAAAACCGTTATTTCCGACAGCGATGCGAATCCGCATCGCTGTTTTTTATGGAGTAGAGCCCCTAAAAATAGGGGCCATTTGGGGCTAATAGCAAAAAATCTATGGTTTCGTAGTTTCTGATTGACAGGATCATAGGGGTAATTTTCAAAATATTTTTACGTGAATTGACAGGAGACTTTTAAGGAGATTTTTACCTTCTGTGAGTGGTCGTATGTATAGCTGATTCTTATGTTCTAGCGCGCTAAATGCCTGAGGGGTTCATGTCTAAAAGATTATTTCCCCACGTCGTGCGCATATCTGCTATATGGGATTTTATTAGATTTGAACTAGGCTTACCCCTTGCGCATCATTGGTCGGTCTGCTTATGCTCATGACCATAAGCGGATGTAGCGCTGACTGCATATGATTATTCGTTATATGCTATCAGTTCTTCTGTGCTTTTCTTCAGTTTTATCTATTTTGTAAAGGTAAATGGTGTTTACCCCCACTATTTACCTCTCTACGAGAGGACTGCTCATGAGCAAGAGCGTATTTGCCGGAAAGGCCACCCAACGGGCACTTGCCGGTCTCACATCATTGGCCCTGGTTGCTGGCGGTTTGACCGTGGTACCTTCGGTTGCCGGTGCTCAGGAAATCAAAGAATGCAACGGCAGCTTCGTCGGCCCAAAGAACCTGGGTCTCGAAGACTCCAACCTGGCCTTGAAGAAGAATACCTACTGGCCCGGTGACGTTTTGGAGATCTCTGCCGAGAATCTGGAACTCCTCAAGAATCCCTACCTGACCTTGAATGGGAATGCCGTGACTGGTGTTGCCTGGCCTGAAGACCAGGATTATGGTGAAGGCCTAACCGTCGATGGCAACAAGCTGATTATCAAGGATGTGGATGACCAGGGCCACGCCAAGGAAGGCATCATTCGGGTCAAGGCTGTGCTTCCATCACTGGAAGATGGTCTTTTCACGGGCAAGAACGTCCTGACTCTTTCCGGCACTGATGATAATAATGACCAGGAAGTAACCCTCAGCCGTAGCGTTGACTTCTGGGTGAATAAGTCTGGTCATGAAGGTGATCCGTGTAGCTACACCCTCCAGCAGGAAGAAACGCCGACTCCGGAAGAGCCGGAGGATCCCGCCAATCCCTCCACCGAACCTTCGGCTAAGCCGAGTGAACCAACCGCTAAGCCGAGTGAGCCTACGACTAAGCCTACCGAGCCGGGTAAACCTACCACTAAGCCTTCCGAACCTGGCAAGCCCACCACTAAGCCTTCCGAGTCCACCAAGCCCACTGAACCCGGCAAACCCTCCGAGTCCACTAAGCCCACTGAGCCGGGCAAGCCTGGTGACGGCAATGGCAAGTCCGACTTCAACAAGTTCTTCGGCAGCCTGAAGGACAACACCAAGGGCATCCTGTTCGCGGTCGCCGCAGCCATCGGCATCCCGGCCATTATTGCAGGTGTGGTTGGTCTCCTGGCGCAGCAAGGCATGATCCCGAAGGAATGGCTTCAGGGCTTTAAGTTCTAAATAATTCATTGTGGCGCACAATGTAGCAACGTGATTTTTCACGTTGCTACATTTTTGTGTTTACTAAACAGGTTTACGAGAAGAAGTTGGTGGATGTCAATTCGCATTTCAATTTTGATGAATAAAAACATAGTTATACCTTATTAAGATAAAGTGATGCTAAAGAAAAGCCGACGATGTACGGCAAATGACATGGTTTAGAGGTCAATTGTGTCGGGGTAGGTGGGGGGAATCTCCTCTTCGGTGGGGTTTTCACGAAGGTCGCTGGTAGTTTTTCTAGCAATGGTGCCCGGGGGCGCGTCGTAAAGCCCACGATTTTACTTGGTTGCCTGGAGTATTTGCGGTGACGATATAGTGATGATGACTATAAAAACGGCCATATTTTGGGGCGATTCCGTTGTCGCCGATGAAAAATGGGGGAGCAGTATCGTATGAATTTAATATTTGCAACCTCAATATTTAGACATGTGGCTAATGGTTAATTTGGATAAATACTGACTGTTGGGTAGGAATTATTTATAGTCAGATTTAATCCGTTATTTGAAAAGTGGCTGGATTCTATGCCGGTTTCACCCCCAAGAGAGCCTAGGAATTTAGTTACATTGGTCTCATTTAACGGGGGTAAAAACAGGGGTAAAGTCCCGTATTTATGACCGATTGTGTGGTATCCAACATTTAGATAGCTACCTAACTTTATGACCGCGAGAGATCGATAGATAATATGCCATCTAGCACTGTAAATAGTGAATGGGCAACTAAATCAAAGGGTGGATTTGGGCGTAAAAATCGGCTTTTTTACCACCCCTCAGTGTGATCTGCGCCAATGGGTCTCTTGTTATTTTACAAAGGTTCACCTACTATCTTGATGGTGAGCCAAAGAGAAATTAGATTAGCCTTAATTCAAATATTGAGAGTATAATATTTTCCCTTTGCTCTCGCTCTTGAAAAGTCGATCACGCCCGTGCGCAATCCAAAATCTCCTCCATGTGCGTGCGGGGGAAAGTGCGTGAATATGCAAAAAAATAAGATCTCTGCTACCGCAACTCGCAGGTTTATGGCCGGTGCCTTGTCGGTTGCGCTCCTTGGTGGCGGCCTTGCTGTCGTTCCTGCTGTTGCAACCGCGCAGGATGCACAATGTGTTGTCAATGAACCGCGTAAAGGCAATGGGGTGGGTGAACTATCGTTTGACAAGCAGACCTACAAACCGGGTGATGTCGTAACTATGACCGGTACTGGTTTTGCTGCTCGTCCTAGTGACGGTTTCCTTGGCATGAAGCTGAATTCCAATAAGTCGGAGTGGCCAGCAGATCAAAGCGCCGGTGATAATTTGGAATACAATGAGGGTAACGCCACGACATTGGAAATCCCGGCGGCAACAGTTGGGAATGGCAATTTCACCGTGCGGGTAGTATTGCCGGCATTTGATGCCAAATTCCAGGCTGGTAAGCAGGTGATTACCCTTCTGGGTGGTAACGATGGCGGTCCGGTCGCATCCCGTAGCGCCGTTATTTGGGTCAATGAAACCGGTGATGATTCTGACGCCTGTGGTGCTACCCCAAGTGTGAAACCGCAACCAGATCCACAGCCACAACCAGAGCCCTCGCAACCGGAAAAGACTTCAGAAGCCCCAGCGCCAAAGCCAGATCCGCAGCCACAACCAAAGCCTTCGCAACCGGAAACGACTTCAGAGGCTCCGGCACCGAAGCCGAGCAAGACCTCGGAGCCGGAAAAAACCTCCGAACCTGCAAAAACCTCGGAAAAACCGAAGCCTTCACAAGAACCGCAAAACAATCTTAACAAAGGCGTCGAGAACCTTCTGAACTACTTCAAGGACGGCACCAACGTACGCAAGGTCGTCATTGCCGTTGCCTCCGTTTTGGGCATCGCCGGTTTGGCTACCGCAGTCTTGGGGTCACTGGTCAAACTCAATTTGATTCCCCGTGATTGGTTCCCGCCACAATTCCGGTTCTAATCATTAAAAATGGCAATAATCCCCGCTCATAGGCCTTACTGGTCATGACGGGGGTTCTTGCATCATTAATTTATAGGCAATAGCTGTGGACTACGCTTTTCGACGAGGCAAGGCGCTATAGATCTCGTCGAAAAGCACAGGAACAAAAATAGAAAGAAACATACTGTGATGAAGAAAAAATTTAGCCGTCGTCACTTCCTAGGCCTCGCCGGACTTAGTGCCGCCGGGCTCGCATTATCCGGGTGTAATAGTGGTAAAAAAGCCAAAGTACAGGGTGGCAGCAGGACGGTAAAAGACCTCGACGGCAATGAGATTGAAGTGCCGGCAAGTCCGCAAAAAGTAGTTGCCATGTCCGAACCCACGCTTGATAATGCGTTGGCCTTAGGTGTGCCACTAGTGGGTGCTACCGCAGGTCGTGGCCAATCAACCATCCCCAACTACTTGAGTGATAAGGGCAAAGATATTCCCATCCTCGGTAACGTTGCGCAACCCAATTTTGAGGCCATTGGTGCTGCCAAACCGGACCTCATTCTGGTCGACGGTACCAGCGTGAATAATAACCAGCCAGTGCTCGACGCGTTAGCAAAAATCGCCCCAACCGTGTACACCGGCTACCCGGGTGGTGATTGGCGGGAAAACCTGCGGCTCACCGCCGATGCCCTCAACATGGTGGACGAAGCCGAAGACCTCATGAAGGACTACGACAAAAAAGTCAAAGACGCCACCAAAAAACTAGAAAAATACCAGGATAAAACCTTCAGCATTATTCGCTGGCAAGGCAATAATGCTGCTCTGATCCTCAAAGAACTACCGGCCGGCCGGGCCCTCACTGACCTGGGCCTCAAACGCCCCCCGGCGCAAGACAGGGAAGGCAAAGGACACTCGGAACCAGTGTCGCAAGAAAACCTCAGCGATATCGATGCCGACTATATTTTCTTCGGCACTCTAGGCGGTTCCTCGGTGGGGAACACCCAGGCAGGCGGTTCCGTAGATACTGAAGGCGCCAAAGAAGCCATTGCCGAGGCCACCAAGGTTCCTGGTTTTGAAGACCTTTACGCCTACCAAGAGGATCACATCATTCCGGTCGACGGTTCCCTGTGGACCTCTACCGGTGGTGTGCTGCTCATGAACACAATCGTCGATCAGGTTGTCGAATTCCTGGTATAAAACTCGCCCCCCACGTTAAGGATCGCACTATGGTTACTTCTCCCAAACCAGCTCGTCGAATACCCCGCCGAGCTCGGCGTACCGCCGCTGTCATCACAGCATCGTTGCTGACGTCCGGATTCTCAATGGCAAATGCTATTGCTGAAACCCCTCAACCCGGTAATGATGCTACAGAAGTAACGAAACAAGCTGGTAACGTGCTGCATGAAACAGCGGATAATATAGGCGAATCAAAGCATGCCACTACTGATGCGGCTACTGAACCACCAGATAATCATGCCGGCATGACTTCGACTTCTACGCCCACTTCCGAATCACCTGCTAGTGGGCAGAAACCTGATGCAGGACAAGCACAAGCAGGTACCGAGGGGGCAAAAGAACCCGCTGCATCTGAAACGGCAGACGCGACAAAGACGAATTCATCACCAGAATGTCTACCCGACTCCGGGCGCACCCCAGTCCCCGAAATTGTTGGTGGTATTACCGCTGATAATACGATTCACATCAAGGGCAAGGATTATTGCAACGCGAAGGGTGGTGGCGCCAAGATTGCCATCAAAGTAGACGGGAAGAATACCCATCGCCTCCAGCCGCTTCCCATACCATGGGATCCCAACAGCGACAAAAAGGGGGACGATACCATTTGGTTCCTGGCTGCAGCCGAAAATAATGGTGACCTTGATATCAATATGCCGCTTCCTAATGGAACAACAACCGGTGAGAACGGGACAAAAGAAGGGGTTTTTGAAGACGGCAGGCATGTTATCCAAGTTCTTAGCGGTTCCTTGCAAGATGATGACCCGGTATCTGGGGTAGAACTGACCTTTGTAAAGGGCAAATACCATCCGCTATGGGCTCCTGGCAAAGCCATTGCGAACAGTAAATTCACTCCTGAAAACCAGACTGTGGTCGCAGCCCAAGACGGTAACAAGATAAAAGTCACTGTTTCCACTGGTCAACCCGGTGATTGGGTTTATGCCATCCCTTATGTTGAGAATAAGACCGGGTGGAAGAAACGCGAATGGTGGCCGACTGGGAAGGACGGTTGGCATCAGCTTGATGCCAATAAGCAATTCACCATTCAGGACACCAGCAAGGTGGAAGCTGGCACTTTTCGGTTAGCGGTTGTGAACGGTAACGAGAATAAATATGGGGAATTTATTGGGTGGACACCTTTTCGCTTCGAAGGTTCTTCGAGTGATAAAGCAGGTAATCAATCTTCCGGTAATTCACCGCAAGATATTGATAAATCCCTCAAGGACGTCAACTCGCAGATAAAAAAGGTTGATACCGCGTTTGATGGGATGCTGAAATCCATGGGGCTTGGTGCTGCAGGTTCCGGTGGATCTAATAACGCCAAGAAATCCACAACCCCTACCACCACCCCGCCCAGCAATAACCCCGATGCCGGTAATAATACGAATAATGCGACAGTAGGGGAATCGTCCAAGAAGAAAAAATCAAAAAAGAAAACCACCACAACCACCAGCGCATCTGGTGGTAATGCAACCGTGGGGCGAGCTACAACTACTGGTGGGGTCCGGACCGCAGCCACTACACGTAGTGGCGGAACTGTAGCGGGCGGCGCCAAACCTGTTACCGCTAGTTCTAACAGTGCTACACGTACCACATCTGGCAATTCCGCAGGTTCTCCTAACTCTACAGGCTCTAATAATTCTGGTGGTTCCACTAACACCAACAATGGGTCGTCGGCTAGTTCGAAACCGCAGCCGAAAAACACACCAAAACCACCGGTGAAGAGCCGCGACCAGCTCACCAAGAAAAACGTCTTCGGGGTCACAGGAAAACTGAAGAAGGAAGTCCTCACCATGAAGATTCCCAAACTGAAGGCAGGTGATTGGGCATACCTGTACGTGTACTCGGCCGACACATCGCAAAAACCCGTGGGGGTTTCCTGGATCCAGGTTGATTCCACCGGTGCGGTCAAACTGGACACCAAGGATTTACCGGATGGTGAATACACTGTTGCCGCAGTCGACGAGAAAGGCGACCTGGTTGGCTGGGTTGATGTGAAGCTGGGCGACATTAAGAATGCCGCAGTTTCCGACGGCGACGAGGAATCAGACGATGAGATTGTGGCAGCCCAAGTAGGAATGATGGGTGCCGCCGACTGGTGGTTGATTGGCATCTCTGTGCTCATCCCCTTCGCAACTGCTGGTGTTATTTATGTGTTTCACCGATCACGCCGCAGCAACTAGTTTTAGAGGATTAGAATGACTTTTCGAATACATAATATCGCTCGGTTTGCGGCTACCATTGGTATTTTGACTCTGTTTTGGGGTCTTTCCTATATGCCTCCTGCATCTGCATTACCCCCCGGAGGTGCGGCTACAGTCAACACCCCTGGTACATCTTCCAGCGTTTCACCCGATTCCGTAGAACAGTGCGGTTCTGTGAGCTACGAGGTGAGCGGCTTTCCCGCAGGTGAAACCGTGAACGTGAAGATTGATGACGGTAATGTTTCTGGCGGTGATAAAAGTGTTCAAGGCCAGGGTGTGGTTGATGAACAAGCAATTGGGAATGATGGTCGAGCCTCTGGCAGCGTCGAAATCTCTTGCGATTTTCCTACCGGTATGCATACGTTACGTTTCCTAGCCACCGGCGGACCACGGAATGAAGGGTACACTAACCGCAGCCCCGAATTTGAGGTTACCGCAAAATCTGGTGGGGGAGGAGAATCAGGGGATTCGAATAACTCGGACAGTGGCGCCTCTGACTCTAATAGTGGGGATAGTACCTCTGGTACCACTTCGGCTGGTGGGGCTCGTAGCAATAATTCTGCCTCGGGTGGCGGTACCACAAGTCGGGGGAACACTGCTAGCGGTAGTCGAGGTAATTCTGCCAGCAGTGATGATGACGATGATGATGACGAGGAAGAATCCACCTCCTCCGGTGGCGGAGGTGGTGCCTCAAGCGGGGCTGCCCGCGCCGGCGGTGGTGGCAGCGCATCCTCCGGTGGCGGTTCTGGTGGTGGCACCAGTTCCGGTAGCACCAGTAATGGTTCTAGCCGTGGCTCCTCAGGTGGCGGTAGTGGCAGTAGTGGCGGAAGCAGCGGTGGATCTGGTGGATCCGGCTCTGGTGGCAAAAACTCGTCGTCAAGCAAAAACGGTAGCAGCGGCGGTTCCACGAAAGCATCCGGTGCCAAAGCCGCCGGATCAGCCAAGAACGCAACCGGTAATAAGGCCAAGGCCAGCGGTTTCTCCAATAAAAAGTCGAAGAAAAAATCCACCAACAGCGACGGGAGCGACGGGCCATCCAACGGCGGCCTCTTCGACAAAGCTGCACAAGATGAAGAAATCACCCCAACCGCAAATTCGGTACCATACATTGGGTTCTTCGTTGGGGGTGCAATCCTGCTTGTTGGCATGACTGCCATCAACGCGTGGCTCTACCTCCAACGCAACGCCGCCGCTACCGCAGCAGCCACCGCCGCAGCCGCGGTCAATGCAGCCAACCAGCGCAACCAGCAGGAGCAATCGCGCCAGGACGATAACCCCTTTGATGTCTTCGGGACCGGAAACTACCGTTCATGAGTCGAAGCAATCGGATAGTAGGATTCATAGGGATCCTCGTAATATTAGGCGCAGCATGCCTGGCATCAATGCTGTATGGGTCGAAAGCGATCTCCGCCAGCGACGTATTCCTGGCCATGCAGGGGCTGGGCGACCATGAAACCTATGTGGTGGTTGCCGAGCAGCGAGTACCCCGAACCTGGGTGGTCATCATTGTTGGCGCAGCTCTCGGCGTTGCCGGGGCCCTCATGCAGGCGCTCACCCGCAACCCGCTTGCCGACCCCGGAATCCTGGGCATCAACGCGGGGGCATCACTCGCCGTGGTTACCGCAGTCGCGTTCCTCGGCATACACGGCATCACTGCCTACGTGTGGTTTGCCCTGGTGGGGGCCACACTAGCGGCCATCGGCGTATACCTGCTAGGCGGCGCGGGCCGGGCGAACGTGACCCCCGCGAAACTCACGCTGGCCGGTGTGGCGATCTCCATGGCAATTTCCGCCATGGTGCAAACCGTGCTGTTGAGCAACCAGGAAGCCTTTAACGAATTCCGCTATTGGGCTTCCGGCTCGGTCGAAGGACGCGGTTGGGACGTGTTCGCCACAGTCGCCCCATTCATCGTGATCGGCCTGATCCTGGCGCTCATCACGGCACCAGCATTAAACGCGCTCGCCCTTGGCGACGACACCGGCAAAGCCCTGGGTGTGCAAGTAACTCGCACCCGTACCCTGGTCATCATTGGGGTGACACTACTCGCCGGCGCCGCAACCGCCGCGGTGGGCCCCATCATGTTCGTCGGACTTGCCGTCCCCTACCTGGCGCGCGCAATCTGCGGCACCGATCAGCGGCTAGTCATACCGACCTGCATGATCGCCGCGCCCGCGTTTCTGCTGCTTGCCGACGTTGCCGCCCGCGTCATCGTTATGCCCGCAGAGGTACAGACCGGCATCATGTCCGCCCTGGTGGGCGGCCCAATCTTCATAGCCATTGTGCGCCGCAAAAATTTGGAGACCTTCTCATGACCAACTTCGCAGTGGCCGCCACATCGGATACCGTGCCGCAGGCCACCACGAACACATCCCGATTCCGCACCATTGCTGGCATCCGCCTGGAACGCAACGCCGTCCTCCTCGGGGCCATATTGGTCGCAATTGTTTTCGCGGCCATGATTGGTGCGTTATCGCTGGGCGACTATCCCATGACCACCTGGGAAACCATCGCAAACCTGTTCGGTTTCAGCGATGATTATTTGGGCCAATTCTTCGTCCAAAGCCAGCGGCTCCCCCGAGTCATGGCCACCATCGCAGTCGGCGCCGCTTTGGGGGTATCCGGCTGCATCTTCCAGCAATTATCCGGGAATACGCTGGGCAGCCCGGACATCATCGGGTTCACTACCGGGTCCGCTACAGGCGCGGTGGTGACAATCATCGTCCTCGACGGTTCCCCCATCGCCACAGCCTTGGGCGCATTACTAGGCGGCGCCGGGTCCGCCCTGGCCGTGTACGCGCTCACCTTGAGCAACGGGAAACTGTCGGCGGCCCGCCTGGTGCTGGTGGGCATCGGCATGGCATCAATCCTGTCAGCAGTGAACGCGCTGCTCATGGTGAAAGCATCAATCAACGCCGCCCAAACCGCTGCCCAATGGTTGGCAGGCTCGTTCAACGCCACCACCTGGGGCGAAGTAGGGTTTGCCCTGTCCGCAATCCTGGTGCTGGTACCGGTGGCTCTGCTGCTGGCTCGACCGTTATCGGTCATGATTACCGGCGATGACCTGGCGATCGGTTTGGGCGTGGATGTAGAGCGGCGGCGCCGGGAGCTCATGATCGTCGGTGTGGCCCTGACCGCGATCAGCGTGGCGGTGGCCGGCCCAATTGCGTTCGTGGCGTTGGCGGCACCGCAGCTTGCGCGGCGGATCAGCCGGGCCTCCGGGATTGGGATGGGAAATGCGGCGCTCATGGGCGCAGCCCTGGTGGCTGTGAGCGATATTATCGCCCAACGGATTTTCGCGCCCACACAATTACCTGTCGGGGTGGTCACCGGTCTGCTTGGTGGCGTTTACCTCGTGTGGTTGTTGGGCCGACAATGGCGGAAATGAGAAATAAGGATACTATGACCACTGCGACAACAACTCCGGCCCTTCAGGCACGTAATCTCTCTGTTGGCTATGGTGGTGCCAACATTATTACCGACCTCAACGTTTCCATTCCCACCGGTGAATTCACGGTCATTGTGGGGCCCAATGCGTGCGGCAAATCCACGCTGCTCCGGTCGCTGGCCCGGGTACTGCCGGCCCAGGGGACGGTGCTGCTCCAGGGGGAAGACATTCACTCTATGGGTACGAAGGAAATAGCTCGCATCATGGGGTTGCTGCCCCAAAGCCCCACCGCCCCGGACGGCATTGTGGTCTACGACCTGATTTCCCGGGGTCGCTACCCCCACCAGGGGATTCTGGGCCGGTGGACGCACGAGGATGAGGTGGCGGTAGAGCGCGCCATGGCGAAAGCCCGGGTGTCTGGGCTGCGCGACAAACGTATTGATGAGCTGTCCGGTGGGCAGCGGCAGCGGGTGTGGCTGGCCATGGTGTTGGCGCAGGACACACCGGTGGTGCTGCTGGATGAACCCACCACATACCTAGACATCACCCATCAGGTGGAGGTGCTCAACCTTGCCCGCGACCTGCAGCAACAAGGGGTGACGGTGGTTGCGGTGCTGCACGAGCTCACGTTGGCGTTCCGCTACGCCACGAATCTCGTGGTGATGAAACAGGGCACGATCGTGGCGGAAGGCCAGGTGACGGAGGTAGTGACAGAATCGCTACTGAAAGAGGTATACGCGCTTGACTGTCGACTGGTCGATGATCCCGAAACCGGTCGTCCCATTGTGGTGCCCAAAGCGTAGCAGGCTGCGGCCGAGTTGTTGTATAAAAAACATGTACAAGAGTGCGCTTTTCGACGCTGCGTTAGGCGTCGAAAAGCACTAGTCATAGTGTAGGGAAAACATGTATAACAAACAGCTCGGCCGCCGTGCCTTTTTCAGCCTCGCCGGCCTCACCGCGGCGGGGCTGGTGCTATCGTCGTGTAAAAAACGCCAAAGCGGTACCCGAATCATAAAAAACGCTTTTGGCGACAATATTGTGGTGCCCGCCGGGCCGGAACGGGTCGCCGCCATGTCCGAACCCACCTTAGATAACGCCCTCGCGCTGGGGGCGACACTGATCGGTGGTACGGCGGGTCGTGGGCAATCCACCATTCCTAGCTATCTAGAAGATAAAGGACATGGTGTTCCCATACTTGGCAATGTGGCGCAGCCCAGCTATGGGGCTTTAAAAGAAGCCAAACCGGATCTCATTCTTATCGATGGCACCAGCATTGGCACCGACCAACAAGCAATCGAATCGCTGACGGCCATCGCACCCCTCGCATACACCGGTTACGCCGGGGGTGATTGGCGGGATAACCTTCGGATCACCGCGGATGCCCTCAATATGACGGGCGAAGCCGATGATCTCGTGTCCGACTACAACGGAAAGGTCAAATCCGCCCAGCGGAAACTGGAAAAATATCGCAATAAAACCTTCAGCATTGTTCGATGGCAAGGCGATAATGCCTCCTTAATACTGAAGGAACTTCCCGCAGGTCGCGCCCTCACCGATTTAGGGCTGGATCGACCCCCAAACCAGGATCGGGATGGTGAAGGCCATTCCGAACCCGTACCTAGAGAAAACCTTGCCAATATCGACGCTGACTATATTTTTCTGGGCACCTTGGGGGGAGACGACGAGGTGGGAAGTGGGGGAGGCGCTGGTACAGTTGACGTTGAAAGAGCTAAGAAAGTGGTCGGAGAAGCCGCCAAAGTGCCGGGTTTTACCGGGCTGCGTGCCTACCAAGAGGATCACATCATTCCGGTGGACGGTTCGTTATGGACATCGGCCGGTGGTGTGCTTCTGATGAATACAATTGTCGACCAAATCGTCGGACTTCTAGTATAATAATATCCCCACAATATTTAGGATTGCATCATGGTCTCCTCATCAAAGTCTCATTACCCATCGCGTCGGTCACGTCGGACTGCTGCAGTTATTGCTACTTCACTGCTGACTTCGAGTGTCTCCCCGGTAACCGCATTTGCACAGGACCCTGTCAAAGATGCTAACAATTTTGTTCAAGGACTGGCCGGGAACCTGCCGCAGGCACCTGCGATGCCGGGAATCCCCGCCGCTCCGCCACCGGCAAACGGGGGTAATGAAACGAAGCCCTCCGATACGGCTGCTGCACCTTCTGCGACAATGCCAGCATCGCCTAACATGGCAAATTTGGTGCCCACCGATGCAACCAAAGTCCCCCAAGATGTTGTTGATAAGGTTACACAGGGAGTGCAGGCGTTCAATGATACAGTCAAGGCTCCCGAAGAAACTTTCGAAGTTGAGGTGGAGGGCGAAGGCACCACCGACAAGGCCAAGGTGACCATCACTAAGAAGATTACTGACCCCGCCAACGGCAAAGTGCATTTGAAGGGCGAAAACTGGAAGAATAAGGATGATAAAGGCTCAACCATTCTGGTCAGGCTCAAGGGCTACGACGCTCAGACCGGTGCTGAAAACATCTTCAAACAGGAAAACCCCGCAAGCCAACAATCGCCCGCCGATGGCAAGGCCGCCGACCCGGAAATTTATTGGAAGATCAAGGCTGAGGAAGACGGTACTTTTGAGGGGGACTATGATCTTCCCAAGAACCTCACCCCTGGACAAGGTCTCAAACTTGAGTTCGAAACGGGTGCCGCCGCTAATGAAATCAAGCGCAATAAGACCACCGAATCCCTGGTCATTGGTGGCACAGAATATGTAGAAAAACAAGCGGCACCCGCGCGAGCAGTGCCACGGGCCATGGCTGCGGCTGTCGCTCCGGTCCAAAAGCGTGTCGAGGAGAAGGCTACCGAAGCCACAGCGAAAGCCGCCGAAATCGAATCCACCGCCAAGGGAGCCGCCGAATCCGCAAAGGCTGAGGCCTCGGCCACGGGTTCTGCCGTCGCTAATGCTGTGATGGCTCCGCAAGCCCCGGGCGGATCGGCGGAACCCACCGACTCGGATAAAGCGACCGCGTCCACTACGCCATCTGCCGCGCCCAGTACGCAGCCTTCCACGTCCAGTACTGCACAAACGCCACCCTCTACCACCCCCTCCACCTCAGGGACGGCCTCGTCTAAAACTTCGACACCCCCCAATAATTCGGGAACCTCGCAGTCAACAACTACACCAACGCAACCCCCCAAGGATGATTCCAGCTCCACCGACACCATTAAAGACATCAACTACCTCTTGAAGGAAATCAAGAATTTTGACAAAGCATTCGAAAACCTCCTGGGTGCCGCGGCACTAGCTGCCCTCAGCTCATCTGGCGGCAGTAACATTCCCGGACTTCCCGGTGGGTCGAATAATTCGACAAAGACCACCGCACCCACCACCCCACGGGCTGGCGGGCAGGCTGGAAACGCCGGCGGCAATAAAACCGGCACCGGTACCAGCGGCAACGGCACGGCAGGGAAAGCACCTACCGGGGGTGCCTCGGGAGGTAAGTCGACCGCAGGCGGCGCCGCAGCAGGTACGAAAACCACCCAGAAAGGCACGTCAACCAATGCTTTGAGTGGCCTAGGAAGCCTCAGCAGCCTGCTTGGCGGCACCGGTCGGGGAACCAGCGTGGGTGGCACCCGAACCTCCGGCACGACAACCGGTGGCGCCACCCGTTCCACCAACGGAACCGGGGCCACCCGAACCACCACTGGCACTAACGGCACCAGCCCAGCCACCGGGGCCCGCGTTATCAATCCCAATACCAATGGGCGTGCTGCCGCCGGGGCTCGCGCGGCCGGCGCTGCCGGAACCGGTTCAACCAAAGCAACCACCAGCAACTCCGCGTCGGCAAGTTCGAAGCCGCAGCCGAAGCACACCCCCAAACCACCGGTGAAAACCCGCGACCAACTCACCCAAAAGAACGCCCATGGTGTGACTGGGACTCTTAAAAACGAGACCCTCACCATGAAAATCCCGCGGCTGAAATCCGGTGACTGGGCCTACCTGTACATCTACTCTGCTGACACCACCCAGAAACCAGTCGGTGTTGCCTGGGCGCAACTCGACTCCACCGGCTCCGTCAAACTCGACACCAAAGACCTGCCCGACGGCGAATACACCGTCGCCGCAGTGGACGAAAAAGACCAACTCGTCGGCTGGGTCGACATGAAACTCGGCGAAATCAAGAACGCTGCTGTTGAGGGCGACAACAACGACAAGGTAGTCGCGGCACAGGCCGGGGTCATGAGTGCCACCGACTGGTGGATGATCGGCGCATCCATGCTCATCCCACTCCTTACGGCCAGCATGATCTATGCGTTCCGACGTCCTCGACGCAGCTGACCGAACCCCCAAGGAAAAGCATGACCTCCCGCACGCATAACGTCGCAGCCGTTGGCGCTATAGCCCTGTTCTGGGCTATATCCACCACACCGATGGCCTGGGCCACGCCCGCCGCCAACCCTAAACCAGACACGCCCAACACGTCGTCCTGGATTTCCAGCACATCCGTGGAACAATGCAGCACGCTTGATTTCGAAGCGCACGGCTTCCCCAAAGGTCAAACCCTCAACATTGCGCTTGACGACGACCAAGAGGCTGACAAACAGCCCATCGACGACACCGGCTCAGCGTCGGGAACAATCGAAATCCCATGCGATTTCCCCACCGGTACCCACCGCCTTCACTTCACCTCCACAGACGACTACACCAGCTACAGTCCCAACTTTGAAGTTACTGCAAAACCGGCGGCCACGAGCGAGGCCGCCAATAAGCCCAGCGCCACTCCCAGCCGCGATAGCGCCCACCTTGCCAGCGGAACCGGCCGAACCAACAGCAACACGGAACCGAACGCGGGTTCGAACACCGGCAACCGGGGTGCGTCGCAAAACCGTAGCGGAACAGCGAAAAACACGACGGAAACTGCTGCACACAATAAAGTCAAAGCCACCGGCTTCACCGCCCAGCCCACCACCGTGCCTAACAACGGTGGACTTTTCGACAAAAATGCGGACGAAGCCATCCCCACCTCCATTTCGGCAGCCGGATCCATTCCTTATATTGGATTCTTCGTGGGTGGGGCAATCCTGCTCGTGGGCATGACCGCCATCAATGCTTGGCTCTACGTACAACGCAACGATCCGCGTCGGGATCGGTACCGTGATCGTCGGGATCGTGATTGGGATCGGTGGGATCGAGATCGTGACCGCCGAGACCGTTGGGATGACGAACCACTAGACTAGCGCAGGTTTACTGTGGGGGTTGTGGCGTGGAATGACACCGCCACCAATAATGATGGCGGGCTACTCATTTTCTCGCACAGATCTCTTATGCGGCTATATCAACGGAATCGATACAGTTATAGCTGAGTATTATTTTTTCGTAACAGGGATAGAATGGTCGCCATGAAAGATTATTTTATCTCCGATCCACACTTTGGGCACCGACTAGTTTCCCGGTTACGGGGCTTCGATGACCCTTATAAACACGACCGTTATCTTTATGAACAATGGATGGATAAGCTGCCATCTAATGAGCGAATTCGCCTATGGATGCTTGGCGACCTTTATTGCGGCAAACCTCCGGCGGAGGAAAAAGCCCTGCGATTTATTGCCCAATTCCGCGACGATCTTCTTTCCCGTAAAAACACCGACATGTGGATGGAAGCACTATTAGGCAACCATGACCAGGCTCATCCCATGAAGCGAAATAATTTACGCTCCTTACGCAACTTCAACCGAGTATTCGACAGCGTCCAAACCGTGGCGCGGTACTCGCTTAACGGCTCATTAGTAATGCTGCACCATTTCCCGTACTCCGGTGACTACGAGCCGGAAAAAACCATGCAATTCCGCCTGCATGATCTCGGGCAAACCCTTATCCACGGGCATACCCACTCCGGTGAACAAATCTCCTGGTCCGACAAGGGCACCCTCCAGGTGAACGTCGGGGTGGAGGCCTGCCCCGGTTTCGCACCGATGAGTAGCGAGGAGGTAGCCAAGGTCATTGCCGAGGCTAACCGCCAAAAACCAAAATCCCCGCAAAAACAGTAGGTTTAGTGGGGTAGTGCGATAGCGTCAGTATGATGCTCGTATGCTGATGATAATCGCACTCATGTTTATCTCCCTTGCAGCCCTGCTGCACGTATACATCTTTTACCTAGAGGTATTCGCGTGGGAGAAGCCCGCAGCTCGAAAAGTGTTTGGTGAGGCCTCGGTCGAAGAGCTGGCTATAACTCGATTCTTCGCCTACAACCAAGGTGTGTATAACCTCCTGCTGGCAATCATTGCCGGCATTGGGGTGGCAATGCGCAATCCCGCCCTGATGCTGGCCGGGGCTGGTTCCATGGTTGTGGCTGCTGCTGCGCTGGCGTTCAAGTCCCCGAAACATCGTGGGGCGGCCATGAAACAGTGCGTGTTCGCGGTCATCGGCGTGGTCTGCCTGGTGGTATCACTCCAATCCGCATAATGAACAAAACCATACAGGAACAGGTAAGTCGTGGAGACTATCAAAGGCATTGTGCTTGCCTGAATATCGCAATAAGCTTGAGTTAGTTTTTGTTTATATTGTGAATTGAGGTTGTGTGTTATGCGAAAATTAGTTTCTCTTATTGCCGCAGTGGTGGTGTCCGTTGGGGCACTCACACCGGTGGCACAGGCAGATGATATTTTCAACGGCGGTCGCTCCAGCGGTGGTTCTTCGCAGTTGATCCCACCTGGCATTACGGGATCTGAGCTGCCGGAGATTGACGGATCGGTGGACCTTACAAAGTATGTGGGCAAGTGGTACCAGGTTGCAGCCGTTCCGCAGCCATATACGCTTCAGTGCGCGAATAACACCACCGCTGAGTACAAGTTGGTGAACGATACAACCATTTCGGTGCGTAATTCGTGTGGTACCTCGTTAGGCCAGCAGTCCGTTATTGATGGCTCGGCAACCGTGCGGTCGAAGGCTTCGCTGCGGGTGAATTTCCCAGGTGTGCCGTTCCAAAAAGAAGATGGCGCAACGAACTACCGGGTGACGTATCTGGCTGATGACTACTCGCTGGCGATTGTTGGTTCACCGAATCGGTTGGCTGGTTTCGTGCTCTCCCGCACGCCGCAATTGTCGAAAGAGCAGTGGCAGATGGTTCGTTCCACAGTTGAATCGCGTGGCTGGTGGTCGTGTGCATTCTTGACTGTGCCAATGGCAGGTGGCCGCGGTGACGCCGTGCCGGTGTGCAGCTTGTAGATAAAAAGTACACGCTAGCGGTGCCGTTGATGCGGGTTACCCACACTGCACGGCCCAGGTGGCCCCAGTGTCCCACCTGGCTGCACATGTGCTGAGCTGGAGTTTGGCGAGGGGAGTAAACTCTAGCTCAGCATCTTTGCAGCCACACTTGAAGGTGGTGTGATCATGGCGAAAGATATATTTCAGCGGGTTACTGACGAAGCCCGTCCGCCTGCAATATGGGGTCGGCCAGGGTGCGGCCCACCTGATTATGCTGTCCATGTGCTTTTGGATGATTTAGTGGAGTCCGGTGCGTGGCTTGACCTGGAACTCAAAAGGCCGTTTTTGGCGTTGTGGGTGAATGATCAGGATTTCGATAATCCTGATTTAGATGATCCTATCGTTGTGCTTGGGCAATCGGATCTGCGCAAATTCGCAGCAATGGATCCGGTAGTTGACCTGGAATCGCTACGAGGCATGCACGTGAAACTTGTTTACGACGACGAAGTATAGCTTCGTCGCAAAACCCAAGCTGGACTTTCTCGATTCAGAAGGGGGTGCCGAGGCGTCGTAAAGCTAGAACTCCAGCTTCAGTCGATGTGCCCGCCCGCGGTGTGAGCCCAGGAGCCGCGAGTCCGCGTCGGGAATATTTGCGAATTTTACCCCCAATGTGGTTGAATAGCGGGGTTGTTCCCATGCTGCCTCTTCGCGTAATGGGGGCGGCATGTACATAGACCGCGTGTGGCAGTCCAGAAATCTGTCACACATAAAATTGAGGTCAGGAGACCAAAGTGATTCAGCAGGAATCGCGTCTGAAGATCGCCGATAACACCGGTGCTCGGGAGATCCTGTGCATTCGCGTGTTGGGCGGTTCTACCCGACGCTTTGCTGGCATTGGCGACGTGATCGTCGCTACTGTCAAGGAAGCAACCCCCGGCGGCAACGTCAAAGCCGGTGAAGTTGTGAAGGCTGTTGTTGTCCGCGCCAAGAAGGAAACCCGTCGTCCCGATGGTTCCTACATTCGGTTCGATGAGAACGCTGCCGTGATTATTAAGAACGATAACGAGCCGCGCGGTACCCGCATCTTCGGCCCGGTTGCCCGTGAACTGCGTGACAAAAAGTTCATGAAGATCGTTTCGCTTGCCCCGGAGGTGATCTAACTTATGAAGGTGCATAAGGGCGATATGGTTTTGGTTATTTCCGGCCCCGACAAGGGTGCCAAGGGCAAGGTCATTCAGGCCTTCCCGCAGAAGGACAAAGTGCTGGTTGAAGGCGTGAACCGGGTGAAGAAGCATGTTGCTAACTCCGCCCCGGAACGTGGTGCTTCTTCCGGCGGCATTGTCACCCAAGAAGCCCCCATCCACGTGTCCAATGTGATGGTGCTGGACTCCGATGGCGTCCCCACCCGCGTTGGCTACCGGTTTGATGAGAACGGCAAGAAGGTCCGTGTCTCCCGTCGTACTGGGAAGGACATCTAAGCATGAGCGAGAATTACACTCCCCGGTTAAAGACCCGGTACCGTGAAGAAATCCGCACCAAACTCAATGACGAATTCAACTACGACAACGTCATGCAGATTCCTGGTGTGGTCAAGGTTGTCGTGAACATGGGTGTCGGTGCTGCTGCCCGCGACTCCAAGCTCATCAATGGCGCCTTGGAAGACCTGGCCCTGATTACCGGTCAAAAGCCTGAACTGCGGCGCGCCAAGAAGTCCATTGCTAACTTCAAGCTTCGTGAAGGCATGCCCATCGGCGCCCGCGTGACCCTGCGCGGCGACCGCATGTGGGAATTCCTGGACCGGTTGCTGACCGTGGCCCTGCCCCGTATTCGTGACTTCCGGGGTCTGTCCGACCAGCAATTCGATGGCCACGGCAACTACACCTTCGGCCTGACTGAGCAGACCATGTTCTACGAAATTGACGTGGACAAGGTCGATCGGCCCCGCGGCATGGACATCACCGTCGTGACCTCTGCCACCAACAACGACGAAGGCCGAGCGCTACTGCGCGAACTGGGCTTCCCGTTCAAGAAAGAGCAGTAAAACCCGCCGCGGCAGTCGCACTGCCGCGCGTTTAGCCACCTTTAGGGGTGGCTTTTGGTGTTTTTAGGATAAGGTGCCTACCTGCGGGTTTTGGTCCCAAGGTTGCTACCGTTCATGGGCTACGGTTGGTATGACCAATGGTATGTCGGTGGAAAACCCAAGGAGGACGCCATGAAACCTGCAGCTGTTATCACCACACTAATTTTGGTTGTGGGAGTGCTTATATCCCCAGGGGCCGCCGTGGCCCAGACTGCCCGTGGTACCAATCCCTACCAGGTGCGATACAAGAATGGGCACTGCATATTCAGCCTCGATGAGACAAACCCAGAGGCCAGAAAATACCTGGCTGACAGCGATCTTATAAATCGAAGCTATGTCATGGAGGCGGTGGCGCGGGAGGTGCCCGACTTTGGCCCCTTGGTGGCGGATAATCCCCGGTTGGAAAATAAACTAGCCACCGATCCGACATACCAGAAACGGTGGGGCAAGGTTGTCGCAAAGCTCAAAAGTGCAGGATACACCAGTAACGACATCATGTGGCTGGATGCCATCACGCTGAAGCGGGGTGTGCGCGATCTGGATGAGGAGGTGGCTCATGCGATCACCCCACGGGAGGCGATGTTTGCGGTAAAGGCCCAGTCGCGGACTGTGCGGATGCATTATGCGCCATCGAAATTGGGGGCCGATGAGGTTGATGGGGAGCTGGCGCCGCAGCACTATTGGCGTCGTGACGCCCCTTACCCCGAGCTGTCGCAGAAGATCACCGGCCCAGCCAACGCCGGCTATCAACAGCTCGTCGAGCGGGCCCGTACCTTCGCCGGTTACCGTTACGATGCGCTGATGGAATGCAGCGGCAAGGGGGAGCCACCGGCACCGAATCCGTCGCTTCGCAAGGATCCCATTGTGCAGTCGTATACGATTATTTCACAGGTTAGTCCGGTCCTGCTTCCTGCCTTTTAGCTTGCTTTTCGACGCTCGGGGCGTGCCTTTATACTAAGTATGGGAATTGAAGGAGAGGCATGAACACCACAACAACTAGGCTTATGGCGGCGCTTATCGCCATCACGGCATTAGCGCCTGCTCCGGCTCTCGCAGCAGATGGCACGAATCCGTATACGGTGAAGCTTGATAATGGCTTGTGTACCTTTGGAATCGACCTAAATAACCCGGAAGCACGGGCGTATTCCCAAGACAGAGGCTATATCAATCAAAGCTATGTTCTAGATAAAATCGCCAAGGAAGTACCCGAATTCGCCCCAGTGTGGGCTGCCAATCCTCGCCTGGAAAACAAACTCACTGACCCGGGATACCGCGTGAACTGGGATAAAGCCGTGGCCAAGCTCAAAGCCGCAGGTTACACGGATAACGACATCATGTGGATTGACCGGGTACTCCATAAGCGTGGCATGATAAGCCCATTGGCGGATGACACTGACCTCAGTAAGCCATTACCCCCGAAAGAGGCTAGGCGGCGAGCTGATATGGAACCTAAGGGCATTATGCAACACTATGCCTCCAAGATGTTGTATTACAACATTGATGAGAATGGCAAGATCGAGCTCTTCCAATATTGGTCACCGGCGGACAAACCATTGCCCGAGCTTTCCGAAAAAATCACCGACAAAGCCAGCGGTGAGGGGCACCTGCAATTAGTGAAACGCGCCAGGGATTTCGCCGGCTATCAACATGACATTCTAGAGGAGTGCGCGAAGCTCGGCGGGTTCGGTGCCGGCGCAGATACTTCATCACAATCAGCTGCCAAGTCGACTTCCGCATCTGGTCTGCCCACGGAACCCACCGTGACCAGCGGTTCCCGGGCAGCCAGCGACAGCATGTTTAGCAAACCTTCGCAGGATCGCAAGCCCGGTGGGGCGCTAGGCACGATTTACCGGATCATTAATTCGGTAATTGGGTTTTTCGTTCCGACATTATCCACCCCACTGCTGCCCGAATAGTCGGGTGCATCGGGTGCCAAGCTGGGGTTGTGGGGGAGGGGCGATTCGCGCAGTCGCCCAGAATACGGCGTGGCGGCCAACTCCAGCTCAGAAGATCTGAAGCCTCATTAGTTGCGGGCGTGACCCGCCCGCATGTTGGGCAAATCATGGGCATGATGGTCGGCGTGGGACGGTGCCCTGGTTTGCCAAGCTGTACTTTCTCGATTCAGGGCGTGTTGGCAGGGTGGCCTCAAGTCAGAACTCCAGCTCAGAACTTGTGATACCGGTAGATGACGGGGTAAAAATCTGGTGCGGGGGCGGCTAGGAGGACGCCACCTAAGGGTATCGGGTGTTCTAAGCTGGAGTTCCGCGGTTCGGGGGTAATGGTGGTAGCACCAGTAATGCGTTTATGATTCGATATTTAGTAAAGTCCAATAACTTTGCCAAAGGATAATCATGAAAAATCGACTGGTGGCGCTCATCGCCGCCGTGGTTGTCGGAATGTCACTGATGCCACCGGTCGCCGGTGCCGAGGACGCCGAGGGCCCCAACCCGTTCACACTCACGTTCGCCAATGGGATGTGCAGCTTCGGCGTCGACGATCAGAACCCCGAAATGAAACTTTTCCGCCAAGATAGTTCCATCAACCGAAGCTATGTGTTTGACGAGGTCACCAAGGAGGTGCCGGAATTTGCCGAGCTTCGGGCAATGAACCCCAAGCTGGAGGACAAAACCGATCCGGCCTACCAGGCGAAATGGAAGTTGGTAGCCGGCAAGCTGAAAACCGCCGGCTACACGGATGGGGACATTACCTGGCTGGACCGACAATTACGCAAAGGTCTGTTGCCCTATCCCTTGTCCGCCGCATACAAGCCCGGCAACAATCCCATCTCGCCCCAAAAAGCCAAGAAGTGGATCGACAGCGAAGACAAAGGGCGAACCCAGTTTTTCGTGTTTAAATACTTCCGCTATCTGCTTGGTGACGGGCCACAGCTGCACGAGTATGTCTATTGGCTAGATGACGATCATGCGCCGCAGCCGGCCCCGAAGCTCTCGGCAAAAATCATGGATAAAGGCAATGCTGGGTTTGAATTGCAGCTGCATCGGTCAATACGTATGGCGGGCTATGGCCACGACAAGTTGGAAGAATGCGCCCACCTGGGCCAGTAGCGTTGGATTCTCCGAGCTCGTCGACGCTCAACCAGGGGAAACGTCGACAAGCATGAACCTATGACCTGTGATATGGGATGCATCTATCATGGCTGTATGAGTTCTGAAACATTTTTCCGCCCGCGGTATCACATCACACCGCCTCAGGGGCGCCTCAATGACCCGAATGGTGTGTTCGTCTCTCCACGCACCGGCCGGCTTCATGTTTTCTACCAACATGATCCGGCGTTTCCTTTTGGTAAGAAACGCACCGGCTGGGGACATGTCTCCGCCGAGCTCGACACTCTTCGGTGGTTGCATCATCCCGATGCGCTCTACCCCGATGTCGCCTACGACCTCGATGGCTGCTACTCCGGTGGCGCAGTCGTTGATGGCGAGCAGGTCTACCTGTTCTATACCGGTAATCTGAAAGAACCCACTGCGGATGGTGGTTTTGCGCGTCGGGCCACTCAAAACCGGGTGAATGCGGTCGACCCTGATGACCTGATGGGCGGCGTGTATCGGCGTGATGCGGCGAACCCGCTTATCGACGGTCCCGCTGCTGGATACACCGCCCACTATCGGGACCCCATGATTACCCGTGACCCCCACGATTCCCACGATGGGTGGCGCATGGTCATTGGTGCCCAGCGGGAAGACGAAACCGGGACGGTGGTGCTCTATCACAGCGATGATCTGCACAACTGGAATTTCGTGGGGGAACTGGAGTTCGATACCACTAATGCGGCTCCGGGTACGGCTCCGGACCTAGTGCCGGGCGGCTACATGTGGGAATGTCCAAACCTGATTACTCTGCGCGATGCGGTGACCGGAGAAGACCTGGACATTCTGATTATCTGTCCGCAGGGCCTGGAACCTGTGACTACCGATACCGCTACTCACTATGCCAGCAGCGATCAATGTGGCTATATCGTTGGCAAGTTGGACGGCACCCGGTTCACAGTACTTCGAGGATTTAGTGAATTAGATCACGGGCAACAGTTCTATGCGCCACAGATCACCGGATTCAGCGAAACCTCAGGTTTATTACTTGGCTGGATGGGATTGCCGGGACAGGATGATACTCCGTCGGTGGCGGCGGAAGGATGGGTGCACTCACTCACTGTGCCACGGCGGGTGGAAGTACATAATCATGTGCTGCGGCAAACCCTGATTGTGCCCGAATCTGTCCGGAATGGTGAGATTAATCACATGGATTCGGGAATTTTGTGGCATTCGGAACGTCTGGACGGACACGAAACCACATTAGTGATTACTGGGTCACAGGGGACAATAGGGGCAACTATTCACTATCTTTCGGGGGCGGATCCGGTGCTAGAGATTGATGTAGCAGGTGACGTACGCCGAGTTCCGTGCCCGCCTGGTGAGTTGACTGTTTTTGTGGATCGTAGTGCGGTTGAGGTTACAGCTGCTGATGGGGCTATTGCTGCTAGTTTTGTTACCTTCCCAAATGTCAATGAGATTTGGAGCACAATCGCAAGAAACTGTGATTAGCTATTGTCTTTATGTTGCAATGATTGTTTAATAGAGGGGGTAGATAATCGGGCTTCGCAAAAATGTGAGTTTGTGTGGTTTTTGGGGAGTTTCGATCAACTAAACATAGGGAGAAGTTCTTATGCAACATAAAGAGGTTGCTGACCGCGTCCTTAAAGCGGTCGGCGGCGAAGACAATATCGTCGCCGCAGCCCACTGCGCAACCCGCCTGCGTATGGTGCTCAAAGATTCAAAAAAGGTTGACCAAAAGGCTTTGGACAACGACCCGGATCTGAAAGGCACCTTTGAAACTGGTGGGATGTTCCAAATTATCGTTGGTCCGGGTGACGTCAACACGGTGTTTAAGGAACTCGACAACGCTACCAGCAAGAGTATCGCCGTCAGTACCGAGGAGCTCAAGGAAGTGGTTGCCAATAGTGGCAACGTCTTCACCCGCTCGATCAAGGTGCTGGCGGATATTTTTGTGCCACTGATCCCCATCCTGGTCGGTGGCGGTTTGCTCATGGCCCTGAATAATGTGCTCACCGCTAAAAACCTGTTTGGCGAATTATCCCTGGTGGAACAATATCCGCAGATGGAGGGACTGGCCGGTCTGATTAACCTGCTGGCCTCAGCACCATTCGCCTTCCTGCCAATTCTCGTGGGCTTCACCGCAACCAAACGATTCGGGGGCAACGAGTTCCTGGGTGCCGGTATCGCCATGGCCATGTTGAGCCCGGACCTGGTGAACTTCTACAAAATGGCCGAGGCCGAGGCTCAAGGAACCATCGAGCAGTGGAACCTGTTTGGCCTGTTCGTGGATAAGATCGGCTATCAGGGCACCGTGCTGCCGATCCTCGTGATCTCCTGGGTGCTGGCTACCATTGAGAAGTTCTTCCACAAGAAGCTCAAGGGCACCGCGGACTTCCTTATTACCCCGATGCTCACGCTGCTCATCACGGGCTTCCTCACCTTCATCGTTATTGGCCCGATCATGCGTAGCCTCGGTACCGCCCTGGGCCATGGGCTGCAAACTGTGTACGAGGCGGGCGGCCCCATTGGTGGTTTCCTGTTTGGTTTGGTCTACTCGCCTATCGTTATTACTGGTCTGCACCAGTCGTTCCCGCCGATCGAATTGCAGCTGCAACAACAGGGTGGTTCGTTCATCTTCGCTACCGCATCCATGGCCAATATTGCCCAGGGTGCCGCAACGCTGGCCGTGTTCCTCCTGGCCAAGGGCGAAAAGCTCAAGGGCCTGGCCGGTGCCTCCGGTGTGTCCGCCGTACTGGGCATTACCGAGCCCGCTATCTTCGGTGTGAACCTGCGGTTGCGCTGGCCCTTCTTCATTGGTATCGGTTCCGCCGCCGTTGGTGGCGCCCTGATTGCCCTGTTGAACGTGAAGGCCGTTGCTCTGGGTGCCGCCGGCTTCCTGGGCGTTGTGTCCATCAAGGCTGAAGACATGGGCCCCTTCATGATCTGCGCCGTGATTACCTTCATCGTTTCTTTCGCCGCAGCCTTCGCCTATGGCCGCTACCTGGCACAACGTAACGGCAGCATCGATCCCGATGATGTGGGTGCCGCCGTCGATACCGGCACTGACGTCGCACCTGTTGTGACCACCGAGGTTGCTGCGGAGAACGCTCTCCCGGTTATTGCCCCGTTGACTGGTGAAGTCAAGCAACTGTCAGCCGTGTCCGACCCGATGTTCGCCCAAGGCAAGTTGGGTGCCGGCTTGGCGATTGTCCCAACCGTGGGTAAACTGACTGCGCCGATCAGTGGCAAAGTTGTGGTGGCATTCCCATCCGGGCACGCATTCGCCATCCGTGGTAAAGGTGCCGATGGCAAGAACGTCGAGGTCCTCATGCACATCGGATTTGATACCGTGAATCTCAAGGGTGAGCACTTCAAACCTGCTGCACAACAGGGTGATGAGGTGCAGGCCGGCGACCTGTTGGGCGAATTTGACATTGATGCCATTAAGGCCGCAGGATATGAGGTAACCACCCCGATTGTGGTGTCGAACTCGAAACGCACCGGCCCGGTGATTCCTGCCGCAGGTTTGCCATTGCCGAGTAATATTACTGCTGGTGATGCACTCATGACGGTTGATCCGAAACCGGTCCCAGCCGAGGCTCAGTAATTGAATTGCTTTTCGACGCCCCTAGGGGTTTGCCCTGAGCGTCGGAAAGCATTATTTTTTATATCGTAACCTCAGGAAAAACTCAGACTCATACCACAGTATGAGTCCGGCATCAGGGTTTCCCCCCACCCCAAAAGCGTGCTAGGCCGTGCTGCACAATTGTTACTATGCTAATTTTACTTTCGATACCGTTAATTCAGGAAGCAGAAAGGCATAGCAGCAGTGAGAATAAAAAACCTTAGTAAGCGTAAGGTGTTTTTCATTATCGCCGCAGCGGTTGTGATAATCACATTGATAGGCGTAGCCATGTATTCGTTCTTTGCGAATTCATCCGCCATCACATTAGCTTCCTCTGATGTTCAGGTTCTTGATAAGCGTGATAATTCGCAGCGCGTCGCCGTGTCCGGCAACGTAGAACCCCAAAAATCCATGGTGCTCTCCACCCGACTCACCGGCCCGGTCAACCAACTCAATGTCAAAGTGGGAGACCGGGTGCAGGCGGACCAATTGGTCGCCAACCTTGATGTCACCGATAAAGAAACCGAATTAGCGAAAAGCAAGGCACAAGCAGCCACCAACGAAGCCAATTCCATTGCCGAAATCAAGGGCGCTGAATCCCGCTACAACCGGTATAAGGAACTGCTGGATAACGGTATGAACCAGGACATTAATAACGCCAAGGCCGCATTGCGCACAGCCGAATCCGCTTACGATGAGGCAAACCGCAACTTCCAGCTGGAAAGTGCCCTGCGTGGCAATGGGAAGCAGCAAGACATCGCCGCCCAACAGTCCAAGATCGAAAATGCCCGCCAGGACAGCATGAACACTAACGTTGAGGCTGCTCGCATGGGTCTCAAGGCGGTAGGAACCCTCCAAGACCAGGACACGGAACGCCGATCACTGGCCACCGAGCAGAGCAATCTTGCGGAGCTCAAGGCCCAACTCGATGGGGCTAGCCCGGAGCAGCAGGTCCAGATCCAGGCGCAAATCAAGGCATCCGAAGAGCGGGTGGAAACCCTGCAAAACTCCGTGAATAAACAGTACCGTAATACTATTGACTCCGGGCTGGATGCCGCCGACGTGACCAATAAGCTACAGGCCGCCGACCGGAACCTGCGGGAATCCCAGGACAGCTACGAGGCCACCCTGGCTCAGGCCGACAATAAGCTCGTCACCGATCAACGTAATGTCGCTAAGACGTTCGAAGAAAAAAAGGATGCTGCTACCGCGCTTGCCGTGGCGGAACGCAACGCCCAATTCCAAATGGAAGACAATCAGGCCGCCATTGATAATGCGGTGCGGAATGCTCGGGCTGCCCAGGCCTCCAATAATGCCGGTGATAACCAACTCAAACTCGATATCGCCTCCGCACAGATTCGCGCTCCCTTCGACGGGGTGGTCACCAATGTTGCCGCCAAGCAGGGGTCGGCCGCGAATGGCGCCCTCATGACCATTGCCGATGATGCCCGCATGATTGTTCACGCCAATGTGAAAGAAATCGACGTCGCCAAGATCGCCGTTGGTCAGCGGGTGGAATTCACCACCCCCGGTACTGGTGACAAGAAATTCCAAGGTAAAGTCTCCTTCGTCTCCACGGTTGCGGCACCACAGGAAACCCCAGCAACTCCCGCCAGTGGTGGCTCGGCCGGTGGTTCCGCTTCCGGTGGATCGTCTGGTGCCAGTGGCAGTAATAATAAGGTGAACTTCCCCGTTGAGATCGAGGTGCTAGGCAATAAGGGAACCCTGCGGTTGGGCTCCACCGCCAAGGCCCGGATTATTACCCGGGAGGCCTCTGATAAGATGGTCATCCCCCAATCTGCCGTGTACGAAGACCAAGGCAAGAAAAAAGTCCTGGCCATCGCTGCCGACGACACCATCGTGGAACGCACCGTGAAACTGGGCAGCAAGACCGATTTCGATGTGGAGGTTCTCTCCGGCGAGGCAAAGAAGGGTGACAAGATCCTGGTGGATGCCGCAAAATACCGCCAATCCGTGGGGCAGAAAGCCACAGTCGACACAGCAGCCCCCGGGGGCGCGGATGGTGCCGGCGTTAGCGGTGCCAGTGGGACTGCAACAAGCACCGCCGCGGCAGAAGTACGATAGCCCCCGAGTCAGGGCAGTGAAAGGCAGAAAATGGCGAAGAAACGCAACCCCGCGGAGGAAACCGACTCCGACCTGCTCATCGACATGCAGGACATTGTCAAAACCTTCAATATCGGCACCCCCAACGAACTCACAATCCTCCACGGTGTGAACTTTAACCTGGCGCGCGGCGAATTTCTTTCCGTGGTCGGTACCTCGGGCTCCGGCAAATCAACCCTCATGAATATTATTGGATTATTGGATAAGCCCACGTCCGGCACCTATAATCTCGATGGCGTCGACGTCCTGGAGCTTTCCGACGACAAGGCCGCCCTCTACCGTTCCAAACACATTGGTTTCGTGTTCCAGAACTTCAACCTGATTGGGCGCATCTCCGCGCGTCGCAATGTGGAACTCCCTATGATGTACGCAGGTGTGGACCGCAAGGACCGCACAGAACGCGCCAACCATCTACTAGAAATGGTGGGCATGCAGGAACGCGCCGACCACCTGCCCGCCGAACTGTCCGGCGGCCAAAAACAGCGGGTAGCCATTGCCCGGGCGCTCAGCAACTCGCCCGATCTCATGCTTGCCGACGAGCCCACCGGTGCGCTCGACACCGCCACCGGTCGCATGGTCATGGACCTCTTTCACGACCTGAATCAAAACCATGGCGTGACCATTGCACTCATCACCCACAACCCGGAGTTGGCGGAGGAAACCACCCGCATTGTCACCATGAACGATGGCATACTGACCGGCCCGCCGGCCCCCCAGAATGGGATTGTGCCGGCGGTCATGCTTGCCCCCGCAACCGGCCCGTTTACTGCAATCACGCCTGATGATATTGCGGCCGCCGAGGCCAAGGCCGCGGCGGCTTCGCAATCACCGACAAATGCAACGCCAGCAGCTTCGACGCCGGCTGCCGGGGCATCATCGCCAACGCCGGCCCCCAAGCCAGCAGCATCAGGCAAACCAACGGCGTCGACTAAGCCGAAGGTGCCGGCAAAACCAAAGGTGAAGAAGGCGAAATCGAAGTCGCAGCGGCACTCTACTACCGCCCAGGGGCAGAGTGGGGAAGCCTGGCGCGGCGTTACCACCGGCACTGGTACGGGTACTACCTGGCCTAGGTTTGGTCAGTCGGGTGGGTCCGCTTCCGATTCCAAGGCCACCCCGGGAGGTGACGACTAAGTGAGTATTTTTGAATCCCTCACCCTGGCGCTGTCGAACCTTCGCACCAATAAGATGCGGTCCGCCCTCACTCTCCTGGGTGTGATTATCGGTATCGCCTCCGTCATCACCATCCTTACCATTGGTGATGGTTTGCGTGAAGACACCCTATCCAGCCTCAACAACGATGGTGGTGTCGAGATAGTCGCCGAAGCCCGGCCCATCCCCACGGAGGAAGAATTACAGCAGGCCGGTGGCGAAGAATATTACTACTATTCCGGCCGTCTCGACGACCCCTCCTACGAAATCACCAGTGACGACATTGATCGGATCAAAGACCTCCTGGGCGACAAACTAGCCGGGGTGTCCATTGGTGGAAATTCCTCCTACAGCGGTGACCTCATCTATGATAGTAAAACCATCAACGGCTCCACCTTCTTCGTCAACCCCTACTACTTCGTCCAAAATAACTCCCAAATCGAAGTGGGGCATGGCCTCACCCAAGACGACATCGACAATAACAAACCTGTCGCGGTGCTCAACAATAAACTTGCCAAACAAATATTCGGTGACAATATCCAAGCCGCCCTCGGCAAAGAAATAACCTTCGAATCTGACGACGGCCTCAGCGACTTCACTGTTGTGGGCGTGCTCAAAGAACCCAAGAAAGGCTTATTGAACGGGCGTGGGCCGGAATCCAGTAGCATGTACGTGCCCTACACCCTGGAATCCCGGCTCAGCGACCGGGCAGGTACCTGGCAGTCAGTCACATTCCGTACCACCCCGGCGGCCGCAGGAGATTTGCAACAAATCAAGACAACCATTGCAGACTATTTCAAACCACGGTTTGAGGGGAACCCCGAATACGAAATGAAGGTTCGGGATTACACCAAAGAATTAGAAAATGTCAACAATGTCCTTGGTGGCATCAGCGCCGCTATTGCTGGCATTGGTGCTATCTCCCTCATGGTTGGTGGCATTGGCGTCATGAACATTATGCTCATCACCGTGACCGAACGCACCCGCGAAATTGGCATTCGTAAAGCCCTCGGCGCCACCCGTAAAGACATTCGCAGACAATTCGTCATTGAAGCAATGGTGGTGTGCCTCATCGGTGGCTTTATCGGCATGGCCATCGGTGCCGTCCTCGGGCCACTGGTATGCCAACTCATGTTCCAAACCATGACCATGCCGCCCATCATGGGTATGATCGGATCCCTTATGTTCTGCCTCGTCATCGGCTTGTTCTTTGGCTGGTACCCCGCCGGCCGCGCCGGCAAACTCGACCCTATCGAGGCACTACGATACGAATAATCTCCGAGCTTTTCGACGACCGGCTCCGTGTGGTTGTCGAAAAGCCTTCAGTTATTTCCCAGCAGTTCAATCAACTTATGCCGCAACTTTGCCACCCGTTCATCGAAACTATCGCCATGACAGGGGCGGGGCACATCCATTGCGACATCGGTAATCATCGTGTGCGAACCATACAACTTGGTGATATCGGACAGCACAACATGCGCAGTAACACTGGTGATGGTGCGCACTGGGGTAGGGGCTAACTCTGTGAACCAGCCGGCGGTGATAGCCAACTGCCAAAGCGATAGGAAGATTGCTAATAGCAAGGCTTAGATAATTATGGACCGAATGTGTGTTCGCTTCCCTGGGGTCGAGGCGGTCGTGGTTGCTGCGATTGCGGTGGGAGTCGCTGGGTGGTCGGCGAAATAACCCTGGGCGTCGGCAAGTATCAACGGCGCCGCGCGGGCGATGGCGGCCGCTGGTTCGCGGGGTTGTGACGCTGAGCGTGCAGGAAGCGAGGGGTGGCGCGGTAGCCAACGCTAACACTTGTTGATGGTTCACGTGGTGAGAGCATAATAGGTTTCCTGCGGCACCTCTCTTAGTCTTCATTGGTAGACTGATCGGTCTTAAAACTGGTATTTAACTCTAATTCATAGTGATCTATCCTGTCTACTTTTCATGATCTCTGAGGGCGAATGGAAAAGCCTAAAAATTAATATCGCAGGTGGTAGGGACCAATTTATTTACGATTATCTGATTGCAAAAACCCATGAACCTATCGAATAAGGGCGCACTAAGTAGTATGCAAACCTGGAAATTATGTGTTAGTGTCGGTTCCTAATTCGATCAACGATGACACATTGAAGGAGTCTTACCATGAGTGACCTCACCCCCAACCACAACCCCGGCGAACCCCTCCAGCCCATCGACAAAGAGGGCCTCGCCAAGCTTGCGCAGAAGAACATCGACAACCCCGAGGGGGGCCGGAAGACCGTGCGCACCCACACCGAGGCCGACGGGCAATTCCGCAATTACACCAAGGTGCGTGGGTTGGATCCAGTGCTTGTGTCTGAGCCCCCGGCGCTGCTAGGTGACGACTCCGCACCCAACCCTACCGAGGTTGCCCAGGCCGCACTCGCCGCCTGCATCTCCGTAGGTATTCAGGCCATTGCCACCCACCGTGGCGTTACCCTTACCGCAATCGAAATTGATATCGAAGGCGACATTGATATTTCTCCCACCTGGGGCGTCGGCGACCTTTCCGATGACAAGCGTCCCGGGGTCTCCGACGTTCGCGTCAAGGTGAAGCTTGAAGGCGACGCCGACCGTGACACCCTCGACCAAATTCACCGCGATGCCATCAAGTGGTCACCCGTGGTTAATACCTACACTCGTCCCGCTCGCCTCACCTCCGAATTGGTATAACCTATGACCGCTATCATCGAACAAGCTACCGCACCCCTCGTCGTTGACCCCAGCATTCTCGAAACCGTGAGCGAGAAAGCGAAGGCAGTTGACGCGGGGACTGAAGACGCACGTTATATCCTGCCGATCCTCGCCGAAGCCGGCCTGCTCGATACAGATCTGCTCACCGCGGCCCGAACTGTTCGGGAAATCTCCCGCCGCGACCTGTCGGTTGGGTTCACTATTTGGGCCCACCTCATGACCCAAACCTATCTGGCCAATGCCAACAAGCCGGCGGCGTCGGCAGTGGAACAGTCGCTGCGTTCCGGTGCCCGCCCCGGCATCACCGGCATGGCTGCCGCGTTCAAGGAGTTTGCCGGTTGTGGTGAGATCGAACTGGCCGCCACTCCGGTCGAAGGCGGATACCAGGTGACCGGCAAATTGAACTGGGCCTCCAACCTGTATGATGATGCCGTGCTGGTGACCGCGGTACGCACCGATGATGGTGACCGACTGCTCATCTTTGTAGAGAGCGGTGCCGAGGGGCTTACGTTTGGGAAACCGTTTGGTCTATTGGGTTTGAACGCCACCGCTTCCGCCTGGGTTTCATTAGAAAATGTGTTCGTGCCGGAGTCGCAGGTTCTTACCCACGATTTTGATGCGTTCATCCTCCAGGTGCGGCCCATGTTTGTGGTCCTGCAAATCGCGGAATGCATTGGGGTTGCCGAGGCTTCGATCGCTGCTGCTAGCGAACGATTGTTTGGGGTGAACGCGACCTTCGCCGATGAGGTTCAGGATATTGCTGCGAAAGTTTCTGACATTATTGTGCGGCAGGAAAACATTATTACCCGTGTTGGTAATTCGGATATTAGCCCCGTGGAGTTATTAGAATTGCGGTTAGATGCTGCTGAGGTTGCGGTTGCCGCCGCCAATATTGAGGTGCGGGTCGCGGGCGGGGCTGGCTATGCCAAGAGCTCGCCGGCGTCGCGTCGATTCCGGGAGGCGGCGTTTATCCCGGTGCAATCACCCTCGGAAGCACAGCTGCGGTGGGAGCTGGAGCGAGCGAGGGCCCATGCTTAGCACTATGAAAATGGTGGATAGTACATACTATCGACAAACCGTGGGAAATTATCCCTCAGGCGTGACCGTGGTGACCGCCCGTGACACCGAAACTGGGGCGGATCTTGGGCTCACCGTGAGTGCTTTCACCTCACTGTCGCTGGAACCACCAATGGTGCTGCTCAGTATCGACGCCAGGTCCAAATCCCACCCCCACCTCATGGTGGGCGCACCCATCGGGGTGTCTGTGTTGGCCGAGGACCAGTTGCACCTGGCGGTACAGTTCGCCCGCCACGGTCTGGACCGGTTTGCCGGCGTGAACATTGTGCGACGTAGCTCCCATCGTGACAATTCCACAAGCATTGATAGTCGGGATGATGTGGGGGTGCCACTGATCGGCGGCGCGGCCGCCTGGTTCCTCGGTACCGTCACCGACCGCTATGTTGGCGGCGACCATGTTATCCTCACCGTCACCGTGGATGATTGCGGCTGGGAGGAAGAAACTCGGCCGTTGATCTACCAGCGCGGCAAGCTCCACCACTGGCCTGACGAACTCGGCTGAAACCAGTCGGGCCAGGGCGTCAACACTGCACACGGAGCTAGGGGCTGGCCCAAACTGGCAGGTGGTGGCGTCGAATTATGCTACATTGGGAAATCGACATGGGGTGCGCTCCTTGGAGTGCTGAGAACACACCCATTGAACCTGCTCTAGCTCATACTAGCGAAGGAATTGTCGAGGTCTTTCACATTCATGCCGAGTCACGCCACTAAAACTGCGCTTATCACCGCCATTGACACCATGCGGAACACTCGCCCGCTCGTGCAATGTCTCACCAATAATGTGGTTACCCAAGTCACCGCAAACGTGTTACTCGCGGCCGGTGCCACCCCCGCAATGTGCGACACCCCGGAAGAATCCGCAGCCTTTGCCCGTGTCGCATCCGGGGTGCTCATCAACCCGGGAACCCCCTCCGCGGAACAATACGCCGGCATGCGGCAGGCCATCCTCGGCGCCAACAGCGTTGGCACCCCCTGGGTGCTCGACCCGGTTGCCGCAGGAGCCTTGCCGCATCGCACCGCTTTCTCCCGGGAAATCTTGGCGTACCGGCCCGCCGCAATCCGTGGTAATGCCTCAGAAATCGCCGCCCTGGCCGGGGTCGGGGCCGGCGGCCGTGGTGTAGATGCTACCGATGAAGTAGAAGCCGCCATCCCCGCCGCCCGTGATCTAGCGGCGCAAACCGGGGGAGTGGTGGCCATTTCCGGGGCCCAGGACGTTATTGTCAGCACTCGCCGGGTGACCCGATTGATTTCTGGACACCCCATGATGCAACTAGTCATTGGCACCGGTTGTTCCCTGGGTGCCCTGGTCGCAGCTTACCTTGGTGCCCACCGCACTGCAACGGCCAGCCAGGACGCATTCGACCTGCATGATGCGGTAGTGGCGGCCCACGCCCATAGCGGTGCCGCTGGTATGCTTGCCGCTCAACGGGCATCCGCCCCCGGATCCTTCGCTGTCGCCTGGATTGATGCGCTCTACCAGCTCACCTCTGAACGCATCGCCGAGCTTGTCACAATCGAGGAGGAGTAAGACATGCGCGAACCAATTTGGGACCTTTACCTCGTCACCGATCCCGGATCCGACCCGGATGCTGTGCCCGCCATCGTCACCCAGGCTATTACCGGTGGCGTGACCGTGGTGCAACTGCGAGACAAACACGCCACCAAGCCCCAGATCCGCCAACGGGCCCAAGCGCTCAAAGACGCAATACAGGCGGTGACGGCTGTTTCGAATGCTGACCCGAGCACGATCCCGCTTTTCATTAACGATCATGTGGATATTGCCGCCGAACTAGGCCTCCACGCCCACATTGGTCAGGGAGACCTGTCCTATGTTGCGGCTCGACAGCAGCTACCGGCGGAATTGATGCTGGGGCTCAGCATCGAAACCGCCGACCAGCTGGAACACGTGGTAGAAACCTGTCGCGCATCCGGGGTGCGGCTTCCCGACGTGATCGGCATTGGGCCGGTGCGTGCCACCGAGACAAAACCCGACCATGCGACGCCCCTGGGGGTGGCCGGGGTACAACGGATCGCCCGAATGGCGGCAGCCCATGGGATGAAGAGCGTGGCCATTGGTGGCGTCGACAAGCATATCGCGGCCGAATTACAGCAGGTAGACGGCGTGTGCGTCGTGTCGGCAATCATGTCGTCCCCTGACCCCGCGGCGGCTGCCGGTGAGCTTCGGGCGGCCTTTGCTATGCGACGCCCATCGGTGCCGCGAGTACTCTCTATAGCCGGAACCGACCCCACCGGTGGCGCTGGTGCGCAAGCAGACCTGAAATCTATTGCGGCTGCCGGAGGCTATGGTATGAACGCTATTACCGCACTGGTGGCGCAAAATACGCATGGGGTGCGGTCGATTCATACCCCACCGCTTTCATTCCTGCGGGAACAACTCGATGCTGTGGTCTCGGACGTGACCATTGACGCCGTGAAAATCGGCATGCTCGGCAGTGTAGACATTGTGGCGTGCGTGCGGCAATGGTTGGCGGAACACCCCATGCCTCTGGTCGTGCTCGACCCGGTGATGGTCGCTACCAGCGGTGATCGGCTTCTCGACCCTGATGCGGAACAAGCCGTGATCGAATTCGCTCATCATGTGGACATTGTGACCCCCAACGTGCCGGAACTCGCGGTACTCCTCAGCGCCCCGGAACCCGCACGCACGTTCGAGGAAGCCCTGTCCCAGGCGGCAGAATTTGCCCAGAAATCGAATACCATTGTGATTGCCAAGGGTGGGCACCTTGACGGGAAGCTCGCCAATAACGCCGTGGTGTATCCCGATGGGCGCATCACCACCATCACCACACCCCGAATCGACACCACTAACACCCATGGCACTGGCTGTTCTCTATCCTCCGCACTGGCCACCCGACTAGCCGCCGGCGACACCATCACCGAAGCAATCGAATGGGTGAGCTATTGGCTTGCCGATTCTATCCGCGCCGGGGCGGCCCTGGAGGTGGGAACACCTGGTGGGCACGGTCCCATAGATCATTTCCACCAAGTGCGGCGGCAGGCGGCGTGCGCCAGTACAAAACCTTGGAAATTCACTGGTGAAGTGAGGTATCGACCAACCATTCCGGCGGCGGGTCCATATACCCAGTCCCTGTGGGATTCCATGGGGGAGGTGTGGTCACAGATCATGGGGCTACCATTTATTATGGGATTGCGGGATGGCAGTCTTTCCAAACGGGAGTTCGATTTCTATTTGAACCAGGATGCCCACTATTTGGCGAACTATTCCCGAGCCTTGGCGGTGTTGGCGGCCAAGGCGGGTGAGCCGCAGTACCAGGTGGAGTGGGCGGAGAGCGCCCGGGATTGTCTAGTGGTGGAGGCGCAATTGCATCACGAGTGGTTGGGTGGCATCAGTGGCGACACCAGCCCCGTGACCTTGGGGTATACGAACTTCCTTACCGCCACCGCCTATGGTGACGATTACGTGGTTGGGGCTGCCGCGGTCTTACCCTGCTATTGGATCTATGCCGAGGTGGGGGCGTGCTTAGCAGCCAGTAATCACCCAGATCACCCCTACCATGAATGGTTGAAAACCTATGGTGACCAGTCGTTTGTCACGACCACCGAGGCGGCACTACGCCGGGTAGAGCATGCCTTAGTCCAGGCCACCGGTGTGCAGCGGGCGGCGGCTACGGCAGCATTCCAAGTGGCGTGCGCGTATGAGCGCGAATTCTTCGACCAGGCGAGCCGAAGTGAGATCCGGTAACCTCCGAATGCGTGGCAAATACACCTCCTAAAACGTGGGTAGTTGCCACGCCACCCCAGTTTATTGCAACTATGATGGGGCTGATGATGGGCCAGCGGAAGATTATCTACGTAGTTTTGTCTCTGCTTATCATTTCGTTCGCGCTGATTGGCGCAACCATTTACCATTTTCGGGTAGAAAAGCCCCGAATCGCCTCGATTAACAGTGCGATGACGGGGTATCAGAAGGTGGTTGACGCCGAATGGAATAATTCGGATTGCGCGATAGTAAATTGTCCACAATCTAGTAAGGGGATTCCGGGGGTTCCGATAGACCGGGAATTATTGACCGCTGCGGAACGGTTCAACCTTGAGATACGAGACAGTATGGCAACAGTTCTACCCATCACCCAGGCCCGGAGTGACATAGCTATTTATAACGTGAAGGGAAAAATCGACGGAACCGTCACAGCCATCATCTATGTGACCACCACCAAGCACTACCAGGGCGATGACAAACCCAGCAGTGAAACAATCCCCCACAAGGTGACATTACTGCCCACCAAAGATGCGCGGGACGGTTACGTGGTGATGGCCGATGAGCCCCTGGACCAGGTGAAAGAGCACCTTCCCGATCTCGTACTCCCCAATGATTGAGGCGAAACATGACAGATACGAAACGCACGGTCGGCAACCTCATTCTCTTCGGCGGCGCGATTTTCCTCAGCGGATGGGTTGGGCTCCTCACCGACCGGCTCACTGGCCAACCCGCTCCCACCAGCCTGAACGACTACCTCACCGGCGGCGAACTACCGCGATTCGTCCTGCCGCTCCTCACCGTGGTGGCGTTACGTGCCGTCGTCGGGGGTTGGCGGGATGCCGGCTTCGCCCCAAACCTTCGCGGCGCCGGCGCAACATACCTGTTGCTCATCCTCGCCTACCCCACGGCCCTGGCGGTCGCGCTTATCATTGGCTTCCTGGCCAATGCCATAAGCTTTTCGACGCTTCACGCCACCTTCTACCTGGAGGTTGTGGCACGAAACCTCCCGTGGCTGCTGGTCACCAGCCTGGTAGGAGAAACCCTATGGCGTGGCTATCTCGCCAATCAACTCCTGAAACTACGCCTTCGGTCGTGGCAGATCTACCTCATTGTCGCCGGCGTGTGGTGGGTGTGGTGGCTGCCCTTCTGGGGCATCATGGTGATCAATAACAGCCACATTGCCGAGTTCAATGTCACCGGGGCCACCATGGCGGTGGCAACCATCCCCATGTTTCTGTGCTGGACTGTGTTTTACACCGAGGCGTTTCGGGCCACCAGGTCGATCTGGCCTGGGGTCATCACCCAAGTTTTCATGAATGCCGTGATCCTGCGGCAATTCGCGGCGGAGATCGCCTCACCCAATCTGATCGTTCTGGGATTACTGCCGGCAGCATTCCTGTGCGTGATCGGATTGCTGGTGGGTCGGGCCACAACAACCCCAGCTCAGCACAACCCCTACGTCGGGTAGAGCAGGTGCTGAGCTGGAGTTCGGTTTTTAGTCCCCGCCGCAGCTACCCGATAAAACCACAACTCCAGCTCAGAACATTTCCTACTAGAATCGGAACATCTGCCGCAGTTGTGGCGGGAACGCGAAAGTGGTCGCAGCGATGGTGGGCATGACAGTGGTGAGGAGCGGATCCTTTTACGATTCATCAAAAACTCCTGGCTTCGCTCGACTTTGGCTCTGGCATCTTCACCGGATCATTCGTGCCAAATACCTCGTTGTACGTCTCTCCCGGTAGTATGGGCGTCGATAAGCGTCTGTACCGGCTTTGGCCTTCGTCAATCGTTTCGTTGCGGCAGTCTTCAGCTTCATCTCGTCCCCGGAAGATGCCGGCAGGTTTTGCTTGTTCTGCGGGGCAAACAAGTGCACCAACTCGTAATATTCATTATCATCATCAGTCGAAAAGCTCATTTGCCTAATAGCACATTTTTCGGTAACATGTCCCGCTGGACTATTTTTCACGTCCATATACCTAAAACTACTTTGTTGTAGGCCCCTCGCCTTGTGCGACCGTATAACTGTGGCAGCGAGCGCCCCACGCTATTGAGCATGGGAAGCGAAAAGTGGCCGGAAAATATGCGGTAACGCTATGCGGATTACGCAACGGGTCAAGAGGAACCGCAACGAGAAAGGCATAACAGGTCACGTTACTATGACCATGACTGATCCAATTGCGGACATGTTGTCGCGCGTGCGTAACGCAAATCACGCACACCACGACTCCGTGTCCATGCCTTCCTCCAAACTCAAGGTGAATATCGCCAAGATTTTAAAGAGTGAAGGCTACATTGCTGATTACACTGTCGACGACGCCAAGGTGGGCAAAACCTTGACGCTCGAACTTAAGTACAGCCCCACCCGGGAGCGCGCCATTTCTGGTCTGCGACGCGTATCCAAGCCGGGCCTGCGGGTGTACGCAAAATCCAATAACCTGCCAAGGGTGCTCGGTGGTCTGGGTGTGGCAATCATCTCCACGTCCCAGGGTCTACTGACCGACCGTCAGGCTTATGCGAAAGGTGTAGGCGGAGAAGTTCTCGCCTACGTCTGGTAAGGGAGGCGCGCAGAAATGTCACGTATTGGTAAGACACCTATCGCCATCCCCGCCAATGTCGACGTCAAAATCGACGGCCAATTTGTCGAGGTGAAAGGCCCCAAAGGTACCCTGAGCCACACCGTTGCCGAACCTATTAAAGTTGCTATCGAGGACAACCAGATTCTGGTGACCCGTCCCGATGACAACCGGAAAAACCGGTCCTTGCATGGTTTGTCTCGCTCGCTCATTAACAACCTAGTTGTGGGCGTGACCGAAGGCTACACCATCAAGATGGAAATCTTCGGTGTCGGTTATCGTGTGGCCGCCAAGGGTAAGAATCTGGAATTCTCCCTGGGCTACTCCCACCCGGTGCTCATCGAGCCCCCGGAGGGGATTACTTTCGCCGTGGACGGCAACACTAAGCTGTCAGTCTCCGGTATCGACAAGCAAAAAGTCGGACAGATCGCCGCCATTATCCGCAAGCTGCGTAAGGACGATCCTTATAAAGGCAAGGGTATTCGTTACGAAGGCGAGCAGATCCGTCGCAAGGTCGGAAAGACGGGTAAGTAAACATGAGCAACAACAACAACGAGAAGCGGTTGCCGGTCGGCAAAGATATCTCTGCTCGTCGCCGCGAGGCTCGGGTGCGCCGTCACGTCCGCGTTCGCAAGACCCTGCGCGGCACCCCCGAAGCACCTCGGCTGGCTGTGTTCCGTTCTGCTCGGCACATGCATGTGCAGGTGATCGACGATACCGCTGGTCACACCCTCGCCGCCGCATCTTCCGTGGAGAAGGTTGTGGCAGCAGTAGAAGGCGACAAGAAAGCCAAAGCAGCCAAGGTTGGTCAGCTCATCGCTGAACGCGCTAAGGCAGCCGGCATTGAAAAAGTCGTATTCGACCGCGGTGGCTACAAATACCATGGCCGGGTTGCCGCTCTGGCCGACGCAGCTCGTGAAGGTGGTCTGAAGTTCTAATGGCTACCGCAATTAACAACAACGGAAGGAACGCCTAATGTCCGGACGTGAACGGCGTGACGGCGGACGCTCCGCCGACGACAATAAAAACGAGCGCCGCGGTGGTGGCCGCCGCGACGATCGTCGTAATCAGCAACAAGACGAACGCTCCCAATACATTGAGCGCGTGGTGACTATTAACCGCGTGTCCAAGGTGGTCAAGGGTGGTCGCCGCTTCAGCTTCACCGCCCTCGTCATTGTTGGCGACGGCAAAGGTATGGTGGGTGTGGGCTACGGCAAAGCCAAAGAAGTCCCCGCCGCAATCCAAAAGGGTGCCGAAGAAGCACGCAAAAACTTCTTCCGCGTCCCGATGGTTGGTGGCACCATCACCCACCCGGTCCAGGGTGAAGCCGCAGCCGGCATCGTGATGCTCCGCCCGGCTGCCCCCGGTACTGGTGTCATCGCTGGTGGCGCTGCCCGCCCAGTGCTGGAATGCGCTGGTATTCAAGACATTCTGTCCAAGTCCCTCGGTTCTGACAACGCCATCAACGTGGTGCATGCCACCGTTGCCGGCCTGAAGCAACTGGTTCGCCCCGAAGAAGTTGCAGCCCGTCGTGGCAAGAGCTTGGAAGAAGTCGCCCCCGCTCGGATGCTGCGGCAACGCGCAGGACAGGAGGCTTAACCATGGCCCTGAAGATCACCCAGAAAAAAGGACTGGTTGGTGCTAACCCTAAACAACGCAAAAACATGCAGTCGTTAGGGCTTCGCCGCATCAATCACTCTGTTGTACGCCAGGACACCCCCATTGTGCGCGGCATGATTCAGGTTGTGCGCCACCTGGTGGTAGTCGAAGAAGTGGCAGGGGAATAACCAATGAGCGATGTGATTAAACTTCACGATCTGCGCCCAGCAAAGGGTGCGAATAAGGCCAAGACTCGTGTGGGTCGTGGTGAGGGTTCCAAGGGTAAAACCGCTGGTCGCGGTACCAAGGGTACCAAGGCTCGGAAGCAAGTTTCGGCAGCTTTCGAAGGTGGCCAAATGCCCATCCACATGCGGCTGCCGAAGCTCAAGGGCTTCAAGAGCCGCAACAAGGTGATTTACCAAGTGGTCAACGTTGGCGACCTTGGTGAAGCCTTCCCAGCTGGTGGCGACATCACCGTCGCCGATATCGTGGCCAAGGGCCTGGTTCGTAAGAACCAGCCGGTCAAGGTGTTGGGCGAAGGCGAATTGAGCGTCAAGCTCAACGTCACCGCCGACAAATTCTCCAAGTCGGCACAGGAGAAGATCGAGGCCGCCGGTGGTTCAGTAACCGCCGTAACCGCCAAGTAGGCTTTCGTCTGCCCTGATCTTGATTCATTGCCGCCCTCATCATTATTGGTGAGGGCGGTTTTGTGCTGCATGCGTCCTCAAGCCTGGTAAGATCCGCCGGAACCCCAGGCAGAAGTGGCTGCATATTTTCTAAGCTGGAGTTCCGGCGTGGCGGCTTTTCTCCCTGGGGCAGCCCGGCGGTTCTGGACAGCGCCCAGTAGGCACAAGGGTGCCGAAGCCGGTTTGCATGAGTGTGAGGTATCCATCCGTTGGCTAGCACCCCAGTGTGAACTCCAGCTTAGAACAAGTGCAGTAGGGTGGTGCGGCGGTATGCCAGGTGTGTATTCGGGGATTATGCCTTCTTAAGGCGTGCCATTCGGCCGACTTCATGTCCTGTTGAGCTTGACTTTCTCGATTCAGTACCCTCTTGAGGGGCCGGTAAAATACGGAACTCCAGCTCAGAACGTGTGCTACCCCTTGTCCTGCCGTGGCTGCATGTCTTCTAAACTCGATTTCCGTGGCGTAGACAAGGCATTTGGTCAGGAAAGAGTGCGATATTGGGGGATCCTACAGCGGAAAATCAGGCTTAGTGAATGTACTGAGCTGGGGTTCGTGGATTTTCCGGGTTCTTGAGCGTGCCTGGGCGACCGAACTCCAGCTCAGCACATATGCAGCAATGGGCGTGGGACGTGGTTGGAATGATTGTGGCTGAGTGAGTGTCCGCTGCAACGAGCACCAAGGGCAAAGCGGCGTGAGCTTGCCCCTGCGAACCCCAGCTTAGAACAAGTGCTGAGCTGGGCTAGCCAACCTCGACCCATCCTGGCTGATCCCAGGAAACCTGAATGCTCATTTGGGCAATTCTAAGTTCGGGCCCGCATCTGGATAATCACCGTACGCTAGAGTCTCACAGATCTATCGCGGTCGGGGGCAGCGCGGGTGTAGATGGAACACGAATAGGGACATGATCATGAGTGTGATCGTTGGGAGACTGCGGTGAAAGAACGGCAAAACCCGGATTAGTAGCACCTCAGACACTAATGTGGATATGGAGAGGTCATAACGCCGTCCGCTGCAGGAAGACGCAGGACACTGGCGGTTGGTGCAAGCCGGGCCGGGGTCACACCATGACTCAAACAGGGTTACGCCAAGGCGAGATCAGACAGAACGAGATCACATGATCTACGCCACTACATCATGTGAAATAATAAACCGCCAAAACCTCGGCAAGGTTCAGAATAGGTTAACTAGTGATTCTGTACAGTAAGCCTATGACTAAAATCCGTAACTCCCGTACCACTGGTATCAAAAAAACCTTTGATGAGCTTCGCGCCCGGTTAGGGGAGGAGCACGTTGACACCAGGGAAGTGTGGCTGACCTACATCGATGCGCTCATACGTGATGGTGACACCGAACACGCACTCACCGAATTGGCCCTGCTCATATCAGTCAGCGAACGCATGCTTGGCGACAACCACATATTCGTGGCCGGCCTCATCAGTAAATATGCCCACTACCTCATGCAAAGGGGCAAATATCAAGATGCTTACACCAAATTCCATCATGCGGCGCAACTCACATACCACCACTACGGGCCCACCAGTGAGGAATGGCTTTATCTCCGCGGAAAAACCGCCGAATGTATAACATACCTGGGAAAATACGAAGAAGCCGGTCAGATATTTTCCGAACTCCTCACCACCCGTCGACGCCTCTACGGAAATGACCATCCAGGCATATTAGGAACCTGGATAAACTACCTGGTTTGTTTAGAGAAACAGCGCGATTACCCCAAAGCTCTCGCCGAAGCCGAATTATTGCTCCCATTCTGCACCAAACTCTTAGGCAACCACCATAATTCCACTCTCTATGTGCGTAGTAAATACGCCGCGATCCTAAGGGGGATCGGGAAACCCAACCTGGCATTGATAGAAATCCACCGACTCCTGATAGCCAGGCGTGACGACTTAGGTCCGGACCACATAGACACGCTCAATACTCGTGGCCACCACGCCGCCTGTCTCAGCGAACTCGGCCGCAGCAACGAAGCCTACGCCGAAATGACCAGACTTCTTGCCGACTACCGGCGAATTCTCGGACCAGAACACCCAGAAACCCTCACCGTGTGGCATAACTATATAGCCAGTCTCGCCAATGCCGGCTACACCAACGAAGCAGTGTCGGAAGCCCACACCCTCCTCATCGCCCGTCGGCGTCTCCTAGGTGCCGACCACGTTGAAACCCGCCAAACCTGGCGCAACTACGCCATCATGCTGGCTGATGCCGGCCGTTTTCACGAAGCCGCTGCCGAACTCGCCCAACTCACGGAAATCTCGACAAACCAAAAAGGTGAATTCCACCCCGACACCGTGGATCTTCGCAGCCGGTATGCTCACTGCCTACTCGGAAGCGACCAAATCTTTGACGCTTACACGGAATTTCAGCGTGCCAGGGAAGGCGCCCGCCGACTCCACGGCGAAAACGACGATCGGACCTTCTATCTGCGCATACGATGCACCGACTGCCTCATGGACATAGGCGATTACGAAAAAGCCCTCTGCGAATGGGAACACCTACTCCACGATTCCCGCCAGGCGCGCGGCGAAGATCACCCCGAAACACTCAAACTCTGGAACGACTACGCATGGGCACTATTTGCAAGCGAAAAAATTGCCGAAGCCCATTTGGAATATGAGTTTCTCATCCCCGAATGTGTGCGAATCCTGGGGGAGCACGACCCGCAGACCGTGGCCTACCAGGAGCTATCCCAAAAAGTAGCGGAGTATTTCTGCCAGGGGTAGCGTCGAAAAGCAACACTAGACAACCGGGGTTGTACAGTTAAAGAATGATTGCAACCAGCACCCAGCTGAAAACCCATTTGGCGGAGCTTCAAGAGCGGTCGGGCATGCACCACCCGGATACCTATAGGGCCTGGAACGAGTACATTGATGCGCTTGTGGCGGAGAACCAACTGGATGCCGCGGCGGCGGAATTCAGCGCGCTGCTGACTGTGCAGGAGCAAAGCTATGGGAAGAAAAGCAGCGAAACCATCCCACTCCGCCGCAGATTCGCCAACTTCCTGTATCAGGCGGGTGATGTGCGGGACGCCGGCACACAATTCGCGGTGCTCCAGGAGGTAGCGGCGCACAACCTTGGGCCGGAACACCTCGAAACCCTCCACGCACAAGAACAAGTAGCACAATGCCTGAACCGGCTCGGCAATGTTGAAGGCGCCACCCAAATATTCTCCCGGGTGTATGCCTCCCGCCGTCACGTGCAAGGCAAAGACCACCCCGACACCCTGACAAGTTGGGCACACTACACGGTATCCCTGGGCAAAACTGGGAAGCACAAAGAAGCCCTGGCGGAATGTGAAAAACTCATCCCTAGATTCACCGCCGTATGGGGCGAAACCGACGAACGTACCGTCATCATGCACGCCAAACGCGCCGCCGCCCTCCACGCACTCCAGCGCTACGATGAAGCGATCGAAGAATACGAACAAACAATCGAATCCTATGTGCGGGTTTTCGGCCCCGCCGACCCCTCCACCTTTAAAATCCGCAACCAATACGCCATCTGCCTCAGCAACGCCCACCACGCCGACGCCGCAGTCGCCCACACCGCTGCATTACTCGACGACTCCCGCAAAGTCTTCGGACCCCACCACCCCAAAACACTCCGATACTGGAACAGTTATGCGGCCGGACTCGCCAACCAAAACGAGCTCGAAGAATCCCTCATGGAATTCCATGATCTCCTCGCCACCCGACTCGAACTCTTTGGCGAAAACCACCCCGATACCCTTCACACCATCCTGGGATACGCCAAAATCCTCGACGGCGCCAACCGGCACGAAGACGCCGCCGAATTCTACCGCGCCCTCATCGACCTTGTTATCAAAGACCGCGGCGAAAACCACCCCGACGTGATCCGGCTCCGCACCATCTACGCCCGCAGCCTCCTCGCCGCCGGCAACTACGAGAAGGCCAGCACCGAATTCGACCTGGCCCGCCGCGCCGCCCGAGATGTGTTTGGGGAAACCCACAAGCGACATTTCATCATTTGGTCCCAATACGCGACCACCCTGGTGTGTCTCGACCGATATGAGGAGGCACTGACCGAATTCGAGGGGCTCCTAGCGGTGTCCCGACAAATCAATGGTGACGACAGCCTAGAGACCATCGAACTCCGCTACGACTACATGCGCACCCTCTTCGCCCTGGGGCGGGTGGACGACGCCTGGTCCGAATACGATGTATTAGTACAGGACTGCACCCGCATCTACGGGGAAGATCACTCAACAACCCGACACGTCCAAGAGTTTGGGGCGCAGTTTGCCGGCGAGATCGCAGAACCCAAGAACCCTGTAGAGTGAAAACATGGATGAGACCCCGAACACAACCCCGCACGAACCTTCCCGTGAAAACCCCCACGAGCACGAGCCCCCCAAAGCCGAGCCTCACAAAACCGAGGCCCCTAAAACCGAGAACGCCGAAACCACCGCGGAGGAACCGACGCCGCTATCTCGGCTGGAACACGTGTGGCAATCCTTAGGGGCGGAACATCCCGATACCCTCGCAGCATGGCGAGACTACACCACCTCGCTCATGGCCGATAAAAGATACGCGGAGGCCCGACCCCAACTCGGGAAACTCGTAGCAGCATGCGAAAAAGTGTTCGGTGACAAGGATCCCGTGACGGTGAATAATCGCGCTGACTGGGCCAGGTGCTTCGCGGAAACCACACTGTACGAACCGGCGCTAGAACAATACACCACGGTAGCGGTGCGTCGGGAAGAACTACTAGGAAAGCAGGACCCGGCAACGCTGGACGCCCGGTATTCGGTGGTGGAATGCCTGCTTGCCCTGCAGCGGGATGCGGACGCCACGGAACTTCTGGGGTCGGTGGTGGCGGACTGTCGCGCCGGGTTGGGGGACACGGACGAGCGGACCCTATTGGCATGGGGGAAATGGGTGCAGCTGTTGGAAGACCAGAGCCGGTACGAGGAGGCGCTGCACCAGTATAAAGAGCTGTCTGCACATCGGCAGGCCGCGACCAGCGCTGGCGGGGGCCACGGGAGCGGAAGCGTGGGGGAGCGGGTTGACGAGCTGATCGCGGAGACACAGCGGGTGTGTGGCCCGTATGTGGCGCGGACGCGGCGGACGCTAGAAGAAGCGGACGACCGGTATCAGGTGAGCAAGAAGCTGCGGACTTTTGGGTCGTTGATGCAGGATAAATGGCGTTCGCGCCGCCAGGGCGAATAGTCGCCATCGCTTGTCGACGCCCGCATGGTGGGGTTGGGCCTGGTAGGGAGGGATTTTGCTAGCAGAGGCGAAACGGTGGCGATTCGGGATCCGCTGCATGGATTGATTGATTTTAGCAACCAATGAAATGCTTTTGCTAGTGAAGTGAGGAATCTCTACAGTGAGAATGCGCACAGCTGGGAGAGGCTCTGCCTATATGTCGAGAGTTTTAGCGGGGTTATAGTCAGCTGGCAGTGTGGTGACGGTGATAATAATGGCGTCGTGTGGGGTTGATTGGCAGAATTGGTGATAATGGGGGTGAGGATAGCAAGATCACAGTAGGGATATTTTCGAAACCTATTTATGGTATTGAGCTGCTCTTATTGCGGATTGTTTGGCGGGGAATGGTTGTCTTCAGGTGGGCGTAACTGAAAAACAGAACCATGATTGGGTCAGCTAATAAGAGCCAATAGGGCGAGTGTGTACAGTGAGGTTATGGGACGAAATGCGGAAGATATCACCCAGGAGCTGAAGCAGAGATTTACCCAGATCTGGCGGCTTAATGGTGCGTATGATCCCGAAACTCTCGCGGCCCTGACCTATTACGTTGCGGTGTTATTGGAATACCGTAACGAGCTTAAGCCCTCGGCGTTGCCGGCAGCCGCCACCAGCATCGCCGATTTGGTTGCCGAACTTCGCCATGACTATGGCGAATATCACCCGGCTACCTGTGCTGCCCGAACAAAAAACGCCGAAATTCTTCAGGCCATGGGCCAATATGAGGAGGCTCGTACCTTATTCCGTAAAAGCGCAGATGGATTCGAACAAGCATACGGAAAAGCGAATGTGTCGGTTTTGGATTTGCGGAATAAGGCTGCCGATTGTCTTGCCAAGCTTGGCCGATTTTCCGAGGCGCTCCCGGAATTTATGGATGTGCTTGAACAGCAGCGTCATATTCTTGGCCCCCATGATCCCGACACGCTCCTTACTTGGACCGAGGTGATGATTTGCCTTGATGAGGTGGGTCGTGTCACTCAGGCACTGGCCGAGGCTGAACAGCTTCTTGCGGTTCGCGTGCAGGTCTCTGGCGAAAATCACCCAGATACCCTGTTGATTCGCTATAAGTATGCGGGGCAACTTCGTGCCATGGGGCGGCCCGGCGAGGCCCTGATCGAGTATCAGGCGGTGTTGGACGGCCGCCGGAAGACTCTGGGGGAGTATCATCCGCGTACCTTTGTCGCCTGGGGTGCGGTGGGGACCTGCCTCATGGATGTGGGGAGGCTCGACGCGGCCATTGATGAGTTTGGTCGTGCGCTTCAGGCGGCCCAAAAATCCCTCGGAATCCACCACAATCAAACACTCATTCTATGGAATGATTGGATTGGGTGTCTGCTCCGCAACCATGATTTTTACCGGGGCATCTCGGAGCTGAAAAAGCTCCTTGCCGTTCGGAAAAAGGTCAATGGTCTTGATAGTCCCCAAACGTTAGAAACCTGGTACGCCTACGCCTATTACCTTTACGCCACTAAACAATTCCCCGAGGCTGTCCGAGAATTGCCAGATATCCTCGCTCGATTCGAACAACTCTATGGGACTTTGGATGAGGAAACTACAACGGTGCGATTGACCTACGCCCAAACCCTTTATGCCACTCGCCACTTGGTCGGCGCTTGTGATGAATACCATAGGGTGATTGCCGCGTATCAGCAGCAATCCCATCAGGACCCCATGAAATTTCTCGTTGCCCGCAGCGAATATTCCCGCTGCCTGCTAGAACTTGGTCGCTTTGAAGAAACCCTCACCGAACTTTCCACCATTGTGGAACAGGCCCGGCAGGTTTATGGTGATGATGATGAAGAAACATTCAAGGCCTGGAATAACTATGCATGGGGCCTTTATAAGGCGGGTATGATTTCCGAGGCCCAGTTCGAATATGAGTGTCTCCTGGATGCTACCGTCCAAAAATTGGGGCCGACGCATCCCATTATCTTAGGCATTCACGAAACATTATCAGATATAGCTACACAGCTTGGGTAAGGCGTCGATAAGCAAACCAGGTTTGAGCAGGCATAATAGGTTTTTTTCACTTCCAACAACGCTAGTTTGCGTTCTCCATTGTACAGTAAGGGCTATGAGCACCGAAAACCTAAAGCAGCAATTAGAATACTCCCAACAAACTTTAGGGCCAGAACACCCACAGACCCTTGCGGTGTGGGATTCCTATATCGAAAGTTTGATCGCCTCATACTGCATAGACGAGGCGATCGAGGAGCTCAGCAACCTCGTCGCCGTTTATGAACAAACACGGGGCAAATATCACCTGGAAACCAGCGTCGTGCGCAGCAAATATGCCTATTTTCTCCGCCAGGCACAGGACATGGATCAGGCTTATGAGGAGTACGCCATAGTGGCAGAAGGTTTTCGGTATGTCAATGGGGAGCTGCACCCCGACACGCTATTTGTCCGGCAACAATTTGTCGAATGTGCTCTCGAATTGGGTGAATACGAAGAAGCGCTTCCCCTGCTGCAATCCCTGCTCAACGATTGCCGCTATGTTTTTGGGCCCACCAATCCTGCTACCATCACCACGTGGAAGAATTATGTGACCTGCCTTTCCGAGCTAGAGCGGGATGAACAGGCCTTGGCCGAGGGGCGAGAGCTGCTCCCTACCTGCCTAAACGTTTTGGGCCCCAACCATCGAGATACCGTGTATCTCCAGGGCATGTATGCCACCCTGCTTCGTAACTGCGGCCACCTTGCCGAGGCCGCCGAACAGTTCGGTTATGCCCTCGCGGGCCGCCGTAACCTTTATGGTCCCGAACATCCCCGCACCCTCAACGTTTGGACCCAATACGCCAGCACTCTTGCCGAGGCCGGGCAGTTCAAACAGGCGCTCCCCGAATTGCGGTCTCTCCTCGATGCTTATCGACGCGCGACCGGCGAGGATAGCCCCGAAACCCTGGAAGCCTGGAACACCTACGCCCTCTACCTTTACGAGGCCAGAGCCTGGTGGGAAGCCCTGGCCCAATACGAAGCGCTTACCCAATTCCATGAAAATAATCAAGGGGAATACGGCCGAGACACCAATATTGCTCGGGGTCGCTATGTGCTCTGTCTTCGTGCAGTCGAACGCTATTTCGATGCTTTTGCCGAGTGCGCCAAGGTGGTTGAGGGCTGCCGGAAAGTGTATGGTGATAAGCATTTTGTCACCCTCCATGCGCGCACCGAATACGCTCATTGCCTCGTTGATCTGCACCGCTACGATGAAGCCCTGGCCGCTTGGGCGGCGCTGCTCGACGACAGTCGGGAGGTGAATGGGCCAGAATCCGAAAAGACGCTTTCCGTGTGGAACCACTATGCCTGGACGCTCTTTCATGCAGGTAGGGTCTCCGAAGCTGAAGTTGAATACGAATTTTTGATCGAAGAGACCGTCCGTATCCTGGGCGCAGATCATCCTTTTACTAAAAACTTTCGAGAAGTAGCGCAACGCGTCGCCACCCATCTAGACAAAAAATAGGGTAATTTGTGGCGCGGGGGTCCCCCTGAATGGGCGGATAAGGTAACCCGTAATTATCACGGTCAGCGCAATAATCGGGAGCAGCACAATAAATAACCTCAATTTTCCGGCCACGTAGGCTAGCCATACCACGAATTTATTGCTTAAACTGACCACGGAGGCGCTTCTTACCGTCCGTGCGGAAATTTTGGCTTGCTCCGGCGAGTTGTTCCGCCTGATGGTATGGCGCTGACTACAATATAGCGCGCATACCGCGTGAAAACCTACAAAGCGGGATAACAACAACAGAAACTGCCATTTCCATTGTCACTATCCCACTTCGTTAAACAGCACCCGTCACTTGTATGAGTAGCAAGGGTCACGGTAGCCCCAGCGAGGCAGGAATCCAACACTGTTGGCTTCTTCTCGGATTCCCGCTAGTTATGACTACCCGAAACCACTAATACAAGTATAAGAGCCGGGTGCTGTTTTTGTATCACCTTTGCGAGGAGAAGGCAACCATTGTCAGGCCAAAAACCTCACCTGATTATCACAATAGATGATTATCATCATCGCTGAAATCTAAAGTCAGATGTAGCCGTTCAAGACACTTGGTATTTTCATGGACTTACCCGATAGAAGCCATATAATTATCCATGATGGAACCAATAATGGGGGAGGCTATGGGGTAATCCAAAAGGCGTAAAGCGTTAACAAGTATAAGTGCTTCTGTTTGATGCAGGGGTGGTAACTGGGGCCTTGTTTTAGAGGGCAAGCGCGGGTGTTGGATAGCGCGGATGTTGATGGTGCTTTGTGGCGCTATTTCGCCGCAGTTGGTTGTGCTCATAGGTCTGGGTAATCGAGCTGACGTGGGGCAATGCCGGGCAGCATTGGGGTTTTGCCTGCGGAGGTTCTTGCAGACTACTGGATTTGTGGAATCCGCTCCCGTTTGGGTGGAGCATTATGCAACAGATTACCATGGGCATGGGAGCGAAGCGCTGATAAAAGCGGAAACTAGGGCATGGTATTGACTTAGGATTAAGGATTTTCTTTTAATATTTTATGGGGGAGTGCTCACATACCTGACTGTGACTTAGTTTGACTCTGATGATAGAGTAGCAAGGTCAGTCAATTCTAAGTCGCCCCACGAAAACCGCGGGGTATCAACCAAACACAAAATTTTCCTGCCAGCCCTATGGCTGCGTGAGGAGCCAGGAGGCTAAGTGTCCGCCATTCTTCAGGCATTTAAGGATGCGGATCTGCGCAAGAAAATACTTATTTCTCTTGCCCTGATCATTTTGTACCGCATCGGTGCCCAGATACCGTCGCCGGGTGTTGATTACGTTTCCATTTCAGCACGTATTCACCAGTTGACATCCGATTCTCAGGGTGTCTACGCCTTAATCAACCTGTTCTCTGGCGGCGCCTTGCTGCAACTGTCCATTTTTGCCATTGGCGTGATGCCCTACATCACTGCCTCTATTATTGTGCAGCTACTTACCGTGGTGATTCCCCGGTTTGAAGAGTTGAAAAAAGAGGGGCAATCCGGCCAGGCCAAAATGGACCAGTACACCCGGTACCTCACATTGGCGTTAGCCCTGCTGCAATCGTCTGGCATTGTGGCCCTCGCCGACCGGGAACAACTCTTAGGTCAGGGCACCCGGGTGCTCAAAGAAGGCCGCACCCTCTTTGACCTCATCATCCTCGTGCTCGTCATGTCGGCCGGCGCGGTGCTGGTGATGTGGTTGGGTGAAATCATCACTGAACGGGGCGTAGGCAACGGCATGTCACTGCTCATCTTTGCCGGCATTGCTACCCGCATTCCCGCTGACGGAGCCAATATCCTCCACGGTTCCGGTGGGCTCGTCTTCAGCCTTGTGCTTGCTGCCGTTATCATCCTGGTTGTGGGTGTGGTCTTTGTGGAACAGGGCCAGCGCCGCATTCCCGTACAATACGCCAAGCGCATGGTGGGCCGGCGCCAATACGGCGGCTCCTCCACCTACTTGCCGCTCAAGGTTAATCAGGGTGGTGTGATCCCGGTGATCTTCGCATCCTCGCTGATCTATATGCCGGTGCTCATCACTCAAATCGTGAACTCCGGTTCCCCCACCCCGCCGGATAACTGGTGGCAGCGTAACGTCATTCAATACTTGCAAACCCCTTCGTCGTGGCAGTACATCGTGCTGTACTTTGTGCTCATCATCTTCTTCTCCTACTTCTACGTGTCGGTGCAATACGATCCGGCCGAGCAGGCGGAGAACATGAAGAAATACGGTGGTTTCATTCCGGGCATTCGTCCCGGTCGGCCCACCGCAGAATACCTGGGCTATGTGATGAACCGACTCCTCTTCGTTGGTGCCCTCTACCTGGGTGTGATTGCTATCCTCCCGAATATTATGCTGGACTTTGGGGTGTCCGCCCGGGCTGGCTCATCCACACCGTTCGGCGGCACTGCAATCCTCATTATGGTTTCGGTTGCCTTGACCACCGTCAAGCAAATCGAATCCCAACTCCTGCAAAGCAACTACGAAGGACTTTTGAAGTAATATGCGACTCGTACTCCTCGGCCCTCCTGGCGCCGGCAAAGGCACCCAGGCTGTCATTCTTTCCGAAAAACTTGGTGTACCCCACATCTCCACCGGCGACCTATTCCGTGCCAACATTGGTGACGGCACCCCCCTGGGGCTTGAAGCGAAAAGCTACATTGATGCCGGCAAACTGGTCCCCACCGATGTGACCGCCCGCATGGTGAAGGAACGCCTGGCCGAGGACGATGCTCGTGATGGTTTCCTCCTCGACGGGTTTCCCCGCACCGTGGAACAGGCCGAAATCCTCGACGGGTTCCTTACCGAGGCAGGCGTTGCCCTCGACGGCGTGGTGAACTTCCAGGTTTCCGAGGACGTGGTGGTCGACCGCATGCTGGCTCGTGGCCGCGCTGACGATAACGAAGAAACGATCCGTACCCGGTTGCAGGTGTATCGGAACGAAACCGCACCGCTTATCGAACACTATGCCGATCGGATTATCACAATCCCCGCCGAGGGCACGGTGGAGGAAATTAATGCGGCAACTATGGCTGCATTGGGCAAGTAATTGATAAAAAATTAGCTATAAAATACCAGCACTTATGCAGAAATGTATGTGATGCTGGTTTTTGTTTGTGATAACATTTCGGTTCTCTTTTCGGCCGCGGTAATTGGTTGGTAATCTAATTGTTGAACGCTAACCAGACGGAAAGGGGATAAGCTCTATGGCAAATAAACATTACGATTGGCGATTCCGGAAACGTTCAGCACGGATGGTACTTGACACCGGGCGGCCAATCAGCGCGGTCGCCAAAGAAGTAGGCGTCAACCCCATGACTCTCAGCAGATGGGTGAAAATCCAATCCGAACTTGACAGCCGTGATAGCCGGGCCGCCGCCCGGGCCCAAAAAATTAAAGAACGCCGACTCGCCCGCCAACAACGCAACGAAGACCTTGATAAACAATTCCTGGCGGTGATGAAGAAAAACCTGCCCGATCACGCCACTAAGAGCGAAAAATTCGACCTCATGGAACAGGAACGTGGCAACTTTGATCTCAGCCGCATGGCGCGCCTGCTAGGGGTCACCAAGGGCGGATTTTATAAGCACATAGAGGAACCTCGCCGCGAAAATCGACTCAAGCAGCAACGATTAAACGATAAACTTGATCTTTTTGTCTACCAGATTTGGTTAGACTCCAATGAGGTATTCGGGGCCGCCCGAATCGCCGCCCAACTCATGCAGCAATACCATTGGGAAGTAAAAATCAATGAGGTGCGGCGGTCCATGCATCGGCTCGGGATTCGTGGTAAAACCAATTCACCACATATATCAAAATAACGGGTAGAAATACGGGTAAGAAATGGTTTTCCGGAAGCGTCGTAAAATAATTCCTGCTAAAACACCAGGTGAATTGGATGCGATGCAAGCGGCCGGGGAAGTCGTCGGCAAGGCGCTTCAAGCAGTTAAAGCAGCGGCAACAGTTGGGGTGAGTACCCTTGACCTCGATAAGGTAGCCGAAGACGTCATTCGCAGTGCTGGGGCAATTCCTACTTTTCAGGGGTATCAGGGGTTTCCAGCATCAATCTGTGTGTCGATCAACACCGAAATCGTTCACGGCATCCCCAACGATCGCACACATGTGCGGAAAGGTGATCTTGTTTCTATAGACTGCGGGGCTACCCTCGACGGCTGGGTGGGGGATTCCGCGTGGACGTTTGGCATTGGCGGTCAGGAGGCTCTGAAGCCGCCGGCTGCGGCGCTGAATGAGGCCACCGAATGGGTGCTCATGGAAGGCATGAAGGCCATGATCCCAGGAAACCGACTCAGCGATGTTTCGCACGCCTTAGAGCAGGCCACCCGCCAAGCTGAGCAACGATGGGGTATAACACTTGGCATCGTCGATGGTTACGGGGGGCACGGAATCGGTCGGACCATGCATGAACAACCGTGGCTGGCAAACGAAGGGCGTCCCGGTCGCGGCCCCCTTATCCAAGATGGATCCGTGCTGGCTATCGAGCCTATGCTTACGCTGGGCAGCGTCGATTCTTTCGTGCTTGACGACGGCTGGACAGTGGTCACTGCCGATGGTTCGCTCGCCGCTCACTGGGAGCACACGGTGGCTGCCACCGCAACGGGACCTCGTATCCTTACACCACGCTATAAAATAACGAAGTAATAACGGTCATATTTGGGTGTAATTGTTGCATTCGTTTTGTGGTGGGCGTCATAGTCGCCCTTTGCCAAATTGTGACTATTGGTCCTGAACTGGGAGGATGGCGAAAATGATAAAAAATTCACCCTCACTTGGGGAGGGTGTAGCCTCTGATTTTGCTGAAAATCAGGCTATAGTATTCAGCATGTATTTTAAGTCACGTAATGCTCAGCCTTTTACGATGAAGCGTCGTATTAAAGGTATCGCGGCTGCCATTGCCGCTTTCTCGGTGCTGGCAGTGGGAAGCCCCATTGTTGCTTCTGCACAATCGGCGGGCGTGCCCAACGCAGTCGACATTACGAACCAGATTCGCAATGATACCTGGAAGGCTCGCAACGATCTACATAAAGAAGCAGAAAAGCTAGATCCCAATTCTGCCCAGAAGGCAAAAGAACTCGTTGATGGTGCCGCTAACGCGGTGGCCCCCGGGATTGTCGACGAAAAGAACAAAGAAGCCCAGGAGGCCAAGGATCGGGCAGAAGCCGAGCGGTTAGCAAAAGAGCGTGAAAACTTTGATTATGGTTCCTGCCCTCCTACCGCGGCTGCTTGTGTGGATTTAACAAAGCAACGCACCTGGTTGCAGAAGAATGGTAAGGTTTTTGGTCCGGCCCGGGACATGTCCTCCGGTGCTGTGGGCTGGGAAACCCCCAAGGGAACCCACCGCGTGGTTCGCAAGGTAAAGAATGAGGTTTCGCGGCCGTTTAATAATGCCCCCATGCCGTATTCGGTGTACTTCACCAATAATGGTATTGCCTTCCATGAGGGCAACCCCAACCTGTGGTCCCACGGGTGCGTTCACCTTCGGCATGATGATGCCGTTCAGTATTTCGACGAACTCCAGGTCGGTGACGTGGTATACGTCTACTAAGGAAGCCGAGCGTTATAGCTTTCCCGTTGATTCTTCACCGCCTCCCACAGTACTTGGGAGGCGGTTTTCATATGCCTCATGTGGCGAACTATTGGATACAAGGCCGGTCGGGGTGGTGGAATGCAGAAAATCGAAAGTGACGCTACCATGGTGACAAACGCCTTTGGAATGCACGTCGTAAAGCAAAAGCCCGAGGCGTAATTAGCCATCGTCGCAGGTTGTGTGTATTATTGTTGGATGGTGTAGAACATGTGTGTTCTTGCCATGGTAGAAGTAAACCTACGAACCGGCGGATATGCTGGGGAAATGCAGAGGATATGGCTAAAAAGGAAGGCGCCATTGAGGTTGAGGGTCGGATTGTTGAACCCTTGCCAAACGCAATGTTCCGTGTCGAACTCGACAACGGGCACAAGGTTCTTGCGCACATCAGTGGCAAGATGCGCCAACACTATATCCGTATCTTGCCGGAAGACCGCGTCGTGGTGGAATTATCGCCATACGACCTGACTCGCGGCCGCATCGTTTACCGCTACAAGTAATTTTTCGCCTCCATGCCTAGCGGCAGTTTTGTGCGCCAATCACACCTTTGGTGACAGTGGCCAGAGCCCCGTGAAACTTAACCCACACTCCGGCATCCGACCGGACAAAGCGTTCTTTGGCGGGGATGGGCATGGAGAAAACCACTGTAACAACCGGAAAGGTACCGCCTTATGGCACGTCTTGCTGGTGTGGACCTCCCACGCAATAAGCGCATGGAGGTTGCACTCACATACATTTATGGCATCGGCCCAGCCCGATCCAAACAACTGCTCAAGGAGACCGGCATTTCTCCGGATCTGCGCACCGATAACCTCACCGACGAGCAAATCGCCTCGCTGCGTGACGTGATCGAAGCAACCTGGAAGGTGGAGGGTGATCTTCGCCGCCAGGTGCAGGCCGATATTCGTCGCAAGATTGAAATCGGCTGCTACCAGGGTCTGCGCCACCGGCGCGGCCTGCCCGTTCGGGGCCAGCGCACCAAGACCAACGCTCGTACGCGTAAGGGTCCGAAGAAGACCATCGCCGGAAAGAAGAAGTAATTCATGCCTCCAAAAGCACGCTCTAACGCCCGCCGCACTGGCCGTCGCGTTGTCAAGAAGAACGTGGCCGCTGGTCACGCATATATCAAATCCACCTTCAATAACACCATCGTGTCGATCACCGATCCGCACGGTGCTGTGATCTCTTGGGCATCCTCCGGCCATGTTGGTTTCAAGGGTTCCCGGAAGTCCACGCCGTTCGCCGCCCAGCTGGCCGCCGAAAACGCTGCCCGCAAGGCAATGGACCATGGCATGAAGTCTGTGGAAGTATTCGTTAAAGGCCCAGGTTCGGGCCGCGAGACTGCTATTCGTTCCCTTCAGGCTGCCGGCCTGGAGGTCACCAAGATCTCGGATGTGACCCCTCAGCCGTTCAATGGCTGCCGTCCGCCGAAGCGTCGTCGCGTTTAAGGAAAGGAAAAGGTAACTTACAATGGCACGTTATACCGGCCCAGTAACTCGTAAGTCCCGCCGTCTCCGCGTCGACCTCGTCGGCGGAAGCAAGGCATATGACAAGCGCCCCTACCCGCCCGGGCAGGCCGGCCGCAACCGGATCAAGGAATCCGAGTACCTACTTCAGCTGCAAGAAAAGCAGAAGGCAAAGTACACCTATGGTGTGCTGGAGAAGCAGTTCCGCCGCTACTATGCCGAGGCTAACCGCATGCCCGGCAAGACCGGTGAAAACCTGGTGATCCTGCTGGAAGCCCGCCTGGACAACGTTGTGTACCGCGCAGGTTTGGCTCGCACTCGCCGTCAGGCCCGTCAGCTGGTTTCCCACGGCCACTTCCTGGTCAATGGTAAGAAGGTGAACGTTCCTTCCTACCGGGTGTCCCAGTACGACATCATTGATGTTCGGGATAAGTCCCGTACCATGCTGTGGTTCGAAGAGGCAACGGAAAACCTCGTCGACGCTGACAAAGTCATTCCTGCCTGGTTGCAGGTTGTTCCTTCCACCTTGCGCATCCTCGTGCACCAGCTGCCCGAGCGCGCTCAAATCGACGTGCCGCTGCAAGAACAGCTTATCGTCGAGCTTTACTCGAAGTAAGTTGGTTGGTTTTCCGCTGGTTATTTCGCCGCTTATCGACGCCATACTGTGGCCGGTCGGTGGGCGAACCCGGCCGGTTGGTAAGCCAAAAAACTTCATCGGGAAAATTTCCGCCCTTATCGACGTCAAATAGTGGTCGTCATTTTTAGGAGAATTCAATGCTCATTTCACATCGCCCTCGGCTAACGGAATATCCAGTCGATAACTCCCGTTCGCGGTTTGTTATCGAACCACTGGAACCGGGCTTTGGCTACACCTTGGGGAATTCGCTGCGCCGCACCCTGCTGTCCTCCATCCCGGGGGCCGCAGTGACCAGCGTCAAGATTGACGGCGTGCTGCACGAGTTCACCACCATTACCGGTGTGAAGGAGGATGTTTCCGACATACTTCTCAACATCAAGGGGTTGGCCATTTCCTCGGACTCGGATGAGCCAGTGGTGATGTACCTGCGCGCCGAAGGCGCAGGTGAGGTGACTGCCGGCACCATTGAGCCGCCAGCTGGCGTGGAAATCCACAACCCGGATCTTCACATTGCGACGCTCAATGACCAGGGTCGCCTGGAAATCGAAATGGTGGTCGAACGTGGCCGCGGCTATGTGCCCGTGTCCAGCAGCACAACCACCAATTCCGGCACCACTGAGATTGGTCGCATTCAGGTCGACCAAATCTATTCGCCGGTGCTGAAAGTCAGCTATAACGTCGAGGCCACCCGTGTGGAACAGCGCACCGACTTTGACAAGCTGACCATTGATGTCGAAACCAAGAATTCCATTTCGCCCCGGAACGCATTCGCTTCCGCCGGGAAAACCCTCGTGGAGCTGTTTGGTTTGGCTCGGGAGCTCAACGTGAGTGCCGAAGGCATTGAAGTTGGCCCCTCGCCGCAGGAAACCGAACACATTGCCGCCTATGGCATGCCCATTGAGGAATTGCGATTCTCGGTACGCTCCTATAACTGCCTGAAACGGCAGGAGATCCACACCGTGGGTGAACTGGCAGAATGCACGGAATCCGACCTTTTGGACATCCGTAACTTCGGCCAAAAGTCCATAAACGAGGTCAAAATCAAGCTTGCCGGCTTGGGCCTGACCCTGAAGGACGCCCCGGAAGATTTCGATCCGACACAGCTTGAAGGATACGACGCGGAAACCGGCGATTATATCGACACCGATCCCGAGGACGAGTAAACCATCACCTTGTGGGCAGGAGCTGCACTTTCTGCCCCTGCGCTCACTTTAACCTGTACACGAGGAGTACATCATGCCTACCCCAAAGAAGGGCCCGCGGCTCGGCGGTTCCGCGACTAACCAGAAGCATATTCTGTCGAATCTCGCGGGCCAGCTGATTACCCACGGGGCTATTAAAACCACGGACGCTAAGGCGAAGCTGCTGCGTCCCTATGTGGAAAAGCTCATCACTAAGGCCAAGCGCGGCACGCTCTCCGATCGCCGCAATGTGCTGAAGAAGGTCCCCCAGAAGGACATCGTTGCTCGCCTTTTCAATGAATTGGCACCTAAGTTCGAAAACCGCGATGGTGGTTACACTCGCATCGTGAAGTTGGAGAACCGCAAGGGGGATAACGCCCCCATGAGCCAGATTTCTCTCGTTCTGGAGGAAACCGTCTCTGCTGAGGCTAGCCGTGCGGCTCGGGTTGCTGCTTCCCAGCAGGCCGAGAAGCCTGCCGAGGCTGCCGCAGCGGACGAGCAGTAAGCCGTCAAGCTAACGTAACGAAACCCGCGCCCCACAGAACAGCGGTGGCGCGGGTTTTTCGATGCCATGGTGGTGCGGCGTTAAGCGTTGGGGGCCACTGGTTGGCTAGTCGCGGGGGAGCACATTGGCGTTCGAAAGGTTTATTTCCCCATTGGTGGGTTTCGGCGCCGGGGTAATGCCCTGATAGCCCGGCACCGGCTTGGTGACTTTCACCACAAGGTGTACGAGTGACGCGGTAATGAATTCCACGAAACCAATTGCACGAGTAGAGCAATTCGTTGCGGCCTGGTTTGTGGTTTGCCCCAACTGGGTGGGCAGCATCGGGGTAGCTGAGGAGCATCTTTGGGCTTCTTGCTCGCTGGTGTGCCCGGCGTTATAGACGTCTTGCGACCATTTGAGGATTCCCACTTCGAATGGTTTCGGCACCTGGTGTGGGTTTTGTGCTGCCTGCGATGCGGGGGCAGGCTGGGGAAATGATTGAGCCATGGCGGCGGTGGGGGTGATGATGCCGCCGCAGAGCATGAGAGTCGCAACATAATATGTGGCGCGCTTCATCGGGGAAGCTCCTTACAGCACGGGGGGATTTGAACTACTACACTGTTGACAATAATCAATAGATTCCGCATCAAAACTGCTAACCCCTATATGGGGGTGATATCACTAGTGCGATGTGGGTATTTCGGAAACAAAAGGTGGAGTATTGGGGTGGTCTGTGCGGGACGTTGTCATGTCACGCTGGGAGGACTGTGACGCACTTCCCCTATATGGGGAGATTATGACTGTCGTAACGCATTATAGTTTTTGATTTACCTTTTATGGTAGGGTTGGCTAACCTTACCAACTAATGATTGAGGTGACTCATGCCGACATTCCACTATCCGCCCGCATCCCTGCATGACCGCTTGGTGACCCAACAAATTGATTGGGATCAAATCGACCCAAACGGCATTGCCGATGATGGCGATTTTTGGTGTATTCCCGCTGGCTGGGACACCATTCCTATGGGTTGGGGATCTGAGGGGACGGTGTGGGTGTCTCCCGAAGACAACGGGTGGTTTGCCCAAATGGCGACGGTGACCACCTGGCGGCTTCGAGGTACGCAATATCATCCACAGTTGATCGAAAACCTCATCGACGAAATCCCCGAGGGGGCGCAGCAATACCATTACGATCGGGACGCGCAGATCGTTGGCATAAAGGCCTGCTCTGCTACCTCGGTCATGGAATTTGGTTTCGACCATTCCCACTTCGGCGGGGGTACTTTCCACAGCAAATCCAAGGTGGACTTGTTCGAAGACATTCCTACCGGTGATGTTTTCCTGGTGCAACGAACCAGCGTGTGGGTGGAGGGCCAACAAGAGCTAGAATTTGGAGTCTGGACTGCCGCTGAAGGCGTCTACTCCCACTATTAAAGAGTTTGCTACGGTTGGACTGTGACTCCCATCCGTATTCGCCTTGATTTGGCCTATGATGGCACGCATTTCCATGGTTGGGCCCGGCAGGGCCATTCCGAGCTGCGCACCGTCCAGCAGGTCCTAGAGGACGCGCTGACCCTGGTGCTGCGGCAGCCCATCGCTTTGACGGTTGCCGGCCGCACCGATGCGGGGGTGCATGCGGCGGCGCAGGTGGCCCATTTCGACGTGCCGGCGGCCGCCCTAGACACCCGAAGCATTGCAGGTGACCCCGGCAGGCTCGTGCGTCGATTAGCTCGATTGCTGCCCACAGACGTGCGGGTCCATGCCGCCACGATCGCGCCCCCCGACTTTGACGCGCGCTTTTCCGCATTACGACGCCACTACCTATACCGCTTGACGACGCACCCCCGGGGGGCGTTACCCACCCGCGTCACCGACACCGCACACCACCCCAAACCCGTGGACCTGGCGGCCATGCAGGCCTGCGCCGCCGAACTCATCGGATTGCACGATTTCGCCGCCTTTTGCCGACACCGTGACGGTGCCACCACCATCCGAGACCTGCAGGAATTCACCTGGAACGATATTTCCACCCCCATCGAACCCGACACCTTTGAGGCCCACGTCACCGCCGATGCCTTCTGCTGGTCCATGGTGCGCTCCCTGGTGGGCTGCTGCCTCGTGGTGGGGGAGGGAAAACGACCCGCAGGATTTGCCGCATCCCTGCTGGCCGAAACCTCCCGATCCGCATTAGTACCGGTCGCCCCAGCAGCCGGATTATCCCTCGTGGGGGTGGACTACCCAGATGAGTCACAACTAGCTGCCCGGGCCCAGGTTACCCATGCTCAACGGGATGAACTACCATCCGATCCGCCCTGTGGCGAGGGTTAAAGGGGTGGAGGAGCCGCAACAGAGGCTAAACTGCTATCTCGGTAGGATATTGTAGTTATTGGCTAGAGGGAGGCATCCGGGTGGAACTGTCAGTGTTAGCCCAACACGGATTGATGGTCGCTATTGCCGCCCTCATTCTGCCCGGAATGATCGTGAACTGGGTTTCCGGTCTCCGCATTCCCTGGGCCGCAGCCGCCGGCATCCCCACCACCATGGGCATCGTTGGATTCACCGGCTGGGTGCTCAGCTGCCGCGATATTCCCTTCAACCTCACCAACGTTACCCACACCTACTGGTATTTCCTTGCCGCTGCCGTGATATGGCGGTTGCCGTTTCTGGCTGGGCAATTCTGGCGGTGGCGGAAAACATGGCAGCCTAACGGTGGCAAACCCCTCGACTGGGTGGGCAGTTGGTGGAAGAATCAGCGGGTTCACGACCCAAAACCCGCCCCCGCACCTACCGCAGCCAACCCGCTGGTGGGGTGGTTGCGATCCCGGATTCCATGGTGGAAATCCCCCCAGGGGAAACCGTCGACAAGCGACAAAGAACACTGGTATGATCTGCCAGTATTCAGCAACGGGGGCATTTTCGATCCGCGATGGATTCTGCCCTTGGCCGGCGTTATCGTGGGGGCCGGAACCTATACCAGCCGGCTCCTGGAGATATACCAGGGGCTGAAATACGATTTCTCCTCGATCGTGCAGGGGTGGGACGTGCATTGGCACGCCAGCGAGGTCCGATTCATTTTGGAACGCGGCATCGCCGACTCCACCCGCATGGGTGAAGCCCACAACATTGATGGACATCAGGAACTGTTCTACCCCTCTGGGTGGCATGCCGCAACCGCATTACTCGCCCGCTACGAGGGATTTACCCCCATCCAGGCAATCAACTGGATGACCATTGTGCTGCCGTCGGTCACCATTCCCCTGTCGGTTGGGCTGATCGCTTGGCGACTCGTGGGTAATCGGGGGCTCACCGCCCAGATCGCCGCAGGGTTCTCGGCCGCCATCGTCATCGCCACCCCGGTGTTGTATTGGATCCCCGTGTATGTGGGCATGTGGCCGTACCTTGGTGCCATTTCTATGACTGGTATCGTTGCGGTCCTCATCACGTCCATTCCGACGGTGCCGGTCCGCATGTTTGCCGGCGTCATGGGGTTTATGGGAGTGGCGATCGCGCACCCTGCCCCAATCACTGTCGTGGTGTTCCTGGTGGGATTCTGGTGGCTATTCGGCCAGCTGTGGCATCCGGTGCGCCAATGGTGGACCCCGGCGGACTCGATTCCTGCGGAGGATTCGACCACGCCGGATACTACCACTGCCAAGCCGGATCAGGACTCCGAATCGGAATCGACGCAGCCAAAACTGGAAGAGCAGAAGCACCCGGCGCGGAAACCACGTCAGGTCGGTGCCCGTATCTGGAGCGACTGGCGCACCAATAAATGGGCTGCCGGCACCATGGCCCGGCTTCGGGACTTCGGACTGCTCGCTGCCACCGGTGGCATTGCGGTGCTGCTGCTCTGGCCCCAACTGAAATCCGGTTTTGGCCAGTCCGAAGACGTCCAATCCGTTACCGCATTCGAAGATCTTTCCCGCAAGGAAACGTTTATCAAAACCTTCTTGATGCGTACCCGACATGTGGGCGAATTCGGGCTTACCGACTGGACGTATCTCCTGTGGTTTGCGGTGATCGGTATGGTTGTGGCCCTTGTGTGGCGGCGCAATGTGTGGGGAATACTTTTCCTGATTTTCTCCGCGCTCATCACCATGAATGCCCTCACGATGTTCCCTGAGCCTTGGGGCGGGCTGCTCAATATCATCGGTGGCCTGCACTATGGCACCGCACACCGTCTAGTGATTCCCGTGGCCATGTTCCTCTTCGCCTACTGTGGTGTCGGGGTGGCGGTAGTTATTCGGTTCGTGTTTGCCGGGTTTGTGCGCAATAAAATATGGCGTGTCGCCTCTGTTTGCCTGTCAACCATTGCTGCCGTATGGATTACCTCGCTCATCGTGCCGTGGGCCAGTTACTCTGTGAGGGAGGGCTCCCGGTGGGCGATCGAATCCATGTACGAAAGCCGCATGGTGACCAAAGACGACCGTGATGCTTTCAACTGGTTGGCCAAACAACCGCATGCTTACGACGGTATCATTTTTGGCAATAGTGCCGATGGTTATGGTTGGATGTACGCCTATAATAAGCTGCCCTCGCTGGCCCGCCACTATGATGGGGTGTCCGCAAAGCCCGGTGCCCCCAGCCATGTTCTCCGCGACAGCGCCTATCTCATTGGTGCTGGCAATCACGGTGACCCCGACCAGCGCAATAAAGCAGATATTGCGGCAGAAAACCTAGGTGTGAACTTTATTGTGCTTTCCCCACCAAATTTCTGGTGGTTCCAACAAAGCAACCTGGAAATGTCGGTCAAGCTGGACAAGGCACCTGGTTTGACCTTGGTGTATCAGAAGAATTCAATCCGAATCTATGCGGTGAACGCCAAGTTTAAAGATACCGAATTGACCCGCATGCGTGAGTCTGGCCCGGCATCTAACCAATTGCCGGTGCCACAGTGCCCCAAAGATTCGGCTGACGGTAAGGCTGCCGCGGCTGCGGGGGAGACCACCCAGGTGGAATATGACCCGGAAACCGGTGAGCAGACCACGGTTACCAAACCGAAGCCCTGCTATCACCGGCCGTCAAAACCGGATGTTGCCCCCCGCGCAAATGATGCGAAGGGCAAGAGTCCTGCCACGTCCAAGAGCGGGAGCACTGACGACAATTCGAATAAGTACTCGGAGAAAAGCAGCCTCGATCTCACGGAGAAAGAAGCTAGGCGACGGCGTCTTGATAATGGTTACGCCCACAACGAGAAAGCCACCCTTCGGTTCTAAGCCTTTGGTGGCGCTACTGGCTGCGCTGTATGCGTCCGTCTGACGTTGAGGGGCTGCTTATTGCGGTGGCTGCTCAGCTCGGTAGGCGTCCGGTGGGTGGTGTCTGGTAGATGATAGTTGCCAGGTGGGTGGTAGCCCAGCGTCATAAGTGCTGAGCTGGAGTTGTGTGTTTCAGGGTGCTCGAAACCGGGTACTGGATCGGTAAAGTCCAGCTTGGGTTTCGGGGTGGTTGTGGTGGCAAGCATGGTAAACAAGCGATTTACTCAGGTGGCATACCCCTGAGATGTACTTGGATGCGGCATGGCGCCGGGGCATCACAAGTGCTGAGCTGTACTTTATGGTTCAGCACTTTTGCCAGGTGCATTAAGGTCTGCGGCAAATGAGAACTCCAGCTCAGCACCTATGATACTTGTGTAGGGTGGGGTGGCTAAGCGGTGTAGCAGAATCTCACCATGGGCCAGGCAACGCCTTGCCGCGTAGGCTGTGATAGTGAGGAGAATTGCTGAGCTGGAGTTCTCTGGGACAGTACGAGGAGCTTACGGATGCTTGCAGAAAAAGGGTAGGTGCAAGCTCAGATTGGCGCGCAGAAAACCACCAACAAGAATGCGCCAACCCAGAGCAGTCAGCCTACACGTCGACCCCACATTAACCCGTGTGCCGCTAACAGGGGTAAAACTGCCAAATCCAGTGTAGGTTTGGTAACCTAAAACCACATGACCACCACAAACGATGGGGCTGGTGGTCATTCTGCGCCGCTTGCCGCCTACACCCAAGGCAGGCCAACATGGGCATCACACCCACCACTAAAGCCCAAATATCTGGGCATAAATTCCTCACCCGACGCCTGGAACACGGACTCGTCCTCGGCGACATCCGCATGATCCACGACCCACTCGCCACCCGCAACCGGGCACACGTCTTCAGTCTCGCCGCCACCGTACTCATATGCCTTGGCGCCCTTGCCATGGCAATATTCAAACCCGCCATCGACCCTGGCGATGCGGCCATTATTCAAGCGGAAAGCGGCCAACTCTACGTTCGGATCGACAATAAACTCCACCCAGTAGCGAACCTAGCCAGCGCCCGACTCATCGTTGGCGAAGCCGCCGACATTCACACCGGCAGCGACACCGTTCTTAAAAACCTCCCCAAAGCCATTCCCATTGGAATCGTAGACGCGCCAGGGCTCATCGCACCCCCAGACACCGCAACCCAAAAGCTCCTGTCCCACGCCTGCCACACCACGACGAAACCAGTGAATCGGCTTGACACGGCCCCGAGCCAAATCACCGTCATCATGCAGGAAACCGGTGCTAACCCGACGGACACCAACCAAACAACCCCCACATTCCAGCGACTCGCTGTAGACCATGCCATAGTAGGCCTGGTAGATCAAGCCGAATGGCTGGTTACCGCCGACGGCCGCAGGCTCCTCCCACCCGCCGACACGCCAGACGGCCGGAACATTCGCCATCGACTAGGCATTGCCCCAACCACACCACGCTGGAGCCCACCACCACAAGTATTCTCCGCCATCGCCGAAAAACCACCTGCAGCCATACCGACCGGCATCCTGGAAATCCTTCGCATCCCTGGTGCAAATAATCCGCAGCTCTGGGCGCGAACCGCCGATGGGGTGGTGCACCTGACACCGATTCAGGCCGATATCCTATTAGACGCCGGGATACACATGCGGGACGGCACCGCCACGGAACTAGGCGCAAACCCTGATTCGAAAACATTAACGGATCTTCCCCTGCCAGATCGGGTGCCGACCTGGGTTGATCCCACCGCGCAACCATTGTGCGTAGCGGAACACGGTGAGGTAGAAACAGCTCCCCTCATTGAGGGGAAACCTGCGTGGGGTGAGGCGGTAGCGTTAGCAGGTAAAGCGGTAGCTACACATTTTGTCGGCCCTGGCTGGGCAGTGGGCGTGGATACCGGTAGCGGCATCCATGTGGTGTCGGCCCATGGGTTGCGGCATCAAGTAGAGAGTCAGGAAACCGCTGCAGCATTGGGGATATCGCATTTTTATTCGATTCGTTGGGATTTGTTGCGGCTTTTGCCTTCGGGAACGACATTGAGTAAACAGCAGGCACTTCAACCGTTATATTAGCCACCACGTATCACGGATCTCGGCAAGAAAAACCGACCCATGGTGACATATATCCCAGCGATCATGTCCTGTGATTTTGCTGGTAACTGGGCGTCTCTATACCCAAATGTGATATAAACAAGTAAGTTGGAAAGAAAGTGGGCGTGCCATTCAACTGGAAGTGAGGTGGTTGCTTAATGTCGTCCATGCGTGAAGCAGTCGCAACAAAATTAGACGGAATCACCCGCTACCACGATCATATGAAGCAGAAACGCTTCGGTTTTCTGGTTCGACCAGCTGTTCTCATAATCGGTTGGTTTGTTGTCATTGTTGGCATTATTGCTATCCCGCTTCCTGGTCCTGGTTGGCTTATCGTTTTTATTGGTGTTGCCATTCTCAGTCTGGAGCTTCACTGGGCCACCCGCCTGCTTTCCTGGGGGATTAGGGAATATGAGCACGTCACCGCTTGGTATGCAAGCCGCTCCAGAGCCTTCCGCTATTCCTTCGCCACAACTAGCTTTGTTTTTGTGTGGGGAATTGTTGGTTTGACCGCTTATGTGGTGTGGCGAATGGGTGGGTTTTCTATGCTCGATCCAGTCATGCATGCGGTGATGTAACATCACGCTTTTCGACGTTGTGTTCGAAGCTTTAATCCAAGAATTACCAGCACTATCACCACAACTATTCCCATGACCCACCCCACCCGCAACATGGGTATGGGAGACGATTTTGGCTGAGCATTGACCGCCACTACCCTCGCGGATGGCTGCGTCTCCATCACATACTGCACCACCCGACCAATGTCTAATGTGCCATTGCTCGGATCCACGCTGGCAAACAACATGTTTCGAATCTGCTGAGCACTGGCCGACGGGTGTCGTTGCCGCAATAGTGCTACCGTGCCGGTCACCATGGGTGCGGCAAAACTCGTGCCCTCAAACGGCAACACTGTGGTGTGCTGCACTATTCCCGTGCTCAACCCGGAGCCAAGCGGATCTAAACCCGCATAGACCGTTCCCAGGGCACTGATCGTGGGATGGGGCGATTTAATGGAATATTCCGTCGGTTGGTAAGAATCACTCGTGGCGGTCACCCCGACCACCATGGTGTGATGCGCCGGATATACCACGGATCCTTGCTGACAGTTGTTCCCCATATTGCCGGCCGCGGCGACGATAACGATCCCGTGTTCCTCAGCCCGTTGTATTGCCGCATCGAATTCTCGGGTGTCGATCGGTGGCGCGCCGGGCGGTAAGCAGGATACCACCGAAATATTGATGACCTGCACCTTTTTGTCGATGGCTGCGTTGATGGCGGTGGTGAGGGTGGCGAGTGTGCCACCGGTGTCAGTTTCTTTGGATTGGGAGCTGGTTTGCCTAAATGACATGATTGCGGCATCTGGGGCTACGCCCACAATGCCGTCTCCAGTATCGTGTGCTGCGATGACACCGGCGACAATGGTGCCGTGGGCGTCGCAGTCAACGGTGGCGCCTGCCTTGGGTTCGAGAAAGTCGCCGCCGTCCGTGATCGGTGGTAGCCGGGGGTGCGGCGCGACACCGGTGTCGATAATGCCTATGGTGACGCCCATTCCGGTGGCGAGTTTGTGGACGTCACGATAGTGGTCGGATACGGCAGCCTGGTATTTGATGAGTTCCGGGTTGGCGGCGAATGTTGTGGCGCAGTCCGTTGGGCGTTTCGGCGCAGTATTCGGCGTTGAGGTGGTTGGTGGTGGGTCTGCCGCGGTTGTTGGTGGCGGTATTAGGGTGAGGACTAATACCCATAGGATTAGCGTGGTGAGAAGTCGGCGGATCATAATGCTATCCCACGAAGCAGGCTGAATAGGCCGACGAGATGGAGGGCTAGGGGGAGGCAAGCAGCAATGCTGAGCAGTTCGGCCCGTTCCACCCAAACCACTGTGGTGGGTTCCAGGTTGGTGAGGTGCTTTGCCCAGCCTGGGGTGGTGAATACTATGGTGGATACGAGAAAAGCTGCGATGATGAGACCATGGTGTGCGGGTGGTGCGGTGCTGTCTATGAGGTGGGGGCTTGCTGATAGTGCTGTACCGCATGCTGCCGCCATGGCTGGGATCCAGAGCGACCAGGTGCGGGGCGACCCGTGGTGCCGGTGGGCGTGTACGACAAGGCTGAGACACATGCAGACGGCTAGGGCAAAGCTGAAGTTTCGTTGTGGTGCCCAGCCACATACCACGATTATTGCGGGGCTGAGGACACAACCGAGCCCGATCATGATTCCGTCGAGGATGTGTTGGGCTAGGAGAGCTCGGCGTGGGGTGTCCGTCTGGTTCGCGTCCGATATTGATAAATCCTGCCCAGAGGTGGGGAGTTGTGGGACTCGGACGCCGGCGATTTTGATCGATAAGAGGGGCGAAAACGCCAGCGTGATTATTCCTACTGCGACTACGAGGGCAGCCGCATTGACCAGCCACGACCAGGTAGGATCGGTGAGCGCTATCAGCGGAGGATGATAAAAGCAGGCGCCCAGTGCCATGATGATGAGGCTGCTTCCAATGGTGATGAGCGTACTAATGGTGGAGATATGCGGGGTGATAAACCTGAGCAGGAGAGTGCTAACAATCAGGACAATGCCTGCACAAGCACATGCTAATGCCCACATGTGGGCAAATTGGCTATCGCTCATGTGTGCCCCCGTTGGCAGGGTGGGGGAGCCGGCTATGGCTATGAGGGTGGTGAGGCTGATCCCGCCAACGGTGATGGGGGTGAAGAAGAGCTTGCGTGTCCAAAGCAGCATGCCGAGAGCCGCTACTACTGGGATGAGCAGCCGCAGTATGAGCGGCACCCCGGGCAGGGTCGCCACCAAGAGTATGAGCCCTAATAGTCCGGCCAGTCCGGCGCAGAAGACTGTGCCGATTGGTGGTGGGGTGGCCTGGGTGAGGTTTTCCAAGAGTTCTGCCGCATCCCGGACAACCGGGGTGGGGGTTTCGGTAATGGGGCTGATGACCAGGATGTCGCCCTGGGTGAGGTGGCATTGAGCCAGGGGGATGGTTGGGTCGAGTTCCTGTCCCGCCACGGTGGTGGCGCACCATGGTGCGGGGTTGGTGGGAAGATTGGCAATGGCCAGGATTTCGTCGATTATTTCCGCCAGGCTGCTACTGGTCGGGATAGTGAGGTCTATGCTGGTAGAGGCGTCGAAAAGCTCGATGCGCACGGTGAGCCGAAGGGTGTGGGAGGTGTTGATGGTAGTCATGGTGAAATCTGGGAAAACTGGGTGGAAACATGGCTAAAAGTGAGGAATTCCCAATCGACTACCTCAGAAACATTCGTGCTATCTTTTGGGGGTAATGCTGAGTGCATCCCCATGCAGTGTGCATACCCACAAGCTATAACAGGATGTTCTTTTCCATTGTGACGCCCTTTTTCTTATCTGTCTACCTTCGAAGCTGTGAAATTCGTCTATCAACATTATGAGAAAGAACACAATTAATTTTAAGGTGTTTGGGCTTATAATCAGTTTTGTGTCCACTCTTGATGGGGATCGTGAGGTGGACTCCCAATAAAACTGCGCGTACGTGTCGTGCACACGCCCTGGGTAGAACCCGGTGTGGATGTTCACGATTCGCATGCGCGCACAAACAGGGGAGACCATGACTCAAACAATCCACGCATCAACCGAGCTCAAACCGCCTTTTCGCCCTGCGCGACCAGCGCCACATGGTGGTGGTCGGCACCGGCAAAAAGAACCTGACCTGCCAAATATGCCGCCGCAGTCGGAAACGGTGAGAGCGGAGGAGTCGCCACCGGCGCGATCAATACCTCCCATTATTCCCGCACACGAGCATCCCGTGGCCGGCACCATTGTGCCACCCATTGCTACTAGCGAACGGGAATCCGCACCACCGCTGCCTACCGGGGTTATCACCCCGGAGCCGGTACCCGAGGCGCCGAAACCCCAACCAATCCCGATGATGCGGCTCATCATGCCCATCGTCATGGTTATTGCCGCTTTGTCCATGGTCGGATTGATGTTCATGATGGGTGGCCAACTGAACCCTATGACGCTGGTCTTTCCCCTCATGATGCTCATGAGCGTGTTTATGATGTTTAGTCCGCCACCCGGAGAAAACACCGACGAAATTCGTCGCACATATCTTCGACATTTGGGGTTGGTGCGGGAGGTTGCACGCCAGAATGCGGGGGAGCAACGAGCGCATCAGCTATATAATTACCCGGATCCTAAAGAGCTTGGTTCGCGCATAGGTACGACCCGAATGTGGGAGCGGTCCGACGGTGACATGGATACCATGACCGTGCGGTTAGGGTTGGGCATTGCCGACCTTTGCACCCCTATCGACGTGGGAGATCCTGGGGTTGCCGAAGACCTGGAACCGGTGTGCGCGGTGAGCCTCAGGCAGGCCGTGAACACCGTGAGTTTCCTGCCGGACATGCCCATTGTGGTGCAGCTTTTAGCTTTCGATGCCCTGGCATTGTCCGAAGAAACCCCAGCTGGAGACGCCCCGCCTGAGGATGCTAGGTCTAGGGATGCCGCCCTGGCATTGGCGCGGGCTATCATATGCCAGCTTGCGTTATGCCACGGTCCAGACACCGTGGGAATCGCGGCCCACGGCACAGGCCTGGCCTGGGCTAAATGGTTGCCGCACACAAACCCAACCACGCTAGCCAATGCGCCCTATACCGTGTTGGTTGTCGACGGTACCGTGCCAACCTCGCAGCTGGAAGAACTGCTATCGCAACGCGAGTGGACCATCGTCATAACCGTGAATAACAGCACGCCAGTGTTGTCCGAGATTGTCATAGAGGACGGCCTATCGTTTACCGTGGGCGAAAGACTCATTGTGCACGTTGAAGATGCAGATGAAGAACTTGGTCTTCCCGACGGCTTGTCCGAGGCTGAGGCCTTGCTCTTTGCCCGAAAGCTTGCGCCATTTTCCCGTCCCAGTGCCGATCCGCGTGACAGCCATGCCGGACTCCCGGCCTTGCTGGGAGTGCACGATTTCACTCCACAGACTCTCGAACGTTTGTGGCAGCCGCGGGGCGAACAACGTCTGAGCGTTCCCATTGGGCGCGACAGTGACGGACACAGCCTCATCGTGGATATCAAGGAGGCCGCGCATGGTGGTATGGGGCCGCACGGATTATGCATTGGCGCCACCGGGTCGGGAAAGTCCGAGCTCCTGCGCACACTCGTGGTGGCGCTGGCCGCAACACATTCGCCACATTCCCTCAATTTTGTGCTGGTGGATTTCAAAGGCGGTGCCACATTCCTGGGCTTAGATGCCTTGCCGCACACCTCGGCGGTGATTACTAACCTGGCTGACGAATCCATACTTGTCGAACGTATGTACGATGCTATTTCCGGGGAGATGAATCGGCGGCAGGAGCTATTGCGCAAGATGGGAAACTTTCCCAACGTGGATGAGTATGAGGCTGCTCGACTGCGCGACCATCCCGAATGGGAGCCCATGCCCGCACTGCTGATTATCCTCGATGAATTCTCCGAGCTTTTAGGTCAACATAATGAGTTTGGCGAGCTCTTTGCCGCGGTTGGGCGCCTGGGCCGATCGCTGCACGTGCACCTCTTGTTGGCGTCGCAACGCCTGGAAGAAGGCAAACTCCGTGGCTTAGAGTCGCACCTGTCCTATCGGATCGGGTTGAAAACCTTCTCCGCGGTGGAATCGCGGCAGGTGCTTGGTGTGGCCGATGCCTACCATCTTCCCAGTAAACCCGGGATGGGTTTCCTTAAAACCGATGCTGACCAGCTTATTTGCTTCCAAACCGCTTACGTGTCCGGCCAACTCATGCGCCCCAAACCAACTTGCGACGGTGCGGCATTGGGCGACCGGCCCCACGTGTCACTATGGTCTGGCTATGCATCTGAAACCACTCCGATTACTGCTGATGCGCTGATCCCTGACCCACGAGGCACACTTGTCGACGCCCTCGTGGCGGCAGCCCAGGTGGTGGCGCGCTCCTGGCACCAGAGCGCCCACACCATGTGGCTGCCGCCACTGCCGGCCGCAATCCCCCTGACCGATATCATCACGCAGTCCGTCACCCCCAATACATTATGCGCAACCATTGGTCGGATTGACCGCCCATTCCTGCAACAACAAGACCCCTATGTGCTGGAGTTCTCCGGCCAACAGGGGCACGCCATGATCTGCGGCGGTCCCCAGACCGGAAAAACCACCGCGTTGCGCACCATTGTCCTGGCGCTTGCCTGCACCCATACCACCGATTACCTGCGGTTTTACATTCTTGACCTGTCTGGTAACGACCTGGAATCACTGTCGCTTTTGCCCCACGTTGCAGGCGTCGCTCACCAACACGACACCGAGAAGATCGCGCGCATCATCGATGAAGTGTGTGGGTTTATCGATCAGCCGGAACCGCGGCATACCTTTCTCATCGTTGACGGCTGGCATGTGCTGCACGGGGATCACGAGGATCTCATGGAAAAGCTGGGTCGTATCGTCGCCGACGGCTTAGCAGCCCGCGTTCACCTAGTGCTCACCGCAACCCGATGGTCCGTGGTGCGTCCGGCCATTCGTGACCTGATCCCGCAGCGCATAGAAACCAAGCTGGGGGAGCCAATGGACTCCCTGATCGACCGTAAAGCGCAGCTGAAGGTGCCGGCGCTGCCAGGACGAGGGCTGACAAGCAGCGGCGAAACTATGCTGATTGCATTATCCGCCCAACAGGATGTTGCCTTCATAGCGCGTTCCCTGGTCGCGGATCAGCCGCCGGTGCCCCGACTGAAGCTCTTACCAATCAGCCTCATGCTTGCGGATCTGCCGCAGCTAGATCCCGAGCAGAATTCTGTGCTGCTGGGGGTGGGCGGACCGAAACTTGGGGCCGTGAACTGGGATTATCTTGCTAGCCAGCACATAGTGTGCATCGGAGCGCAGGAATCCGGGAAGTCGACGCTTATATCCACAATCATTGCTGGCCTGACCCAGATCGGTCGGGAACGCGCCCGACTCGTAGTCATCGACCATCGGCGCAGCCACCTGGGGGCCATCGACCCGGACATGTTGGCCGGCTACAGTGCCAGCACCCAGGAAACCGAGAAACTCGTGGCGGCGATGAAAATTACTCTGGAGGAGCGTCTGCCATCCGCCGAGGTCACACCCCAACAATTAAAAGACCGCTCCTGGTGGACCGGGCCCGACATCTTCCTCATCGTTGACAACCTGGACCTGGTGGCTGACATGGCGTTTGCGCCACTGCTGTCGGTGTTGCCGCACGCCCGGGACGTGGGGTTGCACGTGGTGATTACCCGCAAATCCGGCGGCTGCGTGCGGGCCCTCTTCCAGCCGTTTCTGGCGGAGATCAAGGACCAGTCGCCGTTCATTATTGTGCTGGACGCGGACAAGGATGATGGGCCACTGTTTGGGGTGCGGTTGAAGCCGCAGCCACCCGGCCGAGGCGTGATGATCCACCACGGTACGCAGCAGGGCCTCATCCAGATTGCGGCAGCTGACATGCTGGAGGCCACGGAGGCGAAGGCATCATGAGCGCTCCCATTGACCTCACCATTCTCGTCTACGAAACCGCCATTGTGTTCGAAGGTGAGACCGATAGCTACCGCTATGATCTGACCGGCAGCGGCATTGTTGCCGGCACGCAGGTGGCTGATGTGATAGCAGAGGCCAGGGGGCAGTTGCATGCCCAATGGCCGAACGTCACCATCCAGGTCAAAGGTCCGGAGGAATATTGCTATAACCTCGTTGTGGGGTTGCAAGCAGAAAATGTCACGGTGGTATCCGACATCGATACCTCTGCCACTGATATGGCCGATGGCGATTACGACTATTACGACGATGATGTGAACGATGATAATGATGTGACATACGATCCTGATGGTGTTGATGATGACGATGAGGATTCAGCGTTACAGACGTCGCCGTCGGCCGCGCCGGAATCATGTGATGTTGATAACACATTGCTGACATCTGTGTTCCCCCGGATTTCCCGTCCGAATTCCCCGGAAGCTACTCGTGGCAATATTTACCTCTACCTCGCCATAGCCGGCGTCATCGTGCTGATCTGCGGCGTGTCCCTGTGGGCGGTCGGTCCGGGCTCGCCGCCGCCCACGCTCCCGCAGGCCAGCGCGCGTCCATCCCCAACGTCCCAGCTCGCGGCTGTTCCCCAGAAACCAGCGTCGACAAGCAATACCAGCACCATCACAATGGAGCATGGAAACATCCAGGTAGGGCTACCGCACGATTACCGCATCGAGGAACAGCCCGATAAACCCGGCATGCTCATTGGTCGCGGCGCCGACGAAAATCTGCGGGTCACCATGGCCATCGACCCGCTTTTCGACGCCGACCCCACGGCAATATTTGCCGAGCTGGATGCCACAATCAACGGTGATCCCACCCTCACCCCCGCCGAATCATTAGGAATCGGCCGCGGCCAGGAGAAAAACTACATCGAAAACCCCGGCGATGGTTCCACCGTCCACTGGATCGTGTGGATCGACGCCGGCCATGTTTTTTCGTTGGGCTGCCATACCCGAACAGCCGCCGCGAACCTGCCGCAACGCGCCACCTGTCGGAAGGCCGCCGAAACACTCACCATCCGTCACTAGCCCAAAACTGGGATTTTTCAGTCCAACTATATGTACACCAATTCAATAGAAAGGAACGAAAGTGAGCAATACTTTCCGCACCGAAGCCGACGTCATGGTCACCACCGCAGGACAGGTCGACAACACCAATAGTGAGGTGCAATCCGAGCTCTCTCGTCTCCGCGGCGTGGTTGATGGCCTCCGCGGCGCCTGGAGTGGTCAAGCCCAAGCCTCCTTCGACGAGCTCATGCAACGGTGGGATACCAACGCCAAAGACTTAAGCGATGCGCTCACAAGCATCGGCGAAAATATTCGTGCTAATGCTCGCGCCTTCGAAAACGTGGAAACCAGCAATGCGCAATCACTCAACCATGTGGGAGGCGGACTGGTCCTGTAACTCATACTGATAGACACCCCCAATACCACACATCATCTGCGGCAACCGACGCAACATTACGGAACATACCAACCTTGCCAACGGTCACCATGATGGCTTCCCATCGAATTATTTGCCATCAGTGTGAAGTTGGCCCAACCACGTGATGACGGGGCATCGATCCCCTCCAGTGCCCCATCATCAGACCCTCACCAACCTACATTCAAGGAGTAACCCATGGACATCATTAAATACGGCTTCAGCGAAATTGATGCTGCCGCCGCGGACATCCAAACCACAGCCAGCCGTATCGGCTCACTACTGCATACCCTCAAATCACAAATCCAACCCATGGTTACTGCCTGGGAAGGATCCTCATCTACTGCCTACCAAGAAGCCCAGGCCAAATGGGATCATTCGGCCGATGAGCTGAATACAATCTTGGACACCATCGCCCGGACAGTACGAAACGGTAACGATGACATGAGCGATGTGAATCGGGCCGCCACTTCGTCCTGGGGCTAGCCTGATGGTGTCCTCATCCTCCTGATTCGAGGGACATCAGGTCATGGTGATAAATCCCCACGGTGTCATGGCTGATGCCGAAATCATGATGACCTGCGGTGCCACCTAAAGTTCTCTGCGGGTTCCCAATCACCCCAATGACGATCAGGTCGGCACCGGTGAACGTTGCACCACCTGCCACAATGCCGCAGGCACAGGCTCCCAACCACTACCCGCCCCTGGCGGCAGTCGAAGGTGACAGTCGATGAATGGGCGTGAGCCCGTGCCCGCGGTGTTGCGGTGGGTAGTGCCAAACCCCAATATTTCGATTTTCAGTACCACAACTTTGGCATTTAAGCAGCATTGATATAGGATTGTGAATCTGTGTGATTTAACGCCGAAATCGGGTCTCCACCGGCCGCCGATTTCTGATACCGGCTTCACACGCATAACGGCTGGCAGTTCTAGACAGACTTAAAAGGAGTCATCAGTGTCTACTTATCACCCCAAGGCTGGTGACATTACCCGTAAGTGGTATGTCATCGATGCCACTGATGTGGTGCTGGGTCGCCTGGCTGTAACCGCAGCTGACCTGCTCCGCGGCAAGCGTAAACCATATTTCACCCCCAACGTTGACTGTGGTGACCATGTCATCATCATCAACGCCGACAAGGTGCGTGTCTCGTCCAACAAGCGGGAACGTGAGTTCCGGTATCGTCACTCCGGTTACCCGGGTGGTTTGAAGGTCATGACCCTCGGCCGGTCCCTGGAACTGCACCCGGCTCGTGTGATCGAAGAATCCATCCGGGGCATGATGCCCCACAACCGGCTCAGCCGTGCCTCCGCCAAGAAGCTGCACGTGTTTGCCGGTTCCGAGCACCCTTATGCTGCCCAGAAGCCAGAAACCTATGAGATCAAGCAGGTGGCCCAGTGAGTGACAATAACGTAACCGAAAACTTTGAGGCCGATGCAGCTGACATCGCTGCCGCAGCCGCCGCAACCGAAGAATTCACCAACACCATTGGTGAAATCATGGTTACGGAAACCGAGATTGAGGCAGACCTGCCTACCTACCACGAAGGCCCCATCCAAACCGTTGGTCGCCGTAAGCGCGCCATCGTCCGGGTGCGCATGGTGGAAGGTACCGGTCAATTCGTCTGCAACGGCCGCACCCTGGAAGAATACTTCCCCAACAAGCTGCACCAACAGCTCATCAAGGCACCCCTGGTGCTCATCGACCGTGACGGCCAATTCGACATTCACGCTAACCTCACCGGTGGCGGCCCCACCGGTCAGGCAGGCGCTTTCCGACTGGCTATCGCCCGGGCCCTCAACATCTATAATCCGGCAGATCGCCCAGCCCTGAAGAAGGCTGGCTTCCTGACCCGTGACGCCCGTGCCGTGGAACGCAAGAAGGCCGGTCTGCACAAGGCCCGCCGTGCACCGCAATACTCCAAGCGTTAAAACCTACGCGGAATACCAAAAAACCGCCCGCCCCGGGGTTTACGGGGTGGGCGGTTTTTGCGTCGATAAGCTTACTGCAACGACGGCTTTAAATACTCCCATGCGGGCAGAATCTGGCTGGTAAACGTGTCATTCCACCGGTGAATACCCGACTGAATATACACAACCTTCTTATTTGTCATGCCATTACGATCCATGACCTTTTCCAAATCCTTAGTGCACTCCAGCGTCACATGCTCCAATGTGGCACCCAACGACGTGTCATAGAACGGCAACCCGTTGTCCTTCTGGAGCTGCTCCTTCGTGATCTTACCGCTGGCATTAGATAAGAACACCGGCATGGACCGCAACCCCTCAGGGTGCAGCGTCACATCATTAGCCCGCCACTCCGAGCTACCAAACGGTCCCCAAATATTGGATGGGTTACCATCCTGGCCCTTAATCGTGCTCTCAATCGTGGTCCGACCAAACTGCGACACCGTGGAATAGCAACCCGACAGACCAAACACACCATGGAATAAGTTGGGATTCTTCGCGGCAATCCGAACCGCACCCGATGCGCCCATAGATAGCCCGCCGATACCGCGCTTGCCATTGAAGTTAATGCGCGAATCTGCCTGTGGAGCTTCCAAGACCCGCGGCAATTCCTCCGTGATAAACGTCTCCCACTTCATATAGCCCAGGCTCGGATCGGTATTCGACCAATCCGCATAGAAGCTACCATTGCCTTGGGTGGGGGCGACCACCGTTACGTTCTCATTGCCCAGCCGGTTAATGATATCGCCGGGACCAAACCATCCCGACACCCGGGGCGCACTCACCCCATCAAGCAGATACAACATTGGGGCTGGGGTAGCAGCATTAGGCTGTGCCATTACCTCAACTTCGACGATGCGTTTCATCGTCGGCGACTGAATTGACCACCGTTGTACTCGGCCATCGAATTCATCCTGCTTATCCACTACCTTGAGTTCCGTGATTGAATCATCCGTGGGCAATGGATACTCGGAATGGTGATCCCGGAACCGGTCTGGGAACTTCCAATGCCCCAAACCCAACAGGTTCAACAATCCCAATAAAAACTTCAACCCCTTACCGGTCGAGCTTTTAGCATTCGTGCCACTGGCTAGAATGGTGCGAAGAAAATGCGCGAATGGGCCATAACTGGATGGTTCTGCCTTGGCTTTGGGATCATCGGTCTTGGAATTCGGGCCGTGCAGCACATTATTGGCGCTGCCATTCTTTTCTAGACTGCCCTCCTTGTCCCGATCCTTATTGGCCAGGTTATCCGCTAACGACGATCCAGCATCGACGCTCCCAATCTTGTCTTTGTCACCCGAACTGCTGGAACCGGCTTTATTACCCTCCGAAGGATTTGTGCCTGATTGTGCGCCATTCGGCTGGTTTGGTTGGGCCTTAGGCTCCGTGCTTGGCGACCCCGGCTGGGCATTAGGGTCACCCTGAGTACCAATAGGATTATCTTCAGGATTTGCGGGTGTAGTGCTGGTGGCGCTAGCCCCAGCACCATTTATAGGAGCAGCAGGCTGTGCATATGCGATAGATGTGGTAGGCGAAATGAAAGTAGCAACCAAAGAGGCGGCAACGATTGTCGCCACCAAACCATGCGAATGCTTCACAATAACCATGCCTTCTTTTATAAATTCCATTAGGGAAGAATTAGCTTTTGGATCAGACTATCTCTTAACTTTAAACTTAAACATTTGCCAGAGGGAAAAACGCGCCCAGATCTGGCTCAAAATCATGATAACCCAGAATCACGCCGATTTTAATCAGTTTTTGCCCGGATGATTCTGTAGTCACTTATCCGATAATTATACACACAAAATGCGGATATTATAATTACCTTGGGTTTATATGTGTAATTTATAAACAAGAAATATTGATGTAGGTGATCTGCTAAAAATTGGCTAAAATAACCAATTTCGGGGGCATGGTTTTATGAGAATTATTTAATGAAAGCCTTGATTATTAATATTTATATTACTGCACCATATTAATAGACGAAAGATCTGGGGGTATTTTAAGGGGTCTCCTTGTTCTAGCTATTAGATTAATAGTGGCTGAGATTGAATAGGACTAATGCTTTGATTGACTTGCGGTTGGGGTGCGGGAGATATATTTTGAGAGGTTTGGGGGAGGGGCTTTAAAGCTTCATAAGTGCTGAGCTGGAGTTCTGGTTAGAGGTGTTTCTATTTGTTCCAAACCCCCAGGGTCTGAAAGTAGCATAGTGGTTACCCCAGCTTGGTACTCATGTGCAGGTGTGTGTTGTGGGGCTTATCTAGGATATTTGGCCAATCTGATGAATGGTCCGATAGGTGGCTCAATGAATTCAGTTTTTAGTGTTCTTGATGGGGGTTGGTGGAAGTTGGCGGGGGCTAAATTGTTGGTTGATATCGGATGGGTTTAGGGGCCACGTACTTACGTGAGGCGTGCTTATTCTGGAAGCGAGGAGGGCTCTGAGGGAATAATGAACGCCAGTTAGTATTTGTCTGAAAAGCCTGAATGCTTTGTTTTTTCTCTTGGGGGTGCGGCTATCCTATAGAGGATTGTCCGTAGACTCAAGGAATTTGAACACAATATGACTCGTCTTTTTGGAACTGATGGTGTGCGCGGCTTGGCTAATGAAGCGCTCACCGCTTCGCTGGCATTACGGCTGGGGGCAGCCGCGGCTGAGGTGCTTACCGTGGATCATCGGTCATCTAAACGCCGCCCACTGGCTGTGGTTGGGCGAGACCCGCGTGTGTCTGGAGAAATGCTTGCGGCTGCGCTGTCCGCAGGTATGGCCAGCCGCGGCGTGGATGTGTTGCGGGTTGGGGTGCTGCCCACGCCTGCCGTTGCTTACCTCACGGAATTCTATGGTGCTGACATGGGAGTCATGATTTCCGCCAGCCATAATCCCATGCCAGATAATGGCATCAAGTTTTTTTCCAAGGGTGGACACAAGCTGCCAGATGCGGTGGAAGACCAGATCGAAGTGACCATGGAGTCCTTGCCTGAGACCGGCCCTGTGGGTCATGGTGTCGGTAGGGTCATTGAGGAGGCGGTGGATGCGCAGCAGCACTACCTTGACCATTTGAAGGAATCCATGCCGCGCAATCTTGCCGGCATCAAGGTTGTTGTGGACTGCGCCAACGGTGCAGCTTCTTCCGTCACCCCTATGGCATATAAGGCGGCGGGAGCGGAGGTAATCGCCATTCATAACAATCCAAACGCCTATAACATCAATGATAATTGTGGCTCAACGCATATTGATCAGGTCAGAGCTGCGGTTCAACAGCATGGTGCAGATTTGGGGCTGGCTCACGATGGTGACGCCGATCGATGCTTGGCTGTGGACGCTGAAGGCGCTGTGGTGGACGGCGACCAAATCATGGCTATTCTCGCGGTAGCTATGAAGGAGAACGGGGAATTACGTAAGTCCACGTTGGTGGCGACGGTCATGAGTAACCTAGGTTTGCGACTCGCCATGGATAGCGTCGGAATTGTCTTGCGTACCACAAAGGTGGGGGACAGGTATGTGCTGGAGGATCTCAATGAACATGGTCTCAGCCTTGGTGGCGAGCAGTCTGGTCATATCGTAATGCCCGATTATGGTACAACCGGTGACGGCACATTGACTGGCTTGGCCTTGATGTCGCGTATGGCCGAGACTGGCTTGTCTCTCAAGACGCTGGCCGAGGTGATGCATGTTTTGCCGCAGGTACTCATTAACGTGCCGGTGTCGGATAAATCAGTGATTGCCACACACCCCGAGGTGGTGGCGGCAATGGAGATGGCAAAGGATGAGTTAGGGAATGCCGGTCGTGTCCTATTGCGACCTTCCGGCACCGAGGAGCTGTTCCGTGTCATGGTTGAGGCGTCTAGCGAGGAGAATGCGCGCCGGATTGCAGGTAAGCTTGCGGCCGTGGTTGCTCACGTCTAGTTTTTGGTCGCCGTCGCCCCCTCGGTGGGCGTTGAAGCCATATCCGGGGTTTGCTTCATAAGTGCTGAGCTGTAGTAGTGGATGCGCAGTATTATTCCGGCTGGGGCCGCCTGGGGCTGCGTGGGGGACGCGGCGAAACTCTAGCTCAGCAGTATGCTATGGGTGGTGGTGTGTGGGGGCCTGAAAGCGGTTTTCGGGTGGTTTTGCGAGGTTTGCTCGTGGTTTCGTAGGGCTTCAGACTAGCTATTGTTTGTGGGGTGGGTTGCCACAATTGTGCTGACCTGGGGTAACGGCTGTACTACCTCCAACCCCTGGGGATTCGCGGCGTGTAGGAACGCTTCTAACCAGAACTCCAGCTCAGCACTTATGAAGCCATGGGGTTTTATGGGTTGCATGCATGGCTAAGAGCATTTGGTAGCCCAAAATTTGGTTCTGGCAGTCCAATTATGTAGTAGACGTGTTCAACTATAAGGAGATTGCCATGCCATTTGACTCAGTTGCGGTAGATCTGCACGAAGTCCAAACCATTTTCCAAGCCATTGACCACTATCTTGTTGCCCAGAAATCCCATGGTCTAGATACACCCGAGCTGGAGTCCACCGACTTGGGTACCGAGTTTGCGGATTTCGCCGCCCCACTACGGAATCATTATGCCCAACTACATGCGGACCAGGCTGCGCATGTTACAGCACTGCGGGAAGCGTGCGCTGCCGCGCATCGGGAAGTGCGGCGGTTCGCAGATCATGATGCTAATTTTGCCCACACGATGGGGGATGCAGCATGGACGCCTCGGTGACCATTCTGGCTGGTGCAATTGCTACTTTGGGCGAGGCTTCTGGTGGTATTTATCGGAAGCCAGCATCATTCGATCGGTTGTGTTCTCTGGCTGATTGTTCGAAAACACCCAATACTGGTCGACTTCTATCCGCTGCTCAGGGTTCTGGCATGGCGGTGTGTCCGGAAGAATTCACCACCCAGTTTCGTTCCGGTCTGACAAACGCCATCGGAGATTTCGCTGGACACGAGCTTATCCAGGGGATTTTCCGACTGGTGGATGATTGGGCTCGACATGCCGAAACGATCAACACCGTGGTGTCGGATGCTCATGCGGCGGCCACTGCCATCACCACCATGGGGCAGGAAGCTGAACATTCATGCGAACAGATAGCGACGCAGGCTGCCAGCAGCGTGGATAAGGTATGTGAGGTGTTAGGTGGCATCGATTCAGCGAATAACCCCCACCAATTTATGAAGTTAGTGGCGTTAGGCGGCGCGGCCATCGACCATGCTATTACTGGGTCGTGCGGTGTGTATGAGCAGCGTAATTGTGGGATTGACAAAGTACTCCATGGGCATGTGAATGTGTTGGATCAGATGCATGATGGAGCTGCCACCCGGCCTGCATCCGTGGGTATGGGCAGCATCGGTAATGCCGGCTTCCGTGGTGGGAACAACGCCGGTGAAGTGCCTGATATGGGACAGATGGTGGCGGAATTGCGGGCGGAGGTGCAGTTGGGGTTGCAAGCTGGACTGGAGGCCGGGTTGCATCAAGCCCATCAGGCCTTTGGCGGGTTTGAGCCCGACCCAGCCATCCCAATGCGTGATGCTGGTGTGATTACTGCGCAGCCGGTGCCAGCCACACCGGAGACGTCGGGGGTAAATACGGGGGAGACGATAGCCGTCTCGGACGATGGTGGGGGACAGGCGTTAGCGACTAGCGAGGCCCCCGCGCCTGAAGCAGTCCCCGATCCCACGCCTGACCCTGTCCCTGATCCCGCCCCCATCCCCGAGGCTGCACCTGAGGCCGTACCCGACCCGCCGCAGGTGGTCACGCCCATAGAGGTACAGCAATGCGTTCCACCAACGGCAGCGCCACCACAGGACCCGCCAGTGCCGCCACGGGTTGGTTTTCAACCGCATAAGGCGGGTGCATGGTCATGATGGATTATCAAGAGTTTGTGGATCAATTTCGGCAGGAAACCGCCAGGCAAATGGCCGAGTTTGAGCGATCGCTAGCAATGGTCACCGATGAAATACAAGCCCAACAGCGAGTCTCACGGCCGAAACCGGAGGTGGGCACGTCGAAAAGCGGTGCGGTGCGGCGGCATCGGGGTCGAGTGAAGGGAATTCTACGTCGATGACGTCTGGGCAAAGTCGGCTTTTTCCAGCAGCTTCGAGCCGGTGAACGACACCACATCGGCGGTGTGACGGAATGGCACTGGATTCTTCGCATAGGCGTTGGCTGCGGTAAAACCCTGGTACTTTTTATCCGACCCCAAGGTAGCCAGCAGGAAACCGGTGATGAGCCCACACACCTTCTCTCGAACGTTCGCCTTCGTGCCCTGGCCAGTCAAGAGTTTCGCCACAGGGTCGTGGGCCAAAGCACTTTGGTCGGCACCGGTGATTTCTCGATAGGCCACCTCGCCTTTCCATTTCGCCGCGATAGCTGCGGGATTGCCGAAATCAAGCACCGCATATTCCCCTGTGCCTAGGATGAGCCCCGGCGCGGTGACTGAGGCTGCTGCGGCTTCTGCACTGGGGGTTACCGATGACGGGTAGGCTGCCACGACTGCGCCTACATTGGGTCGGCCTGCCGCGGCCAGTACGGCGGCCCCGCCCCCCATGCCATGTCCCACCAGGCCTAGGCGGCCAGGGGCGACCGAGACGTTACCGTTGCCTAGTTTGACGCCGGTGGCGATTTGCAGGCAGGTCTCCAGGTCGGATGCGAATCCGCGATGGTTAGGGTTGAAGTTTTTTTCGGTGTTGGGGGCGACCACGACGATTCCCCAACTGGCGAAGTGTCGGAGTGCTGCGTGGTAGGCCTTGACGTCTTTGAGCCAGTCGTGCCCAAAGGCGATGGCCGGCAATTGTTTTCCCTCCGATGGGGTATAGAGTTTTCCCGGTAATCCCACGTAGTCGAGGTTGCCGACCATGACTCGGTGCGGGCCGCGTTTTGACAGCTTGCTCATCAGTTTGGATAGATTCTCAGCCACGGTGTTAAGGGTAGTCGATATTTGGTGGTGAGTGGTTATTTTTCTGCTGCATTCTTTCCGCCAATTTGTAGCAGATATCAATGTTAGGCTGGAAGTAATTATGGCTAACACTAGTGATTATCACCCTCCTACTCTCACCGTGGACATGGTGGTGTTTTGCGTTGAAGACGCGCAGTTGAAGGTCCTGCTCATCAACCGTACGGCGCCACCGTTTCAGGGTGAATGGGCGTTGCCAGGGGGCTATAATGCTGCGGGGGAAACCACCACGCAGGCGGTGGAGCGAGTGATGAAAACCAAGGTGGGGATGGATATTGGTCAGCGATTAGGGTTTTTTGAGCAGTTGGTGACGGTAGATACGGTGGCGCGAGATCCCCGTGGGCATGCGGTGAGTGTGGTGTATTTGGGTTGTGGGTATAACCTGTCGCTGTCGGGTGGGGATTGCACGCATGCGTTGTGGTCGGTTGATTCATTGCCTCAGGTGGCGTTTGATCATCAAGAGATTATTGCGTATGGGCGGGATCGGTTAATCGCAAAGTTAAGCTATTCGAACGCAGTTTCAGGGTTATTGGGGGAGACGTTTACACTCAGTCAGGTGCAGACGGCCTATGAAGCAGTGCTGGGTCGGTTTGTGGATAAGCGGAATTTCCGCAAGAAGTTTCTGCGGCTGGGGTTGGTGACCGAGACTGGCGATATGTGGGCCGAAGGGGCGCACCGGCCGGCGAAGCTCTATCGGTTTAATTCTTCTGAGCTGGAGATTTTCAATTTTATTTCCCTGTAGCTTGCTTTGCGACGCTGGGGTGGGCGTCGTAAAGCTTGACTTAGTGTAAAAATGACACTTACTATGGGGGTATGCTCAGCAACTTCTTCAGCGTCACAAATATCGCCTTCGACGTGCTTGGTTATCAAATTAGCTGGCTGGAGCTTTCCGGTACCATTTTTAACCTTGCTGCAGTTATCCTGGCGGCCCGACGCAACATTCTTACCTGGCCCATTGGCATTATTGGCGTCATTCTCTTCGGCTTCCTCTTCTACCAAATCAACCTCTACGCCGACATGGCCGAACAAGTGTACTATTTCATCACCGGAGTGATCGGCTGGTACCTGTGGGCCGCCCGCACGAACTCCAAAGACGATCACAATAAAGTCACCATCACCACCATGCCCCTGAGTCACAACCTCATGTGGGTCGGCGCCATCCTTGTTAGCGGCATTGCCCTCGGGCTCGTCATCGCCAACATTCACCTCTGGCTCCCAGCGCAATTCCCCACACCCGCCGACTTCCCCATCCTCGACTCCATTACCACCACTACCGCGTTCGCAGCTCAATACCTCATGATGCGTCGCAAACTCGAATCCTGGTACCTATGGATCATCCTCGACGTCATCGCTGTCGGACTTTACTGGCATAAACACGTCCCATTTGTCGCTATCCTCTACGCTATTTTCCTCATCAACGCCTTTTACGGCTGGTGGGACTGGAAAAACCACCAAAACACCCCGGAACCAACTGCGCACAAACAGAAAATCCCAGCGAAGGTGCGTAACTAAATGACCCGCCACTATCCGCGTAGCGTTGTCATCGGAAAATTCTACCCACCCCACGTCGGACACCATCATCTCATCGACACCGCCCTAAGAAACAGCGACCACGTTGATGTCCTGGTGGTCGACAACCCTGGCGAGAAAATCCCAGCAGAACATCGCCGGGATTGGCTTGCCGCTGTCCACCCCGATGCCAATCTGCGTGTCATCCCGGACATTGGGAAAGATGACGATTCCATTGCCTGGGCCGCCCACACAACCAAATTTCTCCACTACGTTCCCGATGCCGTCTTTACCAGCGAAACCTACGGGGATACGTGGGCCTACCACATGGGTGCTACCCACATTTCCGTGGACCACAATCGAAACCGCTACCCCATATCCGGCACCAAAATTCGGGCCGACCTCTTTGGAAACTGGCAATACCTCTCCGATCCCGTGCGCGCCGGGCTTGCCGCACGCATCGTAGTTGTTGGCGCCGAATCCACCGGAACCACCACCCTCACTCGTGCAATTGCCGAAGAACTGGGCGTGGAATGGGTTCCTGAAGTGGGTCGATACTACACCGAATCCATCCTCACAACCGACTACACCTGGACCGACGATGATTTTCATCGCATCGGTAACCTGCAACAACAATACGAAAACACCATGGCAGCCCGCAGTAATGGCGTCATCATCTGTGACACCAATGCTTGGGCCACCCTGCAATGGCAGCGACGCTATCTCGGGCACGTTACCGACACCATGCGAAACATCGCTAATCGTGACCGGGCTGACCTGTATATCATCACTGGTGATGAAATCCCCTTCGTCCAAGACGGTATCCGGGATGGCGAACACATTCGCCATGAAATGCACCAGTGGTTTGTGGATGCGGCCGCGGCTGAAGACGTACCCTCCGTGGTGGTGAGCGGTAGTGTTGCGGAGCGCATGGAACGTGCAATGCCATTCATCAAGGCTGCCATCACGGCAGCGGGACGAATCGCGTGAGTGAACGCCGGAATCGTCATGATTTTTCTGCCCCATAGTCGTTGATTGTCCTGATCGCCTTGATCGCCCCCTCGATTGCCCCTTGATTGCTGGTGGTAGCTTGAATGCTGAGCTGGGGTACTGAATGTGTAGCATTGTTTTGGCTGGGGTTACCTGGGGTTGTGTGATGGCCGTGGCTAAACTCCAGCTCAGCAGTTATGCTACGGGGTGGTGTGTGGGGTTTGAAGGTGGTTTTCGGGTGGTTTTGCGGGGTTTGCACGTGGTTTCACGGGGCTTCGATGTTGCTATCGCTTGTGAGGTGTGTTGTCGCAATTGTGCTGAGCTGGGGTAACGATTGTGCTGTTTTTCTGCCTGGGGGTTTGTGGCGTGTAGGAACACTTCTAACCAGAACTCCAGCTCAGCACATGTGATATGAGTGGCATGTGGGCACCAGCTAGTAGGCGCAGGGAGGCGTTGGCAGATGTTGGCAGACATCAGCAAGTGTTGGCATGTACTCGTCATGTCTGAAACCAGCTTTTGTACTTGACTGTTGCTGCAGCTCATTATGTAGTTCATTAGATTCCGATAGTAAAGCAAGCTTGGTGGCATCGTGAAGATGCTTTCAGTTCGGTGCTTTACGCTCCTGATGGCACAATGGTTGTCGTGAATTTGTTGGAAACCGTCATCGACCTAGATGCCATAGCAACCAATACTCGGATCCTCAAAAACCTGGTTCAGCCAGCGCAATTAATGTGTGTGGTGAAAGCGGATGGCTATAATCACGGAGCGATTCCCGTTGCTCGCACAGTCCTAGCTAATGGTGCCGACCAATTAGGTGTGGCCACTCTTGCCGAAGCCTTAGAACTCCGCGAAGCCGGTATTACCGCTCCCATATTGTGTTGGATTTGGTCGCCTGAACAGGATTTTGCTGCTGCCCTAGACGCTAACATTCATCTGGCGGTGGTTTCCATGGCTCACGCTCAGGCCATCGTGAAGTATGCTGCTGGCAAGCCGGAAAAACTCGTCCAAACTACCATAAAAATTGATACGGGGTTACATCGTTCGGGCGTGGATGAATCCCAATGGGAGGCGGTATTCACCCTGCTTAAGGATGCGGGCACTGCGACTGGGAACATTGAGGTAACTGGGGTCATGAGCCACCTGGCCTGCGCTGATGAACCCGGTAACCCGGCCAACGATACCCAAGCCGCCGCATTCAATCGGGCCATTGCCCTGGGTCGAAAACTCGGTTTAGAGCTGCCCGTCAACCACCTCAGCAATTCGCCCGCAGTGCTCACTCGCCCCGATTTTTACCACGAGATGGTTCGCCCTGGACTCGCTGTTTATGGTTATAGCCCGCTCGCCGATGGCAACGATTATGGCTTGCAACCTGCAATGAGCTGGGTTGGGAAGGTAACCGTGGTTAAACCCATCGAACCAGGTGAAGGGACCAGCTATAACCTCACCTGGCGGGCAGCCAAGCCGGGGTACTTGGCGGTCATTCCCGCAGGTTATGCCGATGGGTTGCCGCGGCGCGTCCAAAATCACGTGGAAGTCACCATTGGTGGGCACAGGTATCCGCAGGTAGGGCGGATATGCATGGATCAGTTTGTCATTGATTTGGGGGATAATCCACACAACGTACGCCCAGGTGATGAAGCAATTATCTTCGGGCCTGGCGGCATGAGCGCCACCGAGTTGGCCTCAAGGATTCAAGACATTAATTATGCGGTGATTTGCGCGCCAACAGGACGCACCGTGCGCCGCTACCTTGGGGGTCAGCATGCGTGATATGTTCCCAACATCCGGTAGTCGCAGGCTAGAGACCCCGGAAGACACGCAGGAGTTGGCTGCCGAGCTCGGTGCTGCCCTGGAGGCCGGTGACGTGGTGATTCTCGATGGTCCGGTAGGGGCGGGTAAAACTACCTTCACCCAAGGCTTGGCTCGCGGAATGGGTGTGAAAGGCCGAGTAACGTCACCAACATTTATCATCGCCCGGGAACACCCATCTCTCAGCGGTGGTCCCACGCTCATACATGTTGACGCCTACCGACTCTTGGATCACGATGCATCAGGTAGCCTCGACTCCCTGGATTTAGACACTGAGCTGGACGATGCCGTGGTGGTAGCGGAATGGGGCGGGGGGCTAGTCGGGCAACTCGTGCCGCAATACCTGCTTGTTACAATCGACAGGGAAGCTGCTGTCCGAGAAGACCCCAGTTCGCAAGCACGCTATATTTCATGGCGGATCGTGGAGACATCGGAAAGTTAGGCGTGCCTGGATGGCCCGCCCGCCTGATTTCATTGGATTTTAAGACGAAAGTGAAACTGATATGAATCTAAGCCCCACACTGCGCATTATTGTTGCGTCAGGTGTTGCCGGCATGCTGTTGCTGGTTATTGGCATGATTTATTCGGCTCATACAAATACCGAACTGGCCGATCAAGAGGGTAATTTCGAAAGAACTATCGAAAAGCTTGATGCTGCGGGGTTACGGGTTTCTGCTGTGCGACTGGTTGATATTTATGGCGATAATTATGTGGCAGCCACTGTGGTGTGTCCCGGGGAGACTCGGCAGTCTGTTGCCGCTAAGTTTAAGATAGATGCTGCGAAACTTCACCTGCCAGAGAAGCCAATTACCAGCGAATATAATTATTTACTTCTCTCTGATAATACGTCAGGTTTTCGGGTGGAGAAGCTGGAACGTCGGGTTGCGGATCTATGCACTCAGAAGGAGCAGTCGTTTAGAGCTGACTCGTTGTTGCCGTTGAAAAAGTCCCAGTCTGGTGCCTGGAATTTGGTGAGTTAATATATGAACATTCTTGCGATTGATACCGCTACGCCCGCGCTGATTGTGGGCGTAGTGTGCGATGGTGCTACCCGAAGCGAAACGGTGCTCAACGATTCCCGTGCGCACAATGAGCTTCTGGTACCTGCAACATTACGCATGCTTAACGACGCCCACCTCACATTCTCGGATCTTGATGCCATTGTGGTGGGAGTGGGGCCAGGCCCGTTTACCGGGCTTCGGGTCGGCATGGCCACCGCCGCTGCCTTTGGCGATGCTCGCCATATCCCCGTGTATGGTGTGCCTACTCACGATGCTATAGCCCATAACCTGGGAGATCCGGATAACCTTCTAGTGGCCACCGATGCGCGTCGTAAAGAAGTCTATTGGTCGTCTTATCATGGGGGGCAGCGAGTAGCCGGCCCCGAGGTATGCCAACCCGCTCGGCTTGGGGAGCCCACGCCGGAATCCGACTATCGACTTGATCGTGTGGATGTGATGAGTGTGCCGGCAAAACTAGCGCCGATGTTGCCTGCGGTGCTGCAGGAAACCACAGTAGTTTCGGGTGTGCCGCTTCCCGCGGATCTCGTGGCGGTGGCCGATTTCACGGGCAAACCTGAACCATTGCAACCGCTGTATTTACGGCGCCCAGATGCGAAAGAACCCACCAAAAAAGCGCCGTCACCAGCGATAGTTCGGAAAGAATCATGAAGCTTCGGGAACTGACCCTCGCTGATGCCCCATGGTGCGCCGAGCTGGAACAACTCCTATTCCCGGGTGACTCACCTTGGTCTGTTGAAGAGTTTCAGTCAGAGATTACCCATGTTCTAACAAAATATTTTGGCGTAGAAATTTCTGGGCGGCTTGTGGGATACGCCGGTATGGCGGTGTTGGGGCCTCCTGATGATGCGGAATGTGAGATTCGCACCATTGCGGTGGATCCCACGTACCAAGGCCGTGGCGTCGGCAAGCTCTTTATGGATGCTTTTACCCGCATCGCGGACGCCCAGGACGCCCCGATATTCCTTGAAGTTCGTACCGACAATGAGCCGGCGATGGCGTTGTACCACAGCTACGGATTTGCGACGATAGGGGTGCGGAAGGGGTATTATATGCCGTCTGGCGCCGATGCATACACTATGTTGCGGCCACGATTAAGCGAAAGGGATAGGACAAACCCATGATTATCCTGGGCATCGAATCATCCTGCGATGAAACAGGTGTGGGCATCATCGACTTGGCGGCAGATGGCACCATGACCATCCTTGCCGATGCGGTTGCCAGTTCCATGGACCAACATGCTCGTTTTGGCGGTGTGGTCCCCGAGATCGCATCGCGCGCCCATCTGGAGGCCATGCAACCGGTGATGCATGCGGCGCTATCTGAAGCTGGCATTACGGCCCCCGATGCTGTCGCCGCAACGGTGGGGCCTGGGTTAGCCGGTGCCCTGCTGGTGGGTGCGTCCGCAGCCAAGGCTTATGCCGCGGCTTGGGGTGTGCCATTCTATGGTGTCAACCACCTTGGTGGGCATGTCGCGGTGGCGAATTTGGAGGGTGAGCCTTTGCCGCATGCTATTGCGCTTTTGGTGTCTGGTGGCCACACGCAGCTCCTGGAGGTTACTGCGGTGGGGAAGCCTATGCGGGAACTAGGCTCCACGCTTGACGACGCCGCCGGGGAGGCCTATGACAAGGTAGCGCGACTATTGGGGCTGGGGTATCCCGGTGGGCCAATTATCGACAAGCTTGCGCAGCAGGGCAATAAAAAGGCCATCGCATTTCCCCGGGGGCTGAAAAATAGCCCCTACGATTTTTCCTTTTCCGGCCTAAAGACCGCCGTTGCCCGCTATGTGGAGCAGGCAGAGCGAAACAACTCCACAATTTCTATCGAAGATGTGTGCGCATCATTCCAGGAAGCGGTATGTGATGTGCTGACCCTCAAAGCTATTCGGGCATGCAAGGACACAGGGGCGCAAGTGCTACTTCTCGGTGGTGGCGTGGCGGCCAATTCTCGCTTGCGGGAATTGGCAGGCCGGCGTTGTCAATCTGCGGGCATTGAGCTTAGGGTTCCCAGGTTTACACTGTGCACAGATAATGGTGTAATGATCGCAGCGTTAGCCGCCCAACTGATTCATGAAGGTGCTCAGCCGTCGGCATTATCGATTGGTACTGATACCTCTCTGGAAGTTGAAATCCCCCTAGTATCGGAGTGATTTTAGAATAGTGTAGTGTGCTATGTTTTTGGGTTTTGACGGTAAACTGAAAAGGTATGAATCCGTTAACACCACAGGCATATGATGTAGCGTTCATAGCACTCATTATCTTCAATGTGATTCTCACCATATATGTGATTGCATTGATTAGCGCTATTGATATACGTCTAGCAGAAAAGATCTTTGCGACCTGCATAGTGGTTTCTCTTCCTATTATCGCACCCGCTATGTTCATCTACACATACTTCCGGCGAAAATCCTAAACCATAGGTTATACACTCGAACATCAGTGTGTATGTGTGGGGTTTTGGGGTTTTATGGTGGGGCGCACACGTTGTTTGCGGCTTATGCAAAGTTTGGACCGGTCGTGGGGTGCGGGGATGTGGTGCCAAGCTACCAAGCTGTACTTTCTCGATTCAGATGCTTTTCGTTGGTGGGCTCATCTTCCAAACTCCAGCTCAGAACTTGTGAAGCATGTGGCGTTGTGGGACGAAAAACTGTTACGGTGGGCGATGAAACCAGGGGAATGCATTACCTTACGTGGACATCATGATGATCGCATCATGCATCAAGCTGGGGTAACAAATGCGCTGCGTGATGGTGTAAGACTGAAGCTTATTCAGCTATTGGGAAAGCCCGGCCATATCAATGATGACAAATCGGAAAGAACATGCTACCTACCTTGGTTATTCTTATCCTCAGAGAACAGTCACGTGCGTTAATGTCTTGAGAAGCCGAACGTATTTCCCAGCACCTGAATAAGCTTCACTTGGTAAAAACCAAGACAATGTTCGCTGAAAGCGTAACTGCTTGAGCCTTAGCACTCGCGGGGGTAGAGTGCCAGTAGGTCAACAACCATAAGCATTAAGGAGAATATATCGTGGCAAAAGTCAATATTAAGCCCCTAGAAGACCGTGTTTTGATCCAAATCAAGGAAGCTGAATCCACCACTGCCTCTGGCCTGGTCATTCCAGATTCCGCTAAGGAAAAGCCACAAGAGGGCGTAGTCATTGCCGCCGGCCCTGGCCGTTTTGATGGTGATGATCGTGTTCCCATGGACATCAAGGTGGGTGACACCGTGGTGTTTTCCAAGTATGGCGGAACCGAGCTGAAATACGACGGTGAGGAATACTTGCTGCTCAACTCCCGTGACGTGCTGGCCATTATCGAAAAGTAGTCAAATATGGCAAAACTTATTGCTTTCAATCAAGAAGCCCGCGAAGGAATCCTCCAGGGCGTCAACACCCTGGCGGACGTGGTCAAGGTGACGCTTGGGCCGCGTGGTCGCAATGTGGTGTTGGATAAGCCGTTCGGTTCCCCCACGGTTACCAATGACGGGGTTACCATTGCCCGCGATATTGATATCGAAGAACCATTCGAGAATCTTGGCGTGCAATTGGTGAAGTCTGTCGCAGTGAAAACCAATGATATTGCGGGTGATGGCACGACCACCGCAACCTTGTTGGCGCAGGCGCTGATTACCGAAGGGCTGCGGAATGTTGCGGCTGGTGCGAATCCTATCGAGCTCAACCACGGCATTGAAATTGGTGCCGAAAAGGTTATTGAGCTGCTGAAAGGTCGAGCCACCGAGGTGTCTTCCTCGGAAGACATTGCCAATGTCGCCACCGTTTCTTCCCGCGATCCTGAGGTCGGTAACATGGTTGCCGCCGCCATGGAGAAGGTGGGCAAAGACGGTGTGGTATCAGTCGAGGAATCTCAGTCACTAGAGTCCTACCTTGATGTGACCGAAGGTGTGTCATTCGAAAAGGGATTCTTATCCCCGTATTTCATCACCGATGTTGATTCCCAAAAAGCCGAACTTGATGACGCACTTGTGTTGCTTGTGCGTAACAAGATCTCCTCCCTGCCGGACTTCCTGCCGTTGCTGGAAAAGGTTGTGGAATCCAATAAACCGGTGTTGATTATTGCGGAAGATGTTGAAGGCGAACCACTGCAAGCATTGGTTGTTAACTCCATCCGAAAAATCCTCAAGGCGGTGGCGGTGAAGGCTCCGTACTTCGGAGAGCGTCGCAAAGCCTTCTTGGATGATCTTGCCGTGGTTACCGGCGCTACCGTCATTGATCCCGAGGTCGGGGTAAACATGCATGACGCTGACCTGTCCGTATTCGGTTCGGCTCGGCGTGTGACCGTAACCAAGGACGAGACCATTATCGTTGATGGTGCTGGTACTGCTGCTGAACTGGAGAAACGTCGTGATCAGATTCGTGCCGAGATCGCCAAGACCGAATCCTCCTGGGACCGGGAAAAGGCTGAAGAACGGCTAGCGAAACTCTCCGGTGGTGTAGCCGTGGTGAAGGTTGGCGCTGCCACCGAAACCGAAATCTCCGAGCGTAAGCTTCGAGTTGAAGACGCCATCAATTCCGCTCGCGCTGCGGTACAGGAAGGCATTATCGCTGGTGGTGGCTCTGTTTTGGTACAGATCGCCCAAGAATTGCGGTCTTATGCTGATGAGTTTTCCGGTGATACCCAAGTCGGTGTATTAGCCCTAGCGAAGGCACTTGTGAAACCAACCTTCTGGATTGCTGAAAATGCTGGTGTGGACGGGTCGGTGGTAGTTTCCCGGGTTGCAGATCTGAAGAATGGATTCGGTTTTAACGCCGCAACCTTAGGATATGATGATTTGCTTGCTGCAGGCATCATTGATCCGGTGAAGGTTACTCACTCCGCAGTGGTGAATGCTACTTCGGTGGCGCGCATGGTGTTGACCACCGAAGCCTCAGTGGTTGATAAGCCCCAACCACCTGCGCCTCCGGCGCCTGGTGGACATGGACATCATCATTAGAGCAAATTACCAGCAGAGTAGTGCTAGCATTTACTCATCACCATTGGTCAGGTTGTTAGTTGATGGCTAGCAGCTAACGACCCCCAGACTAAGGTGTTGTGGAACGCACGGGTTACAGGCTACCAAGCCAGTTCAACCCGTGCGTTTTGCTATCTCCGCACGCCATACATTTTCCCCGATCATTTGCGCCACAGGACACCAGAGGACACCGTGGAACATCATTGAGCCTGGGTAGCATGATTGCTGAGCTGGGGTTTGTAATGTGCTATTGTTGCTCCTGCATTTGCCAATGTTTTGCGGGATGCAACCATACAACTCCAGTTCAGCAACTATGCTACCGGTTGCTGCAAGCGTTGTCGGCGGCCATGGGCATAGCTGACTAGAAAATCATGTTTACTACCTGTACGGATGGGGGTGTTGGGAATAACGCTGCGAAATGATCACTAGATAAAACACAGGTCAAGAAGGTCCTGCAACAAACAAAATCATATGTGGCGGTTGTCATATTGCTACCATATTGTGTATGAGTACATTCTTGGATGATTCTTAAAATAAAAATCGACTTTTACCAGGAAGAATCATCAATGATGCTGCAACTCGTGCGCCGGCCATATCGGCTCACAAAAGAGTTCGAACGTGCCCATATACAGTTGACACGTACATGGTGGACTCCACTGTTGGAGTATCAACAGGCTCGGAGTTTTGAGCAATTCGCTTTACATATTCGGGCGGTTAATCGGTCAATAAAAACCGCTGTTATTGTGGGTTTTGCTGCGGCCTATATACATGGAATACCCACACTTAATAAGGAAAAGTGCTTGGTAGTATGCCTTAATCTACCTGGCGATAGACATCCGCCATCGTCAAGACAATGCACCGAAATCATGCATTATCGAGATGCCGCATTACCAGAATCAGATATTACCGAGGTGAGCGGCAAACGAGTGACCACAATCGAACGCACGTTTGTTGATTTTTGTGTTATGTACGATGAATTGGAGTCCTTAGCTTTCGTGGAGGCTGCGATGCGTAATGGCAACAGTCATGAACAATTCCAAGAGTATTTACATGAGCATGCCGGTCAGCGGGGAGTCGCCAAGGCACAACGGATCCTAGACCGGGCATATGACATTATTGATTCAGTACAAGAAACTAGTATGCGCTACCAAATGGAAGCACAATTCCCCACCCATAAAATTTCCCCGCAGGTGATGATCGGCAACTATAGGGTAGATCACCTCATGGATGATTATATAATCGTTGAACTGGATGGGCGCGTAAAATACACCGAAGAATTTGCCTGGGAGAATGGTACAACTGTGACAGAAATCTTCCGGAAACAAGTAAGCAGGGAACGGTATTTATTATCCCTTGGCTATCACGTATTACGGTTTTACCCCGATGAGCTAGATGATTTACTGATACCAACTATACGGAGGATTCTAGCCCAAAACCCTCATCGCATCAGCCCAAATGAGCATTATGACCCGCATTCTGATGGCCCACCACCCTGGACTAGCCGGTGGGCGTCGTAAGTTTTGGCCTCATGGGGGTGATATGGTTGCCCCGTAAATAGCATGTATTCCTAGTGGTGATGGCGGCAGCAGGGTCGTCATCTCATGGAGGTTGTGGGTAATGTCTAGAGTGCTTGTAGGATAATAAGAGTCTTATGGGTTGTAAAGAGTGCAGTCAGTTAATCTCAGCTGCACTTTAAAGAAAGTGGAAGTATGGGCGACACCGAGAAACAGCTAGCCGGCTTAGTGCCGCTAGCTAGTCAGGGCGACTCTCGTGCTTTGCGTAAAGTAATTAAGATCATTTATCCCATGGTGCTGCGATATGCCCGTGCCCGGATTAGTGGTGGGCGTCATCCAACGCCTGAAGACGTCGCCCAAGAAATCTGCTTTGCTGTTGCTACCTCGATCCATAAATTTGTGGACCGGGGACGACCGTTCATGGCGTTCGTTTATGGTATAGCTTCTAATAAAGTGGCCGACGCGCATCGCAGTTATGCGCGTGACCTGACCAACCCAACGGAGGAAGTGCCAGATGAAACGGTAGATCATGAGTCCCCAGAGGAGTTAGCGCTGGTAGCAGCTGGTAGTAACAGAGTTCGAGAACTCCTCGATTTACTTAGTGAAAAGCCACGCGAGATCATTATTTTAAGGGTGTTTGTGGGGCTTTCAGCGGAAGAAACCGCTGAAATTGTTGGTAGTACGCCTGGTGCGGTTCGAGTGGCTCAGCATCGTGCTCTCGGAACTTTGCGCAAGGCGATCGCGCAGGAGAATGAGTGAAATGACAAACCGCAGTGACGGTCATGATGACGAGTTGGTGAGGGCTTTAGACGAGCTCTTCGCCGACGACGTTTTTCTGACTGAATTGTCCCGCGGTGTTGATGTCAGTGACGGAGAAGACCCACTTGCTGACCTGTTTTTGGCATTACGCGATGAGGTGGAAAGCGACATACCGCCCGCCCCAGCCTTAGCAGATCTTGGCATCGACGACAGTGACGAATACTTCGATGACGACTATGATGATCAACTCACCGCCACCGATGTCTTCGTAGCCATTGACGAAGATGATTTCGACGATGATGATGACCTGGACGATTCCGAGTTTGACGACGAAGTGTCCGATGATGATCTCGTAGATTCGGAAGAAGACGCGGATGATGATCAGTCTGATGATGACGACGATGATGCCGATAATGTCATTGACCTGGACTCTCGCCGCAGGTGGGGTTTGGGACGTATCGCCAGTGGACTGATTGGTGCTGCAGCTGCAACACTTGTTCTTGCTGGTGCTGGTGGTGCAGTCATTAGTGCTCAAGAGGGTTCACCTTTTTATGGGCTGCACCAGAAACTTTTTGGTGAACGGGCTGGGGCCGACAAAGCCGCCGTCATAGAGTTGGCTAGCAAACTTGAAGAGGTTACCAATCGCACCAATAAAGGTGATGTCAAGGGTGCACAGCAGTCCCTTCAAGAGGCCCAAAAGATTGTGGACAAGCTTCATAATGGACAAGATAAAGCCGAAGCGCAACAGAAGGTTGACAATACGAAGACAACTGTCACCACTGTGACTGTGACGCCACCGGCTGCTCCTTCCCCGGCTCCCGCCCAAACGACTACGGTTACAGTGACGGTAGAAGCAGTGCCGCCTGCGGTCGCTCCGGTACAAACCCAACAACAGCAACCACAGAACGCTGCAACACCTACACAGGTTGCCCCAGTACGGCCTTCTGACGGGGCACAAGCTCCAGGGGCCGAACCTAGCCAAGGCCAAGCACCAGCCGAACCGCCATTGCAGCTACCCGACGAATTCCGCCGTTAACCACGAACCTGGCTACTTGTGGCCCGTATCCTGGAATAGGGTGCGGGCCACAAACATGTCTGGGGCATGAGTCCTAAGCTTGACTTTCTCGATTCAGTACCCATCAGAGGCGCCCTCGCAGCCCACAACTCCAGCTCAGCACTTGTGATACGGGTGATGTGTGGGTGGCCTGATGGCGGATTGATGGTGATTTTATTGAGGTTCGAAGCTGGTATCACTTGTGCTGAGCTGGAGTTCTGGTGAGGAGTATTTCTACATGTCACAAACTCCCAGGCCTGAATCTAGCACAACCGTTACCCCAGCTCAGCACAACCGCTACTTGTGGTGGATGGGGTTGTCGATGTAGAAAAATTCGGTGGGTGGGGAGAAAAATGTGATCTTCGTCTAAATATGCCGAAAAACATGAAAATCTTCCGAAAATTCCCCCAGATGATGGCATCTACTGTTGTTGCAATAATGCGATTATCGACTGGTAAAGTGAGCGACTCAGTAAATAAAAAAGCCACTGAGCTGGAGTTGTGACCCATACTTTTCGACACTTATTTTAGGTCATTGATACCGAGGTATCAAGACAAAACTCCAGCTCAGCAGCGGTATCTTCAAATATCCCCCTGCGGAGAATATTAAGTTGTGGTGCCCTGCTGATGCGTCAACATCAGCAGGGCTACGACGTGATGCTGGCGACCACAACCAAACATCGCGCCGGGCTTTTGGTGACTTCATGAAATTATAGGCCTATAAGGGGCCTAAGGTCCATGGTTTCGCAATAATTTCCAGATTTGGGGTTAGTAATTGGGGTGGTTGAACGATTCAGAATTCATCCTCAACTGCAAATAATTGGATAGAGAGTCTGTGTTAATTCTCAACCGCGGTAATTCATCCCATCTAGGTAGCCAAGGCAATAATCCCAAGGTAGATAGGCATCTGGGTTAGGGTTAGCACTGGGTTCATGTACCGGGCTTAGCTCCCCAGCAAGCGTCGAACGCATATTTGCTGTCATGATGTCCCAATCATAAAAATGTTGTTGGTCACAATCCTCGCAGTAGAAGAAAATTCCGTTAATGCCACGTGGTTGTAAGGCAGCCTTGAATTTTCTCACTAGGATGAGATCACGCTCAATTTGGATTCGTTCTTCTTGAGTGAGTGGCGGCATCGGGTCGTCATCGTCGAAAAGCGAGGCTGGATCGTTAGGATCATCAGCGAACGGGTCACGGGGCATTTGCCAATCAAAAGTCACGCCCTTAACCCTAAAGCCCTTATAAAGAAGTATCAAGCTTCACTATTTATGCTGCAAGAATATTTTGTGGTGGTGTGGCGTTATAGCTAACAACCGGCGCTGCAATTCTACTTCCGTTCATAGATAGCGCTAGGCTAGACAAAACACCACAGCAGTATTGAGGAGGATCTTTGATGACGCAGCAGCGCGTGACCACCGGTGGCGATGACCCTAATAAAGTGGCCCTTATTGGATTGACTTTCGACGATGTATTGCTTTTACCCGATGCCTCCGATGTTATTCCCTCAGAAGTTACTACCACCACCCAACTCACTCGCAATATCAGTCTCAATATTCCTATTGTGTCTGCGGCGATGGATACCGTGACCGAGGCTCGTATGGCAGTTGCTATGGCTCGCGAAGGCGGGCTTGGGGTGCTGCACCGTAACCTTTCCATTGAAGAGCAAGCTCAGAATGTGGAAATAGTGAAGCGCTCTGAATCTGGGATGGTGACAGATCCCATTACTTGCAGTCCCGATATGACCATTGCTGAGGTGGATGCTCTCTGTGCTAAATATCGTATCTCTGGGTTGCCGGTGGTGGATGAGGCTGGCACACTAGTGGGCATTTGCACTAACCGTGATATGCGCTTTGAGGCTGATTACAGTCGCAAAGTATCTGAAATTATGACTCCTATGCCGTTGTTCGTGGCACCTGAAGGCGTAACGAAAGAAGCAGCGCTTGAACTGCTGTCTGCGCATAAGGTCGAAAAGCTCCCTATTGTTTCAGCTAATAATAAACTCGTTGGACTCATCACCGTCAAAGACTTTGTCAAGACCGAGCAACACCCTAACGCAACTAAGGACGCTTCAGGGCGGTTATTGGTTGGTGCCGGCATTGGGGTAGGAGAAGAGTCTTTCCAGCGCGCTGGAGCGCTTGTTGACGCCGGTGTTGACGTGTTAGTGGTTGATTCTGCCCATGCTCACTCCCGTGGTGTTTTGGAAATGGTGAGTCGCGTGAAAGCAGAATTTGGTGACCGCGCTGATATCATTGGTGGCAATCTTGCCACTCGGGCTGCTGCTCAAGCAATGATCGAGGCTGGTGCCGATGCGGTGAAAGTGGGTATTGGGCCAGGGTCTATCTGTACCACCCGGGTGGTTGCTGGTGTCGGTGCCCCGCAGATTACGGCGATCATGGAGGCTTCTGTGCCTGCTCGTGCTGCTGGGGTGCCCATTATCGCCGATGGCGGTATGCAGTTCTCTGGTGATATTGCTAAGGCCATTGCCGCAGGCGCATCTTCTGTCATGCTCGGATCTATGTTGGCGGGAACTACTGAATCGCCTGGCGATGTTGTGGTCGTCAACGGCAAACAATACAAGCGATACCGTGGCATGGGCTCTATGGGGGCTATGCAAGGGCGCGGCCTGACCGGTGAAAAACGCTCCTTCTCTAAAGACCGTTATTTCCAGGCTGACGTGAAGAGTGAAGATAAGCTAGTGCCTGAAGGGATTGAAGGGCAAGTACCGTTCCGAGGCCCCATCGAGGCCATTACCCATCAATTGGTTGGTGGTCTGCGTGCCGCGATGGGGTATACCGGATCTGCTTCGATTCTGGACCTGCAACAAGCGAAGTTTGTGCAGATCACATCCGCGGGCTTGCGGGAATCTCACCCCCATCACATCCAACAGACTGTTGAAGCGCCAAACTATCGGTAGCCAGGGGAATTAGCGGTCTTATTGTAGCCACATTCGCATCTTAAGCTGGCTTGTCTGGGGCTCGGCTTCCTTGGTGTAGCAGCAGAGATGAGCCAATATGCCTTATAGCAATGGGTATCATGAGTGCTGAGCTGGAGTTTGGGTTAGCCCCTGTGCTGCTCGGGGCATCGTGGGTGGTTATTGGGCCATCATGATTGCTTTGAAGGGGCTGATTTTAGAACTCCAGCTCAGCACTTCTGCCATTGATTATGGTGATGGTGTTTGAGGCGTGCCCGGAATATTTTTGGGTGTGGGAACCATCGTTTTGAGGCGTTTTCGGGGTTACTTTGAGATTTCAGTGGGCTTCAGGGGAGGTTGCAGAGTAATTGTGTGCAGGTAGAGATTGTGCTGAGCTGTACTTTCTCGATTCAGTAAGGTATTGGCGGTAAGAGCTATGAGGGAACTCCAGCTCAGCATGTTTACTATCGTGGCTTCTGTGGTAGTGGGAGTCTTCGGGATGATATTTTTGACCATCTAGGTTGTTAAAAGGGGATGTGGCCATTGATGGATTCTGTGATTTATGTCCGTATTCTTGTGAAACAAAATATTTGTGTCTGAGGCAAAAATAATGTTAAAAACACCCGTACTTACCAGGAGGTAGAGAACGCTTTTCCTGTCTTATGCCTGGTCCGCCAATAACCCCTGAAGAGGGCAATTACGGTAGCAGGATGCCGACAACGGTAAAATGCGGTGTTTGCTTTGCCCTGCTTGTGCCCGTTCGGGCAATGTTAGATTGAACACGAGGCGTTCTATCACTGGTTTTGGAGGGCAATCGAGGTAGGATTAGTGCGATAGTGCACAAGCCTTGAAGGAGGAAACCAGCTGATGCGGGATTATGTAGAAATTGGGATTGGGCGCAAGGCACGCCGAACATATTCACTGGAGGCAATCACAGTTTTACCCACTCGTCGCACCCGCTCCTCCAAAGAGGTTGACACATCATGGAATATTGATGCCTACTCCTTCGACATTCCTTTTGTGTCACATCCAACCGATGCCATTGCCGATCCAGAATTCGCCATTGAAATGGATCGTCTGGGTGGCATGGGAGTCATCAATGCAGAGGGCCTGTTAGGTAGGCATGTTGATGTTGAGGCGGCAATTGACCAGGTGGTCGCTGCTGCCCGTGATGAAAACGGTGAATTCAGCTATCACAATACTGATGCAATTGCCAAGTTGCAGGAACTTCATGCTGCGCCTTTAGACACCAACCTCTTGAGCGAACGCATCAATCAAATCCGGGTGGCCGGTGCTACTGTTGCGGTGCGGGTCTCGCCCCAAAATGCTGCCGAGTTGGCCCCAGTTGTAATTAAGGCTGGTGCCGACCTGTTATTTATCCAAGGAACCCTGCTGTCTGCCGAGCACTACCTGTCCCAAGGAGAACCACTAAATCTGAAGGAATTCATCGCTTCTTTAGACATTCCGGTCATCGTGGGTGGGGTTTCTGACTACACCACAGCCATGCATATGATGCGTACCGGTGCCGTGGGCGTCATTGTTGGTGCCGGCGATGGCATCAATGGCGGCGAAGCCCTGGGCATTCAGCCTGCCCTGGCCACTGCAATTGCAGATGTGGCAGCTGCTCGCAGGGACTATTTGGATGAGACCGGTGGGCGCTATGTGCACATCATTGCTGATGGTGAAATCTACACCTCAGGCAATGTTGTGGTTGCTATTGCCTGTGGCGCAGATGCCGTGGTTCTGGGATCCCCACTGGCCACTGCAAAAGAAGCTGCTGGTAAGGGCTATTTTTGGCCTTCGGCTGCGGGGCATCCTCGGTTCCCGCGTGGTCGCGTCGAACCCGTGAGTGAGGCAGATCCCGAGCAGCGGCCCAGCCTGGAAACCCTGCTGTATGGCCCCTCAAGCGACCCATCGGGAACCCAAAATTTCGCGGGCGGGTTGCGGCGTGCCGTTGCAAAGTGCGGTTTCCAAGACCTGAAGAGCTTCCAAAAGGTCGAGCTGGCCTATCGGATTGGTTTCTAACCGCTAGCTTTTCGACGTTGCAGTTCCCACACAAGCGGAAACAACCAAACACACCGCTAACATTCCCAAAACTCCCATGTGTTGATTCAGCAGGAGCCAGCCGGCGGTGGCTGCCACCGCCGGCTCCATGGATAAAAGAATGCCGAAAGTACTGGGAGGAAGGCGTCGTAACGCAAGAAATTCCAGCGTGTAAGGGACCAGTGATGCTAGTATCGCTGTGCCTATCGCTAGAAGTAGAAGATGCGCGTCAGTAGCTACCATGAATAAGTTTGCCATGCCAAGTGGAGTTGAAGGCAGGGATCCAATCAAAAGTACTATGGCAATAACTCCAGTTCCCGTCACCTTTTTACCGGCATTGTCTGCCGCTAAAATGTAGAGCGCCCAAAACAGTCCAGCGCCCAACGCACAAACCACCCCAATCGGGCGCAGCGACGACAACCCGAGCAGCCGCTCCACCCCAAACAACCCAACACCTACCATGGCCAATCCCACCTACAACACGTCCCGGATACTGTGAGATAGCACAGCCGATAACACCAAAGGTCCGATAAATTCAATCGTCACAGCCGTACCCAGAGGGATATGGCTGATTGCGACATAGAAAAACGCGTTCATTATTCCCAACGACAGGCCAAAGAATGCCACACTTACCCATTGTGATCGTGACCACTGGTGTGCCTGAGGGTGCATCACCAAGGTCAGAAGTAAACCTGATAGAAACAATCGGCATAGCGTGGTTGTCCACAGGCCCACGAGTGGGAAAAGTGACATTGCTAGTGCGGCACTGAACTGCAATGACACACATGAGCCAAACACAAGTAAAATGCCTGTGACCTTGTGGGACTGGCGCATGGGGATAATGTTAGTGCCTTATTGGTGGCGCTGTTCCCAGTTATAGTGGGAAACCATCGGTACAATCGACCAAGACACTTCATGTCGAAGACACCATGGAAGGAAACACCGTATGCAAAGAATCGACATCCAGGTTCGTCCCCAAATGCCTATTATTTCCATTTTGGGTTCGCAAGACGTGCCAGAAACTATCACCATGTGGTGTGAAACCCCAGCGCTCACTACCTGTGATTCTCGCCAGGTTTCTGTGGGCATTGGTCAGATTCACCCAGATGATGATTATCCGGTCACGTTATTTGTGTGTAATACGGTTCCTACTGTTGCCGAGGAGTTTTTCGCCACCGAGCTCACCCTTAAGGCTGGTGAGGTTGAGGTGGATGGAGCTGTCGCTGCCACGTCTCAAGGGAAGGCCGGTGATTCTGGCATGCGTTTTACATTGCCATGGCAGGGGCGCACATTACTACAATTTGCTGCCCCAAATGGATATAAAGAGGCTAAAGGCGGCATCCAGGTGCCGAATTCTCTCGACATTTACCTTTCTGCCGTAGCCTAGCGGCTAAGCAGTGGGGATTAGGGGTTGATTGGGGCGTGTATTCCAGAAAAGCGTAGTTTTGGTCGTGAGTGCCGGACTAACCTAGTGATGTTGAAGTTCTTGATCGCACTGCCAAGCTGGGGTAACAAAAGTGCTGTGTTCCATTCCAGCGGTTTCGGGATGTGAGGGATCTATTTTTTTGAAACTCCAGCTCAGCAAACTTACTATCGTTGTGGCTGAGGTGATTGGGGTGGTAATGAATGTGAGATTTTCAATCCGGTTTTGAACAGATCGGGTTATGAGCTGTACTTTCTCGATTCAGATAAGGGTGAGCGAAGCTCCCATTAACACAACTCCAGCTCAGAACTCTTGAAGCTCAGGTGTGGGCGATCCTTTGTAAGTGCTTATGAATATAAGTGGGGCTCTAAGGGGCCTGTAACCCCATGATTTTGTGCTGCAATCTTGCTGAGCTGGAGTATCGGGGTGGGGGAAAGCTACGTTGAGGTGGGTTTCGGGGTTGTTCGCACTGCCAAGCTGGGGTAACAAAAGTGCTGTGGTTTGCTCCAGCGGTTTTCAACCGGTAGAAAATCCGCTCATTCGGAACTCCAGCTCAGCAAATCAGCTACTGGTGAAATCTTCGGAAATCTTCTTGACCGTAGGCATGTTGCGGGCATTCACAGCCAAAATGCGGCGTAGCATTAGGGCCCGCACCGATCTCATGAGTACACTATCTAGCTGTGACGAAACAAACCCACCCCCATAACCCTCATAAACATAATCCGGTGTTGGTCGTGGACTTCGGGGCGCAGTACGCGCAGCTCATTGTGCGACGAGTACGTGAAGCCAAAATCTATTCCGAAGTTATTCCGCACACCGCCACGATCGCGGAAATCAAGGCGAAAAACCCCGCCGCTTTAGTGCTTTCCGGTGGCCCAAGCTCTGTCTACGAATCCGGTGCTCCGGCCCTGCAATCGGAATTGCTCGACTTGGGAATTCCCGTCTTTGGAATTTGCTATGGCTTCCAGGCCATGACCCACGCACTAGGTGGCACGGTTGCTAACACCGGCAACCGAGAATATGGTCGGACCGATCTCACTGTTATCGACCCTGGGGTGCTCCATGCCGGTTTGGAAACCACTCACAAAGTGTGGATGAGTCATGGGGATGCCGTGTCGGCAGCCCCCGAAGGCTTCACTGTCACCGCTTCTTCTGCTGGTGCCCCCGTCGCAGCATTCGAATGCGCGGCTCGACGGATGGCCGGTGTGCAGTACCATCCCGAAGTGCTGCATTCACCCCATGGCCAGGAGATTCTGGTGCGCTTCCTCACGGAGATTGCTGGATTAGAACAGAACTGGACCCCCGCGAATATCGCCGATGAATTGATCGAAACCGTGCGCGAACAGGTGGGTGATACCGGCCGCGCTATCTGCGGATTGTCCGGTGGCGTGGATTCGGCCGTGGCCGCGGCCTTGGTGCAGCGCGCCATTGGTGACCGACTGACCTGCGTGTTTGTTGACCATGGTCTATTGCGCGCCGGAGAGCGTGAGCAGGTGCAGACCGATTTTGTGAAGGCAACCGGGGCGAAGCTGGTCACGGTGGATGAGCGGGAGGCCTTTTTATCTAAGCTTGCTGGGGTCACAGACCCAGAAGCAAAACGGAAGGCAATTGGCAATGAGTTCATTCGGTCGTTTGAACGCGCGGTTGGTTTGGTGTTGGCCGATGAGCCGGCCGATACTGCGGGTGCCGTGGAATTTTTAGTGCAGGGCACGTTGTACCCGGATGTGGTGGAGTCTGGTGGGGGCGCTGGCACCGCGAACATTAAGAGCCACCATAATGTGGGAGGATTGCCTGAAGATCTGGAATTCCAGCTGGTAGAACCGTTGCGGTTGCTGTTTAAAGATGAAGTTCGGGCGGTGGGCCGCGAGCTAGGCTTGCCTGAAGAGATCGTGAATCGGCAGCCATTCCCCGGTCCTGGTTTGGGCATTCGTATCATTGGTGAGGTGACGGAGGACCGGTTAGAAACCTTGCGCGCCGCGGATCTCATAGCCCGCACCGAATTGACCAATGCGGGCTTGGATAATGAAATATGGCAGTGTCCAGTTGTGTTGCTTGCCGATGTTCGTTCCGTGGGAGTGCAAGGGGATGGCCGCACCTACGGCCACCCCATCGTATTACGGCCGGTATCCTCGGAGGATGCCATGACTGCCGATTGGACTCGGCTGCCTTATGATGTGCTAGAAAAAATTTCAACCCGCATCACCAATGAGGTTGATGGGGTGAATCGGGTGGTATTGGACTGCACGTCGAAACCACCAGGAACCATTGAATGGGAATAAGCTCAGGCTTGGGCTTTGAGTTGGAGGTGATTCCATTCCAATTCGATGCAATCGGGAATACGCGCAAGATAGGCATCAATAGCGATGACCTGCTTGCGGGTGGGAAGAAACTCATCTTCCATGTCAAACTTTTTGACCTGGGTTAGCCAGTCATAGACGTCGATCCAATCCCACACCTTTTGGCCAGCACCAATGGTGGAAAACTGGTGCGGGAAGGGAGTGGTGGTGAGCATGGTCCACTTTCGGACTGCTTCCTTGGTGACCCCCACCCGGTCGGCAATATCTGATAAGGACACCAAATCTCGATAGACGGATTCGGCTACTACCTCGGGGAATGCCAGAGTGATTTGGGAGATCGAGTCGGCGACAGTTGAAATGATATCGTCAGTGTCGTCGATGGTCAGAAGCAGCATGGTCACGTCGTTCTTCGTGGCCAGTTCCGCTCCCCATTGTTCGTAGAGGCGACAAGCAGTAGCGTCGTCGGACATGTCGAGTCCGGTTACGCGAAGAGGGATGATGGTAGTCATAACGCTGTGTCTAAACCGCCTTACTTTGATAACTAGCCAGTGGTGTGGTTGACAACTGGCAACTGATTTTATGCGGTTTAAACGCAAGCATCAAGCGCCGGGGCAGGCAGCGGGGGGAGGCTCACGCCTCTGACCAGCACCATTACCGGCGTGTGGGTGTTAGGGGGTGATAATTAGGAGGGGAGCGATCTCAGTTGACTATTAAGTTTGCGTAGTCGTTCCCAACATTGTTTCACGTCTTGTCGATCACGGCTTAAGGGTTTTAGCAGGGATCGGACATTGCGTGATTCATCGTTTGCCGCTTGCGACATCTCCGATATATTTGCTGTGCATATTCTCGCTCGGTTGGTGGGTAGTTTCTTTAATATAGAGGTCAAAGATTCTTCCAGGTCCTCAACCTTGCTAAGCAGCTCGTCAAGTTCGGTGTCTAACTGGGCGCTATCGAAAGCCTTCTCGGTTTCCGTTAGCTTCATCTGTATATTGGTGGCATTGATGAGCTGTTCCAGGTTATCGAGGGATTGGGTGACCTCTCTAACCGTAGAGTCCGCAAATTTGCTATGCGGACAGCGAACTATATCTTTGCGCTTGGATTTTAGAACATTTTCCTGGGCGCGCCCGGTGGAGAAGACTCGGAAAGAGCAGCAACCGGCGGGGCAGGTTAATCTAAAGGCATTGTGGTTGGTTTCCTCTATCAAGGTCCAACCGTGAAGCTTGGCCACATCGAAGAGTTCATTGACCGTTTTTTTGGGGTGTTTCGGCCATGACTGCTCGCTGGTGTAGTTTCTTTTTCCCATGATGTTACTACTCCTTATATGAGCCCCCGAAATAGGGGTATTGTGTAAATCACTCCAATGTAATTTAGTCTCAGTAATATTAATGAGTTGCAAAAACTCAAAAATGACAAAACTACAGTTGGAGCCCTTGTTAACTTTGCTACCATTCTAGCAATATTTGAAAAATGAACAGCGGGACACCAACGAAAAAGGCTGATTATTTTCCAGATTTCCCGCCCAGGAACTTGCACAGAATCAGAAAATGCGCTAGTAAGGGTTAGAAAAAGTGAAGCTTTTTGACCGGGTGGGTTACGGGCATTAATTCCTCTTCATGATTCTTCAAAGTGATTATTACCCCCACCGTATTACCTCATTTGGGGGAGGGTGAGCGAAAAATACAGGTGCTTTACAACGCGCATAATCGTCGTAAAGCACCTGCTACAAGACGACGTATCGGTGGTATGAGCCGTTATTTTGTATCCACCTTTACGTCGCCAAGATTTTTGGTCATCGTGATTGTTACTAACCCGCCCTTGGCCTTGGGGTTTATGATGTCCTTCGGACATTCTGCAATGCCAGAATTGTCGATGCATTCCACCTTGAACCGGGTCTTGTCCCCCAGCACCACGTGGACGTCGCCAAGATTATTACTGATGCTCACGGTATGATCCTGCTTTACATCGGAGAGCTTGGCGAAATCCGTAATGACGTCTCCCATATTGTGGTCATAATTGCCTGCAATCTCCTGCTCCGTAGTGATCTGCGTATATTGGGTGCCCGTGGCTTCCAACAACGCGACAAAGGTGCCAAAGATGATGGCTAAACCAATAACCATGCGGGGCCACCGGCTTTTCTTCTTTACCGGTGGCGTGGGAACCATCCACATTGTCGGGTCGGTGGTCACATAGTTAACGGACCCTGGAAAACCGGGGGTCATTGCCGGATTCCCATATTGCTGATTCACCAACGGATCCCACTGCGGCATCGTTGCGGTGGGGGCAACGAATGGGGCGACAAACCCCGGTGCTGGCAAATATCCCGATAGGTCCACTTGGTCGGAAAACTGGAGGTTTTCCCGCCCCATCATCAACCCCTCTGGCGGGTTAGGAACATGCTGGTTTAACGCCCACCAGGTCAGGGCAGCCACCCCGAATGTGGCAATCAGCACGCCACCGTTACCGATCCTTAGGGGCCCGGTGATAAGAATCATGAGAATGAGGGCAAACCAGCCGACTCTTCGATCCCGGGAATACCGCTTATCCAGGGACCTGAAAAGCACTTCAATGGGAGCCTTATCCACGGAGTAGCGGGGGAAGATAAGCATGCACATCAAATAAAGAGTGACCCCGGCCCCACCAATGAGGGTAATCATAGCGAAGGCCAACCGCACTATCGTGGGGTCGATACGGTATCTCACACCAATACCCTCACATACACCACCAACCCAGTTCGAACCGTTTTGCCGCCGGGGAAACCGGGGCGGTCGGCTGTCCCACATGCGTCGCCACGTATTCGCGGTGGTGCCGGTAGGGACAATAAAATTAGCGTCTGGGTCGGTGACGGGATCATAATAATAAGAGTTGGGACCACTGGTGTTCATACTCTTTATTCTCCTGGGGGACATAAGAAAAAACATCGGGGGTTGCCCTGATTTCCGCCCTGAGAACCAAAATCCGGGACTACCCTGATGCTTCTCAGCGAAAAATCATGGAAACATAGAAAGCATGACACTCGCCCCTGCATATCCCAAATATCTCCGGCGCCGCGACAGTGCGGTGGTTGCCGGTGTGGCCAGCGGCCTAGCGGCGCACCTGCGGGTTAACGTTGCCTGGATTCGCATTGCCTTTGTTGTGTTATCCGTACTCAATGGATTGGGCGCTGGGATATACATTGGCCTGTGGATTCTCTCAAAATCCGTGACCGAAGGTCAACCGATTCCAGATCGGTTTAATAAGCTCACATCACTCACTCTAGTGGTGGCAGGATTGTTGCTTACGTTGGTAGGCATTTTCGGCGTTGCCGCCGTGAGCCTGTGGATTGGAATTCCGCTGTTTATCATAGCGGTGGGTTCATCCCTCGCATGGTTCGCCTACGACCGATTCGAATCCAAAGGCGCATCCATTGCCATTATCGCCGGAGCATTGCTGGTGATCAGCGGCCTATTACTCGCGGCCTACCACTGGGAAGAACGAACCACATTCAATGCGGCGGTCGGCACCGTGTTGTTGACCATTACCGGGATAGCTGCCCTTATCGTGCCGTTTGGCCTGCGGTTATGGGAAAAATTCTCCGCCCAGCGGGAGGCACAACTTATCGCCGACGAACGCGCCGAAATCGCATCCCGCCTGCACGATTCCGTGTTGCAAACTTTGGCACTCATCCAAAAACGTGCCAACAATCCCGAGGAGGTTGTGCGATTGGCTCGCAGTCAGGAACGCGAATTACGGCAGTGGCTTTTTGACCCCGTGACCGATGTGACGGTGCTTGCCGCATTACAACGAGCATCCGGCGAGGTAGAGGATACGTTTGGCGTGCGGATCACGCCGGTGACAGTGGGTGAAGACATTCCGCTTGACGACGCCAACCAGGCGTGTGTCCTCGCAGCCAGGGAAGCCATGGTCAATGCCGCGAAATACGCTGGTGACAGCAGTATCGATGTGTATGCGGAGACCTTTGGCGGGCTCACCATCTATGTGCGTGACCGAGGGCCTGGCTTTGATCTGGATGCGATCCCCGCCGACCGCCATGGGGTGCGCGACTCCATTTTTGGCCGGGTGGAACGTGCCGGGGGTGAAGTTACCATTCACTCCACCCCCGTTGCAGCAAACCCTGAGCAACATGGAACGGAGGTAGAGATTCGATTGCCAGCACAGTAAGAATAGATGATATGAAGGTATTCCTCGTTGACGATCATTCCGTATTCCGCGCTGGTGTCAAAGCCGAAATAGGAAAGGCGGTGGACATCGTTGGCGAGGCCGGCACTGTCCTTGACGCCATAACCAATATCAGAAACACCACCCCAGACGTGGTATTACTGGATGTTCACATGCCAGATGGTGGTGGTGTCGCGGTGATTCAGGGGGTAGTCAACGGGTCTGTGGCCACCATCCCGAAATTTTTGGCGCTATCAGTCTCCGATGCTGCGGAAGATGTCATCTCCGTTATCAGATCCGGGGCCCGCGGCTATGTCACCAAATCAATCTCCGGTCCGGAACTCGTGGACGCCATCGCCCGAGTCTATGATGGCGATGCCGTCTTTAGCCCCAGACTTGCAGGCTTCGTTCTCGACGCCTTTGCCCGGCCTGACGCCCGAGCCGGCGTCGGTGTGGTCGACGCCCCCGAACGAGACAAAGCGGTCGAACAGGGGCATCCCCCCATTGACGACCCTATAGTCGACGCCCTTACCCGGCGCGAACTGGAGGTGCTTCGACTCTTGGCCAGAGGCTACACATATAAGGAAATCGCCGGTCAGCTCTTTATTTCTATCAAAACGGTCGAAACCCACGCATCGAATATTCTCCGTAAAACCCAGCAGTCGAACCGGCATGCCTTGACCCGGTGGGCGCATTCTCGTGACCTGGACTAGCGTCCGTGGTCGGGTGCTTCTCACCCTGGTGGCGGTCCTGGTGGTGGCCATTGCTAGTCGGGGGCATCCGGTCGCACAGCAGTTTTTTGCACAATTTCCGCGGGTCCACGTGGTGGTCACCGCGTTTTTGGCGTTGGTGGTGCAATCCCTGCCGTTCGTATTAGTGGGGTCTATGTTATCTGCAACTGTGGCGCTGTGGATGACCCCGGACCGCTGGGCTCGCGTGTTGCCTCGGCGGGGGATAGCCGCGGTGGTGGTTGCCGCCCTGGTGGGGATATGTGTGCCCACCTGTGAGTGCTCGTCCGTGCCGTTAGCGAAGCGGATGATGAATTCGGGGGTCACGCCAGCTGCCGCGATTACGGTCATGTTGGCTGCACCGTCCGCAAACCCATTGGTGGTCTATGCTACGTTCACGGCATTCGGTGGGTGGGAGATGGCGGTGGCCCGACTTGTTGCGGGAATGCTTGCGGTCGTGGGGGTGGGAGTTTCCGTCATGGTGTGGGGTGGTCGGGCGTTTGCCGGATTAGGCCTGGTGGCGCCTCATGATGGTGGGCGTCGGTCCTGGTGGGGTCTTATGAGCCATGATGTTGTGGATTCCCTCACGTTTTTGTGCGTGGGGGCGTTCTTGGCTGCGGTCATTAATCTGGTGATGCCGGTGCATTTGTTGGTGTCGCTGAGTCATCAGGTGGTGTTTGCGGTGGTCATCATGATGACGTTGGCGATTGTTGCGTCGTTATGTTCCTTTGGTGATGCGTTTGTGGCGGCATCACTGGTGGGGGTGCATCCGGCGGGAATGTTGGGGTTTATGGTGGTGGGGCCGATTATTGATATGAAATTGGCGTCGATGATGGAGGGAATTTTGGGGGATAGGCCAACACGGTTCATTGCGGTGAGTGGCTTTGTGTCGGCATTAGTCGCTACCCTGACGGTGGCATGGCTATGGGGGTGGTGGGGGTGATGGCTCGGCGGGTTGTGGGCAGTTT